>OIBU01000869.1_pt1 | contig 9030 bp, 7 predicted proteins | sample 1581111 | NCBI WGS metagenome assembly OIBU01 (sample SAMEA3882508, study PRJEB24775) | human gut metagenome | biome: human-associated habitat; feature: intestine environment; material: feces | place: Netherlands | collected 2009/2010 | reverse complement strand
GCCCGGAAACTGGGGCTGGAACCGCAGCGCGAGAAGATCCTTTCCCTGGAAAATATTTCCGGGGAGATCAAGACGATCCGCACAAAAAAACACGAATACCAGGCAAAAACGCTGATCCTTGCATTTGGAGCTGAGCACAGGAAACTGGATATTCCGGGAGAAGATGACCTTGGCGGCCTTGGAGTTTCCTATTGTGCTACCTGTGACGGAGCTTTTTATAAGGACAGGACTGCAGTGGTAGTGGGCGGCGGAAACGTGGCAGCAGAGGACGCGGTTTTTCTTTCCGGCCTCTGCGAAAAAGTATATCTTGTCCACCGCCGTGATGCGCTTCGGGCGGATAAGGCCATTCAGGAGAAGGTTTTTGCCTGCGAAAATATAGAAATGGTGTGGGACAGTGTTCCACTTGAGATTTTGGGCCAGGAAGAAGTGACAGGTCTTAAGATCCGCAATGTGAAAACAGAGGAAGAACGGGAACTGAAAGCAGACGGCGTTTTTATCGCAGTAGGCATTGTTCCCAGCACGGCACTTGTAAAAGACCAGCTTAAGCTGGATGAAAACGGATATATTTGTGCAGGAGAAGATGGTGTTACCAGCGCACCTGGGGTTTTTGCAGCGGGGGATATTCGTACCAAGGCACTTCGCCAGATAGTAACTGCTGTTTCAGATGGAGCCAATGCAGTGGCTTCCGCACAGAAATATCTCTGGAGGAAAGATAATGGCAACGATTAAGGAAATCGCACAAAGAGCAGGCGTGAGTACAACAACTGTTTCCAATGTCATACATGGAAAAACAAAAAAAGTATCTCCTGCCAATATTCAGAAGATCGAGAATCTTATCCGAGAGATGGGGTATGTCCAGAAAATGGGACTGAGAGTTCTGAATAAAGAAAAATCCCAGCTGATCGCAGTTGTGATCAATTATCATAAAGACTTCAGGGATTCTATCATCGGAGATCCTTTTTATGGAAAGATCATCGGTTTTATCGAGAAATACGTGCAGGAGCTGGGATATTATCTGATGCTGTATTCCGCAAAGGATACAGATAAGATATTCCAGATGGTCATGGGCTGGGATGTAGATGGCGTTATTGCCATCTCCTTCAGCAAAAGCAACTGTGAAAAGATCTATCAGCTGATCAACAAACCGATCGTTTCCATTGATGCATACGGTGAGCTTGATGCAGGCCAGGAAAAACATGTCCTGAATATCGGACTGGACGACGAAAGCGGCGGCTATCTTATGACAAAATATCTTCTGGAATGCGGCTATGAGCATATCCAGGTTTGTGCAGGCCGTGATAATGGTGTGGACCATCTTCGTTACATGGGCGCTCAGCGGGCGGCGAAGGATTTTGCAAAGAAAAAGCAGAAGGTGCAGTTTACTGCTCTTGGAATGAACTACGCCAAACGAAAAGAAAGCTATGCGTGGCTGCTCCAGCGGAAAAAACCAAAGGCCGCACTGTTTTTCCTGTCGGACCTCTATGCATTGGAGGCTATCAGCTTTTTCAGCAGTCGTGGAGTAAAGATTCCGAAGGAGATCGGAATTGCAGGATACGATAACATCAGCTATGCGGAATTTTCCGTGCCTCGTCTGACTACTATCAGCCAGAATGTGGAGCAGAAGGCATCTCTTGCAGTGGAAATTCTGATGGAACGGATCAATGGAGTGGAAAAAGAGCGTGAAAATGAGATCATGCTTCCGGTCACGCTGATCCCCAGGAGATCTGTACAGCCGCAGCATGAGGAAAAGTAAGTCTGCAGAGAATGTACCTGATCTGATCAAGGGGAGAGATACGAGAAGTCACTGCAGAACTGTGAAAAATAGAAAATCGGGACTTTCAATATAGTAAGAGTATAGAGAATCTAAGATATAAAGATATCAAAAGCCGAAATATACGGGAACTGTCAGTGTCTGACAGTCAGAGTATTTTCGGCTTTTTGTAAATTTACCTGAAATCGTAAAAGAGTTATCCTGTGTAGGTTCGTGCTGAAGATGTGGATAATAAGCATTTGCTGTTCTATGTGAAACCTGCACAAAACCATGATTTTGAACTTGTTACAATGATAGGTTATGTACATAACCTATTTACACAGTCTAACTTTGATGCTATAGTGTGAACATAAAGGTTAGGTACATAACCAAAGGGAAAGAGTACAGAAGGAGTGAATACCAGATGAAACAGATTCTGATCGCCACACATGGAAAAATGGCCTCCGGCATTCGTTATACAGCAGAGCTGATCGTTGGAAAAATGGATGAGATCACAACCATCGACGCATATGTGACACCGGAAGACAATGTGGAGAAAAAGTTTGAAGAATATTTCGCACAGCATGAAAACGACAGGATTTTCGTTTTCACAGATCTGATGGGAGGAAGCGTAAATCAGAAGCTTCTGAGATACAGCCAGAAAGAAAATGTTACGCTGATCACAGGAACCAACCTTCCGGTCCTGATGCAGGTCATGATGGCAGATGACGATGTGACAGAGGAGGAGATCCAGGAGTTCATCGATGATGCCAGAGAAGAGCTTCAGGTAGTGGACTTTGGCGGTGGAAAGAAATCCACATCTGAAAAAAATGCTGAAGAAGATACTGCACAGGGTATCGAAAATACTGCGCAGATTTCAGAAGGTGTTGCATCGCATGCAAAAAAATCCGCACCGAAAAAAGCTCTGGCTCCCCAGTCCTATGACAATTCCACAGCAAAGATCACCGCACTTCGTGTAGATGACCGTCTGATCCACGGACAGGTTGCCATGACCTGGACCAAACAGCTGGCTGTACAGGGAATCGTGGTAGCTAACGACGAGGCAGCTAACGATAACACCCAGAAGATGGCATTGAAAATGGCCGTACCGGGCGGAATCAAATCGCTGATCAAACCGGTGGATGAAGCCATTCGTATCTTAAACAATCCGAAGGCATCCAGGATGCGTATTCTGGTTCTGACAAGAACGGTAAAGGATGCTCTGAAGATAAGACAAAGTGTTGGTGAGATCGGATTCCTCAATGTAGGAAATACGGGACGTTTTGATGGAATCGATGTTTCCGAGAAGCTTGTCCTGACCCCGACTATCATGCTGACAAAAGCAGAACAGCAGGCACTGAAAGAGCTGGTGGCTCTTGATCCGAAGACCTGTATGCAGCAGGTACCCAATGATGAGCAGAAGCTTGTGAAGGATATACTGGACAAGCTTGACTGACATCCACTGAATAAATAAAACGTAGCACAAAAAAGGGAGGAAAGAAAAAATGTTAAACGCATTTCTTGTAGCACTTGCCGTATTTATCTGTGTCGGCGGTGCAGAGCTGGTCGGATTTACTATGCTGAACCGTCCAATCGTCATCGGGCCACTGGTAGGTCTGTTCCTTGGAGATCTTCACACAGGAGTTATCATCGGAGCTTCATTGGAAGCTGTATTCATGGGAGTTGTAAATATCGGCGGAGCTTCTGCAGCAGAACCCGGAATTGCCACAGCTGTAGGAACTGCCTTTGCCATCATGCTTGGCAAAAGCTCTGAGGTTGCCCTGACACTTGCACTTCCAATCGGTATCCTTGGTCTTCAGATCAAGACCGTTCTCTACATCTTTATTGTAGGTATGTTTGCAAAAACTTTCGACCGTCTGGCAGCAGAGGGCAAGGAGAAACAGATCGTCGCCCTTCATTACGGACTCTGGGCTGTAAACTGGTTTTTATATTCCTTGTTCGCATTTTTCGGGATCCTGTTCGGATCTGATGCAGTCAGTGCACTTCTGAATGCCATCCCGGATGTTGTTATGAATGGTCTGACAGTTTGCGGCGGACTTCTTCCGGCAGTAGGTATGGCAATGTTGATGAAGATGCTCTGGGATAACAAGATCTGTATGTTTTATTTCCTGGGCTTTGTACTTGCAGCATACTTAAACCTTCCGCTGATCGCCCTTGCCGTGATCGGTGTGATCATTGCCATTTCCATTGGTATGAACGATTACAAGCTGAATCAGCTTGCAGCACAGAGAGTAGCAGTTTCACCGGCCGGTAGCGCTGACGAATATCTTGACGAAGAAGAGGAGGAATTTTTCTCATGAGTAATTTAACGAAATCCATTCCTGCAGATGAAAGAAAAATGCTGAGAAAAGCGTTCTGGCGTTCCTTTACTCTGTATGCGGCAGTAAGCCCGGCAAAACAGGGAGCTTCCGGCTTCTGCTATTCCCTGATGCCTTTTATCAATAAATTTTACAAAAACGATGAGGAAGGCAAAAAAGCTGCCCTCACAAGAAGTATGTCCTACTTCAATACAACCATCACCTTATCTACATTCATCATGGGTCTTGTGGCATCCATGGAGAAGAAAAACAGCGAGCAGAAGGATTTTGATGCAAGCTCCATCAATGCGGTGAAATCTTCCCTGATGGGACCTCTGGCCGGTATCGGTGATTCCATTTTCTGGGGCGTTCTCCGTGTGATCGCAGCCGGGATCGCAGTAGGTCTTGGTGCATCCGGAAATGTTCTGGCACCGATCGTGTTCCTGCTTCTTTTCAACATTCCGTCTATTCTTGTGAAATATTACGGAACATTCCTGGGCTACAAGCTTGGTTCCGAATACATCCAGAAGGTTTATGCAAGCGGTCTTATGAACATCCTGACAAAGGCTGCCAGCATTGTAGGTCTGATCATGGTCGGCGGTATGACTGCCAGCATGGTAACCTTTAACTCCACTTATGAACTCACGATGAAAGGTGAATCTGTTCTGAACCTCCAGAACATGCTGGACCAGATTCTTATCGGTATCGTTCCTCTTGGACTGACTCTTCTGTGCTACTATCTGCTGAAAAAGAAAAATATCAGCATCACAGTTCTGATCATCGGTGTTATTATCCTGAGCATCCTTCTCTCTCTTCTTGGAATTGCATAAACCTTAAGGATAAAGATCAGAACTATGAAAAGGCGGACCCCAGGTGGTTCGCCTATAAAAAACCTATAAAAAAGTTATATTGAAATAACTGACCGCAAAAAGGGCAGTTGAAGAGTATCTGGCGGGATATAAATAAGCGGCAAATACGGATTATAAATATCTGCTCAATGCAAAATAAAGGAGACATAAGAAATGAAAGATTGGTGGAAGAATTCCGTTGTATATCAGATTTATCCAAGAAGCTTTAAGGACTCCAACGGGGACGGCTTCGGCGATCTCAAGGGTATTATTGAAAAGCTCCCCTACCTTCAGAACCTTGGGATCGATGTGATCTGGCTCAGCCCTGTTTTTGACTCCCCACAGGACGACAACGGTTACGATATCAGTGATTACCGGAAGATCTACGCGGGCTTCGGAAGTAACGAGGACATGGATGAGCTGATCGGAAAAGCTCATGAGCATGGTATCAAGATCATTCTGGATCTTGTTGTCAACCATACTTCCGATGAGCATGCATGGTTTGTGGAAAGCCGGAAATCAAAAGACAGCAAATACAGTGATTATTATATCTGGAAGGATCCGAAAGCAGACGGTAGTGAGCCAAACAACTGGGGCTCTAGCTTCTGTGGAAGTGCCTGGGAATATGATGAAGAGCGCGGCCAGTATTACCTTCATTTTTACAGCAGAAAACAGCCGGATCTCAATTGGGAAAATGAAACCGTCCGTAAGGAAATCTATGATCTGATGAAATTCTGGATGGACAAAGGTGCTGACGGATGGCGCATGGATGTGATCGCATCTATCTCCAAGGATCAGTCCTTCCCGGATTACCCGAAAACGGATGGCCGCAAGTATTATACAGGAAAATATCACAGCAACGGACCAAGACTTCATGAGTTTATCCATGAGATGAACCGGGAGGTGCTTTCAAAATATGACTGTATGACGGTAGGTGAGGCGCCGGGCTCCACACCGGAGGTTGCAAGACTGTTTACAGATCCGGAGCGTGAGGAACTGAATATGATCTTCACATTTGAGCATATGAACATCGACCGTATTCCGGGCTCTGTAAACCGCAAGTGGGAATTGAAGCCTTTTGATCTCCGTGATCTGAAACGTGTTATGAGTGAGTGGCAGAACAAGCTTTATAACAAGGGCTGGAATGCTCTGTATTTTGAAAATCATGACCAGCCACGTGTGATCTCCAGATGGGGAAATGACACTACTTACCGCGAGGAATGTGCAAAGGCTTATGCTACCGTTCTCCATGGTATGCAGGGAACTCCTTATGTATATCAGGGAGAGGAGATCGGTATGACAAACGTGCAGTTCCCGCTGGAGGAGTACGAGGATATCGAGGTTCGTAATGCATATCAGGATCTTGTCGTTAAGAACAAAACCATTTCTGAGGATGATTTCCGCAAGGCAGTATGGAACAAGAGTCGTGACAATGCCAGGGTTCCTATGCAGTGGGATGACAGCGAAAATGCAGGATTTACGACCGGTAAGCCATGGTTCCGCCTTTCTGATCGTTACCAGGAGATCAATGTAAAAAAAGCTCTGGAAAAAAATGATTCCGTGTTTTATTATTATAAGGATCTGATCTGTCTTCGTCATGAGGAAGAGCTTCTCACAGAAGGTGACTATCAGCTCCTTCTTCCGGAAGACGAGAAGATCTTTGCATATTTAAGAACTTCCGACAAAGAGCAGTGGATCGTGGTGGCAAACCTTTCTGAGGATACGGTAAGTACAGAAGGTCTTGCAAAATATGTGTTCGATAAAGAGGATATTAAGATTGCAAACTATAAGGACAGAACAGGAATCAAAGCGGACTTAAGACCGTACGAGGCGTTTATGATGAGAATCCGGTAATTCCTGAGCTGTTGTATATGTAGTAGTAAAGTGGAAGAAAAGTCTTCGCTTTACAGAGAGCAGGTATGAGTATTTGTGCGTATCTGTACTGCCAAAGGATATCCGGGTGCAGTGCAGATACGCTTTTTGCCTGTGGGGAAAAGACAAACAGGAGGAAATTATGAAAAAATATATCATTGCAGTGGATATGGACGGAACTCTTCTGAACAGCGAGAATAAGATTTCTGAAAGGAACAGAAATGTTCTGCAGCGTCTGATCGATGACGGACATTATGTGGTGCCGGCAACCGGAAGGACCAGAGAGCTGATCCCTCAGGAGTTTTCTGTGCTCCGGGGTGTGAAATGGGGAATCGTGGAAAACGGCTGTGTTGTCTGGGATTACGATAAAAATGAGATGATCTGGCGAAAAACCATGCCCAAAGGAATGGTAAGCAAAATCCTGAAGGATGTGGAAAACAGCGACGCAAAAGGCTGGATCGCAGAGGCTTATGCAAATGGAATCGCCTATTCTGATGCGGATGCCAGAGATTATGTGGCATCTGTAGCGGATAAAGCTCTGCTGGAAAAAACTTTTGTAGATTATTTTCTCAGCAGACATGTATATGTTAAGGATTTTTATCATCAGGAAGATATTCTGGATCAGGCAGAGAAGATCAATATTTATTTTGATGATATGGAGACCAGCAGGGCGCTTCGTGAGAAATGGAAGGATCTGGATGATGTGGCAGTGACTACTTCCATCAGCGGCAATGCGGAGTTTAATGCAGCAGGCGTGGACAAGGGTGTGGGTCTTGCCATGCTTCGCACAAAGCTTGGTATTGACCGGATGCATGTGATCGCTTTCGGAGATAATGAGAATGATCTGGAAATGCTGGAGGGTGCAGGTATCGGTGTTGCTATGGGCAATTCCAAACAGTATGTAAAGGATGCAGCGAATGAGGTGACCGGAGATAACGATCATGATGGTGTGGCGGAATTTCTGGAGAGGTTTTTCGGGCTGTAAGCTGTGGTTGATCGTGATCGTTGATATAAGGGACAGGGAAATGTATTTTTCTCTGTCTTTTTTATTTGCATTTTTGGTGATATAAGGTATGATAAACGAAGAGGATGCGGGGATTGCTGGTTTTGACCGGTAGTTACCGGTGAAAATTATTTGAGGAGATCAGGAGGATATTTTTTAATGAAAAATCTGATACCAAAGCGTGTGATGGAGTATATCATTATCACATTTGCTGTTGTTCTGATGGATGTGGGGATTTATGTATTTAAGTTTCCGAATAATTTTTCCTTTGGTGGTGTTTCGGGTATGGCGGTTGTGTTTTCGCATTTTATTCCGATGACGTCTGAGCAGATCAACCTGGTGATCAATCTGATTTTGCTGGTGATCGGGTTTATTGTTCTTGGCCGGGATTTTGGAGTGAAGACGGCTTATGTTACGGTTGTTTCTTCTTTGCTTCTGAATGTGTTTGAGAAGGTTTTTCCTATGGACAGGGCGCTGACGGGGAATATTATGCTGGAGCTTTGCTTTGCGATCATTTTGCCGGCGCTGGCTGCGGCGCTGCTGTTTTTTGAGAATGCTTCGGGTGGTGGCACGGATATTGTGGCGATGATCATTAAGAAGTATTCTACGATGAATATTTCAGGTGCATTGTTTGCGGTGGATTGTGTGATCGTTGTTGTTTCGTTTATGGTGTTTGATCTTACTACGGGGCTTTGTTCTGTACTGGGGCTTATGGCTAAGACGTTGCTGATCGATAAGTCTATTGAGAGGATGAAGCTGAATAAGTATTTTACGATTATTTCCAGTAAGCCGGATGAGATCTGTGAGTTTATTATGAATGGGCTGGATCGGAGTGCTACGGTTTATCATGGGGAGGGGGTTTATTCACATAAGGATAAGAAGATTATTCTGACGGTTGTTGATGTGAGACAGGCGGTGCTTCTGCAGAGGTTTATTGATGAGGTGGATCCGCAGGCGTTTTTGATGGTTACTAAGAGTAGTGAGGTTGTTGGGAAGGGGTTTATGAGTTATATTTGATGCGATCGTATGGGGTTGTATGCTGATTGTATGCTGATCGTAGGTGATTGTGTATGATTGTAAGCTGATGGAAATTAGGAGAGCGTTCTTTGCGGGCTGGATGGGCTGCGGGGCGCTCTTTTTTGTGGTGGATGGTGGATGGCGGATGGCGGATGCCGGACGCCTGGGAGACGGGTGCCGGTTTGCTACGACTCTGCAGGAGGGGAGCTGATTCTTGGCTGG
>OIBU01000860.1_pt1 | contig 9075 bp, 6 predicted proteins | sample 1581111 | NCBI WGS metagenome assembly OIBU01 (sample SAMEA3882508, study PRJEB24775) | human gut metagenome | biome: human-associated habitat; feature: intestine environment; material: feces | place: Netherlands | collected 2009/2010 | reverse complement strand
ACAATAAGATATAATTAGAGAAAATCTTGTTTGCAAAAGAACAGGATAAACAGTAACTTTAAGCAAGATGGTTTTGTCTGGTGATTTTGAGAGTGTAAAAAGGAAAAAGTATGAGTGATGAAAGAAAAAGGGAAAATGAAGAGGAAAAACTGAAAGATTTTTTTCATAATGTGATAGGAATAAAATCGGAAGCTGTGCTGGAGGTGTTGGCGGAGAACTCGGAAATCTGTAAGTTGAAAGCAAAAACTTTGCTGATGAAAGAGAACGAGAAGGTAAAGCTTTGGTAGGGATCATGAATTTGGACAAGCAGATAACCTCTTTCCTGACAGTGGAGCTGATAACGGACTGTGAAATTGTAAGGATATCAGCGGATGTTCTTCGAAAGCTGGCTATGGAGAATATAGAAATTGCTCTGGTCTGTAATCGAATGCAGAGTGTGGCATCTATGAGGGAATATGAATACAGAAAAATGATTCTTACCTGTAATCCGGTACAGAGATATGAATATTTCCTGGAAACCTATCCGGGGCTGGAAAAATATGATGGGGCTTGACAGAGTTGGAAAGTAACTGTCAATTCACATAATAAAACTCACAAATCAAGGAGGAAAAGTAACCTGGGCCAAGACAAAAGGTGCATCTGGTTATGAAGTATACAAACTGACTGGAAAGACATGGAAAAAAGTCAGTGACACAAGATCCACTTCTTTTACAGATAAGGGATTAAAAAAGAATACTACTTATCAGTATAAAATCCGCGCATATCAGACAGTGAAAGGAAAGAAAGTTTACAGTGCGTTCTCATCTGTGAAAAAAAATTAAAAGATAAGGAGCTAAGAGGAAGAAAAAGTTCTCAGCGATTTTGACAGGTGTTTTTTGATACTGTTTTGTATGGTAATGTCAGTAACTGTAAATGCTGCGCAAAAAATACCTGGAAGAGTAAAAATGGTAAGTGCGTATTCTGGATCCGGATTGCGAATATCCGCTTGACTCAGGTTCATGTTACATGGGACAAAACGACAAATTATTCTCAGATGGATTATCCAAGTCAAAATGAATATAGCAGAGGATGACCTGTAATGGATGCAAAAGTGCAAATCCCAAAGAACCGGATGTGGATGATGGAATTTAATGAATATTACGTTTTCAAAGCAGTAGGATGAAAGGAATATGACCTTTCTCCTGCTGTTTTTCTTTCTGAATAAATCCAGGAGATATAGAATTTGATGTGGTAAAGCGATAAAAATATAGTTTTAAACTATAACTGGTGCTAGATATTATGAATTGGCATATTTGGAAGTGTAGTGGTATAGTATGTTCATGCTCAACGGAGCGGGGAATAAGAGAGAGGGAGAATGAGATGTCTGGGATTGTGATTGAGAAGGTCCGGAAGTCTTTTGACACGAAAGATGGCGTGGTCGAGGCTTTGAAGGATGTGAACCTGAATATCGATTCCGGTGATATATATGGGATTATCGGTATGTCAGGGGCAGGTAAGAGTACATTGGTACGATGTATGAATTTTCTGGAGATTCCCACAGAGGGACAGGTTCTGATAGATGGGAAGGCTCTTGGAGATTTGACAGAGAAGGAATTGAGGAAGCAGAGGGAAGAAATCGGTATGATCTTCCAGCATTTCAATCTGCTGATGCAGAAGTCAGTGATCGATAATGTCTGTTTTCCTCTTTATATAAAAGGAAAGAAGAAGGCAGAGGCCAGAAAGAGGGCAGCAGAGCTTTTGGAGATCGTTGGTCTGGGGGACAGGCAGAATGCTTATCCTGCACAGCTCTCTGGTGGACAGAAGCAGAGGGTTGCCATTGCAAGAGCACTTGCATCGGATCCGAAGATCTTACTTTGTGATGAGGCTACCAGTGCACTGGACCCGCAGACTACTTCTTCTATTCTGGAATTGCTGAAAAAGATTAACAGACAGTTTGGAATCACCATAGTGATCATTACTCATCAGATGTCGGTTGTGCGTGAAATCTGTACACATGTGGCGATCATGTATGAGGGTGAAGTGGTTGAGAAGGGACTGGTTGCAGATATTTTTGCAAATCCTCAGTCAGAGGTTGCCAAAGAACTGATCCGAAAGGATACAGGCTCTGATATCGACGCAGACAGCAGACTGGATGCAGGCAGGGAAAAAGGACAGGCAGAGATCAAAAGCGGTGAGAAAATACGAATTGTATTTTCAGAGAATTCAGCTTTTGAGCCTGTGATCGCAAATCTGATCCTTACCTTCGGAGAACCGGTAAATATCCTGAAGGCAGATACCAAGAATGTAGGTGGTGTAGCCAAGGGAGAGATGATACTGGAGTTCATGGAAGGCAGCACCAGGACAGAAATGATGAAGCAGTATCTGAAAGAAAAAGGTTTAGCAATCGGGGAGGTGACAGAATATGTGGGATCATGAAACAATAATGATGATTGTCCAGGGTGTGGGAGAAACACTTTACATGACAGTTCTTTCCACAGTTCTGGGATACCTGTTCGGACTTCCTATGGGAGTGCTGCTGGCAGTGTCTGATAAAGAGGGACTGAAACCAAATGCAGTGTTGTATAAGATACTGGATGCAATTGCAAATATTGTGAGAAGTATTCCGTTTCTGATCTTACTGATCCTGCTGATTCCTTTTACCAGAGCAGTGGTGGGAAAGAGCTATGGATCAACAGCAACGGTAGTTCCTCTGGTAGTGGCTGCCATTCCTTTTATCGCACGAATGGTGGAATCGTCTATTAAAGAGGTAGATGCAGGTGTGATCGAGGCAGCCAGAGCTATGGGTGCCAGCAATATAAGGATCATCGTGAAGGTTCTTCTGGTAGAAGCCAGAACTTCACTGATCACAGGAGCGACTATTGCGATCGGAACGATCCTTGGTTATTCAGCCATGTCCGGTGCAGTAGGAGGAGGCGGACTTGGTGATATCGCCATCCGCTATGGATATTACAGATATCAGTCAGATATTATGATCGTCACAGTTATCCTGCTGGTGGTACTGGTACAGATTTTCCAGTCAGTGGGAATGATGATCGCAAATAAGATTGACAGAAGAAAGTAGTTTTAAGAAATCGTTGATTATAAAATGGTTATGAAAAAAGTTAAAATATAAAATTCAGGAGGACAGTTATTATGAAAAAATTAGTGGCAGCAGTTTTAACAGGAGTATTAGTAGCAGGAACTTTAAGCACAGGAGTTTATGCAAAGGATGATGACAAGACAATCACAGTTGCAGCGTCTGCAACACCTCACGCAGAGATACTTGAGGAGGCAAAACCACTTCTTGAGAAAGAAGGATATGACCTTGAGGTTACTGTATTTGATGATTATGTAAGACCAAACGAGGTAGTTGAGAGTGGAGAGTTTGATGCAAACTACTTCCAGCATATTCCATATCTGGATCAGTTTAATGAGGAGAAGGACACACACCTTGTAAATGCAGGCGGTATTCACTATGAGCCATTCGGAATCTATCCCGGAACAAAAGACAGCCTGGATGATCTGGAAGACGGAGATTCTATCGCAGTACCAAATGATACCACAAACGAAGCAAGAGCACTTCTTCTTCTCCAGGATAACGGAATCATCACTCTGAAAGATGGTGCAGGATTAAATGCAACTGTTAAGGATATTGCAGAGAATCCTCACAATGTGGAGATCGTAGAGCTGGAAGCAGCACAGGTAGCACGTGTTACAGGTGAGACAGCTTACGTAGTATTAAACGGAAACTATGCTCTGGAAGCAGGCTTCTCAGTTGGAAAAGATGCACTTGCATATGAGAAATCTGATTCTGAAGCAGCAAAGACATATGTAAACGTAATCGCAGTAAAAGAAGGCAATGAAGACAGCGAAAAGATTCAGGCACTTGTAGATGTACTGAAATCTGATGAGATTAAAGATTTTATCAATGAGAAATATGATGGTGCAGTAATTCCTTTTGAAGAAAGCTCAGATGCAGAAGAAATAGATACAGAAGATGCAGATGATGCAGACAGCAAAGACGCAGACAATGCAGATGACACGGCAGAAGAAAATGTAGATACAACTGACACAGCAGAAGACGCTGAATAAGTAAAGATAACAGGAGATTCCTTTTTCAGGTAAAACTGGAGAGGGAATCTTTTTTGTGCAAAAACATATAGGATTTCCATAAGTTTTCTGATACAATCTATAGTAATTCTATAAAAAGCGACAGACAATCCGATTTATTGGGAAACTGATATAAAATTATCATAGTGACGCGAAAAAATGTGACCCATTTTTGATTGTCGGCGATCGGTTATACCAAAGCAGGAGAGATTGTATGAAAGAGAACAAGATATGGAACGATTATTTGCCAGAAGACATGCAAGAACACTGGACTGTATATGAATGTCTGAAGGAAAGCGAAGATTCATCCACTTTCCTGGTGAAAGAGACAGCTACCGGAATCCTGTGCGTGCTTAAATGGGGGCGTAACAGGCAGGCGGAGTTTCTGCGCAATGAAATGGAAATCATGGAAAAAATGGCGGACAGGAAATTGTCCGGGATTCCAAAGACATACAGGATATTTGAAGAAAATGGCGAAGTGTATCTGGTAAGGGAATATATAGAGGGAATGTCTCTGGCTCAGATGGTTTTGCAAAAAGGTGGCATATCAGAAGCGGAAATCTGCAGGATCAGCAGGAAGATATGCCAGACAGCAGAGCAGTTTCAGAATCCGGATGAGCCTATGATACACCGGGATATAAAACCGGAGAATATAGTGGTCACACCTGGTGGTGAGGTGGTATTCATTGATTTCGGTACTATGCGCAGTTATAAAAAAGATGGGTCGCGTGATACTTTTGTGGTGGGTACCAGAGGAACTGCGGCGCCAGAGCAGTATGGCTATACACAGACAGACCAGCGTACAGATGTGTATGCAATCGGGCAGACAATGCTGTATATGGTTTCAGAGAGCTATGAAATGAATCAGCTTTCTGAGTGTGCAGTGAGCCGGAGAATGAAAAAGATCATAGAGAAGGCCTGCTCTTTTGAGCCTGATAAAAGATATGGGGATGCTGCGCAATTAAGGAGAGCAGTTGAGAAATGTCAGGCGAACAATAGAAAAAAGGTTTATAAAAAAGCAGGCGCAGTCTTTGGACTGATTGCAGCAGGTTATATACTGGCAATTTTTTCCCCGGATGGCACAGTGATTGAAAACAAAAGGATTGAAACGGCAGAACAGAGTGCGGCAGAAGAACAGATACAGGCAGAGATAATCTTCAGAGAAGAATTGATAGAAGAAGCCGTGCGCAAGGAACTGGGGCTTTCAAAGACAGACAAAATAACTGCCTCTATGCTGGAGAATGTAAGGAAACTCCGCATTGTCGGAAAAGAAATTCTTGATGATAAGGACACATTCTGGGGTGAAGGCCACCATGTGGATGGAAAGGACAGCAGCTTCGGATCTGTGCGCGGAAATATTACAGATCTTTCGGATCTGGCACAAATGGTAAATCTGGAGGAACTTGCGCTGTGTAACCAGAAAATCGAAGATATTTCCGGGTTAAAAGAGCTGCCTTTGAAAAAACTTTATCTGAGCAAGAATATGATCACAGATTTCTCTGTGCTTTTGAATCTGATAGATCTGGATACCCTCTGTATTATGGAGAATCCGGCAGAGAATCTGTCAGTGATTGGAGAATGCACAGGCATTTTAAGATTAAATATACAGGGGATGAATCTGACAGATATAGACTTTCTGAAAAATCTGAGCCTGGATTACCTGGATATGAGTAATATGGAAGTAGAAAACAATATATTTGAGCCATTGACAGAGATGAAGAAACTGGATACTCTGTGCATGTGTGATGTAAATGAGGCGGCTGCCGAAACTCTTTCGCAGATGAGTACCTTAAAGGCGCTGTTCATGTGGGGGGATAGTACCATACTGGAGAATCTGAAACCATTGAAAGGGATGACACAGCTGGAGACACTTGCATTCACAACACAGATTTCTTCGTTGGAAGGAATCGAACAGTTTCCTTCATTAAATTTCCTGTCAGTAAGTTTCAGTCTGGTGAAAGATCTGTCTCCTGTCACAGGAGCAAAGAATCTGCAGGTAATAGATATTTCCAATGCAGATATTAAAAATTTTGAACCGCTGTTTGGACATTCGGGACTGACGGAGGTACACTGTACAGAGGAACAAAAAGAAGAAATCATGAAGATAGATTCTTCCCCTGATTTTGAAATTTATACATAAAAAGGGACAAAATTGTCCCGCTCTAAAATGGGCAGATATGGTACACTTAACAGTATCATATCTGCTTTTTAATTATGGATCAGTCATCAGATAACGGACAGTGGTAAAGATCAAAAAATATAACCTCGGGTTTTGGCAGAAGGGAGATATGAACAGGAAAGAGGTGTGAGAAGAAATGAAAGAAACAGAAGAAATCATGGGAATGATAAAAGAGGAAGGCGCCGCATATTTTGCAAGGGAACGAGGAAACAAGGTAGAGGTAGGGCTTTATCTTGAGCATATAATCGAAGAGCGTGGAATGAAAAAGAAAGATATTGTGCGAAAGCTGAATCTGGAAGAATCCTATGCACGAAAACTGTTTGGCGGTCAGCGAATCCCCACAAGGAAAATACTACTGCAGTGTGCGTTTCTCCTTTCTCTTGATCTGTCGGATACACAAAGGCTTCTGGATATCGGTCAGAAGCCGAGACTTTATCCGCGCGTACGTTACGATGCAGCAATTATTTATGGACTGGAAGAGAAGATGACACTAGAAGAGATGAACAGCTTCCTGGATGAAATAGGGGAAGAGATTTTACTGTAAAATATTTTTGAAAGATATCCCTGAAGGGATTCTGAACGCTGTCAAAAATGAAGATGGCAGTGTATAAAATTACAGAGGTACTAAAAAAATCATTCTCGCAAATTGTGCAAGCTGCGATTACATCTTGCAGGGTGCTTTTTTTAATACACTCAAATCCAGAAAAAGGAGGGTTTTACGTATGAAGAAAAAACAAGTCGCATTATTGTTGGCAGCACTTATGTGCATAACACCTATGGCAGAAAGCGCAGCTGTTATGGGCACAGAATTTTCTTCGGGGGAAGAAACTGTAGAGATGCAGGGCACGGAGGAAGAAGCCGAAGCAGAGGATACGGCAGAAATCTGGACATCCGGGGAAGAAGTATCAGATTTTGATACGGACGAAGCGCCGGAAGTGGACGGATTTACATCAGAAGAATCAGAGGCATCGACAGACGCAGCAGGTGCTAAACAGGTAAAAGGATCTTTTGAAGTGGCATATATAACAGAGGAACAGTACAATAATGCCCTGCAGAATGAAGAACGTCCGGAAGTGGACATGAAAACAGTAGAAGACACTACTTTTTCAAATGCGTTAAACAGTATCGAAGGAGAAAATACAGGATACTGTTTTGTAAGCGTCCAGGATCTGGAAGATGCAGCAGACTTTGTGGCTCCTGAAGGGATGATAGTACTGGTGGAGAATGCAAGAGCCAGAAGTATTACACCGAACGGAAACATCGTATTCTGGGGTATGATAGATCCGCCAGAGACGATTGAAATCAAAGAAGGAAAAGGAACGACAACTTTCTTCTGTCAGGATATGAGAAGCGTATTAAAAGGAACAGGTTCCGATGATAAAGTGATCTTTTGTGGGCAGAATAATGCGATAGGTGGTATTTCCGGAGTAGAAAATATATATCTGAGAAATAACAGCCATGATCTGCAGGTATTTGGTTCCAGTGAATTTTTTAATATTTACAATGAAACGGATAATATCAAAAACAATCCACAGGATGAAAATGCTTTTTTTATACACATTGTAAACAGTAAGACTGCTCCGGTATTCCATAAAACATTTGACTGGGGTACTGGCGAGTTTGAAAATGAAAATGGAGAGAAGTGGAGCAGTCCTTACGGAATTGGAATTATATATAAGACATCAGATGAGAAAGGTGAATGGGAAGATATTCCTGTTCCGGCTGGTACACAGGCAGTGAAATATGATATGTCTGACGAAGATATTGTGGAAATGCTTTCCAGAATTTGGGTGGTACGACTCAGGATATGAATGGAAAAATCTGGAATCCGGATAAAGATAATGCGGTTGATCTTCAGGAATTCCGGGATTGTGAAGGAATGTCAGCAAAGGAGATTTTCGAGGCATGCGGAAGGGCAGAATTCCCTGATGGAGGATGTGTGTGGATTAATGTCGCACCGACAGCACAGGCGGAAAGATATATAAATGCATATCAGAAGAAGAACAATGCCAGTGGTTATTATCTGATGAATATGAAAGCTAACACCAAGATCAGTGGAACGCTTACTGTTCCAAGTGCTGCGAAAGCACTGAAGATAGAGGGACAGAATAATTATGACGAAAGCACAGATACAGATAATTTTGTTCCGGTTTCAATTTCTTCTGTAAATGTTCCGGCAGGCAAGAAACTGTCACTGTCCAGGATTCTTGTAAAGGCGAATACTTTAACCTTTACAGGCTCTGGAGAAGTGGAACTTATGAATGCCAGATTAAATGCAAATGTAACAGCAGATAAAATTAAGATTGCGGATGCTGTAGTGAAGAGCCTGAACTGTAAAGAACTGACATCAGAAGAGGGTGTATGTCTGGTTGTATCTGAATATCTGAATTTTGAGAAAGCAGTGATTAATCCGGAAATAACCATTTATGGACAGCCGGGAGCTTATCTGAAATTTGGTGAAATTGACAGTGCAGAATACTCTCAGACAGCAATTCCGCAGATTTATCTTGGAACAAACGGAAAACAGACAGCGCAGCTGTATATAGGCGGAGCATTGAAACTTGGTTCATATGAAACGGAGGGTGAGACATATTCAAGAAATCTGATCGTTCGACAGTTTGATACAAAAGAAGCACAGGCAGCAGGCGTTCCTGTATCGAAAGACTGTTTTGATCCAACATATAGGTATGCCTGGGATGAGACAGAGGATAATGACTGGTTTTACTTTACAAAAATATACAAGAATGAAGAAATAAATCTTGTTACGGTCAATGCTAGTCTGGATGAAGAATATTCTACAAACAGAC
>OIBU01000851.1_pt1 | contig 9127 bp, 8 predicted proteins | sample 1581111 | NCBI WGS metagenome assembly OIBU01 (sample SAMEA3882508, study PRJEB24775) | human gut metagenome | biome: human-associated habitat; feature: intestine environment; material: feces | place: Netherlands | collected 2009/2010 | reverse complement strand
ATTATTCTCAATTACACTACTTTTCATAACCAGATAAAAGATGTATGATAAACAAAAAAAAGTTAGTGCAAACTAACAAAAAGGAGAATAATGAACGCTTGAAATTTTTTTTATGAAAAATGTTCATGAACGATAATGGTTTACAGGGAGGAAAAGAGATGTTTCTTGAAATTAAAGATTTGAAGAAAGGCTTTGGTTCCGGAGACAGTAGGACAGAGGTTCTTCGGGGAATTGATTTTTCTGTGGAAAAAGGGGAATTCTGCGTGCTTCTTGGACCGTCTGGTTCTGGAAAATCCACACTTTTGAACATTATCGGGGGAATTGATGAGCCAGATGAGGGCTATATTTCCATAGATGGGGAAAAAACAGGAGATATGAAGGAGAAAGCGCTGACTCTTTACCGCCGGAAGCATCTGGGATATGTTTTCCAGATGTATAATCTGATTCCCAATTTAAATGTAAAAGAAAATATCGAGGTGGGAGCATATCTTAGTGATAAAGCGCTTGATATTGATGAACTGCTTCATACGCTGGGGCTTTATGAGCACAGACATAAGCTGCCCAACCAGCTTTCCGGCGGTCAGCAGCAGAGAACGGCCATTGGTCGTGCCATTGTAAAAAATCCGGACATTCTTCTCTGCGACGAGCCTACAGGCGCACTGGATTACAACACATCTAAGGAAATTCTGCGTCTGATCGAGCAGGTCAACCAGAAGTACGGAAATACCATCATCATGGTTACCCACAACGATGCCATTAAGAATATGGCAGACCGCGTAGTGAAGCTTCGTGACGGTCAGATCCGCAAAAACTATCTCAATGAGTCCAAAGTCGCAGCTGACGATCTGGACTGGTAAGGCGGTGCGCTATGAAGAATCCATTGTGGAAACGTCTTCCAAGAGAACTGAAAAGTGATTTTGGAAAATATATTGTGATCTTTCTGTTTATGACACTGACCATAGGCTTTGTCTCGGGCTTTCTTGTGGCTGATGACAGTATGCTGGCTGCCTATGACGAAGGTTTCGAAAAATATAACATCGAGCATGGCAACTTTACCCTTTCTTCGAAAGCCAGCGAAAGCGATTTAAAGAAAATTGAAAAAAATGGAAAAGTACGAATCTGCGAAAATTTTTATCGGGATGAGGCTACAGATGCGGATCTGGATGGAGAGGAAGAGGGAACCATGCGCATCTATCAGGAGCGTACCGATATGAATCTTGTGTGCCTGATGTCAGGTGCAATGCCGTCTGCAAAGAACGAGATTGCCATTGATCGGATGTATGCAGATAATAACAAGCTGAAGGTTGGTGACAAGCTGAAAATCGCAGGAGAAGAACTGACAGTTACCGGACTGGTGGCATTACCTGACTACAGTTGTTTATTTTCCGATAACAGCGATATGATGTTTGATGCTGTAAAATTTGGCGTGGGTATTATGACCGAGAAAGGTGCGGATGCTTTTGGAACAACCCATCTGGAGTACCGCTATTCCTGGCAGTATGAGACTGCACCAAAGGATGATATTGAAGCGAAAAACATGTCAGAGGATTTTCTGGAGGTTCTGGTCAAATATGGAAATGTGACAGGCTTTATCCCGGCCTATTCCAATCAGGCCATCACTTTTACCGGTGAAGATATGGGCGGTGATAAGGCTATGATGGAGGTGCTGCTGTATATTCTGATCGTCATCATTGCTTTTGTGTTTGCAGTTACAACAAATAATACCATTACAAAAGAAGCTTCTGTGATCGGGACTCTGCGTGCTTCCGGATATTCCAGAAGAGAACTTCTGTTCCACTATACTTCCATGCCGGTGATCGTAACTGTGGTTGCTTCTGCTCTTGGAAACGTGCTGGGCTACACCTCCTTTAAAGATCTCTGCGCAGGTATGTATTATGGCAGCTACAGCCTGCCGACCTATGAAACACGCTGGAATGCAGATGCATTTATATTGACCACAGTGGTTCCGGTAGTGATCATGTTGGGAATCAATTTGATTCTGATTTCAGGGAAACTGCGTCTTTCTCCTTTGAAATTCCTGCGTCATGATCTGTCTGCTTCCAAACGGAAAAAAGCTGTGCGTCTTCCGAACTTTAAGTTTTTCAACCGCTTCCGGCTGCGTATTATCCTGCAGAATAAGTCCAGTTATCTGACTTTGTTTATTGGAATCTTTTTTGCAAATGTACTGCTGCTTTTTGGAATGATGATGAAGCCGCTTCTGGATCATTATCAGGAAGAAATTTTGAAGAACATGATCGCGCCGTACCAGTATGTGCTGAATGTACCGGAGGAACCAGATGAAGATGAGAAATATACGGTTATGGGAATGTTGCAGAAATTTCTTACTCCATCTTTGAAAACCAATGAGAAGTCAGCAGAAAAATTCTGCCTGAATTCCATGAAAAATGTATTGCCAGATCAGGAGGGAGAGACCATAACGGTCTATGGAATCGCGGACGACAGTACGTATGTAAGCGCGGAGCTTCCAACTGATGGAGTTCTGATTTCTGACGGTTATGCAGAAAAGTATAAGATAAAGACCGGGGATACCGTTGTGCTGAAGGAAGCTTACGGAAGCGAGACCTATGAATTTTTGGTGCAGGGAATCTACAATTATCCGGCATCTTTGACGGTATTTATGCCGATTTCCTCCTACAGGAAAACCTTTGGGGAAAAGGAAGATTACTTTAACGGTTATTTTTCCCGGGAAAAGATCACAGATCTGGATGAGGATCTGATTGCAACAACAATTACGGAGGACGATCTGACAAAGGTCAGCCGTCAGCTGGATGTGTCTATGGGAGAAATGTTCCAGCTGATCAATGTATTTGCAGTTGTGCTGTTTGCCCTCCTGATCTATCTGCTTACCAAGCTGATCATTGAAAAGAATGCCAATGCCATTTCTATGGTAAAGATTCTGGGGTATGAAAACCGGGAGATCAACAGCCTATATCTTACATCCACTACGTGGGTGGTGATCTTGTCCATTTTACTTAGCCTGCTGCTGTCTACCTGGACGATATATGGAATTTACGGATATCTGATGTCATCCTTCTCAGGCTGGCTGACCTTATATCTGAAACCAGCGGTTTATCCGGAGATGTTTGCGATGGGGATGGGGGCGTATGTGTTGGTGGCACTGCTTCAGTTCAGAAGGATCAAGAAGATTCCCATGGATGTGGCACTGAAAAATGTGGAGTAAGAGAATTATAAGAAAATAGAATATTGGAGGATATTAGGGCAGACTTCTATTTCTTCGGGAGTTTGCCCTGATTTATGCTGAGCATTTTATTTTAGGCAATGCGTTTTGAGGGTTCGGGTTAATAGTAGCAGCCAGGTTGGAGTAGTGTTCTGGTTACTGTTTACTGGTAACATTCCGCGAGGTGTTTTTTGTGAACGTAGTTCACAGAAAACCCGAGAAGTGCGGCGCGAAATCATGCAAATGCATGATTTCTGTGCATCGCGAAGCGCGTTGCTGTGAACGGAGTGAACAGTAACATATTTTAACAGGAGGCAGGTTATATGAACCAAATTTCAGAACTGGATCTACAGAATTTACGTCACCTGATCGGCGGATTTGACACCACCCATTGTAAAATGGAGGAGTATGCAAGTAAGGCTACAGATGCCCAGGTAAAACAGTTTTTCCAGAAGTCTGCCCAGTCGGCAGTGGACTGCAAAAATCAGCTTATGCAGTATTTACAGTAGGAGGTGCCGCAGATGAATGAAAAAGTGATGGTAGCAGATACCCTTGCCGGAATTAACGGTGAACTGACCCGTTATGGGGAGATGATCCCTCAGACAGAGAATCCTCAGCTGAAACAAACCTTAAAACAGATGAGAAATCAGTGCGAGATGTCCCAGGAGGAGATTTACCAGATTGCCCGTGCAAGAGGCTATTATGTGCCGGCAGCTCAGGCAACAAGGGAAGAAGTGGATCATGTCAGAAGCGTGCTTAGCCAGGGATAAGAGGGGCTAGTGTTACTGGTCACGGAGTGAACAGTAATGGGATAGTAAATAACATCCGGGTTGCAGGAAATAATTCTTGTAATTCCGGATGTTTTGCTATATAGTAGAATTACTGACAGGAAAACGACAATATAAAAGTCGTATACGATTCATTTCAAAATTTACCGGAGTTTTGTCTGTCTCCGGGTATACAAGAATTTCACACCCGTATTCCGGGATGATTCCACCGGTGAAAATAACTTTACAGTTTGTTTGGCTTAACATGAAAAATAAAATTTTTATATGGCGAGTAGGGGCTTGACAAGTGAACTGATTTAAGATAGTATGTACTACAGAGAAACGAACATAGGTTCGTATTTGCGCAAGCAAGAAGATCCTGGCTGCTGTTCACTGGTAATGTTCCGCGAGGTGTTTTTGTGAACAAAGTTCACAGAAAACCCGAGAATTGCGGCGCGAAATCATGCTTTGCATGATTTCTGTGCATCGCGAAGCGCGTTACTGTGAACGGAGTGAACAGTAACAGATCCTGGCTGCTGTTCACGGATAAGGTTCTGCCAGGTGCCTTTTGTGAATGGTAACAGGTTATACAGTCCGGTTAATGATTACAGAAATTACTACGGACTTGTCTGATTATTAAGAATAGGAGATCGGAATAATGATAAATGAAGAGAAGAAGAAAGCGCTGGAAGCGGCTCTTGGACATATTGAGAAGCAATATGGCAAGGGCTCTGTAATGAAACTGGGTGAGTCCAGTGCCAATATGCAGGTGGAGACTGTTCCTACCGGTTCCCTGAGCCTTGACATTGCACTTGGGGTAGGCGGTGTGCCGAAGGGACGTATTATAGAAATCTACGGACCAGAGTCCAGTGGTAAGACCACTGTTGCATTACATATGGTAGCCGAGGTTCAGAAAAGAGGCGGAATTGCCGGTTTTATCGATGCCGAGCATGCTCTTGACCCTGTATATGCGAAGAACATCGGCGTAGATATTGATAATCTTTACATTTCCCAGCCGGATAATGGTGAGCAGGCTCTGGAGATTACAGAGACCATGGTTCGTTCCGGTGCAGTTGACATTATCATCGTGGATTCCGTTGCAGCTCTGGTTCCCAAGGCAGAGATTGATGGTGACATGGGAGACAGTCATGTAGGTTTGCAGGCACGTCTGATGTCACAGGCCCTTCGTAAGCTGACCGCTATTATCAGTAAGTCTAACTGCGTTGTGATCTTTATCAACCAGCTCCGTGAGAAGGTTGGTGTTATGTTTGGTAACCCGGAGACAACTACTGGTGGACGTGCCCTTAAGTTCTATTCATCCATACGTCTTGATGTACGCCGTGTAGAGACATTGAAACAGGGCGGCGAGATGGTTGGAAACCACACCAGGATCAAGGTTGTTAAGAATAAGGTTGCTCCGCCATTTAAGCAGGCTGAGTTTGATATTATGTTTGGTACCGGCATCTCCAAGGAAGGGGATATCCTTGATCTTGCTGCTGAGAATTCCATTGTGAATAAGAGCGGTGCATGGTATGCATACGAAGGAAATAAGATCGGCCAGGGACGAGAGAATGCCAAGCTGTTTCTGAAAGAGCATCCGGACATCTGCGATGAGATTGAACGCAAGGTTCGTATCCATTATCACCTTCTTCCAGGTGAGGAAGAAGAGCAGCAGGATGTGAAGCAAGAAGAAACTACACCAGAATCTGACGCTCCGGCAGCAGAAGAGGAATAAAATATGGCGGTTACACCTGAAGAGCAAAAGAATGCCAGAAGAAAGGCAATGCTTCTTCTGGAGCATATGGACCGTACAGAGAAAGGCCTGTCTGACCGGCTGCGTCAGGCAGGCTTTTCAGCAGAAGCCACAGAGAATGCCATGAACTATGTGCGTTCCTATGGGTATCTGAACGATCACCGCTATGCCATGAATTATATTTCCTTCCGCATGGGTACCAAGAGCCGTCAGAAGATTCTCCAGGAGCTTTCAGGGAAAGGAATTGACCGCGAGACTGCCCTTGCAGCCTGGGAAGAGGCAGCAGAGATTGAAGAGCCGGATGAACTGGCCATCCTCCGCGTTGCAGTAGAGAAAAAGTGTCAGCCGGATACTGTTCTGGATGAAAAAGGAATGCGCAGACTCCAGGGATTTCTTCAGAGAAGAGGTTTTTCCTATGGGGACATATCCCATGTACTTGAAGAGATGAATATTACCTGTGAGAGGAATTTTTGAAAAAATGCAGCTGTTCAGTACTTTTACAGGAACCCTTGACGAAATATAAATTTCATTTTTGTGTAGAAAAACTTGACATAATTCTAAAAAAAAGATAAACTTGTATTGTTGTGATTGCACAATGAAAACTAAATATTGAGGAGGTGCTCCTGTGACAACAATTATTGTTGCAGTTGTCGCTGTAGTAGCCACTCTACTGATTGCAGTTCCTATTACTAGTAAAGTTTCTGTGGATAACAAAGTTAAGAAAGACGCAGAAACGATTGGGTCAGCTGAAGAAAAGGCCAGAGGCATCATTGATGAAGCCTTAAAAGCGGCCGAAACAAAGAAACGTGAAACTTTATTGGAAGTAAAGGAAGAATCTCTCCGTACAAAGAATGAACTGGAGAAGGAAACCAAGGAACGTAGAAACGAACTGCAGAAATATGAGAAGCGTGTCTTATCGAAGGAAGAAACCGTTGATAAGAAAGCTGAAGCAGTTGAGAAGCGCGAGGCAGAGTGCACAGCGAGATTTGCTGAATTGCAGAAGAAAGAAAAGAGAGTAGATGAACTCGAGCTGAAAGGAGTACAGGAACTGGAACGTGTTTCCGGTCTGACCTCCGAACAGGCAAAAGAAGAATTGCTCAGATCTGTGGAAGACGATGTTAAAGTTGATGTTGCCAGACTTTACAAGGAACTTGAGAGCCAGGCGAAGGAAGAAGCAGGAAAGAAAGCCAAGGAATATGTGGTAAATGCCATTCAGAAATGTGCGGTAGACCATGTTGCCGAGACTACTATTTCCGTAGTGCAGCTTCCAAGCGATGAAATGAAGGGACGTATTATCGGACGTGAGGGACGTAATATCCGTACTATGGAGACCCTGACAGGTGTAGACCTTATCATTGATGATACTCCTGAGGCAGTAGTTCTCTCATCATTTGATCCTATCAGACGTGAAGTGGCAAGAGTAGCACTTGAGAAACTGATCGTAGATGGACGTATCCATCCGGCCAGAATCGAGGAAATGGTTGAGAAGGCACAGAAAGAAGTTGAAACTCAGATCCGCGAGGATGGCGAGAATGCAGCTATGGATGTTGGAGTTCATGGTATTCATCCAGAGCTTCTGAAACTTCTTGGACGTATGAAATTCCGTTCAAGTTATGGACAGAATGCGCTAAAGCATTCTATTGAAGTAGCACAGCTTTCCGGTCTGCTTGCCGGTGAAATTGGTGTAGACGTGCGCATGGCGAAACGTGCCGGTCTGCTTCATGATATCGGTAAATCTATTGACCATGAAGTTGAGGGATCCCATATTGAGATTGGTGTAAACCTTTGTAAGAAATATAAGGAATCACCTATTGTGATCAATGCGGTAGCAGCACACCACGGTGATGTGGAGCCAGAGAGCCTTATTGCCTGTATCGTGCAGGCAGCAGATGCGATTTCCGCAGCACGTCCAGGTGCCAGAAGAGAGACACTGGAGACTTATACCAACAGACTGAAGCAGCTTGAGGATATTACCAATCAGTTCAAGGGGGTTGAGAAATCCTTTGCAATCCAGGCTGGTAGAGAAATCCGTGTTATGGTAGTTCCTGAGCATGTGAATGATTCTGAGATGGTACTTCTCGCAAGAGATATAGCGAAGCAGATTGAGGCTGAGCTTGAGTATCCGGGTCAGATCAAAGTCAATGTGATCCGCGAGAGCAGAGCTGTTGATTATGCCAAATAATCGGAGTTAATTTACATTAGAAATTAAGAAACCGCCCACATATTTTTTCACTTAATGAAAGATATGAGGGCGGTTTTTGTATACAGAAACCAAAATCATAATCCGAATCAGACCTGCGTACAATGGTACAGGGTGAATATATGGAAAATGTACTCAGTACCAAAATAAGAGGTTCGTTTCCGGGATTTGCATTATTGCTGGCCGGGTTTCTTGCAGGTATGACGATTCCCAACTGTATTTACAGATTTTCATGGAAACAGCAGGCGTTTTCAGCGATTTATTTACTTGCAGCCTATGGAAAAACAGAAGGAGGTGGAGCTGACTATCTGTGGCAGCTGCTGTGGATGCGAGGAGGAGCTTTCTTTTTATCTCTATTGTGTGGCTTTACTGTGTTTGGAGTTCCTATAGCAGTTCTGGCAATGTTATTTACCGGTCTGGGACTTGGAATGGTATTTTCTATGTCCATATTGCAATTTGGACTTGCCGGAGGAATTGTTGCTGCTGGCCTTCTTTTCCCTCATTACCTGATATATATTCCATTGTGGAATGCAGTTTATCAGATAATTTATAAAGAATCTATGGGAATCTGGCGTAATCATGGTATTTTTCCAAAAAAAGTAAGGGATTATTTTATAAAAGCTTTTTGGTATACCATATGTTATGGCACCGGAATACTTCTGGAATGGTATGTGAATCCTTGGATCCTTGGAAGAATCCTGGATTTTGCAAATTTTTTATTATGAAAGTTCCGGACGGCAGTCATGAATGGGCTATGCCTGCGTGAATCAATTTACAAGATATTGTGGTGGTTACCATAAAACAGACTTTATTTTGTACAAAACCCTTAGAAGCCTTATTTTATTTGATTTTTGATGAAAAAAAGGTTTGATTTTATGTAAAATAAACAGTATAATACATATACATTTTATCGGGGAGAGTACGATTTTCTGCTGATAAACTGCGAAGAGGATTAATTTTCGTCTGATCGCAGGAGCTACAGGCAGCGGATATTTTGATTAAAAGGAAACGGGAATATGGACATAGAAATAAGGGAATTTATTACATATCTGCATAATACAAAAAAAACATCGGCAAATACAGAGATCTCATACCAGAGAGATCTGAAAAAAATGGCGGAATTTCTGAAGGAACGGGGAATCAGAAATTATAAAGATGTAAAAGAACTTGAGCTTGAAGGGTATATCAGTTACATGGAACGTGAGAAG
>OIBU01000848.1_pt1 | contig 9147 bp, 9 predicted proteins | sample 1581111 | NCBI WGS metagenome assembly OIBU01 (sample SAMEA3882508, study PRJEB24775) | human gut metagenome | biome: human-associated habitat; feature: intestine environment; material: feces | place: Netherlands | collected 2009/2010 | reverse complement strand
GAACGGATGGAAAAGAAAGAAAATGTGTAAAATCAAAAAAGACGGTGCGATTCCAACGCAGCCGTCTTTTTTAATTACACGTTTGTTCTTAATTTTTCTTTTTCGGATCAGAAGGCGCCGCGAGGGATGCCAGTTCATCCACCATGTGCTCGAGCATCTGTTTTTTCAGATAGACATCGAAACTCAGCAGACAGATAAACGAAAAGAGCTGGAGAAATTCCCGGTCCTCCTCCGGTGAGCTGCCGAACATGGACTTGGATACATCCGCTTTTTTCAGAAGATCTTCTTTTACGGATGCAATTTCTTCTTTTTCCATCTGGAAAATTTCGTCGTAGATATCTTTGATGGAAAAGCCGCTCTCCGTGCCGAAATACCGATCGGTGATCGGGGCGAGCAGTGTCTGGATATCCGTGATCGAGAGGATGTTTTTAAAGTAGTAAATAAAAACCAGAAGCATCATGTGCTCCGGCGAATATTTCTTTTTGACCGGCGGCGGGAGCAGCTTGTTTTTTGCATAGTTGTTGATCATTGTTTTTGTCAGAACCTTATCGGACTCGAAGCGGCGCGAAGAAGCGAGCTGTGCGTCCATAAAGGTCGTGACCTGGTCCATATATAAAGCAATGTTCGGGATTTCCCCCGGGCGGATGCCTTCGAGAGAATCCAGTGAATTCAGTAAATCATGAAGAATTTTATCTGAGTCTATCGTCATTTGTTATCACCTCACTGTTCCCATTATATAGTTTTTAATACCAGATAGCAAGGACTTTGCGAAAAAAGTTTCCATGATAAAAATGCAACGTATGTTCGTTCTTACTTGTAACCGGGGCGGATTTGTTATATACTGAGATGCATGTGAAAAGATTCGAAGCAGATGAAGGAGAAAGAACATGAATCAGACAGAAACAGGATTAAACCCGATGCAGATGGAAGCTGTGGAGTACACCGAAGGGCCGCTTCTGATCCTTGCAGGTGCCGGTTCGGGAAAGACGAGGGTACTGACGCACCGCATCGCCTCCCTAATCCGGGACAAAGGCGTCAATCCGTGGAATATTATGGCGATCACCTTTACGAACAAGGCCGCCGGAGAAATGCGTGAGCGTGTCGATAAAATCGTGGGATACGGATCGGAGCGGATCTGGGTCAGCACCTTCCATTCCAGCTGCGTGCGGATTCTGCGCCGCCATGCTGAACGTCTGGGATACGCCAACAATTTTGCAATTTACGATACCGATGACCAGAAATCGCTGATCAAGGACATCATGAAACGGCTCCAGATGGATCCGAAACTGTACCGCGACCGTGCGATCATGGCGGCAATTTCGTCCGCAAAGGATGAGATGATTGAGCCGGACCAGTACCGGATTGACGCGGGAATCGACTGGAAGCTGCAGAAGTATGCGGCAGTTTATGCGGAGTATCAGGCAGAGTTAAAGAAAAACAATGCGATGGACTTCGATGATCTGCTGGTACAGACCGTAAAATTATTCCAGCAGTTCCCGGAAGTGCTCGACTATTATCAGGAGCAGTTCCGCTATATCATGGTCGATGAGTATCAGGATACCAACACGGTTCAGTTCCGCTTTGTAAGCCTTCTGGCGGCAAAATACCGCAATCTCTGCGTTGTCGGCGATGATGACCAGTCGATCTACAAATTCCGCGGGGCGAATATTGAAAATATTCTGAGTTTTGAGCATGTATTCCCGGATGCGAAGGTCATTAAACTGGAGCAGAATTACCGTTCTACGCAGAATATTCTGAATGCGGCAAATGAAGTGATTGCGAATAACCAGGGACGAAAAGCAAAACGCCTGTGGACAGAGAACCCGGAGGGTGACCTGATCGATCTGCGGCAGTTCCAGAGCGGTTTTGAGGAGGCGGAGTACGTGGCAGGAGAAATCACGCGCGGCGTCCGCACGGAGGGAAAGAAGTATCGTGATTATGCAATTCTCTACCGTACCAACGCACAGTCCCGTCTTTTTGAGGAGAAACTGCTGCTTGCAAATGTTCCATATAAAATCGTGGGCGGTGTCAACTTCTATGCGAGACGCGAGATCAAGGATCTGCTGGCGTATCTGCGTGTGATCGAGAACCCGGAGGATGACCTTGCGGTACTGCGTATCATCAACGTTCCGCGGCGCGGTATCGGAGCGGCGACGATCAACAAAGTGCAGGACTGGGAGGCAGAGCAGGGCATCCGTTTCTACGATGCGCTTCTCGAGGCCGAGTATGTGCCGGGGCTGATGCGGTCTTTAAATAAGATTAAATCCTTCACGTCCTTTTTACAGGTACTCCGCGCGAAAGCAGATTATCTGTCGGTCAAAGAGCTGCTGAATGAAATCATCGAGGAGACCGGCTATGTAGCAGATCTGCAGGCGGAGGGAACCGAAGAAGCGGCAGCCCGCATCGAGAACATCGACGAGCTGATTTCAAAGATTGCGGATTATGAGGAGAGCGCCGAACAGCCATCTCTCGGTGGTTTTCTGCAGGAGGTTGCGCTGGTGTCTGATATCGACTCGGTGGATGAGGAGAGCGATTACGTGCTGTTGATGACACTGCATTCCGCAAAAGGACTGGAGTTCCCGAACGTATTCCTTGCCGGCATGGAGGATGGCATTTTCCCAAGCTACATGACGATCACCGGGGATGATCCGTCGGAGCTGGAGGAGGAGCGCCGTCTCTGCTACGTGGGCATCACGCGTGCGATGCAGCATCTGACATTGACGTGTGCGCGCCAGAGAATGATCCGCGGCGAAGTGCAGTACAACAAGATGTCCCGTTTTGTCAAAGAGATTCCGCGGGAGCTGATTTCCCTGGAGCGGGAGCGCGGGGAGATCGAAGACCGGAAGCCGAAGATGGACATTCCGACGAGAGGCAGCGTCTATGCGGCGATGAAGCAGGCATTCCGCGAGAAGCCGCAGCAGGCGAAAACCTTCAGCGCGCAGAAGGCGACGAAACTCGATTACGAAATCGGGGATACGGTGCGCCATATCAAGTTCGGTGTCGGCATTGTCACGGATATCGTGGACGGCGGAAGAGATTATGAAGTTACCGTCAACTTCGACCAGGCTGGTACGAAGAAAATGTTTGCTTCGTTTGCAAAACTGAAAAAGTTATAAGGAGAACGAGAGCGTGTCGGAAAACAAAATTCCGGCACGCTCTTTTTTCGACTGGTGCGTCAGACGCTCAGGTGGTAATCAGGGTGGAATAGCCGTCGCGGCGCAGGCGGCGTTCCATCAGAATGGCATTTCCGAGCTGGCGGTAAGCGCCGACCTGGACCTTGAAAAAGCCGTCCTCGGCGAGAAGAAAAGCGGGATAGCCCTGGTCGAGAAGGTCGTAAAGCATACGGTCGGCATTCTGGCGGATGCGGAAAAGGCCGGTCTGGACACGGTAGAAGGTTTCCGGTGTGTCGGAAGGATTTTCCTGTTCCGGCGGCGTGGGATGGGGCGAAGCGGAAGCAGTGACGGTATCCGCTGTTGAAACGGACGGACGGGCGGTTTCCGTTTCCGCAGCGCGCCGGTCAGCCTCCGTGACCGTCTCGAGATCCAGCGTTCCAAGCACTGCATCCGCGATGGCGCGGGCGATTTCTTCCTGCTTTTCATCGTAGAGCGTATTGTCCTGCTCATTGTTCAGAAAGCCGGTTTCAATCAGAAGAGCCGGCATTTTCGTCCGCCGCAGAACAACAAGCCCTGGCCGTGCCTTGACACCGAGATTCCGGAATCCCAGCTCCGAGCGCGCCGTTAATGTTTTCTGCCATTGTCTGTTTGATGCCGGAGTTGTCATAGACAAGCGTTTCCACGCCGGTATACTGGTTCGGTTCTTCCGAAGAATTCCGGTGAAAAGAAATAAAAAAGTCGGCATCCGCCTGATTGGCCATCTGCGCCTTTTCAAACGGCGTCTGATAAACATCGGTTGTGCGGGTATAAATGACAGAGACACCCTGCCGGGAAAGAAGCTCGCCGACCGCGATGGCGAGGGAAAGATTGTCATCCTTTTCCCTGCGTCCCTCATAGACAGCGCCCGGATCACTTCCCCCGTGTCCGGCATCGATTACGATAGTATAGGGCATAAGATCAAAGCTCCTGAAAATACGGTTCTACTTACGATATGAAGAAAGGACGAAAAAGGTTATACTTTTTTTAGTTTTATTTCATTGTATCGTATACGGGCGGTGTGTTAGAATAGGAGATAACATTAGGAAAGTGTGTCAAAAAATCTGCGGAGGATACAAAAGACACACAGATGAGAGTGAGGATTTCATGAGAATTACAATATTCAGTCTGGGGGGACTGCTTGGGCAGTATGTGACCAACACGGCGCTTCTTCACAGCGCACAGGTGACCGCCTACGTGCCGGATGCAAAAGCGATCTGGCCGAGAAAAAATCTGACCGTGATTGAGGGAAGCCTTCAGAACCGGGAACGCGTGCTGGAGGCACTGCTGGAAGCGGATGCAGTCATCAGCGTGCTGACTCCGATGCGTGTGAAACATGTAAAAGAAGAGGAGACACCGCTGGCTGACGGAAACGCGATGATTCTTTCGGCCATGAAGCAGCTTGGAAAAACGCGGTTTGTGACGGTAGGCCATGTCTGCATTCATGCGTTTGGAGACTGCGAGGACAAATACCAGAGAATGAGTACGAAATTCATGCAGATTTTCTGGCCAGGTGTCTATAAAGATATGCAGAAGATGGGACAGGTTCTGGCACGGAGCGATCTGAACTGGACACTGGTGCGGACGTGTGCGGGAAGAGACGGGAAAGTGAAAAAGGTAGGGCAGAACTGCAGTATTTCGCTGGACGGCAGCCAGTTCCGGCCTGGATACTCGAGAGAGGCTCTGGCGGAATTTCTGTACGAGGCGGCCGCCGATCAGCAGATGTACAGCAGAAAAATGCCCATTTTTTACAGAGAGGGGTAAGAATGGATTTTTCAATTTTATATGCACTGCAGCATCTTCACAATGCAGTGCTCGATCGGGTGATGGTGGGAATCACTTCACTTGGAAATGCGGGATGGATCTGGATTGCGCTGACCGCCGTTTTCTTAATCCTTCCGAAATACCGGAAATGCGGTGTAAGAATGGCGATCGCGCTGATTTTAGATTTGATTTTATGTAATCTGGTGTTAAAGCCGCTGGCAGCGCGCCCGCGTCCGTGCTGGATTGACGAGCAGGTAAAGCTGCTGGTTGCCGCTCCGAAGGACTATTCCTTCCCATCGGGCCATTCGGCAGCCTCGTTTGCGGCGGCAGTCTCTATTTTTGTGATGCACAAAAAAGAAGGAGCTGCCGCACTGATTCTGGCCTGCCTGATTGCATTTTCCAGACTGTATCTGTTTGTGCATTTCCCGACCGATGTCCTAGCGGGAATTGCGGTTGGTTTTATCTGTGCTTTTCTGGCTGCGAAGATCCAGAACGGTTTTCTTCTTCATTCTCGAGGTCGATAAAACGGAACGAAAGCATCAGATACAGAATTTCATCCGGGCTGGAAAGATCAGATTCTAAAATTTCCTTGATCTTTTCCAGGCGGTAGAGCAGGGTACTGCGGTGGATAAAAAGCTCACGCGCCGTCTGGACGACATTGCAGTGGTTGTCCAGATAGCAGCGGAGCGTCCGCATATAGTCGCTGCCGGAGCTGTCGTCGTGCTCCTGCAGAAAGAGAAGTCTCTCATGGCACAGCATGTAGCCTGGGAGCTTTTTTGTTGCCTGATCGAGAATGTAGTCAAACGAGATATCGTTGAACGGATGCATCCGCTTGTCCGGGTATTTTCGCGTGCCGAACTGCAGGGCGATTTTTGCCTGGATATACTGGCGGCGCAGATTCATGTGGCCATTCATGCAGCGCGAAAAGCCGGCATTTAAGGAACTGTCCTCCACAAAGTGCACCATGCGTTCCATCAGATCGGTCATGGAAAAATCGGACAGCGTGAGGTTAAAGAACGCAACGATACCGCCGCCGTGCGGAAACGCGGAGCAGCCGGTCAGAATATTTTCCAGATAGGCGCAGACCGAGTTTGCCGTCAGGTTTTTCTGATCCATATCGGAGAGCTGCAGATAGAGGCAGCAGTAGGTGTGGCGGGAATGCCAGCCGAGCGCATCGAGAGCCTGGCTGACCGCAATATAGTCGGCCATCCGGTCGTCGAGGGTACGGAGCAGCACGGTGTGAAGCGACTGCGCCGGCGAGGTTTTCTGCATCACATTGTGCAGGAAGGCGTGATGGATCATTTCTGCAAGAAATTCAAGAAGAAAGCCTTCGGAATCAGAAAGATCCTTTTTCGTGTCGAGGAGCAGCAGGCGGTAGGCGCTCTGACCATGCTGCGTGATGTTGACGCAGAGGGAACCAAGTCCCGTTACGTGATCCGGAAAGCGGAACCATCCATCGAGATCGCGGACGGACGCGTATTCGCTGCTTTCTGTCAAGGAGAGCAGAAGCGGGCGCGTTGCATCGAGGGAGCCAAACACCTTCTCGGGAAAAAAGGAAGGTTCTTCGGACGCTGCGGCGATGATGGAAAAATCCATGCCGACCACCATCAGCGGGTGGGCAAAAACAGGCAGGGAGAGATTTAAAAGATGCTGGATCGATTTTCCGTCGAGCCGTGCCTGCATCAGCTCCTTCTGCCAGGAATCGTACGTCCAGAAAAGCTCCTGCAGGAACGAAAAAACAGCGGATACGCTGCTCTTAACGGCGATCGAAACCGGAGCCGGAAGTTCCTCCGGCAGTTCTTCGGTACAGAGAAGAAAAAGGGAGCTGCTTTCTTCCGGGAGTGAGGAAAGAGAGCCGATCTGTTCTTCTGTGCAGAGAAAGACCCGGTGCGCAGTGGCTGCGGAGCCTGTCTGATAAAGAACAGGCAGCTCCAGTGTGCCGGAGAGCGGCAGGTTCTCCGGTGCAAGAACCGAAAAAGCGCTGCTTAGTTTATAAGCGAGAAATGCGGGGGAGAGCTTCATCGTATCATCCTCCCTGCGCGTGTCATATCGTAAAAATTCATAAAAACCTCCTCAGAAATGAGTGACGTTCTGCGGACGAAACCGCGGTACTTTTTATTTTAGCAGAACAAAAAGGTCTGTCAAGAAAGAAAAGACAGGGGTGCGGGAATTTTTACGGCGGCAACAAGTTAAGATTTTGTGAAGATAGTTGTGGTTTGCGGGGAAAACTGCTACAATATGGCTGATTTGGTTACTGTTCACTCAGCAGTGAAACACTTGCTGTTTCGCTGCGTAAGAACATGATTCAGGTGATTTGAAGTGGTTTTTTACAGAAGAAAAAAGAAGGTATGACTTTAATGTATCATATTATAGTAAATAAAAAATCGCAGTCGGGGCGCGGCGAGAAGCTGTGGCCGGTAATTGAGGGCGAGCTTGAGCGGCGCAGGACGGAATTTCGTGTATATCCGACAAAGTATCGCGGAAGCGCACGGGAGACGGCAGCACGGCTGACCGCGAAAGGGGTATGGAATCCCGACGATGTCCTTCTGGCGATCGGCGGAGACGGTACGGCGAATGAGGCGGTCGATGGAATCACCAGCCTGTCGGATGTAAAATTCGGTTATATTCCAACGGGAAGCGGCAACGATTTTGCGCGCGGTGCCGGAATTCCCTCCGATCCGCTGCAGGCGCTGGAAGCTGTGCTGAAAGGGGAGGAAAAGGAGATCAACATTGGAACGGCGCTTCTTGGCAGCCAAAAGCGGAGATTTCTCGTCAGCACCGGCATCGGTTTTGATGCAGGCATCTGCCACGAGGCGCTGGCATCAAAAATCAAGAATACGCTGAACCGGCTGCATCTGGGAAAACTTACGTATGTGATGATTGCACTGCGGCAGCTCTTTTATCTCGAACCGTTCACACTGGATGCAGCGCTGGAAAACGGAGAACACCGTTCGTTTGAAAATGTTCTTTTTGCAGTGGCAATGAATTTTCCGTACGAGGGCGGCGGCTTCTGCTTCTGCCCGGAGGCGGACGGAACAGATGATCTGCTCGACGTGATGGTGGTTTCCAATCTTGCCAAATGGAAAGTCAGCTATCTTCTGCCGATGGCGCTGTTTGGACGCCACACGGGATTTCCTGAGGTACATATGGAGCGGTGCAGCAGCCTTTCCTTTCAGACAGACCGCGCGGAACCGGTCCACCTGGACGGAGAATCGGGCGGACACCGCACGGAGGAAAGGATCGGACTGGAAACGGAGCGTCTCCGCCTTTTGGGCGACTGGGTGAAAGAAGGGATGGAAAGATGATGCTCTGGATCATATTTTTTGCAGTGCTTGCCGTCCTGGCAGCAGGTTATTTCTTTTCCATTCTGCCGGCTACATCGAGACGGCAGGAATGTCTGAAATTTGCGGAATGGAATTATGCGCACCGCGGTCTGTGGAACGCGGCGGAGGGAGTTCCGGAGAATTCTCTTCCGGCTTTTGCCCGCGCGGCGGAGCAGGGATATGCCATCGAGCTGGATATTCAGATCACAAAGGATGGCCGGATTGTGGTGTTCCACGACGACACGATGAAGCGGATGTGTGGAAACGAGGGAAAAATCAGCGATTATACGTATGAGGAACTCCAGCAGTTCCATCTGGGCGACAGCACGGAAAAGATTCCGCTGCTTCGTGAGGTACTGCAGACGGTAGACGGCCGCGTGCCGCTTTTAATCGAAATCAAGATGCCGGGACTTTCCACGGCGGTCTGTGCGGGATTTCAGAAGGAGATGGAGGGGTACACCGGTATGTTCTGCATGGAATCCTTCAACAGCCTGGCCCTCCGCTGGTGCCGCCGCCACATGCCGCAGACGCTGCGCGGCCAGCTTTCCGGCCGTTTTTCAAAGGATGATAAGGTGCATCTGATCCTGCGGATAATGGCGCGTCATCTGATGCTGAATTTTATCGGGAAACCGGATTTTATCGCCTACGACCACCGCTACGCCGACTGCCCGGGCTTCCTGATCGACCGTATGCTGTTTCGGACACCGGCATTTGCATGGACGGTAAAAGATGAGCATGTATATAACCGGACACGGAAAAAATTCGATGCGGCGATCTTTGAACATTTCCATCCCAAGGACGGTTTTCAGAAACCGATGAATTGTTTCTTAAAAAATAATAAAGCTTATTGACTTCGGTTTTCGGTGTGCTATAATTTCAGCAGGTTGAAGAGAAAAACCTCGTCAGAAAAG
>OIBU01000841.1_pt1 | contig 9181 bp, 6 predicted proteins | sample 1581111 | NCBI WGS metagenome assembly OIBU01 (sample SAMEA3882508, study PRJEB24775) | human gut metagenome | biome: human-associated habitat; feature: intestine environment; material: feces | place: Netherlands | collected 2009/2010 | reverse complement strand
TCTGCAAGCAGGACGATTTTCAGAGAATCCATTCCCTTCACCTGCTTGTCTACTTTCACATCATAAGTTTTTGTCTTAATATTCCACTGGTTTAAAATTCCATAAAGACTGATACCAATGATCAGAAGTGTACAGACTACGCCCGTGATCACGAAGGCTTTCCGGGAGTACAGCCAGGCCGGGTGAAGCGTGTGCTTCAGGATCAGTCTGCAGAGATCAGTAGTTACGATCACGATCAGGATGTAAAGAAACGTTCCCTGGAAATAATTGGCTGTATTTTTCAGGAAACGGTGGACCACAGGCGGCTTCCGGATAAAAAAACAGGTCAGAAGAGAAGTGGACAGAAAAATATAAACACCCACAAAACATGCTCGGAACGCAAAGGTCTGGAAAAAATGAGTGCAGGCACCCATCCACAAAATCATCCAGCGGACGATATAAATATTAATGAGAATATATAATGGTGCGAGAAAGATGGCAAGCATGGTGTGTGATACCTCCATTCGTGGCAAGCAATAAGCGGTGAGCAGGACTGATCGCTGCAGATACTTTTTGGATTGATACATAGCATTTCCATAAATTACTGCAGCATGTTCGGAATAACTTTTTTTGATGCATTGATTCATAGAACTGCTATAGTATACAGCAAATAATAATTTTTGGCAAAAGAACATATATTAGGAAAAAGAACGCTTATGGTGTTTTTATGAAAAAATATGCGCTTCTTCGATATTGTCTGGTGTTTTTAGCAATTGTTCTTCCTTATTTTTCGGCGGCAACCATTAATGGACCGGAGAGGGTCCTGGCAGAGAGGGTGCCGGATATGGAAGAATATCTCCCGGTCATTGTTTTTTCGCAGATTTCTCCGGATATGAAAAAAGAAACCATAAAAGCGCAGACTGTGATCGCACGGTCGAATATTCAAAGGTGGCTGGACGAGGGGAAAAATCTGGCAGAGATCCTGAGGGAAAACGGAAGTACAGAGGAAGTCTGGAGATATTTTTTTGCAGAAAAAAGGCAGATCTATGAGCAGGCAGCAAAAGAGACGGATGGACAGGTACTTACATATGAAGGAAAAGTGAGGCTGACTCCCTGGCATAAGAGAAGCGCAGGGAAAACCCGCAGCGGGGAAGAGGCTTTTCATGAAGAGGCGTATACATATCTGAAATCGGCAGATAGCAGTGAGGACAAAAAATCTCCGGATCATAAAAAAATCGTGGAAATTCCTGCGGGGCAGCTTTCCGGGGAGCTGAAGATCAAAAAACGGGACAGTGCCGGTTATGTGACAGAGCTTACGATTGGGGAAACACTTCTGGAGGGAGAAAGCTTTGCAGCGGGAATGGGACTGGAATCCGCGAATTTCAGTTTGAAGAAAAAGGATGATATTTATTATCTGCGAGTGCGTGGCAGCGGTCATGGTGTGGGATTTTCCCAGTTTGGTGGAAATGAGATGGCAAAAAACGGAAGCAGTGCGGAGGAGATCCTGAAAAAATATTTTCCGGAGATGGAGCTGAAAGCTGAGAATTAAAGAAAGTCAGGCATCCGAAGCAACGTCTGATAAAAAAATATTCAAAAAATGAATAGACAGCCATATTCTGGACACTCTATAGATATAGAAATGGTGACCGAAACGGCAGCTTTACTGCTTTTTCTGTTACTGAAAATGAACATATCAGACAGAGGTGGAAAGAATATGAAAAGTAAAATTGTGAGAGGTATTATCAACGGAGGTGTTCTGGCAGCAGTGGCGGCACTTGGGATTACTGTTTATCAGCTTGGAACAAAGCCCATCGCAGAAAATCCCCAGGAGGAAAATTCTGTACAGGTAGAAGAGACCGGGCTGGAAGAGGAGCTTTCGGACGGGGAAAACGCAGAGGATGCGGCAGCTGCCGGAGATGGCTGGCAGGATGTAGCACAGGATGAGATCTCTGATGGAGAAACCGGAGATGAAGCAGGTCTGTCAGGAGCTTCAGAAGCCGGAGCAGATGGAGTGACAGGAAGCATCCGTGAGACTGCAGGAAGTGGTACAGCCGAAAATGCAGCGGCAGATGCAGATAATGGAAGTGGTACGGATGATAGGAGCGTGTCTGCGGCGGCAGGTGCAGACAGAAGCCGCACAGATGGCACTGGAAATACAGCAGATAATGCCGGAAATACATCGGCAGAGGGAGCGGTGAATAACGGAGCTGGAGCTTCCACAGATACCGCAGAGACCTCAGCTGTCGGAATTGCGGCACAGGCTTTGGATTTTACGGAGGATTCCATTATGGAATGGCCGGTCAGAGGAACGGTTCTTGTGGATTACAATATGGATGAAACCGTATATTATCCGACTTTGGATCAGTATCGTGTAAGCTCTGCCATTGCTTTGCAGGCAGTGGAGGATGCGCCGGTGTATGCGGCGGCTGATGGTCAGGTGCTTTCTGTTGTACAGGATGCCTGCACGGGAACGACTGTGACTATGGAGTTGGGAAATGGTTATCAGGCAGTATACGGGCAGCTGAAGGACCTTACTGTGGCAGAAGGCGACACAGTAAAGGAGGGTGAAGTGATCGGAAATATCAGTGCACCTACCAAATATTATTCTGTAGAAGGCCCGAATCTTTATTTTGCAATGAGAAAAGACGGTACGCCGGTGGACCCGTTTGAGTATTTGGAGTGATGCAGAAAGTTGGAACAGCAGATATGATCATGGATAATCGCTGAAAAGGATACGGGATGCGAGTGAGATGCATCCCGTACTTTTTTTATGTCGTAAGAAGTTAAAAGTATCTTTTTTAACGGAAAGAAAACGTGTATAATCTATCTATAAATATCTGTAAAACAACGGAAAATGACAGACATAAGAGGACAGAAGAAGAGGTACATAGGTCATGAACATTAATGAAATAGCCAGACTTGCCGGAGTTTCCAGAGCTACGGTATCCAGATATCTGAATAATGGATATGTCAGCAGTGAAAAAAAGGAAGTCATCCGCAGGGTGATCCAGGAGACAGGATATCAGCCATCCTCCCAGGCACAGACACTGCGGACCAAAAAAACCAGTCTCATCGGTGTCATCCTTCCAAAGATCAATTCAGATACCATAAGCCGTGAGGTGACAGGGATCAGTGATATTCTTACACGGAGAGGATATCAGCTTATTCTGGCCAATACCAATAATGATGTGGAAGAAGAGCTGAAATACCTTTCTCTGTTTAAAGAACGTCAGGTGGACGGAGTGGTTTTTATTGCTACCATGTTTACCAGAAAGCATAAACAGATGCTGAAGGATTATAAGGTACCGATCGTGATCCTGGGACAGCATCTGGACGGATATCCATGTATTTATCAGGATGATCATAAAGCAGCTTTTCAGGTCACGGAGAAGCTGGCGGAGAAGGGGAAAAAGTTTGCCTATATCGGCGTTACAGATAAGGACGAGGCAGTTGGTGCCTGCAGGAAAAAGGGTTTTATGGATGCTATCCATAAAGCTAAGCTGGAGGTCGTGCCGGAGAGGATGAAGATCGGAAGCTTTACCATGGATTCCGGGTATGAGATGGCGAAGGAGCTTTTTGAGGAGGAGCCTTCCATAGATTCTCTTGTGTGTGCTACGGATACTATGGCGGTGGGAGCCATGACTTATTTGAAGGAGATCGGGCTTCGCATTCCCGAGGATGTTCAGATTGCAGGGATCGGGGATGGAGTTCCGGGTAAGATCGTGGAACCGAAGCTGACAACGGTACATTTTTATTATAAGACCAGCGGAATGGAGGCAGCAGCCATGCTGGCTGATCTTATTGAGAACGATACCGGGATCAGCAAGGAAATAAAAATGGGATGTGAGCTTGTGGAACGGGAATCTCACAGGTAACAGAGAATATCCTCGCAGACAGAGGAAGAAATTATAAGTTATTGTGGAACAGGAGCAGATCTTTTGGGAGAAAAAGACCTGCTTCTTTTTTGTGTGGTGCTGTGTTATGGCTGAGCAAACACAGAAAAATGCCAGATTTTTTCTGCGATGTCCTGACTGGTTTGTCTGTTTTGCATCTGTTCTTATGGAATATGTACAATTTTGGCCAGAAAAATTTGTGAGATGTTGCGGATTTACAAATAATAATGCAGTAGTTATAATACAAGTAAGATGTGAGAACGATTCCACATAAGAACACAAGCAATAACATAAAACATACCATTGAAAAGTGCTGAAATCATCAAAAAGCTTAAAAAATGGAAAAATTACCGTTCCTTGTATGAATGGATGTATGAAATCAATCTCATAAATAAATGAAAAACAATGGATCAGAGATAATAAATCCCGGGAAGCTGAAGAAATAACAGACAGATCTGATCCGAAGAAAGGGAAAGCAGAAAGAGATGACTGTCCGGGAACAGTAGCAGAAAAGGAGGAAGGACATGGATTACAGAAAGACAGCACAGGAAATCTATGATCATGTAGGAAAGAAAGAAAACATCATTTCCGCGGCGCACTGTGCAACAAGGCTTCGTCTGGTCATTGCGGATAATGACAAGGCGGATAAGGAATATATAGAGAACATCGACGGTGTGAAGGGTGTATTCTTCGCACAGGGACAGATGCAGATCATCCTGGGAACAGGAGTTGTAAACAAGGTTTATGATGAATTTATCCAGATCGCCGGAATATCAGAGAGTAGTAAGGATGAGCTTAAGAAGGTGGCAGCATCCAAGGCTAATCCGATACAGAGACTGATCAAGACACTGGGAGATATTTTTGTCCCGATCATCCCAGCTATCGTAGCAAGCGGATTTTTGATGGGAATCATGGAAGCCCTGAACTTTATGGTAAACAACGGCTTCCTGAATATTAACACCAATGGTTCCATTTATGTATTTGCACAGCTTTTCAGTAACACAGCGTACACATTCCTGCCGATCCTCATCGCTTACAGCGGTGCGAAAGTATTCGGCGCCAACCCCTACCTGGGCGCGGTTATCGGTATGATCATGATTCATCCGAATCTCCAGAATGCATGGACAGTTGCCACAGAAGGTGTTAAAGCAACTCAGAAAGTATGGTTTGGACTTTACTCCATTGACATGGTTGGATATCAGGGACATGTAATCCCGGTTATCATTGCAGTCTGGGTACTGGCACAGATTGAGAAGAGACTTCATAAAGTCGTACCTGCAATGTTCGATCTTTTTGTAACACCGCTTGTCAGTGTTTTTGTAACCGGCTATCTTACACTTTCCATTATCGGACCGATCTTCGTAACAGTTGAGAACGGACTTCTGGATGGGATCCAGTGGCTGATCGCACTGCCATTTGGAATCGGAAGCTTTATCATGGGTGCCTTTTATGCACCGACTGTTGTTGCTGGTGTTCATCACATGTACACTATCATTGACCTTGGACAGCTGGCCAAATTCGGCGTTACCTACTGGCTGCCACTTGCATCTGCAGCTAACATTGCACAGGGTGGTGCAGCTCTTGCTGTAGGCCTGAAATCCAGAAATCAGAAGATCAAATCCATGGCTGTTCCTTCTGCCTTAAGCGCATGCATGGGAATCACAGAGCCGGCAATCTTCGGTGTAAACCTCCGCTTCGGAAAGCCGTTTATCATGGGCTGCCTGGGTGGTGCATGCGGAGCACTTTTTGCCTCCATTAGCAGTCTTGGTGCCACAGGAACAGGTGTTACCGGTATCTTCGGAATCCTGCTGTGCCTGAATAATCCAGTTGGTTATATCCTGATGTTTGCCATCGCATTTGGTGTGGCTTTTGTGCTTACTTGGATGTTCGGATATAAGGATGAGGTACAGGAAACAGCTGAAAAAAATATTGAAGCAGAGAAAAAATCAGATGCTCCGGCAGAAATTGCCCAGGAGAAAACTTCAGAGACAGGTGCACAGACCCTCTACAGCCCGCTTGAGGGAACTGCGATCCCGCTTTCAGAAGTAAAGGATGCAACCTTTGCATCTGAAGTCCTTGGAAGGGGCATGGCAGTGATTCCGTCCAAAGGTGAAGTAAAAGCACCCTGTGACGCTACGGTTTCTACAATTTTTGACACAAAGCATGCCATCGGGCTTGCAACAGAAAGTGGTCTGGAGCTGCTGATCCATATCGGCGTTGACACTGTTGAGCTTGGCGGTAAATTCTACACCGCTCATGTAAAGGACGGTGACGTGGTCAAAAAAGGCCAGACACTGATCACCTTTGATATGGATGCTATTAAGGCAGCCGGCTATGATGTGACCACACCGCTGATCGTAACCAATACCGATGATTATGAAGAAGTAAAAATGCTTGCAGAAGGAACAGTAAATAATGGTTCTGAAGTACTGGAGGTAAAATAAAATGAGTTCTCTGACCAAGGTCCTTGCAGAGGAAGTGCGAAAAATCGAGGAAACGGCAGCAGTTGATAGGACGATGCAGACAAACCGTTTGACCCATCATCTGATGCCGCCTGTGGGATGGCTCAATGACCCGAACGGATTATGCTGGTACAAGGGAAGATATCATGTGTTTTTCCAGTATTCTCCGTTTGAGGCCAACGGTGGACTGAAATTCTGGGGACATTACTCCAGTGAAGATATGATCAGCTGGAGATATGAAGGGGTTCCGCTTCTGCCGGACAGCATTTATGACTGTCATGGTGTTTACTCAGGCTCTGCGATTGCGGAGAAAGATAAGCTTCATCTTTTCTACACAGGAAACATCAAGATGGATGGAGATTATGATTATATCAATAACGGAAGACAGTCCAGCACTCTTCATGTGGAGAGTGCGGACGGCCTTCATTTCGGAACAAAGGAGGTTGCAGTTTCCTGTGAGGATTATCCGGAGAATTACACCTGCCACATCCGTGACCCGAAGGTCTGGAAGGAGGGGGAAGAGTACCGGATGATCCTTGGCGGCCGTCAGAAAAGCGACCAGGGCGCCGTACTTTTTTACAGATCCGAAGATCTGAAGAACTGGAAATTTGACAGTGAGCTTACTACAGAAAAGGCATTCGGATACATGTGGGAGTGCCCGGATTTTTTCACTCTTGAGGGACAGGAGGTGCTTTCTGTATCTCCCCAGGGACTGACCAGAGAAGAGTTCCGTTTTCAGAACATCTATCAGTCCGGATACTTTATCCTGAAGGATGGAAAGCCGGAGGAAAAAGCTTTCCGGGAATGGGACCACGGCTTTGATTTCTATGCACCCCAGACATTCCAGGATGGAAAGGGCAGACGGATCCTGATCGGCTGGATGGGAATGCCGGATGCAGATGAGGAGTATGTGAATCCTACAGCAGAGAGCGAAGGCTGGCAGCATTGCCTGACTGTTCCAAGGGAAGTTACGTATAAAAACGGAATGCTTTATCAGTATCCGGTGGAAGAACTGAACGGGCTGAGAAAGACTGGCGTTTCTGCCAGCGGTTCCAGCGCGGAGATTCCGGTGAATGGACCGTTTGATCTGGATGTTCAGGTAAAAGGTGAGCAGGGTAAAGTAAGCCTTGGGGAAAATCTCTTCCTGGAATATCAGGACGGAGATGTGATCTTAACTCTCTCCGAGAAGGCCGGTGCCGGACGAAAGGTACGTAAGGCGCATGTTCCGTCCGGTGTGATCGAAAGCATCAGAGTTCTTGCGGATACTACAGCTGTGGAGATTTATGTGAATGGCGGAGAGGTTGTTTTTGCTACCAGATATTATCCGGAAACGCAGGAGCAGGCTGTGAAGTTGGAGGCTGTGGAGTGTGATGGGAAGATTTATGTGCTGAAGAATTATGTGATGGAGTAGGCAGAGCTTATTGATCGTGAAATACAGCAAGATCAGAATACGAATACCTATAGAGCAGCTATGCAGTGAATTCCATATTCACAGAAATAAGAAATGACCGTATAATAAAGCAGGTGGGAAAATCCGCAGCCGGAATCCCGACCTGCTTTTATTTTTTTGATGTAAGTGAAATACATGAATTGTGCCGGCTGCTTGAGGATAGAAGGATGGCTGCTGAAGAAATGTTGGTGGCTGTCTTTACATAGAAAGAATGCGGCCGACTGGATGTTTGTTTTACAGGAGAGGAAATATCACGGAAGACAGATCACACTGTCCAGAAAAGTGTTCAGATATTTGTTCTACAGGAAGGCAAATATCAGGGTTGATGTTACTGAAGATGTACTGGCATTTGGCATTGTATTGCATAAATTTTTTACAGAAGAGGAGACTGCTATGAACTATACATACATCGTGCAGTGTGCAGACGGCACGCTCTACACCGGCTGGACAAACTGCCTTGCCAGGCGGATGAAAGCGCACAATGAAGGCAAGTCAGGTGCCAAATATACCCGGGCCAAGCGGCCGGTGAAGCTGGTGTATTATGAGGGCTTTGCCACAAGGGAAGAGGCCATGAGCCGGGAGTACCGGATTAAGCAGCTGACCAGGGAGAAGAAGCTGGAGCTGATGAGGTTTTGAATTTTGATAAACATTTTGATATTTCAAAAGGCTTCAAATGTGTGGAGCATTATGCAGCGGAACTGAAAGATAAGGATATGTATGTTCTGCTGAATCTTATCAGTATCTCAGCATAACAACTGAATCAAAGGTATCCCCATTGTCGATCCACTGACAGCTGCCATCATTTTTTTCACAGATATCTTCAATTATGGACAGGCCGAATCCATGGTTGAGGATATCTTTTTTTGATGTTTTGTGGTTGAATGGTCGTGCCGGATCTTTGCTGTTTTGCATGTGGACAGTAAGAAAACCGGCGGACATTTTTGATGTTACAGAGATAAACGGTGCTTCAGAACCGGAAGCGTTGCAGCTTTCTATTCCATTATCCAGCAGGTTGAAAAATATACTGCTCAGTTCCGAAGAGGGAATATTGGATTTCTCCGGAAGAAGAACCTCGTAGGTAACTTTGATATTTTTCTGCATGGCAAGAAATCTTTTGTCCGCAAGGATGGCGTTGATCAGGCTGTCCTGGCAGATGGGATGGAAACGTTCTCTCTGAAAATCATCGGTGATGGCTGGCAGGTAGTCCTGGATTTTATCATATTCGTTCGTTTTCAGGTAATTCTGAAGTGTCTCAAGTTTCCGGATGGTAGACTGCTGGAATTCTAGAGTCTCCTGCTTTCTGGAAACAAACAGCTGCTCCTGTTCTTTCTGTAACTGTTCCTGCTTCTGAATAGCCTGAAATTTTGCCTCTTCCTGAGCATTTTTGAGCGATCGTC
>OIBU01000835.1_pt1 | contig 9222 bp, 6 predicted proteins | sample 1581111 | NCBI WGS metagenome assembly OIBU01 (sample SAMEA3882508, study PRJEB24775) | human gut metagenome | biome: human-associated habitat; feature: intestine environment; material: feces | place: Netherlands | collected 2009/2010 | reverse complement strand
GCCGTGAACTATTCCTACAGTACCGGTTCCTTTATCAGCGAATTGTTGAATCTGGAGGCGCCGCAAGGCCAGAGCGAGAAACTTCCTGTTCTGTGGACCAGCTATATGAGCGGCTTGCTGAGTGGTTCTACTTCTGTCAATACCAAACTTGCCGTGCAAGGTGTGAACCAAGCTTTCACTCAATCAACTTACCTGACTAACAAGTAGTGACAAGCTACGAGCTATAAGTGACAAATGACGGGTTACCCAATATTAAGGTAACAAGAATAATACGGCAGCATCCTTTCCGGACTGGGAAGTTGCCATTGAACCAAAAAACAAGAACAAAGTATGAAAACAATAAAATATCTTTCCTTGAGAGTATTTGCGATTGCCGCTCTTGCTCTCGTCTTCGCCCTACCGACGAAGGCACAGATGACCGATAACGGTTATGCCAATATCGACTGGCAATATAACTTTCCCCTCAGCAACAACTTCGCCGACAAATCAAGCGGCTGGGGTATGAATTTTGAAGGCGGTTACTTCCTGACAGACAATTTTGCATTGGGAGCTTTCTTGAACTACCATAGCAACCATGAGTATTTCGGTCGCCAGACACTTCCCGTAGGCGAAGGCGGCAGTCTGAATACCGACCAGCAGCACACCGCATTCCAGTTGCCTTTCGGTCTGGCCTCCCGCTATGTATGGAACCGTGGAGGTGCATTCCAGCCGTATGCCGGTGTAAAACTGGGTGCTGAATATGCACAGTTGAAGTCAACCTTCAACGTATTCGAAGCCAACAAGGATACATGGGGTTTCTATGTATCTCCTGAAATTGGTTTCAATGTGTATCCTTGGGCTTATGGACCGGGCTTGCATTTCGCAGCCTATTACAGCTACGGTACGAACAAAGGTGACCTCTTTACGTACAGCGTAGACGGTTTGAGCAATTTCGGTCTGCGCGTAGGTATTGCGTTCTGATAAGACACACACTTAAAGCTTAACAGATAGAATTTAATTGTTTCAAAATTGAAGAAGAAAAGAGCCTTTCCTGCGTGAGCAAGGGAGGCTCTTTTTAATTCTACCAGTTATTTTTTTCCTCCCAGCATCGCCTTATATACAGCTTCCTGAATCCTCGTCCTTATATCCAGCCTCATCAACTTGTTATTCCACACATCCGGATAGGTGCGGTTGCTCAAAAAGACATAAACCAAGCCGTTCTCCGGGTCTGTCCAGGCGCAAGTGCCCGTGAAACCGGTATGGCCGTAGACAGAAGCAGGGGCAGACTCTGCGCAGGGACTCTTCTGGGGATTACGCCGGTCGGGCTTATCAAATCCCAGCCCCCGGCGGCTTATCCTTGAGACGGTGGTAGTAAATACCCTGCAGGTCTCCTTGCTCAAATAGCGCTTACCGTCCAGTTCACCCCCATTCAGCAACATCTGATAGACTTTTGCCACTTCTCCGGCAGTGGAGAACAGCCCGGCATTACCGGAAACGCCGCCCTGAAAAGCTGCAGATTCATCATGTACAAATCCTTGCAAGGTAGTCTTACGCAAGAAAGGATCTGTTGATGAAGGTACAATATCTTCCTTCTTCAAGAAGCGCAGAGGAAGATACCCCGTACGCTCCAATCCCATCGGAGTATAGAATTCCTTGGCCAAATATTCATCCATAGACATGCCGGTGCGCGCCTCGACCAACTGCTGCAACAAGATAAAGCCCACACAACTATAACGGTAACGTTTATCCCTAAGCGGAGTATCCACAATCTTCTGCAAGTACTCTTGCTTGAAGGAACGGTTCAGCCAAAGGCTGTCGGACACTTGCATCGTATATTCCGGTGTCTGCACCTTCGACGTCAGTCCCTGACGGAAGCGGAACTTAGGGTTCGCCCAAGTCTGCCGTCCGATGCGTGCGGAATGCCGGGCATCGGGACGTGCCTTGAACAAAGTGCCGGTGTAGCTTTCTTCATCAATCGCTTCCTGATAGAATAGCAAGGTAGAAGGCAGACCGGATTCATGCATCAGCAGTTCGCGTACCGTAATATTCTTCTTGTCCGTATCCTGTAGGAAAGGCAGATAATCCGACACCCGGTCTGTAAGATTGAGGCGTCCGCCATCGTACAACTTCATCACAGCAAGCAGCGTGGCTGTGGTCTTTGTCAGCGAAGCGATGTCGTATACATCCGTCTTCTTTACGGGAAGCGCCTTGCTTCCGGCCTCGTTCCAGACGTGGGTACCGAAAGCTTTATTATACATCTCCCTGCCATCCTTCAGCACCACCACCTGGCAACCGGGGTAAGCCCCTTCACGAATGCCTTCTTCAGCTATCTTGTCTATTTCAGCCAGCAGACGGGAATTCATACCATGCTCTTCGGGTACAAAGCGGGGGGCGCTTTGAGGAGTCAACGTCACTCCCGCACCGGCAGCAAACCGACTACCGATACTGGCAGACAAGCGTCCCTCTGAACAAGCGCTGCCATAAACAATCCGGGCAACCTGCCGCTGTACCTCCTCGTTGGAGGAGTGTGCCAAAATCACCGCTTCAGCAGCAGCGTCCCCTTGTTTTATCTGCAATACCTGCTTGCCAGGAATAAAGAACAGATAAACCACCGGTACGTCAGGAGCGAACTTTGCAAAGAAATTCTGATAGGGCGTCAAACGGTGTTCGGTGACACAGACCAGAATACGTTTGTACTTGGCCAGCGCATTCCTCAAACGGTTCCCGTCAGCCTCCGGCAGATTCTTGCCCAAATGGAACTCCACAGGACGGGTATACTGCGACAGTTCCTTGAGGAACGGCCGGATTTCCTGCGCTTCTCCCACATTGAGCACGGCAACTTCACCGATGGAAGGGTCCAGCGGAAGTACCTCGTCCCGGTTATCCAGCACAGTGATGGCCGCCAAGTTCAGCCGGCGCATCAAATCACGCGTTTTCGGAGTATTGATGCGGGTCCCCAAACCTGAAAGCTGTACATGGGGTTTCTTTTCCAACCCAAGGGCATATTTATATTTCAGTACTTTACGGCATTTCGCCTCTATCTCTTTCTCTGTCAGCTCCCCTTTTTTCACAGCGGCAAGCACAGCCTCCACTTCTTCCTTAATACGCCGGGGGACAAGCAGCAAATCATTGCCGGCTTTCAGCGCCTGCAAACAGATGCTTTCATTGCCCGATACCCCTTTCATGGCAAGGGCATCCGTAAAGACAAGCCCCTGAAAGCCGAGGTCATTCACCAACAGACCGGAAACTACCTTACGCGAAAGCGAAGACGGGAGCCCCTTTTGCGGCTCTATGGTAGGCACCTCCAAGTGCCCCACCATCATTCCTCCCAATCCGGCACGAATGGCTTTTCTGAAAGGATAAAGCTCTATACTGTCCAGACGGGCACGGGTAAAAGGCAGCACGGGCAACGCCTTATGAGAATCCACATCCGTATCCCCATGTCCCGGAAAGTGCTTGCTGACAGAAAGCACACCACCATCCTCCAACCCTTTGGAGTAGGCAACAACCTTGTTCGCCACATTGAACGGACTTTCACCGAAGGAACGGGTATTGATAACCGGATTCTTGGGATTGATATTCACATCCGCTACAGGAGCAAAATTCACTTGCACCCCCAGTTCACGGCATTGGCGGGCCACCTCGCGCCCATATTCATAAATCAGTGTATCGTTCTGTATGCAGCCCAGCACCATGTTTCGCGGAAAGTTCGGAGTACCGCGAAGGCGCATAGCCAGCCCCCATTCACCGTCAAAGGTAATCATCAGCGGAACTTCCGCCATCCGCTGCGCCTCATTGGTCAACATCACCTGGTTCTGCATCAATCCGCCGGAAAATAACAGACCGCCTACCTTATAGTCCTCCACCACCTTACGCAGCAGTTCCTTGTTGGCCTTGTCCTGCTGGGGGGCAATCGTATAGATGAACAGTTGTCCGATGCGTTCTTTCAGAGTCAGACGCTGCATGACGGAATCCACCCACTGCCTGCACCGCACGTCACTGTTCAAGAGACGTACAAGCGAAGGGTCGTTCGGCGGCACCGGAGTAAACGGCATCGGGCCAAGCTGCGCTTTCAGAAGCGGACAAAGACAACACAATATAGTGATATAGGCAAGCAGGTATATTCTCTTCATTCCTTATAGATAGATTGTTTTTAGGGGATTTGCGGAATAATACTTTTATAAATCAATTCCTGGATATCTCTTCTTATATTCATGTCACCCAGTTTCGTGTTCCATACATTGGGGCACAAGCGGTTGCTGAGGAATACATACACCGTCTTGTTTTCCGGGTCCACCCAAGCACAAGTACCGGTAAATCCGGTATGTCCATATACCGCTTCCGGAGCGGAAGGAGCACAAGGGCTGCGCTTCACAATGGATACATCCGGCTTGTCGAATCCCAGACCGCGACGGCTGATGGCGGATTTCTCCGTCGTAAACAAACGGCAGGTTGCCTTACTCAAGAAACGCTTGCCATTGAATTCACCGCCGTTCAGCAACATTTGATAAACCTTTGCCACCTCTTCGGCCGTAGAGAAAAGTCCTGCATTACCGGACACCCCACCCATGCAGGCAGCAGTCTCGTCATGCACATATCCGCATATATCCTGGCGACGCAGGAAGTCATTGGATGCCGTGGGCATGATTTCCGCTTTGGTGAACTTCGTCAAAGGCAGAAACATAGTACGTTGCAATCCCATCGGGGCATAGAACTCACGGGCAAGGTACAAATCCATCGGCAGCTCCGTCACCTTCTCCACTACCTGCTGCAACAGCACGAAGCCGAGGTCGCTGTAAACATAACGTTTGCCGTCCAACTCGCACTTGGCTATCCGCTGAAGGATAGAATTCTTGAAACTCTTGTTCAGCCACATGCCATCTGCCATGTGCAGGGTATAGACCGGTGTATTCTTGTCGGACACCATCCCTTTCCGGAACTTAAAATCGGAACAATAATAGCTATGCTCGCTTACCTGCGTACGATGCCACTCGTCCACCCAACTCTGGGAGTACGGGCCGTGTACCGAATTCGGGTCTATGATGTCCAGGTAGAAGCGGATATAGGGAGGAAGCCCCGATTCGTGGAACAAAAGTTCGCGGATGGTAATGTTCCGCTTGTTGCCATTGCGCAAGAAGGGCAGATAAGCGGAAACCTTGTCATCCAGTTTTATCTTGCCCTCATCATACAGTTTCATGACGGCAAGCAACGTAGCCGTAGTCTTGGTCAGCGAAGCCAAATCAAAAAGGTCCGAAGAACGGACAGTAGTGGTATCCTTATCAGAGTGGGTTCCGAAGCCTTTGTCATATACCGGCAGTCCGTCTTTCCACACCAGCACGCGGCAACCGGGATAAGCTCCCGCTTCCAGTCCCTTCCGGGCAACGGCATCGATACTTTGCAGCACATACGATTTCATGCCGTAATCTTCCGGAACAGTCTTCCCCGGTTTCATGCCCGGCTCAATCATACAGCCCGTTCCCGCTGGAAACAGTTTACCGATACTCATCGACATTCTGCCACTGGCCGGCTTTTTGGCAAAAAGAACATCAGCCACGTATTGCTGCAAATCCGTCTCTGCCGAATGTACCAGCACCACAGCGCTGGATTTGGCAAGTGCGGGCATCAGAGGTTGCAATGTACGGTAAGAGGTAAAAAAAGTATAGACCAGCGGAGCACGCAGGTTCAAGCCTTCCAGAAAGGCCACATCACGGTCGCTGACATAAGCCGAACCGGTGATGCTGATAACCACGCGACGGAAAGCAGCCAACTGCCCCTGCACTTCCTGCCAGAGAGCCTCATCGGCATTCCAAGGCAAGTGGAAATGGCTGATGCCTGCATTCTTTTTCATAGCTTCCACAAAGGGAGCATCCACCTCCTTCTCTCCGATGCTGAGCACGGCAATATCACCTTCCACCGGTGCCAGCGGGAGGACATCGAAATAATTGTTCAATACAGTCACTGCCGAACGGCGCAACTTGGCAGCCAACGCCTGCGCTTCCTCCGTATTGATGCGATAGCTCATTCCGCTGACCCGAAGTTGCGGCTGGCGGTTTCTCAAACCAAGCATATACTTGTACATCAATACCTTGCGGCACTTGGCATCAAGTTCGTCCTTACTCAGTTGTCCCGACTCCACTGCATCTACCAGCTCCTGCACCGCATTCTTCGTATTGAACTGTACCAGCACCATATCATTTCCCGCCAGCAGCGCTTTGGTAGTTACCTGCGGAATGGCAGACACACCCTTCATGTCCAAGGCATCGGTAAACACCAGCCCTTTAAAGCCGAGTTCATCCTTCAACAACCCGGTCACCACATTCCGCGACAAGGAAGAAGGAGTCACCCCGTCCGGGTCCAGCGCCTGCACTTGCAGATGGCCTACCATGACACCCCCCAATCCGGCACGTACCATTTCCTTGAAGGGATAAAGCTCCACACTGTCCAGGCGTGCACGGTCGTAGTGCAAGGCGGGAAGCGCCTTATGAGAATCCACATCCGTGTCGCCATGCCCGGGGAAATGCTTGCAAACGGAAAGTATGCCCCCGCTTTCGAGCCCACGGCTGTATGCCACCACCTTTTCCGCTGCGGGTTCTCGCCAAAGGAGCGTACGTGTATCACCGGGTTCAGCGGATTCGTATTGACATCCGCATCGGGTGCAAAATTGACGTGTACCCCCAATTCGCGAAACTGGCGGGCCACCTCACGTCCATATTCTTCAATCAGGCCATTGTCCTCGATACATCCCAAGGCGGCATTACGGGGATAGTCCGGAGCGCCTTTCAGCCTCATTGACAGTCCCCACTCTCCATCGAAAGTAACCATAACGGGAATCTTGGCATCCTTCCGGGCCATATTGGTCAAGATAGCCTGCTCTTCCGGAGTACCTTCGGAAAACAGCAAGCCACCGACCTTGTATTTCTTTACCAGCTCGCGCATCTGCTTTTTCGTGGCCTTGTCTGCTCTGGCCGGAATGGTGGCAACGATGAGCTGCCCCACTTTTTCGTGTACATTCAGACCTGACAACACGGAGTCCACCCATTGCCGGCACCGGTTGTCTGCAGCCGAAGGAAGAAACGGGCCTCCCGTCTGGGCGTGAAGTGAAGATAATCCCAATATAAACAATCCTGCAACCCATAAAAGGAGGGTGAGTCTTTTCATCATGCTATTTTTCAGTTAAAGTAAGTACCATTTCTCCTACGTAGATGCCACTCTTTCCGGTGTGCAGCACGGGAACGCTCTTGCCGTCCGCATTCAGATAAACGGCAGGCTTTTCCATAAAAGTATGCGAATGTCCTCCCAAAATGACATCAATGCCACGCGTCTTGCCTACCAGGTTCTCGTCGGAAGCGCCTTCGGGATTTGCACTGCGGATACCCAAATGAGACATGCAAATCACAACCTCGCAATTCTCCTTCTCCCTGAGAAGGTCTGTCATTTCCTGGGCCACCTTTATCGGGTCGTTGTAGACAATGCCTACGCATTTATCCGCCTGCACCAGCCCTTCCATCTTGGGGGCCAGGCCGAAGATACCGATTTTCACCCCTTCGCGCACCAAGGTGATATAAGGCTTCACCAGTCCTTCGAGTACCGTACCCGTCACGTCATAATTGGAACAGACCACGGGAAAATCCGCCATACGGAACAATTCCGCCATATTCTCAAGTCCGAAATCAAATTCATGATTACCTATCGTCATGGCATCATAACCCATGAGGTTCATCATCTTGACCTCCAGCTCGCCTTTGAAAAAGTTATAATAAGGGGTGCCTTGCGAGATGTCTCCGCAATCCAGCAGCAACATATCCGGATGCTTGCCGCGAAACTGCTTTACAAAACCGGCACGGCGCACCACACCGCCCATCCCGGCATACTCGTCGGCAGCCTCGGCGCTGATGGGTTCTATACGGCTGTGCGTATCGCTGGTGTGCAGGATAAACAGTTGTTTTCCGGATTGGCCGGACGATACAGAATCGGCGGACACCAGGCAAAGGGGTTCTTCAGTAATGACACGCTCCTCTTGCTGTGCCGATGCGGGGAGCATGAAAAGCAGCAGGGCTGCCAAGGAATATATATGTTTCATAGAACTTCTGTTTTTTTAATGCTTACTCTTTAACGACCACTCTTCCCTCCATGCGCGAAGTCACCTTCTTGCCGGCTGCCGTCTGCTTCTCCACATACTTCATGAACAGACCGCGCAGTGTAGCCCCATCCGGGCACTCCCTTTTATCCGCCTGCAGGAAAGCCGTCATTCCATCGTTTCCATCAGCCAGATAATCAATCGTGGCAACCGTATAGTCACGGTCATCCTCCACCGGCTTGCCGGCAATGGAAGCCTGGAGCAGCTTGCCATCCTTGCTGATTTCCAACTGTATACCACTCACCCCTTCACCAAGTCTCACCGCAATGTTTTCAAACAAGTGCTTCATGGCAGAGCCTTTCATCGTCAGCACACAGAGCGAATTCTCAAAAGGCAATATCTCATAGATGTTTTCGGTAGTGATGTCTCCTTCCGTCAGGGAGTTCCGGATTCCACCGATATTGATTAGCCCCATATCGGCCGGTTTGCCCAGCACTTCCACCGCAGCCTCACGCAGTACATCTGCAATCAGATTGGATAAAAGGCTTTCGGGCCGGAATCTGTCCATCGACATTTCTGCGGTTCCCACCACATGATACATAACGCTGTCCATCCGGGCCTTGTAAGGCGCCAGCAGAGCCACGGCTTCGGCATCCGGCTCGGCATCCCAAACAGAGTTCATGGGAATTCTGCCTCCCTCTACCTTGGTCACTTCGTAAGAAGAATGGCAGGAAACCAATAGAAGCGCAACCGCCAACACTGCCCCCGCAAGGAGACTGAAAGTTTGTTTCTTCATATTCATTTAGTTTTAAATTGCTACAAATATACTTTTCTTTTGTGATTGAGCCACACAATTAACCGATTATTTAGACTTGCGTTTAGCAGAATAAAACGCTCAAAAATCATCCCAACTGGCGAAAAAAAGCTTGAAGCACTTGTGTATCTGGCAAATAATTCGTTCCTTTGCACCGCTTTCGCGCAATCGCTGTCAGGACACCAAGAGAGAAGCCTGGTATGTTGCGTTGTAACGATGAAACAATTTAATAATAAAAACAATGGATTTAATTAAAATTGCAGAAGAAGCATTTGCTACCGGAAAACAGCACCCGAGCTTCAAGGCAGGTGACACTGTAACAGTAGCATATCGTATTGTCGAGGGTAACAAG
>OIBU01000827.1_pt1 | contig 9333 bp, 7 predicted proteins | sample 1581111 | NCBI WGS metagenome assembly OIBU01 (sample SAMEA3882508, study PRJEB24775) | human gut metagenome | biome: human-associated habitat; feature: intestine environment; material: feces | place: Netherlands | collected 2009/2010 | reverse complement strand
GCAATAAATCTGCAAGGCATAGCCATAAACACCTATCAGATTCTCCACCCCCGAATAAAGAGTAGGATTATCAAAAATACGCTCTACAAAGTTAACGCTGATATAGTCCGATATAACCGCTTTCTTGAAGAGCCCACTCACGATGAGGAAGATTCCACGTCCGAACATCTCCCTGGAGACAAACAGCGGGCGGCGGATTTGCGGAATGAAATCACGGGCACGTACAATAGGACCCGCCACCAACTGGGGAAAGAAAGAAACATAAAAAGCATAATCCAACAAACTGGTCAGAGGCGTTATCTGGCGACGGTACACATCTATCGTATAGCTCAACGACTGAAAAGTGAAAAAAGAGATGCCCACCGGAAGGAAAATATCCATTGTCGTGAACGTGCCTCCCGTCAGCGAGGCAAAAGTTTCGCCCAGAAAATTGGTGTACTTGAAGTAACACAACAATCCCAAATTGATGAACAGACTCAACACAACCCATGCCTTACGTAGCCAGGGAATAGCCTCGCGTGCCATCAAGCGTGCAATGAAAAAGTCACAGACCGTCACCAGTCCAAGCAGGAAGAAATAAGTGCCACTACTTTTATAATAGAAGTAATAGGAAAACAAGGTGACAAACAGCAAACGCGCCGTCGTCCGGCGTTGCAACAACAGATAAACCAATATAAAAGCGACAAACAGCCAGAGGAAAATACCACTGCTGAATATCATCGGGGCTTGCGGGTCATAAGTGAAGACATCGCGCAAACGGTCCAAGTCTATATTCAATCCGGATAAAAATTCGTCAATATTCCACATAATCGTTATAAGCTTTTAACAAGGCCTGGTAGAACAGCTCGCCTTGCAGGCGGTAACCGTCCGGCAAATAGTGTACATGGTCCGGACGCATCAATCCGGCTTCCTGCCAGTTGAGGCAGGCACGGTGGGTACCGCCAAGTATTTCGTACATGTCCCATACCGCCAATCCGTTTTCATCGGCATAGCGGCGGATAGTCTGCACGGCAACGGCAGTACGCGGATTAATCTTATAGGTTCGACGACGGCGACGCTGCCGGAAACTCTCGTAAGAGCCCGGAGGAGTGGTCATCAACATCGGTACATTCGGCAGTTTCTCGCGAAGCATGCGTACAAGGTCGTCCATCTGGCGATAGTGCAGCATTGTATTGTAACGGCGGTTATGGCTTTCGTTCGTCCCGAAGGAAAGAATAAGCAGGTCGGGATGCAGAGCCGCAATATCAGCAATACGGTCCGGACGGGTGAAAGTAGTACAAAATGCACCGTTGATACCTACATCGGTATAAGAGACTGCCCCGAAAGTGTCCTGCATCAACGCACCGGTGGTACGGGGGAAGATATGGCCGCGTATATGGCTGTCGCCCACATGTACGATGCGAAGCGTATCAGCGGAAGCGCCCAGCCGAGACAGACGCAACTTCTCCCAGAAAGGATTAAGAATACCCAGACTGTCGGTAAGTACATTCTCCTTCATTTGCCGGAATGCGGCGGGAAAAGTTATCAAAGGGACAGACACCGTATCCGTACGTTGGGAATAGAGGCAGAGAGTATCACAATCCGCTCCACCGGCATGACACGAAAGGCTGCCTGGCAGTATGTCCTGTGCATGGAGCGGCCGTATCGCCGCAATCAGCACCAGCACCGCGCAGCAAATCGTACATCGTAAATCGTACAATCGTGAATCCTCCTTATGGCTCCTCTTCATAGTAGGCCCTCCTTCTGTCATACTGTTCCTTGCCATAAATCAAAGACTCATAAAGTAATCCCGCAAGATGCTTTCCACCACGGAAGTTGATGTGCGTATAATCATAATTGGCCAATGACGGCTTGGCATGCACCATGTCTGCCATACTGCCTTCCCCACCCATAGCCTCGAACATGTTCCAGAAAGCGACAGCCTCATCCGCCGCCAAATTCTGTTGATAACGAACCAGATTCTTGATGCCAGGCATGGTACGCAGCTCCCCTTCTTCGGTCTTATAGTCCCTATCGCCCACGCTGACTATGAGGATGGCTGCTTGCGGAAAGGCCTCCTTGAGATGCTGCACCGTTGTCTGCATGCCGGCAATGTACTTGTCGTAATTCCGTCCGCGCTCTGTAGCCACATTCAGTCCGTACTGCAGGATTATCAAATCGTAAGGACGCTGTTCATTGAACTCACGCATCATCCACACGGGAACAGAGCGGAGGGAAAGGCCGGAGCTGCCACGCAGTGAGAAGTTATCCAGCACAATGCCGGAAGTACCGTCCATGGCAAGGCCATAAAACAAGGTGGAGTCCGCACTTTCCACCGTCCAACGGACAGAACCGATATTTCCCTCTACCGTCATCTCCTGCAAATCATCAATCGGCTCAAAAGTCTCGGTAGTTGCTTCGCCACGATTGACGCGGACAGAAAGGGTGGTTGTGCCACGGTTATAGAAAAAAATACTGGCACGCTGGCAAGTATCCAGACGGGAGGCATAGTTCTTCTGCCCCCGCAGTTCCACATAAGCACCGGTATTCGGAATAAAGTAATGTCCGGAGACTCCCAGCTTGCTACGGTCAAAGAACACGGAGTCCATGACAGAATGACTCTGCCATCCGCTGAAGGAATGACGCACTGTAGGACGGAAACCACTGGTCATGGACGTGATGGTGACAAAACCCACTCCGCAACCGCCATATTTCTGCTGAAGCATCTCGCGCAAATCGGCCGTCAGAATATCCGCTTCGATAAAGGAGTCGCCGAAATAGGCAATACGAACCGGACGGGGTGCTTTGGCAAGCTCGTCGAGTGCCTGATAGAACCGCGTCATGCCACGCATGGTAGAATCGCTGTAATCTTCAATGCACGTCATGCCCGCACGGCAGGTGTCCACAAAGGCGGGCTTCACCTTCGGAGGCGGGGGCAGCAGACTGTCCGGTTCTTCTTCCGTCACCGGCTTGGGGCGGCGCACATCGCCCAGCAGGTCCACACGCCGCAGCGTGTGTTCGCCCACCGCGATGCTTGGCAGCCATTGCATCAGTAGCAATGCGCCCCATACGATGAACACTAACAAACCCGTATATTTCAATGAATTCTTTTCCATACCTAACGTGGACGCAAAGATATAGATATAGGTTGAAAAAATATCTCCGGACAAAAAAGAATTATCCCCGAAGAAACAAGATTTTTTCTCCGGGGATAATAGTTATTGATAGAACAGGCCTGATTAAATGGTCTGTTCGATATTCCACACGAATGCACGCAACCCCAGCTGCGGCGTCTCCACATCCAAAGCATGGAGGGCATCGAGCAGCGGAGCTACCTTAGCCTCATCCACCACAGTGATAATGGCACTACACATGCTGGGCCAGGCATGGCTGCCGTAATGCGGCTCACCCTTGACGGAACCACGCCCCTGTACCTGCTGCCAATAGCTGAAGCCACGGCAGTTGTGGCGGTCGAGCAATGCCATGATGCGCTCGAAGAACGCCTGGTCGAATGTTATGAATACTGATTTCACGAATTTAATGTTTAATGATTAATGAATAATGTTTAGTGATTAATGTTTAATGATTAATCATTGTTTACGTGGTTTCGTCATCTTCTCCTTATGCAGCTGGTAATAATCATTCAGCTCACGGTCTTTCTTAATCTTCTTACGCGTGCGGCGAATACCGATACCGGCAAACGAGCAATAGAGCACGGGGACAAGAATCAATGTTAGGATGGTAGACACCGTCAAGCCGCCAATTACGGCAACACCCAACGGACGCCACATCTCGGCACCTTCACCCTGCCCTACAGCCATCGGCACCATACCGAGGATAGTGGTCAGTGTAGTCATTAATACCGGACGCAAACGGCTGCGGCCTGCCGTGACTACAGAGTGAAGCACCGCTTGACCACGTTCGCGGCAAAGCGTGATGTAGTCGATGAGTACGATACCGTTCTTCACCACAATACCAATCAACATGATTCCACCCAAAAGCGACATCACATTCAAATTGGTTCCCGTAAAGAATAATGCCATCAACACACCGCTGAATGCAAATGGAATGGAAAACATGATGATGAACGGATAACTCAAAGACTCAAACTGAGCTGCCATCACAATGAATACGAGAATAACAATCAATACAGCCAGCGTTCCCAAGTCGGAGAATGAATCCTGTTGGTCCTCATACGAACCCGAAATCTGGATAGAAACACCACTTGGTAGGTCCATCTTATCAATTATAGCATTACCATCGGCCACCACATCGCCCAAAGGTGCTCCCGAAATAACCGCAGATACAGTAACAATACGCTCACGGTCTTTACGTTCGATAGTAGGAGGAGCAGAACGCTCGACTACTTTGCCGAGGTCTTTCACGCGGATACCCTCACCGGAAGGCGTATAAATAAGGATGTTCTCCAAATCTTCAATCTTTGTACGGAATTCGGGAGCGTAACGCACACGGATGTCGTACTCGTCACCATCTTCGCGATAATAAGATGCCAAAGCACCATTTACACGATTACGCAGATAGTTGGAGGCAGTAGAAAGATTCAAGCCATGCAATGCCAGCTTCTCACGGTCAAAGTCCACCTGATATTCGGGCTGATAATCCTGACGGCTGATGTTCACTTCACTCACACCTTTCACCTGCAACAATTTCTCTTTCAGTTCGGCTGACACTTTGTCCGTAGCGGTGAAGTCGTAACCATAAACCTCAAAGTCGGCACTTGCCTGGGCGCTCATGCCGCCTGTGCTACCGCCCAGAATAACCTGCGCCTTGTCCAATTCGGGATACCCCTTCAAGTCCTCACGCATTTCGTCGCAAACGGTTTCCAGTGTCACGTCACGGTCTCCCGGACTCACCAGACTGATATTGAAACTAATGATATGACTACCGTTGTCCTGCATGGAAGCAAACGTATTGTCAGAGTCCGCCTGCCCCACAGTGTAGTTGCAAACTTTCATCATATCTCCGTAGCGCGTCATCCACTTGTTTGTCAGTTCCGAAGCCAATGCTTCCGCACGCTCCACACGGGCCCCGATGGGCAACTGAAGGTTGATACCGATGCGGCTATTGTCTGCTGCCGGGAAGAACTCGGTACCGATGTACTTGGCACAGAACAGACTTGCCACAAAGAATGCGGCACAGCCTGCCATAACCGTCAGACGATGGCGCACAGCCCAGTTCAACCGGTTCTGATACCACACGTCAAGACCGTCCAGCGCACGCTGAATCGGCGTATAGAGCGTAAGGAACATCTTACTCTGCTTTTTCTGCAAACGCAGAAGCTGCGCACACATCATCGGGGTGAATGACAAGGCTGAAACTGTGGAAACCGTCATAATCACACACATCATCCATCCCAACTGACGGAATAACACACCGGACATACCACTTACCATCGTCAATGGGAAGAATACCGCAATCATAGTCAGCGTAGATGCAATTACGGAGATGGCCACCTCGTTCGTGGCATGTATCGCTGCCTGCTTCGGTTCGGAACCCCGTTCAATATGGGTCGTTACATTCTCGAGTACCACAATGGCGTCGTCCACCACGTTACCAATAGCAATAGAGAGACAAGAGAGCGAGATGATATTCAGTGAACCGCCGTCGATGATACCCAGATAGATGAACGAGGCAACCAGTGACATCGGTATGGTGATACAGATGATGACCGTGGCACGCCAACGCCCCAAAAAAACGAACACCACCAAGATAACGAACAGCATAGCGTACATAATGGTTTCCTCCAAGCTGTCTATCGTATTCAAGATGTTATCGGAAGTATTGACAATGATCCCCAGCTTCACATCGCTCGGCAGTGACTTCTGCAACTGTGGCAACATATCAATTACCTTCTGCGAAATGGCTACAGAATTGGCACCCGATTGTTTCTGCACCACAATCATAGCGCCCTGCACACCGTTGCTATACGTCTTCTGTGCACGTTCCTCCACAGAGTCCACAACTTTTGCCACATCGCGCAGATAGACGGAAGCACCGTTGTGCGTACCTACCACGATGTTCTCCATCTCTTTGGGATCCTTGAACTCACCTTCCACACGCAGCGAATAGGTATTGCTACCCACATCAAACGTACCGCCCGGCGTATTCCGGTTTTCGGCACTGATAATAGAGCTGATAGTTTCTACAGAAAGGTTGTAGGCATCCAGTTTATTGGGGTCGCAATATACATTGACCTCACGCTTGGGGGCACCCGAAATGGACACCGTACCGACACCGGGCACACGCGCCAAGGGATTCGCCACGTTGTCATCCAATATTTTGTAAAGAGCCGGCTGGCTCTCCTCCGCCTGCACGGAGAGCAGCAGGATAGGAATCATGTCCGTACTGAACTTGAAGATGATGGGAGTTTCGACCTCATCGGGCAGCATGGAGCTCACCATGTCCAGTTTATCACGCACGTCGTTCGTCAGCACGTCTATGTCATACCCATACTCAAACTCCAGCGTAATCACGGAAATATTCTCCGACGAACGGGAAGTGATATGCTTCAAGTTGCTGACCGAATTCAGCACGTTTTCCAACGGACGGGTCACGTTATTCTCGATGTCCGAGGCACTGGCACCCTGATAGGTCGTCATCACCATAATGGTGTTGGTCTCGATGTCCGGATAAAGGTCTACCGGCAATTTCGACAGAGAGAACAGACCAAATATAGCCACTGCCAGGAAGCAGAGCGAGGTCATAATCGGTTTCTTAACCGCTCCTTCGTATAAACTCATAAGATTAATTCTTTAATTTGCCAATGTGCTAATATGCTAATTGGCTGCGCAATGTAGCTACATCGGCACATTAGCATATTATCACATTACCACATTACCATATTATTTTTCTACCTCGACTTCCACACCATCGGCTAATTTAGACTGCCCAGCAATAACAACTTGAGAGTTATTGTCTACACCGGAAATCAACTCATACTCCGTATCCATACGACGGCCAAGCTCTACCTTATTATAAGACACCTTGCCGTTCTTGTAGACATAGACATAGCGGTCGCCTGAACCGGCACGCTTCACAATGGCCAGGTCGGGAACAACCACGTGGTCCTGTGTTCCGAAGTTCAGCGTGGCGCGGGCAAACATTCCCGGACGTACGCGCTGATCACGGTTGACAAGCTGTATCTCTACCGGGAAAGTACGGGTAGCCGGGTCGATGGTAGGATAAACAAGGCTGATTTTGCCTTCGAACTCCTCGTCACCATAGACATCTACTTTCACGGATACGGGAGCGCCCTTCTTCACTTTGGTAAAGTAGCCTTCGGATACGTTGATGTATAGTTTTACCGGAGTGATTTGCTCCACTACCAGTACCGGTTCTCCACCGCTATACATATCTCCGTTATCGTAATTGCGTGCCGTCACCACCCCGTTAATGGGACTGAGCAACGAGGTGTTCTCCAAGAGATTCTTATAGGAAGTCTCACGGATGTCGAGATTCATCTTGGCGGTATCCCACTCCGACTTGGAGGCACCGCCTACCTTATACAACTCGTCAATACGCTTGAACTCTATCTGCTGGTTGTCCAACTGATATTTTATCTGCTTCAGATTGGCAGCATCCATGCTGACCAGCTTCTGGCCTTTCGACACGCGGTCGCCCACCTCCACAAAAATGCGGTCTATACGCACCGGAGAAGAGGGAGCAATATTGTTTTTTACTTCGGCTTCCACCGTAGCGGTGTATTCCTGAATCTGTTCCACGGGACGGGACGACACCTCGGCCAGTTTCACCCTCGGCTTTTCACCTTCTCAGCAGCAGCTTTATCACTACCTCCGCTACATGCCCCCAGCATGGCAACAACCAGCAGGGCCATCCATTGAAAACCTTTTTTCATATCGTTGTTCTTATTTCTATTCTTCATTCTTAGTTCTTCATTCTTAGTTCTCTGCAATATAATCCTTTCCCAGCACTTGGTCAAGGTCAGCCTTCGCAACCAGATAATCATAGATGGACTGATTATAAGTCAGTTCGGCCTCCGTAAGCTGCACTTGCGAAGTGTTCAGCTCCAACACCGTACCTTTACCTACCTCATAGCGTTTACCGGCAATCTGCACAGCTTTCTGTGCCTGCATCACATTCTCGCGGTTGCTGACAACCTGCTCGGAACTGGCAGCCATGTTGTTCTGGTAGCTGGTAATCTGCATGTTCAGCTTTCGCTCTGTGTCCAGACGGTTCTGCTCCAACTGACGTATCTGAATACGGTTGGACTTGAGCTTGGTGAAATTGCTTGCCTTATACAAAGGAATACTCAGCGTAAACATCAGTGCGGAACTTCCGCTCCAATTATAATCGAGGATGTTCCAATCCTCGTTGTAGAGTGACTGGTACTGGTAAGAATAGTTCATACCCAAAGTAGGCATGAAGTTGGTACGGAGTGACTTGATGTTCTGATTGAGCATCTTCCGGTTCAAGTCCAACTGCTTCATCGTCGTATTATTGTTCAGATTGGCAGCGGGCTGATTCAGCTCATTAGCAAACAGCTCTGTCTCATAATTGCCGAGATTGTCGGCAATCTCTATATCCACATCGGCCGTTACCCCCATCAGTACCTTCAACTGCAACTTGGACAACGTCACGGCATTACCCGCCGAAATCACATTCGGCTTAATGCTGCGCATCTGCACCTCGGCACTGATTTTATCGAACTCACTGACGGCACCCTGCTGATACTTGGCATTGACAATGTTGTAGTTGTCTTCCGCCAGCTTATAGCTCTTCTGCAACACATCGTAAGAGTCTTGCGTCAGCATCAGCTGATAGTAACCCTTAGTTACCTGGTTCACCAAGTCCAGCTTAGAAGCCCGTGACTTTTCCACAGCCAGTTCAATGTCTGTCTTCGTCATCGACATGGCCTTATATACGCTAGGGGCGAATATGGGCAAACTGATATTCAGCACCCCGCTTACCGTATTCGAATTGTCCATACCCATCTTGAACGACTGTCCGCCAAGATTCATCTGTGCCGCACTGATGGTATGATTCCACGTACCGTCAATGCTTGCCTGCGGAAGCAAGTTCTGCCAGGTTTCCTTGTGAGTCACTTTCTTCAAAGCAATTTCTTCCTCCGCCACCTTTATGGTAGGATTGTCGCTTAAAGCAATCTCCAAGGCACGGTCAAGGGTCAGGGTCAGGGTATCCTTTGCCTCTTGTGCGCGCACATAGCCGCCGGCATACAGCACAGCAACTGCCAACAGTAGTGCTCTGCCTACCCAAAATCTCTGCATCTTCATAAATCAAAAATAGATTATTTATTAAAACTACTCCTTCGTTTCATCCGGCTTTACCTGATTCTTGCGATATTCGCAGATAAAG
>OIBU01000825.1_pt1 | contig 9349 bp, 8 predicted proteins | sample 1581111 | NCBI WGS metagenome assembly OIBU01 (sample SAMEA3882508, study PRJEB24775) | human gut metagenome | biome: human-associated habitat; feature: intestine environment; material: feces | place: Netherlands | collected 2009/2010 | reverse complement strand
GAAGGGGACATGCTTGGTCTGCATTTTGTTCCAGATGGAGTAGATGGACTTTACACGGGCAAGGATACGGTATTTCAGTCCCATTTTGTCCAGTTGCGCCCGTATCGGAGCGGTGAACTCATTGAATACCTTGTCGCGCTCCACGGCGGTGGCTTCCAGTTTCTCTTCTATCTCGTGGTACTCTTCCGGATGTTCGTACTTGAAGCTCAGGTTTTCCAGTTCTGTCTTGATTTTGTACAAGCCGAGGCGGTTGGCGAGCGGGGCATAGATGTAGAGTGTTTCGCCTGCAATCTTGAACTGCTTGTTGGGCAGCATGGAGCCGAGTGTACGCATGTTATGCAGACGGTCGGCTATCTTGATGAGGATAACCCGGATATCGTCGGACATGGTGAGCAGCAGCTTCTTGAAGTTCTCTGCCTGCGCCGAGGCACGGTCGCCGAAGATACCGCCGGAAATCTTTGTCAGCCCGTCTACAATCTGGGCGATTTTGGGACCGAAGATGTTTTCAATATCCTCTACGGTGTAGTCGGTGTCCTCCACCACATCATGCAGCAATGCCGAGCATATGGAAGTAGACCCCAGTCCTATCTCATTACAGACAATCTTTGCCACAGCAATGGGGTGCATGATGTAGGGCTCGCCAGAACGACGCTTGATGCCCTTATGCGCCTGGTTGGCAAAGTTGAATGCTTTGGTTATTATTTCGACGCGCTTGCGGTGCTTGGTGGCCAAATAGTCGTTCAACAGTTCTTGGAATGCCTGTTCGATCATTTCCTCTTCGGCTTTTTCCTTTTCCTTCTGACTTATATTTTCTTCCATATACTGCTTTCTCCTTTCTTCACTTCACTTTTTGCAAAAATAAGCAATTTTCAACACCGGGCAAGCGTTTATGTCTTTATTTATAAATCTTCAAGCGCTTTCCTGCGGAGATTCTGGTACTGCGCAATCCATTCCAACTTTTTAACTGATTGACAGTGACACCGTATTTCCGTGCAATGCTGCCGAGATTCTCGCCACTGCGTATCTTGTGGTAGGTGACATTCCCTGTAGCGGTACTGCCTTTGCTGCTATGTGCTGCCGAGCGTGTATTGGAAACGGCCACGACTCTGCGGTTCTTGAACAGCTCGTTACTGCGGTGGGCATAGATGGTGTCTTGCTTGTCAATGAACGCACTGATGTAGTTGATGGGGAGGCGTAGTGTCTGCGGTTTGCTCTCTCCGGGGATGATGCTTTTCTTGAATTGGGGATTCAGACTTTTTATCTGGTCCAGACTGATGCCGCATAGGTCGGAAATCTGTTCGAAATGAAGGTTACGGCTTACTTGCACCGTATCGGTTGCTTCCGGAATGTCGGTTTCCATGGGGCAGATGTTGTGCTTGCAGTAGTAGGTCATTACGTAGTTGGCGGCAATGAAGGCGGGCACGTAGCCGCGTGTCTCTTTGGGCAGATAGTTGTAGATTTCCCAATAATCGGTTTTCCCTCCCGAGCGGCGGATGGCTTTGTTGATGGTGCCCGGACCGCAGTTGTAGGCGGCAATCACCAGGTTCCAGTCTTTGTAAATGTCATACATGTCCTTCAGGTAGCGTGCTGCCGCCCAGGTCGCCTTTATCGGGTCACGGCGTTCGTCTACGAGGCTGTTGCTTTCCAGTCCGTATATCTTTCCGGTGGCGAGCATAAACTGCCATAGTCCGCAGGCTCCCGCGCGGGATACGGCAGAAGGGTTGAGAGCGGATTCTATGATGGGCAGGTATTTCAGTTCGAGCGGCAGGCCGTAGGCATCCAGTGCTTCTTCGAAGATGGGCATATAGAAGTTGCAGGCGCTCAGCATGAAGGCAACCTGGTTGCGCAGGCGTCCGGCATACATGTCGATGAACTTGCGCACAATCTCGTTGTATGGCATTTCCATGACGGTCGGCATGCGCGACAACCGGTCTATGTATACAGAGTCACTGAACATCGGGTTTACGGTAGAGGTGCTGCAGTCTTTTCCCAAGTCTATGTAATTCTTGGCTTTCCAGTCATTGAGCAGGCTGTCCAGCGGATAGGTCATGCTTTTGGGCAGCTCGATGGATTCCTGGCGTTCCGTGCCGTTTTCGCAGATAAGCACTTCCACGCTTTCTTGCGCATGCATGGCCGGAGCGGTGAAGAGGGCGCAAAACAGAAGCGAGGAACCGAGAATAATTCTTTTCATATATATGGCCTTGTGTGTCATTAGGTAATAATTTATGCTTTAATTTTCGTTTTTAGAATCGGAAACTGCATTGCACGCCGACGTTCTTATTAGAGGAACCAGTCATCTGGCTGTTGATTATGGCAGGTTCCACTTTCATGCTGAGGTCGGGGGTGATGTCAAAGTTGGACAGCTCTGCGTCTACGTATGCGTCGACAACGGACAGCAGGTATACACCGATAAAGGCGAAGATGCTCAAGTCGCGGTATCGTCGGAAGGTATCCTTACGCTTCCGTAGTGTCTCCGTCAGCTGGCTTTCGGTATAGTTATAGTTGGGAGGCAGCAGGTCGGTAATGGTACTGGAGTTGAAATTACCATTTACGGCATCCTTGTAGGCGGCCGAATAGTCCTTATACATCTTGCTGTTCCACGTAAGGGCATAGGCACAACCGGCAAATCCTCCATAGAAGATGGGCAGTTTCCAATACTTGCGGTTGTAAATTTGTCCACCGCCGGGAATGACGAGGGCAAGCCAGGTGGCTTTTGTGGGATTAGGTACCCACCTTTTGGGGTCGATGGCCTTTTGCAGACTGTCTGTAGGCACGGGCTGTTCCTTCAGGTCGGGGCTGGCAGTCATTTCCAGCATCTTCCGCTTGTTTTCGGCTGCAAGACTGTCGGCAACAGTGAGGCTGTCCCGGTTCACCACGGTGTTGAGTGTATCGGTCTGATGCCGCTGCGCACGCTTGGAAGCGGCACGTGGACGGTCTTGACCATACATAGCAATCCCTGCCATCTGTAAAAAACAGAGCAGCAGGGCAATGGCTAACTGATATATTCTTCCTTTTTTCCTCATTTATTTCTTCAGCGTATCAAGAATGCCGATGATACGTTCCAATTCTTCTTCGTTATTGAACGGGATACTGATTTTACCTTTTCCTTTCTCCGAGCAGGTTAGCTGCACCTTGGTACTGAAAAAGCCCGAGAGCTGTTGTTTCAGCATATTGAATTCTTCGGGCAGTTTGGCGCGCTTGGGGGCAATCTTACGACCACCGCTCTTCACGCTTTCGCCTTCACTCAGTGACTTTACGATTTCTTCCACTTTGCGTACGGAATACCCGTGCTCCAGGATTTCTTCGAAAATCTTCACTTGCAGTTTGGGATCGCCAAGCGTTACCAACGCGCGGGCATGTCCCATGTCTATCTGCTTGTTCTGCAGTCCCATCTGGACGGGGGCGGGCAGTTTGAGCAGGCGCAGGTAGTTGGCAATGGTGGTACGCTTCTTACCTACGCGTTCGCTGAGGCGTTCCTGCGTCAGTCCGTATTGTTCCAACAGATGCTGGTAAGCGAGGGCTATTTCTACGGAGTTCAAGTCTTCGCGCTGTATGTTTTCGATGAGCGCCATTTCCATGACGTTCTCGTCATCTGCAGTGCGGATATAGGCAGGGATGCTTGTCAGTCCGGCAAGCTGCGAAGCACGGAAACGACGCTCGCCGGCGATAATCTGGTATTCGTCGTCGCTAAGCTTGCGCAGGGTGATGGGCTGTATGATGCCGATTTCGGAGATGGAATCGGCTAACTCCTGCAACGCAACCGGGTCGAATTCATGACGGGGCTGGTTGGGATTGACCGTAATCTTCGACAGCTCTATCTCATTGATAGAGGAGGAGCCTTCGGTCTTTACTTCATCCATGGAGAAGAGGGCGTCTAGCCCGCGTCCTAATGCATTTCTTTGTGCCATCTGTTTATTTACTATTTGACGATTTACAATTTAACCATACGGGATGATTTGTTTGTGCATTGTAAATATGGTATTTATCACTAATCATTAATCACTAACCACTATAATCACTTCTTTTCGTTTCTGCTTATCAATTCCTTGGCAAGTGCCATGTGGTTTTTGGCTCCGGTTGAGTCTGCGTCATAGAGAATGGTGGGCAGGCCGTAGCTGGGAGCTTCGCTCAGTTTCACATTGCGCTGGATGACGGTGTTGAATACCAATTCCTGGAAGTGGCGTTTCACTTCATCGTAAATCTGGTTGGCCTGGCGCAGACGCGAGTCGTACATCGTCAGCAGGAAGCCTTCGATTTCGAGGGCAGGGTTCAGCTTGGACTTGATGATTTTAATGGTATTCAGCAATTTGCTGATGCCTTCCAGTGCAAAATATTCCGCTTGTACGGGGATGATTACCGAATCGGCGGCAGTCAGTGCGTTGACCGTAATCAGACCCAAAGACGGGGAACAGTCTATCAAGATATAATCAAACTCATTCTTCAGCGGAGCGAGTACTTCTTTCAGTATCTTTTCGCGGTTTTTCAGATTGAGCATCTCTATTTCGGCACCTACCAGATTGATGTGGGAGGAGATTACCTTCAGTGTGTCTATCTCCGTGTCATGAAGGGCCTCGCGTACGTCTGCACGGTCAATAATGCACTCGTAGATAGTACATTCCGACTGCTTGATGTCCACACCCAATCCTGAGGAGGCATTGGCCTGCGGGTCGGCATCTACAACGAGCACTTTCTTTTCAAGCGTGGCGAGTGAGGCTGCGAGGTTGATTGTCGTCGTAGTCTTGCCTACACCACCCTTTTGGTTAGCCATAGCAATTATTTTTCCCATAATCTCAATATTTATTGGCAGCGAAATAAGTGATAATTCCGGATAGCGCCTACAAATTTGGAGAAAGATTGCAAAAACGGTTGATAAGTCGGCTGTTTTGTTAATAACTCACAGACGTTTACCGCTGTTTTTCTTCTTGTAAATTGCGCGTAAAGCGTTCTTTCTCTGTTTAGTGGGCAAATATACGTATTTATCTTGAAATGAAGCTGATTTTTTGTCTCGCTTGCAGAAGATTAAGATTTGTAAACCAATGGAAGACATTGGCTTGGACTATTCTCTCTACTTGCATGAGATGTACATCTCGTGTTGTTTGAAACGTGCATCTCATGTTGCTCGAGATGTACATCTCATGCAGATGGACTACCGTGTGGAAGATGGTCGGGGGATAAGTTGTTCCCGGGCAGAAGGAGAGGAGCTGGTGTCAGACCAAGGCTTTGACGAACTCCCAGCAGAAGTACGCACACATCACACATTTCACTACTGTGCCCAGCAAGAATCCAAGCAGCGAGCCCAGCCCCGATTTCAAGGCCTGGTCTGTCTTGCTGCCTCCCATCAGTTCGCCGGCAAAGGCTCCGAGAAAGGGGCCGAGGATGATGCCCCAAGGCATGAAGAACAACCCTACGATGGTGCCTATGAGGCAGCCGCGCGTTCCCCACCGACTGCCTCCGCTGTATTTGCTGCCCAGCATCGGGACGAAATAATCCAGTATCTGTACAAGGACGACTGCTGCCAGCCATAAAAGTAACTGCGTGGTGGAAAACTGCGCCTTGTCCGTGAAATGTAGAAGCAACAAGCCTGCATAGGCTACGGGCGGTCCCGGAATCATAGGCAGGATGCAGCCTGCCAATCCGACAATCAGGCAGAGGATGCCCAAGATGATGAGAAGAATGTCCATAGGTGTATCGTTTCTGTTGGTGAAGATGACAGCGGTTGTTCCCTGCTACTCGAATCGGTTGTATATGACAATGGGGCGGGAGCGGCGTGTGCTCATCGACGGGAACCATATATCGTCGGCTGTGAGGCCGCATTGCTTGATGGCTTCGGCGCAGTATTCCAGTCGTCCGAAGTCGGCATCGACATTGTTTGTACCGAATGTGAATTTGATTCCACGTGCTTTGGCGCGACGGATAATCTCGAAACTGGGAATCCGGTAGCGTGCATTGATTTCCAGAGCGATTCCATGTTGTTGCAATACATCCAATACGCGTTCAATGCGTCCGTCCGTCCAGTACTTGTCGTAATCATGCGCCATAGTATCGGGCAAGAAGGTAGGGTTGGCATAAATGTCGGCAGGCTCGTTGGTCAGAATCAGGACTGTTTGGTCGACAAGGTGGTCCATATACTGTTCAAGCGTAATGTCATCAAAGAGTGCTTCTTCGGCCCGGTAGATGCGCGAATTACGTCCCTTGTGGTCTATGATGGTCATGGCGTCGGTAAACAGGTAATCGAAAATCCCCAAGGCTTCCTGCGAGAAAGTTGCCGTCCATTTGCGTCCCTCACCTTGTACACCGCACAGGAATGGCATCCCTTTTACTTCATTAAAATAGTCGTACACTTCTTTGTCATCGGCCAGCATACGTCCTACGCCTCCTTCTCCGGCATTGGGGGCGACACCATAGTTGATACCGTAATTCATGGACATGGCGTGTGCCATTTCCTTCGTCAGCCCTCCTTTCAAGTGAACGTGATAGTCTATAACTGGGAAATCGTGCTGCTGTAGCCTGATTATCTCATCCGTGCGCTCGTCTACCGGAGCAAGCGTGTCGGCTTCGTTGCGTGCTTCCTCGGCAAGCCGTTCGATGGCGAGATTCCGGAATGACACTTCGCCGTGTATGCCTTGCAGGGCAATGGAACCTTGACTCAGCAGTTGCCGGGCGTGCTCCTCTGTGCGATATGGGTGTCCGGGTTCGGTATAGCAAACAACTTCGGTTCCGTTAATGCAGACAATGATGTTTTGTCCGCGTACGGTTATCTCGAAGTCAAACCATTCTCCATCTTTTGCGAGTGAGCGATAGAGGTTGCGCACCGAGGCGAGTGAGCCGCTCTTGCGTGTGCCGTCGATGTCTCCGTTACGGAATATCACTTCATAACCGGACTCGCCGTCCGTATGAAAGAGGAGGCCTGCTTCGGAGCCGGGTTGTGTGAGGGCTTCTCCGGTGAGTCGGAAATTTTGGTATTCTTTGTCGTTGAAGAGCTTCCGGCCTTCTGCAATGACCGGGTCTGCCGTGTGAAGCGTAGATGTCCCGTCATTCCATTGGTCAAGTGGCTCGGGAGAACTGCTCCTGCCACAGCTTGTCAGGGTTGTTAGAAACAGAATAATTGCGGCGGCTGTCTGGATACGTGCAGCAATGGTCGAATGGCAAAAAGTGTTCATTATAGCATGGATTTTATGAATGATTATATTCCAATTATTGTCGGTACAAAGTTAGCCTTTTCTGAAAATATCTTTGAATACAAAAGAATTATTATCTTTGTAGTATTCTGTTTAAAGCCTTTTTAGCTACTTTTGCACGATAATAAAAAAGAAAGTTATGGAAAATCAGAGACCTTTGATATTGATTTCCAATGATGACGGCATCATTGCGAAAGGTATTAGCGAGTTAATCAAATTCCTCCGTCCGCTGGGCGAGATTGTGGTAATGGCGCCGGATGCACCCCGCTCTGGAAGTGCGTGTGCGCTGACAGTAACGGAACCTATCCACTACCAGCTGGTCCGTAAGGATGTTGGGCTGACGGTATACAAGTGTTCCGGTACGCCGACCGACTGTGTGAAGCTGGCTTTTCATACGGTGCTCGACCGCAAGCCCGACTTGGTGGTAGGCGGCATCAACCACGGCGACAATTCTTCTGTAAACCTGCATTATTCCGGTACGATGGGCGTTGTGATAGAGGGATGCCTGAAAGGAGTGCCTTCCATCGGATTCTCCCTTTGCAACCATGAGCCGAACGCTGATTTTGAACCTGCAGGTCCTTACATCCGCGAGATAGCCCGGCTGGTATTGGAGAAAGGACTCCCTCCGTTGACATGCCTCAATGTCAACTTCCCCGATACCAAAGAATTGAAGGGTGTGAAGATTTGCGAACAAACCAAGGGGCAATGGACCAATGAATGGGAAAACTTTGCCCATAGAGGAGATGCCCATTACTACTGGCTGACCGGCGAGTTTGAGAACAACGATGCCGAAAATGAGAAGAATGACCATTGGGCGCTTGATAACGGTTATGTGGCAATCACCCCGACCACGGTGGATGCAACGGCATACGGCTTGATTGATGAACTGAAAGCATGGTTCTGAATTAATTGACAATTATCAATTGATATGAAGTATTACTTGATTGTCGGTGAAGCTTCTGGCGACCTGCATGCCTCCCATCTGATGGCTGCATTGAAGGAGGAGGACTCGCAAGCGGAGTTCCGTTTCTTCGGAGGCGACCTCATGGCTGCAGTGGGCGGTGTGATGGTGAAGCATTACAAAGAGTTGGCGTATATGGGGTTCATTCCCGTATTGCTGCATCTGCGCACCATCTTTGCCAATATGAAGCGCTGCAAGGAGGATATTGTTGCGTGGCAGCCGGATGTGCTGATTTTGGTGGACTATCCGGGCTTTAATCTGGATATAGCCAAGTTTGTCCATGCCAACACAAGGATTCCTGTCTTTTATTATATTTCTCCCAAGATTTGGGCATGGAAGGAATACCGCATCAAGAATATTAAACGGGATGTGGATGAGCTGTTCTCCATCCTACCGTTCGAGGTGGAATTTTTTGAAGGGAAGCACGGGTATCCGATACATTATGTCGGCAATCCGACAGTGGATGAAGTGACGGCTTTTCTTGCTTCCAGCTCAGAGACATTCGACGACTTTGTCCGGGCAAACGGACTTTCGGCCAAACCCGTTATTGCTCTGCTGGCTGGTAGCCGCAAGCAGGAAATCAAGGACAATCTGCCCGACATGCTTCGTGCGGCAGCTTCTTTTCCCGATTATCAACTGGTGCTGGCCGGTGCTCCGGGTATTTCCCCCGAGTATTACAAACGTTATGTGGGTGGGGCGGACGTGAAGATTATCTTCAACAAGACATTCCCTTTGTTGAGGCAGGCAGAGGCTGCACTGGTCACTTCGGGGACGGCAACGCTGGAAACAGCTCTGTTTCGTGTGCCGCAAGCGGTGTGCTACCATACTCCGATAGGGAAGGTTATCGCTTTCCTGAAACGGCATGTACTGAAAGTGAAGTACATTTCCCTGGTCAATCTCATAGCCAACCGGGAGGTGGTGAAAGAGCTGGTTGCAGATACCATGACGGTAGAGCAGGTACGCTCGGAGCTGAACCGCATTTTGTACGATAAGGAATACCGCCGTCAGATGCTCGAGGGATATGAGTATATGGCATCCCGTCTGGGAGAGGCAGGGGCACCCAAACATGCTGCCCGCAAGATGGTGGCATTGTTGAGGAGGAGCAGGGAGGAATAGTCGAAAAATTAAGAATTTGTTAAAATGGGGAAAGCCGGTGCAGTAAATGCCCGGCTTTTGTATTTTCTATACAGAAACAAATGAAAAGAACTTT
>OIBU01000793.1_pt1 | contig 9548 bp, 7 predicted proteins | sample 1581111 | NCBI WGS metagenome assembly OIBU01 (sample SAMEA3882508, study PRJEB24775) | human gut metagenome | biome: human-associated habitat; feature: intestine environment; material: feces | place: Netherlands | collected 2009/2010 | reverse complement strand
AGCGTGCCGTCGGCGGGGTCGACGCCGAAGAACTCGGTGGCCATCGAGATCGTGCACATTTCGGCGACGATCCTATCGCCGGCCATCGAGAAGGCGTTGATGTCGTGGTCGCCGCGGGTTACCACCTCTACCTCGCCTACGGAGGGTGAGATGCGGCAGATCTGGTGTGTCGCCTCGATCGGTGCGATGAACCAGATGCGGTCGTTGCCCTCCCAGACGACGTTCATGGCGTTGTAGTCGAAATCCTCCGTCAGATCCTGCATCTCGCCCGTCCGGCAGTCGTAGAGGAACAGGCGTGCCTTGTCCGACTCGTTGCCTGCGCGGCGCTGTGAAAGGAAGGCGATTTTCGTGTCATCGGGCGACCATACGGGGTATTTGTCGTAACCGGCCATGACGGCCTTGTCGCTTGCGACGGGCTCCCCGGTATTGACATTGACCGGCTTGCAGATGTTCTGCGTCACGCCGCTTTCGAGCACATAGACGAAGATGTCCGAGTCGGTCGAAACGGCGTATTCTGTGCCGGTGAGCGGCTTGCAGGTATAGGCCAGCATCGTTCCGGCGTTGTTCCAGGCGATTTCGGCCATGTCGAAATAGGGCGCCAGCGGGGCGTCCCACTGTGCATCGGGCATGATGTCCGTGCCTCCCGTCACGAGGCCCTTGCCCAGTTCGCCGATGAAGATATGGCGGTAGGAGCCTTCGTCCCAGTAGTCCCAGTGGCGGGCCATCAGGTCGTCGTAGATGCGGGCCTTCGACTTGTCCATGTCCTTGTATACGTCCGACGATTTGCGCCGCGCCGTCTGCACGGCCTGTACCCACCAGATGTGCTTTTCATCGGGGCTGACACCGAATCCTTCGACGTCGGGGACACCCTCGCCCCCGCCGCTGCCCGTAACCTGGGTCGCGTCGCCGCCAGCGGCGTTCATCCGCCACACCTGCATCGAGCCGCTGCGATCCGACAGGAAATAGATTTTCCGCCCGTCGGCACTCCACTTGGGATCGGCGTTGTTCGACGCCGTGTCGGTAAGGCGCGTCACGGCGCCCGATGCCATATCCTGCACCCAGATGGTCGTCACGCCGCGGTTTTGGGCCATGTTGTAGTCGGTTTGCGCATAGAGGAGCGTCTTGCCGTCGGGCGAGAGCGACGAGGAGCCTGCACGGCTCATTTTCCACATCACCTCGGGGGTGAGCCTGCCTGCGGCGATTTCGTCGGCCGTCAGGGCGTTGTCGATCGTAAGCGGTTGCGGGCGCCTGTCGTCGCATGCGCCCAGTCCCACAGCTGCAATAGCCATAAAAAGGAGTAATTTTTTCATTTTGGTCGGGGTTTCTTCTATATTATTCGTATTTTCGCGTTCAAATCGAGCCAGCATGGACTATACCGTATATTTTGCAGATAAAGCCGTGGTTTTCACTGCGAAGACCCCTGGCGAGGGATGGTATGCCGTGACGCCCGCACCGGACGGCGGCATATCACGAGCGAAGGTAACGAAAATTCTCGAATCGTACAACAAGGCGGCTGTCGTCACGCCCGATCCCGGGGCGGCGTTCGGGGCCTTTGCCGCGGAGTTCGCGCTTATAGAGGCGGCGGGCGGCGTGGTGGTCAACGATTGCGGCCAATGGCTGATGATCCGCCGCAACGGCCGCTGGGACTTGCCCAAGGGGCACCTCGAATGCGGCGAGCGGATCGAGGAGTGCGCGGCCCGCGAGATCGAGGAGGAGACGGGTGTCCGCGCCGGGGTGGTGCGACCCCTGTGCGATACGCTGCATGCCTATTATTTCCCCAAGACCGAACGCTGGGAGCTGAAACGCACCCACTGGTACGAGCTGCATACGGCATCCTGTGCCCGGCTTGTGCCTCAGGCCGAAGAGGGGATTGAGCAGGTGGTGTGGTGTACGCCCGCGGAGGTCACCCGCAACCTGCGGGATGCTTTCCCGACGATCCGCTGCGTGGTGGCGGCGATGGGAAAGTAGCGCGGCGGCGATCATAGGGGTTGGGGTGACGCCGGGTCGTTCCGGCCGTCTTTTCTGGCCGGCGTAACCGGTGTGTTTCCCCGCCCTCCCCCGTGGCTTTCTCTTCGGAGCCTTCCCCTGACCTTCCCCAGATCTTTTCCCTGATACTTATCCGGCGATGCCCGGCGGAGCCCGTACCGGTTCCCGTCAGGCGAACAGGTCGTTGAGCGATTCGCTCATGCTCGGATGGGTGTAGATCGAATTGCTCAGGTCGTGTGCCGTGACGCCGTGCTTCATGGCTGTGGCGACGGTGTTGATGACTTCGCCCGATTCGGCTCCGAAGAGCGTGCACCCCAGTATCTCGTCGGTCTTGGCGTCGATGACGGCTTTGAGCACACCCTCCGTCGAACCCAGTATCCGCGAACGCGGGAATGCCGCGACGGCGATCCTGTTGACGCGGATGTCGCGCCCGGCCTTGCGTGCCTCCTCTTCGTGCATGCCCACATGCGAGAGCGTCGGTTCGATGAAGACCGAATAGGGAACGGGGCCCCGGTTGGCCGTGGTGCGGGCTCCGTCGCCCAGCAGCACGTCGCGTATGATCCGGAAGTCGTCCAGCGAAACATAGGTGAATTGCAGCCCGCCCGTCACGTCGCCTGCGGCGAAGACACGGGGAGCCGTCGTGCGCAGGTGTGCGTCGACCCTGACGGCACCCCGGTCGTCGGTTTCGATCCCGGCGGCCTCGAGGTTCAGCCCTGCGGTGGCGGGGCGGCGTCCCGTGGCGAGCAGCACGGCGTCCCCGTCGATTTCGTATTTTCCGCCTGTCTGTGTGTCGGCCACGGCGACCCTGACGCCCCCGGCGGTGTCGCTCACCGATTCGACCCGCGCGCCTATGCGGAATTCGATGCCCTTTTTTTCCAGCGCCTCCCGTACGGCGGCCGCAATGTCGCGGTCTTCGCGCGGGATCAGCTCCGCAAACCCTTCGAGCACGGTGACTTTCGATCCGAATGAGGCGTACATCGAGGCGAATTCCAGCCCGATGTATCCGCCGCCCACGATTACCAGGTGCTGCGGCAGCTCTTCGAGCTCCATGATCGAGGTGCTGGTATAGACCCGCCTGCTCTGCGCGATGCCTTCGATGGGCGGGATTACCGTCTCGGCGCCGGTGTTGATGACGATGTATTTGCCGCCGATCTGCTGCGTCCCTTGGGTGGTTTTCACGGCGACGGTTTCCGGGGAGGCGAAACTGCCTTCGCCCGTGTAGACGTCGATACGGGCGTTGTCGGCCAGCTTGTGGTAATTCTTGTCCCGCAACAGGTCGACCAGCGCCGTTTTCGAGGCGACGGACTCCCTGTAATAGTCCCGCCGCTGCCCGAAGGTCAGCGGGTGCCCTGCGGCTGCGAGCCCGGCACTGTGGATCAGGGCTTTGGTCGGTATGCAGCCGATGTTGATACAGGTTCCCCCGTACATTTTGTCCGAGCGTTCGACCATCGCGACGCTCCAATCGTGTGCGGCCAGTTCGGCGGCGAGGGTCTTGCCCGCTTTGCCGAAGCCGATGATGACGGCATCATATTGTTTCATAACTTTCCCTGTTTTAAGTTTCCCGGTGGCATGTGGCCTTCTCCGGCTCATTGTTCCCGTAATGCAAATATCGGGGTTTTATGCCGTCGGGGAAATGGCCGCACTGCCGGATGTGTTGGCAATAATTCCCGTTCGCGGGTTGCGGGGCGTTATTCGCCCGCAGGGGACTCGAACCGCAGCCGTGCGGTGTCCTTGTATTTGCGGGAAATTTCGATTTCCTGTCCGCCGACGTTGACCCGGAGGGGTGGTATTCGCCGACGTTGCTGGCCGGCGGTTTCAAGGTGTTTTTTATCTCGGTCATGTACGGAATGCTGATTTACGGGGCGTCGCTGGTTATCCGGATGCTCCAGAAACCGAAAATCTGAAGCGGGAGCGCCGGCCCTTAGAGGCCGGCGCTCCCGCTTGTCGTTTGGCTGTCATTCCGGTTTTTTCAGCAGCCGTTCCTGCACCGCATAGGCTTCGGCGATCAGTTCGGGCGGATAGTCGTACAGTTCCAGGATGCGGATTGCGTTGCGGGTCGTCAGCGGCCCCGTGTGCAGCTGGTAGTCGAAGACCAGCCGCCCGTCGACCACCTCTTCGCGGAAGTGGTGCAGTTCGTAGCCGTCGCTGTCGAGCAACTCCGCCAGCTCGATGTCGTGCGTCGATACCAGCACGATGTGCGGGCCGCGGTTGAGGTGCGCGAGGACGGCTTTCCCGGCGGCGATACGTTCGGTGGTGTTCGTCCCTTTGAACAACTCGTCGAGGGCGAACAGGCAGGGGACGGAATCCTGTGAAGCTTCGAGGAAGCGTTTGACGGTCAGCACCTCCTGCAGGTAGTAGCTCGTGCCTTCGGCGATGTCGTCCGAAATGCGGATCGAGCTCAGCAGCCGCATGTACGGGGCCGTATAGGAGCCGGCGAAGCATATGTCGAGGGTCTCGGCCGTCAGGGCGTTGAGCACCAGCGTGCGGATGAAGGTCGTCTTGCCCGACATGTTGGAGCCGGTGAGCAGCAGCCCCGTGCCGTCGAGGACGAGCGTATTGGGCACGCAGCCGTCGATGAGCGGATGTACGACCTGCTCGGCCTTCAGGTATTTTCCGTCGACGAACTGCGGGCGGCAGGTCTGGGTTTCGCTGCGCAGGCGTGCGACGGAGATTGCGGCATCGGTCTCCCCGATGAAGCGGAACATGCCGTGGATCGCATCGCGCCGGGCCGTGATGCTGCCGATAAAGCGCTGGAAGAGGATCACCTCGATATTGAAGGCGACTTTGGCCAGCTCGATGAAAAGCCATGCGATGGCGGCCAGCTCGTTTGCGGAGTCGCCCTGCGTCCCGACCACGCGGCTGCGGCGTTCGACCTCGGCGACCTGCCGGATTTGTCCGGTGGCCTCCTCCGTGCCGGGCACCTCTTCGACAGCCAGTTCCCGGGCTGTGCGCAATGCCAGCGAAAGTTGTTTTACGGCCGAGCCGTAGAGCGAGACATTGAGCTTGTTGCTGTAATGGATATAGAGGTTCACGGCGAAGATAGCCATGAACAGCAGCAGCGACAGCGGGTAGAACGGGGCGGCGAGCAGCGTCGCCACGGCGAGCAGGGTGAGCGGGTATACCCAGGCGAAATAACGGACTTTGGCCGGTGTGTCGAAAATCAGGTTTTGCAGCCCGTAGGCATCCTCGTCGGTGAGCCGGGAGAGGGATTCGGTGCAGCTGGCCGCAAGTTCCCCGTTGCGGGAGAAACAGTCCGTGCTGCGGCCGAAAGCCTCGGCATCCTCCTGTCCCCGGAGCGTGCGTATGCGGGCATAAAGGCATTGCTGCCCGACTTTCGAGGTCGTGCGGTCGATGCGCTCGAATACGGCGTTGAGGTCGAGGTCGGCCGTGGTTTCGGCGTCGATCGTATGGCTGGCGTCCTCCGCCGGGCAGTTGTAGAAATAGCGGCTGATCAGGTTGAAGTCGCACGGCGGGCGCTCTCCGGCGGGAAGCGCCGAAGGCCGGAAAAGGGCTGATAGATAGCTTGTCGGTTTCATAATCGCGTGCGTTTATTAGGTTTTTCGTGTGCGCGTCGCGCCGACGAATGCTTGCGTGATCCTTGCCTGAGCCTGCGGTACGGCGTCATACCGCCTTTGGCTGCGTGTTCCCAGGCCTGTGCCGCAAACATCCCTCCTCCGCCCGGAATCATCGCCCCGGGGCATCGTGTCTGCGGAGCCGTGCCCGATTTGCAGGGGCTGTGCCGGACTTTGTTTGCCGTCCGTTCAGACCTGCGGGGCGGCGTTCATCGCCCGGGCGATCCCCTCGGCGATCTGATCCAGCGCCCCCTGCAGCTTGTTGCCGATCATCATCTTCATCATCATGTTCAGGTCGATGCGCAGCACCAGCCGCAGGCGGGTCCGCGGCGGAGACTTCCTGCAACTGGATCCAGAATGCGAAATCCATCGGTACGCCCCCGTCGTCGCCGACGACCTTGACGTATTTGCCCGGCTCGCGCTCCTCCATGCGGAGTTTCACGGTGAAGCCTTTGGCCTTGAACGAACAACTGTCCTCGGTAGCCTGCCACTCCTCGACCTTGTCGGCAAGGGCGGGCGTGAGGTTGTCGAAACGGCTGATGACCGCGTAAATCTGTTCCGCGGGACGCAAAACCTGTTGTTGCTTGGAGATATATTCTTGCATTGCGTGTGTAAAACTTGTATGAAATGTGTTTCAGAAATCGGATGCGGTTTCGGGCGCTGCAAAGATAGCGTTTTTTTGCATGACGCGCAAAACCGGCGCTATTCCGGCCGGGGAAAGAAGGCCGCCCGGTAGCGGGCGATGTCCAGGTCGTCGGCGATCTTGCGGGCGAAGAGGTACGGAACTTCCGCCGCCGTGTCCCGTGCCTGCAGCAGCCGGGGCAGGTCGTTGGTGCCGAATGTTTCCGGATGGGGCGCCCCTTCTCCGACCCATCGGGTGAAGACGAGGGGACGGCGCGTATTCGCACCGGCGAATTCGGAAATGCCCATCAGGGTCTGGAAAAAGATCTCGTCGCCGCAGTGCGAGTGTCTGAATGCGCGGATATAATCGGGGTGGGTGCGCAGATAATCGAACACAAAATCCCGGAAGCGGTCGGTGACGACGATCCAGTTGGAACCCTTTTCGAGCGGCGGCAATGTCCTGAAATAGGGGTTGTCCCCGGGGCGCAGCCGTTTGTAGAGCCTTTTGCGGAAATAGCCCGGCAGGTGCCCGATCCAATCGTTCCTGTCGGGGTAGTGGCACCACTGCATCTTCTGCGTCAGCTCGGTGATGTGCAGTTCGGGCTGCATGTCCGCGAACTGCCGCGGGTAGCACGCTTCGAGGAAATCGTGTATCTGCCCGCAGGGGCGTAGCGGCAGGGTGTCGCCCGAGAGAATGGCGATGTAGCGGTAGTCGCCGTTACAGGTGGCCCGGAGCAGTTTGAGCATGCAGTCGATCTGGCCGTACTCGCCCCAGTACACCTTGCTGCGCGGGTGGATGAAACGTGCCAGGGGACGCAGCGGCGCAAAATCCCCGATGTCGGATTTCGCATCGACATGGATGAAAATATCCGCTTCGGGGTGCTGCAACTGTCGGCACAACTCCTGCAGGACAGGGGTGTATTTATGGCATTCGATGCAGAATGCGATGCGGAAACCGTCTGCCATGGTCGTAGTGTCGCGGGGCGTTGGCCGGGCTTCAGTCGATTTCGAACGTGCGTGCCGTGTCGCTGTCGACGGTGATGCGCACCGTCATCACGTTCTCGGGCAGGAGCTGCTCGATCTTTTCGGGCCATTCGACCAGGCAGAGGTCGCCCGAGAAAAAATACTCTTCGTAACCGAAATCATAGGCTTCGCGGATGTCGTTGATCCGGTAGAAATCGAAATGATGGATACGGCGGTTGCCCTTGCCCTTGTACTGGTTCACGATGGCGAACGTAGGACTGGTTACGGTGTCCGTGGCGCCCAGTTGGGCTGCGATCTCGCGGATCAGCGTGGTTTTGCCCGCGCCCATTTCTCCGCGCAGTGCGACTACCGTGCGGCGGCCGAGCGCTTCGATGACCGCCTCGGCGACGTCCGGCAGTTCGTCCTGCGAGGTGATGTGGATCGTTTTCATATTACTGCTTGGGTTTTAAGACGATATAAGGTACGATCATTTCTTCCATCGAGATGCCGCCGTGCTGGAACGTGTTGCGGTAATAGCGGATGTGGCGGTTCGCATCGTTGTTGTAGACCAGGAAATCCGAATTGTAGGCGAAGATATAGCTCGACGTGAGGTTGCTCGACGGCAGCTGTACGTCCTCGGGTTTCAGGATCTCGTAGACGTCGCGCGAGTTGTAGGCCAGGTTGCGCCCCGTCTTGTAGCGCAGGTTGGCCGAGGTCTCGCGGTCGCCCGTCACCTTGACGGGGTTGTCCACGCGGATGGTGCCGTGGTCGGAGGTGATCACGACCGTGTGCCCCCGCTCCGAGAGGAGCTTGAGGATGGTGTAGAGGTCGGAGTGCTCGAACCACGAGCGCGTCAGCGACCGGAATGCCGCGTCGTCCTCGGTCAGCTCGCGGATGATGTCGGTCTCGGTACGGGCGTGCGAGAGGATGTCGAGGAAGTTGTAGATGATCACCGAGAAATCGGCGTCGTACACTTTTTGTATATTGTCGACCAGCCTGCGGCCCTGTTCGGGGCGCACGAGCTTGTCGAACGAGAATTTCCAGTTCTTCCCGTTCTGGGCCATCAGCCGTTTGAGGAACTCCTCCTCGTACTGGTTCTTGCCGCCTTCCTCGTTGTCGTTGAGCCATTTGTTGGGCATCAGCTTGTCGATGGCCAGCGGCATCAGGCCGGCGAAGATGGCATTGCGGGCGTATTGCGTTGCCGTGGGGAGGATGGCGCAGTAGAAATCGTCGAGCGCCACGTCGTAGTAGCCCCGCAGCAGCGAGGAGATCGACCGCCACTGGTCGTAGCGGAAGTTGTCGATCAGCAGCAGCGTGGTCTTCGGGTTCTCGTCCGCCACCGGGAAGATGTTGGTGCGCATGAGCGTGTGTGACATCACGGGGGTGTCGTCCGAGCGCTTGTTGATCCAGTTGTAGTAGTTGCGGCGTACGAACTTGCAGAATTCCTGGTTCGCCTCGGTCTTCTGGTAGGTGAGCACCTCCTTGATGCCCTGGTCGGTGGATTCCGAAAGCTCGACCTCCCAGTTGGTGAGCTTGCGGTAGAGCGAGCACCAGTCCGAAAAGGTCTCGGCCATCTGCAGCGACGAGGAGATACGCCCGAATTCCGACCGGTAGTCGGCCGTGGTCTGCTCGGTGACGAGCTGCTGCTGGTGCACGTTCTTCTTGATCGAGAGCAGCACCTGATTGGGGTTGACGGGTTTGATGAGGTAGTCGGCGATCTTCGAGCCGACGGCCTTGTCCATGATGTTCTCCTCCTCGCTCTTGGTCACCATGATGACGGGCGTCGTGGGGCGCACCTCCTTGATCTTGGGGAGGGTCTCGAGCCCCGTCATGCCGGGCATCATCTCGTCGAGGATTATCAGGTCGTAGGCGCCTTCGGCCGCCATGTCGATCGCGTCGTAGCCGTTGTTGCAGGTGTCGACTTCGTAGCCTTTCTGTTTGAGGAACAGGACGTGGGGCTTCAAGAGTTCGACCTCGTCGTCCACCCAGAGTATTTTGACCATACGGTTATCGGATTTTAGTTCGCAAAATTAGTTATTTTATTATCAAACGCAAAAACCGGGCGTTTATTGGGTCGGCGGGATATTATCCGCGGTTCCGGGGCGTAAATCGCCTCCGGGACGGCTTGCAGCGGCGTGCCGGAGAGCCCTTCCCCGGGAATCGGTGCTCGAACCCGGGCGGGGCGAGGATGCCGTCCCCTCCGCTGCTCGTGTGGAGGGCTGCATGCCGGATGCCGGCGGGCGCGGGCGGGCAGCCGCACCGGCATCCGGGAGGGGGTTGGCCGTGCCGGGACTCTTCGGGCGCAATGATGCCCGGAAAAGGCTCCTCCCGTTTCGGCGGGTTTGTGGCTAATGTATTGATTATGAGCGATTATTCCGCGCGGCTCGCTCCGGTGTGCCGTCCGGA
>OIBU01000781.1_pt1 | contig 9673 bp, 9 predicted proteins | sample 1581111 | NCBI WGS metagenome assembly OIBU01 (sample SAMEA3882508, study PRJEB24775) | human gut metagenome | biome: human-associated habitat; feature: intestine environment; material: feces | place: Netherlands | collected 2009/2010 | reverse complement strand
GACCGGACGGTGGCCCAGCGGTCGGTGCTGCTGGGCTGCGCCGTGGGCTCCTCCTCCACCCTCCACGGGGCCATCCTCTGCGAGGACAGCAGCGTGGGCAGCGGATGCACCCTGGCCCAGGGCAGCGTACTGGGAGCCGAGGCGGTGCTGGAGGACCATGTGGTGCTCCGGGAGGAGGTCCGGATCTGGCCCCGGATCCCGGTGACGGAGCAGGACTACGAGAGACTGTACGGAGCGTCGAAGCTCCCCGGCAGGCGGACAGTGGAGTTGATGCCGATCCGGGGGAGGACTGCACAGCCGCAGGAGATGGTTCGGGAGACCGGAAGAGAGGTATTTTCCACGGAACATGAGATGCCCGGGAAAATGGAAGACAGAGGCATGGCTCAGCAGGATGAAACTTCAAGGGTCACGGAGGAAGAATTACAGGCACTTTTGCAGGAATTGCTTACTGTATAATAAATGGAAACGATTTCGATATACATCTTGAAAATGGAATGTAACTTTGTTAAAATAAAAACTATCTGAGGCATATTTGCAAAAAGAAAGCTTCACAAAAAGTTATGCAAATATACATCAGAATAGTTTTGTTAAGTATGTGATATATCTGAAAGATATAAGGAGGAGCATTATGAGCAGACAAGTTACATTTGATTATTCCAAGGCCGGCTCTTTTATTTCTGAGGAAGAGATCGGTTACATGAAGAAGCTTACCCTGGATGCGAAGGAGACCCTGGTATCCAAGACCGGTGCAGGCAATGATTTCCTGGGATGGATCGACCTTCCCGTAGATTACGATAAGGAAGAGTTCGCCCGCATCAAGGCAGCAGCGAAGAAGATTCAGAGCGATTCCGACGTTCTGTTGGTTATCGGTATCGGTGGTTCTTATCTGGGAGCCAGAGCGGCTATCGAGTTCTTAAGCCACAGCTTCTACAATGTGCTGGATAAGAGTGTACGTAAGACTCCGGAGATCTACTTCTGTGGTAACTCCATCAGCTCCACCTATCTGAAGCACCTGATGGATGTAGTAGGCGACAGAGATTTCTCCATCAACATGATCTCCAAGTCCGGTACCACCACAGAGCCCGCTATTGCTTTCCGTGTATTCAAGGAGAAGCTGGAAGCTAAATACGGCAAGAAGGGTGCGGCAGAGAGAATCTATGCTACCACCGATAAGGCTAAGGGAAGTTTAAAGCATCTGTCCGATGAGGAAGGTTACGAGACCTTCGTAGTACCCGATGATGTAGGAGGACGTTTCTCCGTACTGACCGCAGTAGGTCTGTTACCTATCGCTGTCAGCGGTGCTGATATCGACAAGCTGATGGAAGGTGCAGCCAGCGGAAGAAAGCGTGCGCTGGAGAATGATTTCGAAGAGAACGATGCGCTGCAGTATGCGGCTCTGCGTAACATCTTACTGCGCAAGGGCAAGAGTGTTGAGATCCTGGCGAATTATGAGCCCGCTGTTCATTATGTAAGTGAGTGGTGGAAGCAGCTGTTTGGTGAGAGCGAAGGTAAGGACAACAAGGGTCTGTTCCCCGCAAGCGTGGATCTGACCACCGATCTGCATTCCATGGGTCAGTTCATCCAGGAAGGCTCCCGCATCATGTTCGAGACCATCGTGGATGTCAAAAAGCCTGCGCAGGATCTGTTCATCGACGAGCTGAAGGGCAACTTCGACGGCCTGAACTTCCTGGCGGACCAGAATATGAGCGTGGTCAACCGCAAGGCCATGGAGGGCACCATCCTTGCCCACACCGACGGCGGCGTGCCTGAGGTACTGATCGAGGTGGACGACCTGACTGCCTATAATGTAGGCTACCTCATCTACTTCTTCTGGCGTGCCTGTGCATGCAGCGGCTACCTGCTGAGCGTGAACCCCTTCAACCAGCCGGGTGTCGAGAGCTACAAGAAGAACATGTTCGCTCTGCTGGGCAAGCCGGGTTACGAGAACCTGACCGCCGAGCTGGAAGCAAAGTTGAAGTAAGCAGGAAACAAAAAATGATCTCCCGCCGCGAGGCGTGGAAAATACAGGAGGACAGAACTATGATTAAACTGATTGTTGGTACCAAGGGCTCCGGCAAGACCAAGGCAATGATCGACCAGATCAATGACGCGGTCAAGACCTCCAAGGGCAACGTCGTCGTCGTGGAAAAAGGCATGAAGCTGACTTACGACATCGCCCCCGCTGCACGTCTGATCGATCTGGATGAGTATAAGATCGCCGGCGGCGAGATGCTGTACGGCTTTGTTGCCGGCCTGATGGCAAGCAACTACGATATCACCGACCTGTACATCGACGGCATCCTGAAGGTGCTGGATCACGATATCAACCGTCTGGGCGCTGTGCTGGACGAGATGGCCGCCATTGCAGGCGATTCCGTCAAGGTCACTGTTACTGTCAGTGCTGACGAGGCTGCTCTGCCCCACGACGTGAAAAAGTACCTGTAATTTTCTGAACTGAGCGCATTCCAACGGGCAGGAAACCGGAAAATCAAAATTTTTTCGGTTTTCTGCCTGTTTTGGTGTTGACAAAGGTTGGCTTTGGCGCTATACTAACAAAGCAGCCTTTTATGAGGTGTACTATGCAATTTGACCTGAGAAAGTTTATCGCAACCGGCACACAGCCTTACCATGCAGAGTTTCCCTGTGATTTGTCTGCACGGGACTTTGCCGGTGCAAGGATCGAACAGCCCGTGACGGCCAGCTTTACCGCTGAGCCGGATGGCGACGAGGTCCGGATGACACTGCGGGCAAAAGCATTGGTGCACGGAGAGTGCGCCCGCTGTCTGGACCCGGTTGAGCGGGAAGAGACAGTTGAAGCGGAGTGGACAGCAAAGGAGCGGGATCTGGATGACCCGGATTTCGAGCTTCCGCTGGACGAAAAAGGACATCTGGATGTGGATGAATGGCTTGCCCAGGAGTTTATGTTCCAGATCCCCACGGTGCTGCTTTGCAGCGCCGACTGCCCGGGGTTGTGCCCCCGGTGCGGCAAGAAGAGGGCAGATTGTACCTGCCCGCCGGAGGAAGACAAAGCCGCTCCTGTTGACGCAAGGCTCGCGATCCTCAAATCACTGCTGAACTGAGAAACCCATCAAGGAGGTGCAAAAATATGGCAGTACCTAAGAGACATCTTTCCAAGGCCCGCCGCGACAAGCGTCGCAGCAATGTTTGGAAGCTGGAGGCCCCCGCACTGGTCAAGTGCAGCAACTGCGGCTCTCTGAAGCTCCCCCACCAGGCATGTGGCAACTGCGGTTACTACAAGGGCGAGGAAGTCATCAAGAAGGCCTAATTTGCGCAAAATTGGTGGCACATTGGTGTTATGTTGAGAAGGGGATGGCGCAATGCCTTCCCCTTCTTTCTTTGTCTGGAGGTGAAATGCAATGGCGATCAAGATCGACCGCATCGATGCGGGCAGTGAAGCCGAGGCGCTGGGCCTGCAGCCCGGCGATGAGCTGCTGAGCGTGGACGAAAATGAGCTGAACGATACGCTGGACTATGATTTTTATACCGACAGCAGCAGCTTTCACCTGAAGGCAAAGGTTGCCGACGGCATCCGGGAGTGGGATGTCCGGCGCGCGGAGCGCGGCCCCTTTGGCTGCGATTTCTCCACCTATCTGGGCGACCAGAAGCATTCCTGCTCCAACCACTGCATGTTCTGCTTCATCGACCAGCTGCCCCCCGGTATGCGCGAGAGCCTGTATTTCAAGGATGATGACGAGCGGCTGAGCTTTCTGTTCGGCAACTACATCACCATGACCAATATGCAGGATCACGAGATCGACCGCATCATTAAGATGCACATCTCGCCCATCAACATCTCGGTGCACACCACCAACCCCCAGCTCCGTGTCCGGATGCTGGCCAACAAGCGGGGCGGCGAGGTGCTCAAGTACCTGCCCCGTCTGGTGGAGGGCGGCATCGCCGTCAACTGTCAGCTGGTGCTCTGCCGGGGCATCAACGATGGCGAAGAGCTTCGCCGTACCCTGGGCGACCTGCTGGAGCTGACCCCTATGGTGCAGAGCATTGCCGCTGTGCCCTGCGGTGTGACGGATTACCGCCAGAATCTGTTCAAGCAGACCCCCTATGATGCCGAGACCAGCGCCGCTGTCATCGACATTATGGAGGAGTTTGGCGATGAGTGCAAGCGCCGCCACGGCAAGCGCATCATCTACCCCAGCGATGAGTGGTATCTCAAGGCGGGGCGGCCCATCCCCCCGGCGGAGTTCTATGAGGACTTTGACCAGCTGGAAAACGGCGTGGGCATGATGCGCCTGTTCGAGGATGAATTCCGGGCAGAGCTGGACAGGCCCCACCGCATCTACGGCACCAAGCAGATCGATGTGGTCACCGGCACCATGGCAGGCCCCCTTATCACTGAGCTGATGGACGAGCTCCACCGCCAGTACCCCATGATCGATGTAAAAGTTCACGTTGTCAAGAATAATTTCTTTGGCGGCAACGTGGGCGTGGCGGGGCTTGTCACCGCCACCGATATCATTGCCCAGTGTGAGGGAAAGCTGGAAAGCGGCACCCTGGGCATCCCCGCTGTCATGCTGCGGGAAGAAAAGGATACGTTCCTCGATGATGTGACCATTGCCCAGCTGGGCGAACGGCTGGGGGTCAAGGTCGAGGTGCTGCCGGTGGGCGGCGGTGATGAGGCAAAAGCCCTGCTCCGCACCGGCCTGCATATTTCGAGAAGAAGAAGAGCATAACGAAAGGAGGAACCCCCTATGAGCAAACCCATCGTAGCAGTGGTCGGCCGCCCCAATGTGGGCAAGTCCACCCTGTTCAATAAGCTCTGCGGCCAGCGTCTGGCCATCGTGGAGGATACCCCGGGCATCACCCGCGACCGCATTTTTGCAAACTGCGAGTGGAGCGGCCACGAGTTCATGCTGGTGGACACCGGCGGCATCGAGCCCAAGGCGACCGAGGGCATTCTGGCTCACATGCGCGAGCAGGCAGAGATCGCCATTGACACCGCTGACTGCATCATCATGGTGGTGGATGTCCGCGACGGCCTGACCGCCGCCGACGAGGAAGTGGCCCACATGCTGCGCCGCAGCCACAAGCCCATCATCCTGGCTGTCAACAAGTGCGATAAGACCGGCGAGGCCCCCATGGAGCTCTACGAGTTCTATAACCTGGGCTTTGACGAGGTGCTGCCCATCTCGTCCGTGCACGGTCACGGCACCGGCGACCTGCTGGACGCTGTCTGCGCCCACCTCGATTTCAGCGAGACCGTGGTGGAGGAGGACCGCATCCCCGTTGCCATCATCGGCCGCCCCAACGTGGGCAAATCCAGCCTGACCAACCGCATTCTGGGCGAGAACCGGATGATCGTTGCCAACGAGGCCGGTACCACCCGTGATGCCATTGACACCCCCGTGGATAATGCCTACGGCAAGTTCATCTTTACCGATACCGCCGGTCTGCGCAAGCGGAGCAACATCTCTGACGGCCTTGAGCGCTATATGGTCGTGCGCGCGCTGGCCGCTGTGGAGCGCAGCCGCGTGGCCCTGATCCTGGTGGATGCCACCGTCGGCTTTACCGAGCAGGACAGCAAGGTGGCCGGTTATGCCCACGAGCAGGGCAAGGCCTGCATCATCGTTGTCAACAAGTGGGATGCTGTGGAGGGCAAGGAGACCAATACCATGGAGCATCAGCGCCGGGATTACGCCGATTGCTTCAGCTTCATGGGGTATGCGCCCATCATCTTCATTTCGGCCCAGACCGGCTATAACGTGAACAAGCTGATGCAGCTGATCCGTGACGTGGATGCCCAGAACGGTGCCCGCGTGCCCACCGGTGTCCTGAACGAGATGCTGGCCCGCGCTACCGCCCGGATGCAGCCGCCCAGTGACAAGGGCCGCCGCCTGAAGATCTTCTACCTGACCCAGGCTTCCACCCGTCCCCCGACGTTCGTGGCCTTCGTCAACTCCAAGCAGCTGTTCCATTTCAGCTATCAGCGGTATCTGATCAACCAGATCCGGGAGAACTTTGGTCTGGAACACACGCCCATCCGCCTGGTGATCCGTGAGCGCGGCACCGGCAGCGTCGGCGCAAAAGATGTGTAACAGGGGAGGCGGCTGTTGATGATGACCTTCTTCATCGTTCTGGCTGCCGCTGCGCAGGCTTACCTGCTGGGCAGCGTGGACACCGGCATCCTGGTCAGCAAGTACCTGTACCACGATGATGTCCGCAATCACGGCAGCGGTGCGGCCGGTATGACCAACATGCTGCGCACCTTTGGCAAAAAGGCAGCGGCGCTCACCGCCGCAGGCGACGTGCTGAAAGGCGTTGCAGCTGTCTGCATCGGCCGCTGGCTCTTCGGGTTCCTGCCCGCAGATGCCGCCGTTTCGCCCTATCTGGGCGTGTATCTGACCGCCATTCTGGCCGTGGTGGGCCACACCAAGCCCATCTATTTCGGCTTCAAGGGCGGCAAGGGCGTGCTGGTGGCGGGAGGGGCCATCCTGGCGGTCCAGCCCATCCTCCTGCCGGTGCTGACCGTCGTTTTTCTGCTCTGCCTTGTCCCCACCGGCATGGTGTCGCTGGGCAGCATTGCAATGGCGGCATCCTATCCGGTGCTGACCCTTATCTACGGCCTGCTCAAGGGATTCGCCGCTGACGACCTTATCGTCTGCGTGGTGGGAGCTGCCATTATGGGCGGCATGGTCATCTGGATGCACCGGGCCAATATCCAGCGCATCCGTGAGGGCAAAGAGTACCGCTTTGGTTCCAAGCATAAGCAGTAACCGGAACAAAAATAACAGCGCATCCTTCGGGCAGAGCCTGCCTGCGGGATGCGCTGTTTTGCGTGGAGGGGGCTGTGCCCGGTCGATGTGCCTGCACGGTCCAGTTTACTGAAAAAACTTTGCAAAAAAGGTTGACAAAGGGCGGTGCAGCTGGTATAATAACACACGTCGCAGGACACAAACTGAATATGTGGGGGATTAGCTCAGCTGGGAGCCCGGTTGGTATCAAAACACACCCCCAGTCAGATAGTCCTGCGACAATCAAATTCCCAACAAAAAACTCCATCCAAGAGGTTCGCTTCTTGGATTTTATGGGGGATTAGCTCAGCTGGGAGAGCGCTTGCATGGCATGCAAGAGGTCACCGGTTCGATCCCGGTATTCTCCACCAAAAAAGCACTGTACTTCGTTTGAAGTACGGTGCTTTTCTTTTTGCTTTCTTGGAGGTCGCACTGAAAATCATCCAAATGCCTGATTTTGCAGGCACATGGACGGCAACCCCCAATTCTTGCTGTTTCGTTGTTTTTGAAAATACTTGTTCGATGCCCGACTGTTTTGCAGGCGGACGTATCACTCCCCCTCAATGTAAGGAGTGAGATCGAAGTTAAACGAGATGTTGATCTGATAGCCACGATAAACGTCTACCCTGCGGATCAGCTGGTTGACAACCATCTTCTTCGCTTCAAAGTTGGCACTGTCGTACAGGTCAGCATAGGAAATCAGCTCATCATAGAGCCTCGACACTTTATCCATCAGCTCTGCTGTTCTCTCCAGTTCCTCACTGGCAGATTCACAAAGGTCTTCCAGTTCCTTGAGTTTCTCTTCTTGCTCTGTAATCATTTCGGCAAGGGTTTCTCTCGGTAACACGCTTTCACCTTTGATGCAAGCTAAAACCTCGGTTTTCAGTGCCAACAGGTCTTTTTCTGCCTTGTTCCGCTGTGTCTGAAGGTCTTGCAGATGATTCTTGCGTTCCGCATTCTCTTTTTCATAGCGTTTTGTAACGATCTGCTCTTTGGGGATACCCCTCATCTTGGAGAAAATCTGGCGGACAGCTTTATCAATGATCTCATCCAGAATGTGGACGGTATATCCCGTCTGCCCGGTGCAGTTGGTCTGCTTGCGGAGCTTTCCGTAACAGGTATAGCGAATACGCAGCGTATCATCTAACGAACCATCTGCCATTTTTCGCCATTTACGGCTGCTGGTCAGTTCCAGCTTTGCACCGCAGTGTCCGCAGTAAGCGTTGCCGGCAAGCAGCGACTTCCCATGGATGTTCAAAGGAAGGCGATTTTCGGCTTCCGCAGTTGAGCGCACAGAGCGTTCATTCCGAATGCGCTGTGCGTTTTCAAACTGTTCCTGCGGGACAATCTGCAAATCCGGCATCAATTCTGACCGTGCATCCCCACAACGGAGAACGCCGGTGTAGGTCAGGTTTTGTACCATCCCCCGAATACTGGATGGGTGCCAGCACTTTCCAGACCTTGCGCGATAGCCAGAATTGTTCAGATAGGTAGCAATGTGCTGCGGGCCGTAGCCCTCATACACATACTTGTCAAAGACAATCCGCACTACGGCAGCTTCCTGTTCGTTGATGTGCAGTTCGTACAGTTCATGCTTGCGCTTGTTGATACGCCCACTCCGTACAAGGTCATAGCCATAAGGCGCATTTCCGCCCTTGAAGTGACCTTCTTCTACAAGCTGGCGCAGACTGGTGCGGGTACGGACGGAAGTCTTTTCGCTTTCTCCGTCCGCCTGCCAGAATCGGATGTAGTTCAGCAGTTTGTCAGTGTGGTTGTCGAAACGCTGCTCACCCTCTTGGGTACTCCATACCCGGATGCCGTTCCGTACAAACCATTCCACAACAAAGGGAGTTTCATCTGCGATACGACCGATACGGTCGAACATGAACACCAGCAGAATGTCGAACTTGCCCTTCCGTGCATAGTCCTTGATGATTTGCAGCTTGTCGCGGGCGGCAGCCCGGACTTTGTGGCCCGATACGCCTTCTTCCTGTTCCTCATGGACGATGACCCAGCCCTTCGATTCAGCGAACTTATGGCAAGCCTTTCGCTGCATGGGCAGGTCAGCTTCATGGTTGGAAGTGAAATCCACCTGCTTATCGGTGGAAACGCGGTACAAGCAACAGACACGGTTGTTGTTTTCTGTCATTACAAATTCCTCACTTTCATAACAAAAGTGGGGACAGACTTTATTCCGTTGTCAAAGAACGTCCGGCAATGGTTCGGCTTGTAGCACCGCCCGTTACCGCACTCAGTATAGCGTTTGGTTCTGCATTCGTCCATGATGTCAACCTACCTTCTTCGTATAGCTGGTGGCAAGCAGGATGTTCCGAATGCGCTCAAACGCTTCCGGGTTGGGTTCCTTGGAAAAGCTAAAAACGACAGGATAACCGTTGATTACATGATATTGCCGGTCGGCATCACGGTCAGCCGCAGGAAGGTTCTCTGCGACCTGAGAAAACTTGTCAATCATCGTAGTGCCCTTTCCTTTGATTTATCAGAATTTCATCGGCAGGGCATCCTTGCGGCACTTGCCGTTGTAGGCCATATAGATGGGAAAAACGTATTTCTTCCATCCGGGCAGTTTGGCAGGATTGTCCATGCCGCTGCGATAAATCTCCATGGGGTGAACGCTGCGCAGAGCACGGATCAGCCGTTCCTCGCTGAACTCACCGTGATACAGTTCCACAAAGTGCATCATGCCCCGCAGGACAGATGCCCGGAACGAATCAGGCTTGCCCTCCCATGCAGCCACGATCAGCCGCAGGGCCTCGCAGTAGATTTTCTCGCCCATCTGGTTGTACAGCTTGAGTGCGGTGCCCACGCAGCTGATGCGGTAGTCGCTCAACTGCAAGCTGTCGTAGTTGAAGTCCAGACCCACCCGATTGGTGGCTGCGAGAAATGCA
>OIBU01000779.1_pt1 | contig 9689 bp, 5 predicted proteins | sample 1581111 | NCBI WGS metagenome assembly OIBU01 (sample SAMEA3882508, study PRJEB24775) | human gut metagenome | biome: human-associated habitat; feature: intestine environment; material: feces | place: Netherlands | collected 2009/2010 | reverse complement strand
CGTCGATCACCGCCTGCTGGATCGGTGCAGCTCCACGATATTTAGGAAGCAGAGACGCATGGATATTGATACATCCGAATCTCGGCATATCCAGGATGCTCTTTGGAATGATCTGCCCGAATGCTGCAACAATGATGATGTCCGGTGCAAGATTTTTCAGTTCTTCCACAAATTCAGGATCTCTTACCTTCACCGGCTGCAGTACCGGGATCCCGTGTTTCAGTGCTTCTTCTTTTACAGGAGTAGGCATCATAGTTTTGCCTCTGCCCTTCGGTTTGTCCGGCTGTGTGATCACAGCCTCCACTTCATATCCGTTCTCTGCCAGTGCTGCAAGAGGCGCCACCGCAAAGTCCGGAGTTCCCATATAAACAATCTTCATAGTATCCCGCCTTTAGTCTTCTTCATCATAAGTTACCTTGTGAAGTTCTCCCTCCACAAGTTCTGTATACATTTTTCCATCCAGATGGTCAATCTCATGACAGAATGCTCTTGCCAGAAGGCCCTCTCCCTCGTAGATCTGTTCGTTCATATTTACATCAAGTGCTTTTACCTTCACATAGTTCGGACGTGTTACCTGTCCTGCCATTCCCGGAACGCTCAGGCATCCCTCGTCACCGGTCTGCTCGCCGCTTGTCTCAAGGATCTCCGGATTGATCAGCACGATCGGGCCCTCACCTACATCGATGACAACGATACGTTTCAGGATTCCTACCTGTGGTGCAGCGAGGCCAACACCCATTGCATCATACATGGTATCCAGCATATCTGTGATCAGTTCCCCGATCCTCGGTGTCATTTTGTCTACTGTCCGGGATTTTTTTGTCAGTACAGAATCCCCCTGTACACGGATTGTTCTAAGTGCCATTTTTCTTCTCCTTTAATTCATATCAAATTGAATGTATATTTTCCGGAATCCGGAATTTATCTCTATATATTTCTCCAGCTTCTCTCTGACTGCTGTGAGAAAGCAGATATCCCTGTGCTTCAAATGGATCACCTGACGATAAACATCCTTTACCTTACCTACCGATGCAGCTGCAGGTCCGATCATGTGAAGCTCTTCCTTCGGACTTACCCTGCGGATAAAAACTTCTATATAATACATGGCATTTTTCAGAAGTTCTTCATCCTGGCAGGCGCCAAAAACAGTCATCATATGGGCTGCCGGCGGATAGTCCAGAAGCATCCGATACCCCATTTCTTCTTTATAAAATTTCTTATAATCCTGAATAGCCGCAGCCTGGATACTGTAATGCTCCGGCTGATATGTCTGGATCACCGCCTGCCCCGGCCGATTCCCTCTGCCGGAACGTCCAACTGCCTGAGTCAGAAGCTGGAATGTACGCTCCCCGCAGTGATAGTCATCCATATTCAGCGAAAGATCTGCTGCAATCACTCCTACCAGAGTCACATTCGGAAAATCATGTCCCTTGACGATCATCTGGGTCCCCACCAGAATATCTGCCTCATGCTTTGCAAAAGAAGCCAGGATCTTCTCATAGCTGTCCTTGGTCCTTGTAGTATCAAAATCCATTCGAAGTACCCTGGCTTTCGGGAAGTCTTTTTCAATGACCTTCTCGATCTGCTGGGTTCCTGCCTTAAATCCACCAATGTGCGGTGAACCACAGGACGGACAGATTTCCGGTTTCACAGTCTCATAGCCGCAATAATGACAGATCAGACGATTGCCATTGTGTTCACTTAGAGATACATCACAGTGGGGACATTTCATAACGTGACCGCAGGCTCTGCAGGAAACAAAGCCCGCATATCCTCTCCGGTTCAGAAACAGCATGGCCTGTTCTCTTCTTTCAAGGACCTGCTCCAGATCCCTCTTCAGCTCCAGACTCAGTACCGAGCGGTTTCCTTTCTTTAATTCTTCCCGAAGATCCACGATTGATACCTGTGGAAGAGGCCTTTCCTCATAACGTGCGTTTAACTTTACCAGAAGATATTCTCCGTCACAGGCATGACTGTAGGCTTCCAATGACGGAGTGGCTGATCCCATGACCACACGGGCATGTTCCATTCGTGCCCTCTCAATGGCAGTCTCACGTGCATGGTACCTTGGCGTATTCTCACTTTTGTAGGTGGGTTCATGCTCTTCGTCGATAACGATCAGTCCCAAATCTGAAAACGGTGTGAACAGTGCGGATCTGGGTCCTACCATCACCTGGATCTCACCACGTTTTGCTCTTTTGAACTGATCATAACGTTCTCCCTGGGAAAGTCTGGAATTCAGAACCGAAACCTTATCTCCGAACATGGCATAAAAGCGCCTGACTGTCTGATAAGTAAGCGCGATCTCAGGGATCAGCACGATCGCCTGTTTTCCCTCCTCCAGTACCTTCTGGATCAGGCGCATATAAACCTGGGTCTTTCCGCTTCCGGTCACTCCGAAAAGAAGTGCAGGCCTTGGGTCCGGCTCCTGCCATTCCCGAAAGATCTGCTCTGCCGCCAAAAGCTGTTCCTGGTTCAGACTCAGCTCCATGTTCTCCTTCACCAGGCCGAGCCCCTCGGGAATGCGATACATTTCCTGACTTTCAATAGTTATCAGACCTTTTTTTTCAAAAAAATCAAGGACGGAAATGCCGGCTCCAAGCTCTTTGGAGGCATAGGTATAATCCAGGCTCCCGGCCTCCAGGATTGCCCGAAGGAACCGCTCACGTGCTTTAAAGCGGCTGCCTTCCAGCTTGCCAAGAAGTGCCTGCCCCTCTTCCTTTTTCCCTGTAAAAAGGATCAGTCTTTTCTCTTTTGCACGGACCTTGTCTTTTACAGGCAGAACTGTTTTCAGTGCCTGGATCATGGTGGAGCCATAGGTCTCCTTCATCCAGGCCGCAAGTGCGATCAGCCGGGATTCTGTTGTCTCACTGTCTGTGGACACTCCCCGGATCTCCTTGAGCTTTGACGCATCATATTTTGCCGTTCCGGAGATCCCGGTCACATAGCCTTTCCGAAGGGTATTTCCCTTTCCGAAGGGCACTGTGACCACAACTCCGGGTTTTATTGCCTGCACCAGTTCCTCAGGTACACGATACTGAAAATCCCGGTCCAGCTTTTCATGGGAAATATCAATGATCACATCTGCATAGATCATCCATTTACGCTTTCTGATCTTCTTCCAGGATCTCCCGGATCAGTACACGCTCATCCATGGGATATTTCTTACCCTTGATCTCCTGATAATCCTCATGGCCCTTTCCGGCAAGGACGATGATATCTCCCGGCTCACCGTGATGGATCGCGTAGGCGATCGCCTCTTTACGATCCGGGATCTCTACATATTTTCCATCTGTTTTTGCCATTCCGATCTTGATATCATCGATGATGGCCTGTGGATCCTCATCTCGCGGATTATCTGAAGTAATGATGGTCAGATCTGCCATCTTTCCTGAAACCTCACCCATCTCATAACGGCGCAGCTTGGAACGGTTTCCGCCACAGCCAAACAGGCATACCAGTCTGTGCGGATCATATTCCTTCAGTGTTCCGAGAAGGCTCTCCAGCGCCATGGCATTATGTGCGTAATCGATCATCAGTGTAAATTCGTCAGATACCTTGATCATCTCAATACGACCTTTGACCCTGGCCACCTTCAGAGCTTTGATGATATTCTCCTCGGATACCTTAAAATGGCGGCAGATGGCAATGGCAGTCAGAGAATTGTAAATGCTGAACTTACCTGGAATATCGATCTCCACAGGAAAATCCATAAGTCCCTTAACATGATAGGAAATTCCCAGATAGCCCTTTCTTCCAACGAGTCTGGCGCCCTCTGCACGGAGATCTGCTTTTTCGGAAAATCCATAGGTTTCAAGTTTACAGGTGTGGCCTTCGATAATGCGGTCAAAGTGTTCATCGTCACGATTTACGATACCAACCTTACACTGTCTGAGAAGCATGGATTTGCAGTGCAGATAATCATCAAAGTCCTTGTGCTCATTCGGTCCGATATGATCTGGTTCAATATTTGTGAAAATTCCAAAATCAAACACAAATCCCTGGGTTCTGTGAAGCATCAGTCCCTGTGAGGAAACCTCCATAACGACCGCATCGCAGCCTGCTTCTACCATATCATGAAAATATTTCTGTACCATATAGGATTCCGGTGTCGTGTTGGCTGCCGGGATATGCTTCTCCCCGATAACAGCCTCGATGGTTCCGATCAGACCAACCTTATATCCGGCATTCTCAAGGATTGATTTCACCATATAGGTTGTAGTTGTTTTTCCTTTGGTTCCGGTGATACCGATGGTTTTGAGCTTTTCTGCCGGATGTCCGAACCATGCTGCTGAAATAAAGGCCATGGCGTAACGGGTATCCTCTACCTGGATCACTGTCACATCCTCCGGTGCCTCCACCGCTTCTTCCACGATGAGTGTCTTCGCACCCTTTGCCACAACATCAGGTATAAATTTATGTCCATCCACGACCGCACCTCTGATGCAGATAAAAAGGCTCCCTTCTTCTACTTTGCGGGAATCATATACAACAGAAGAAACCTCCTGCTCTGTACTTCCCTGAAGGCATTTGTATTCAAGATGTTCCAATAAGGATAAAAGATTCATTTTTCTCCTCCATCTTCCCTTTTTCCGGTCTGACGGGCAGCACACCGGAGGCGGGAAATATACTGTTCTTATTTTCTGTACATACCATATAGAATAGCACACCTCCCCCCTGTTTTCAACGTTTCTTTGAGGTACGGCCGCCTTGTAAAATATCAGCTTGTTACTGTTCACTCCGTTCTCAGTAACATCAGCTTTTTCCATAAATATCCGCATATTTTTTCCGAAGCCAGATGCCGCCCAGCACAGTCACCAAAGCTGTCACTGCCAGAAGCGTCCACAAATCCCTCCTGGTATCATCTCCGGTCTTCGGATGTGTGGACGCAGTTCTTGCCATCTGTATCTGACCGGAAGCCGGACCCTGGTCATCTCCCTGCAAAGGCAGCCCTTCTTCCGGCGTAATAGCCACCTCTCCTTTTACCATGACAGAAGCGGAGGCCTCCATCAATCGCTCTCCGGTTTCCTTGCTTGTGACCGTCACCTGGTTAAAAAGCTTCTGATCCGCTGTTTTTCCCGGGATCTTCACCACAGCCTGAAGAGAAACTGCCTCTCCCGGCGGGATCTGTTGGATCATTGCCTTTGTACGGCTGCTGTTGAGCGTTACACCTTCCTGCTCCAGAAACTGTGCATGGATCCCTGCTGCCTGAAAGCGCTCCGTTCCCACAACCGAATGAAGCGTTTTTTCACCGGTATTCACGATACAGATCTGATAGGTCACAGTCTCACCCGGTGCAGCGGTTTCTTTGTCTGCAGTTTTCTTTACAGAAAGATCCGCCTTCAGTGCCTCCAGACCATTTATAGTGGAAGCGTTCTTCCGGATCACCTCCTCCACTCTGTCCTTCACCCTGGCCTCTGCTTCCACCTGGTGCTCCAGATCTTTTTCCTGTTCATCCAGAAGCGGCGCCTGTACATAAAAGCTCCTGCTCTCTCCGGCTTTTAATTCTGCAAATTCCGCCACAGCCCCTTCTGTTAGAAGGCCTTCTGCATCTTCCCACAGCTGCCGGATCTTAGGGCATGAAAGGCTGCTGGTCAGACGGATATCTGCAAGATCCAGCTTTCCGGTATTGGCTATCTCTACCTGATAACGAATGGTCTGCCCTGCTTTCATTTTTTTATTCTGTGCAATTACCGACAATTCCATATCAGCCTCAGCAGCCTCCACGTCCAGCATAGGCGAGATTCCCTCTGCGATCACTAGCTCTTCCCCGTTTTCTTCTGTCATGAGAAAGGTTCCCGCACCGGTACAGTCCTTCTGAAGCGGTTCCTCCTGAGTCACAGGATAACTGCTTTTCTCTGCCGGAAAACGGTATTCCTGACGCAGAATCAGCGGGATACGGAAAAAGATCTCATCCTGCCCGTTCTGCTCCACGTTCAGCACGCTTTCCAGCTTTGTGATCTCTGTAGCTTCACCGCTCTGGCTCCTTACAGAAATCTGCTGTGCAGCCATATTTTTCGGGACAGAATCCGTTTCCGGAACAAAATACTCCGAAATATACGTGACCAGCGTCAGCTTTTGCGTCTCCTCAGACTCACCTTTCTCTTCATTCCCTACATTTTCCCCTCCGGGCGACGTTCCTTCCGGTGTGAGCGGACCCGTTTTCTCCTGCTCTTCATCCTCCGGCTGTACTGTTTCCCCGGATGCCAGCTGCTCCACGTGCTCATATCCTTCCTCCATTTCTATTCCGATTCCTTCCACAACCTTATCCACCGGCAATTCCTGTTCTGCCTTCTCTTCCTGCTGCAAGTCATCCTCCGGCAGCTCCTGCTCTGGCTCTTCTTCCTGCTGCAAGTCATCCTCCGGCAGCTCCTGCTCTGGCTCCTTTTCCTGCTGCCAATCATCCTCCGGCAGCTCCTGCTCTGGCTCCTTTTCCTGCTGCAAGTCATCCTCCGGCAGCTCCTGTTCTGACTCCTTTTCCTGTTCCACCGATGGATCTTCAATCTTATGAAATTCATCGTCCCACTTCTCATTTTTCTCCTTATCCTCCGAAAACCTTCTCCCGGACAGCCATTCATTCAGGCCGCGAATCCGGATTCCAAGCTCCGCCTGTCCGGATTCTATGTCTTTCCAGAACACACTCTGATCGATAAACGGTGCCTGTCCCGGCAAAAAATCTGCTCCCAGAGTCAGCTTCGGTTCTATTGTTCCTCCCAACATGGCTCCTGCCAGCACTGTCACAATTCCGGCTTTCTTCATCTGTTTCCATATTCTGTTTTTCATGGCTCTTCCTCATTTCTGCCTGATCTGGCATTTCTTATACACATGTTTTTTTTACAGAAACTTACTTTTCCACAGACAAAGGCATCCCTCCCCGGCAAATGGTGCATGATCAATGTTTTTTTCGATAAAATAAAATGGATTTCTGCATCGAAACGATGCGTGAACAGATCCCGCAGAATGCAGGATCAAGACTTTTTCAATGTATCACATTTTCAGACCATGCGCAACCGGATATAAAAATTATAAAGTTTGTTTAAACTTTCTTTATAAATTTTCCATTTCTTTTAGATTAACGACATATTTTAAACATATTTTCTCTATATAATAGGTGTTGGATAGATGAAAAACCACTCTATCTCCCCCCTCAAAAAATAGTAGGAAGCAAACCGTCTGACTGGATCAGGCGGTTTTTCCTGTCTCGGAAAACACTCGATTTTCTATTGCATTTCCCACATAGGTCTTTTATAATAAAATATAATACTCGTTACTATTGAACAGTAACCAATTTTAAAGAGAAATGAGGTATTTCCTATGAGCGAAAAAACCGTAGTAGTTGCATTAGGCCACCGGGCACTTGGCACCACACTTCCAGAGCAAAAAACAGCTACAAAACTCGCAGCGAAGGTAATCGCAGATCTGGTAGAGGAGGGAACCCGCGTAGTGATCTCCCACAGCAACGGTCCGCAGGTAGGGATGATCCACACCGCAATGAATGAATTCGGTAAGGCACATCCTGATTATACATTTGCACCAATGTCCGTATGTTCCGCCATGAGCCAGGGTTATATCGGCTATGACCTTCAGAACGCCATCCGTGCTGAGCTTATCTCCAGAGGGATCTACAAACCGGTCAGCACAGTTCTGACACAGGTTGTCATCGATCCATACGATGAAGCATTTGCAGAGCCGGAAAAGATCATTGGACGTGTTCTTAACGCAGAAGAGGCCGAGGCTGAAGAAGAAAAAGGAAACTTTGTCACAAAGGTGGGCGAGGGCCAGTACAGACGTATCCTTGCAGCACCGAAGCCACAGAAGATCGTAGAGATTGAAACCGTAAAGGTCCTCTCTGCAGCAGAGCAAATCGTCATTGCCGCAGGCGGCGGCGGAATCCCGGTTCTTGAGCAGGGAACTCAGCTGAATGGTGCCAGCGCCATCATCGAGAAAGACCTGGCAGCAGGACTTCTTGCAGAAGAACTGAACGCTGACACTCTGATGATCCTTACAAGCGTCGAGAAAGTAAGCCTTGACCATAATACGGATCACGAATCTTATCTGGATACTATTTCCACAGAAGATGCCAAGAAATATATTGCCGGCAAACAGTTTGCGGCAGGCTCCATGCTTCCTAAGATCGAAGCAGGTGTTTCCTTCGTGGAGAAGGGAACCGGACGCCGTACCATCATCACAGACATGGCCCATGCAAAAGACGGCTACCGTGAGAAGACCGGAACTATCATTAAATGATCATTTTACGGACTCAGAATACAAAGTGAACTATAAAACTTCACTTTACATAAAAATATCCCGCAGACGGCTGCTGGTCTTACCGGCAGCTCTGCGGGATATTTTTATATTGTCTAGCTGTCCGATCACTGTTCCACAGTTGATCGGACAGCTAGCATTTACATAGATTTTCGCTCAGCGATCTCAGCCATCTTCGCCTCATTCAGGCGGGTATCTCCATGGACACGGCTGTAGGAAAGATATCCGTTCATACGGTCGATCTTGGTCAGGTTTCTGGAACCGCAGACAGGGCATACATCCATCTCCAGTTCCTCATGACCACAATCGTCACAGTATGCAAGAGAAAGGTTCACTCCCTCATAATATCCCAGATCCATGGCTCTGCGGATCAGTGTACGGATAGCTTCCTTATTGTAGCCGATCGGATAACGTACATACTGAATCTTACCTCCATTGCAGAGTTCCCAGAAACGTCCCTCCAGATCCTGTTTCTCGATCGGAGTCACATCCTCTGTTACATGGCAGTGGAAGCTGTTGCTCACATATGGTCTGTCAGAAACGCCCTCAATGATTCCATACATCTTACGGAACTGCTCTACCTGCAGGCCACAAAGACTCTCTGCCGGTGTTCCGTAGATCGCATAAAGATAACCATCTTCCTTCTTGTACTGATTTACCTTGTCATTGATATATTTCAGAACCTCCAGAGCAAACGCCCCATCCTCGGCAATGGATTTGCCATTGTAAAGTTCCTGAAGCTCATTTAACGCTGTGATACCGAAGGAAGCTGTCATAGGCTTCAGGATCTTGCCAATCTTTTCATTCGGTTTCAGATGTCCGCCGTAGAAACCGCCTTCACAGTATGCAAGCGGGTTGGTGGATGCACGCATCTGTCCCAGATATTCGTAAGTGCGAATGTGCAGGTTACGGATCATTTCCAGATAGAAATCCAGAACCTCATAAAAATCTCTGCTCTCCGCTCTGGCCTTTGCAAGGATCATCGGAAGATGAAGGCTTACCGCACCAATGTTAAAACGTCCCACAAAAACAGGCGTATCATTCTCATCCGCCGGCTCCATACCGCCACGCTCATACCACGGACTTAAGAAAGCACGGCATCCCATCGGGCTGATGACCTTCTTGTATTTCCTGTACATACTGGAAATATAGCCTGCGCCGGACATAGACAGCCAGTCCGGATACATGGTTTTGGAGGAACACTCCACACCAGCCTCAAAAATATCCTCACAGCACTTTCCGGGACCATGGATCTCTTTGTCATAAAGGAATACGATCTTCGGGAAAAGTACCGGTTTCTTGTGTCCGGCCTTACCCTGTCCTCCCTGATGGACCTCAAGAAGGGAAATCGTACACATCTTCTCAAACTGCTCGGTTCCGAGACCAAGTGTCACCGTAACAAACGGATAATCACCTCTGGAAGA
>OIBU01000776.1_pt1 | contig 9705 bp, 7 predicted proteins | sample 1581111 | NCBI WGS metagenome assembly OIBU01 (sample SAMEA3882508, study PRJEB24775) | human gut metagenome | biome: human-associated habitat; feature: intestine environment; material: feces | place: Netherlands | collected 2009/2010 | reverse complement strand
TCATCGCGACCCTGAACATCAATGTGACCAACGATGTCGCAGCGAACGGCGATTTCCCCGCTGTCGATCATGAGCTGACCATCGAATGCTCCATGGCGGATATCGCCCGCCTGATGGATGCGCTGGCGGATCAGCTGGAAAAGGACGACGACATCGCGCCGTATCTGGAAGCGCTGCTCTCCAGCTCGTTCGTCGATTTCACCTTTTATGTCGGCGATGAGATTGTCCCCGTTTCGACCGTTCCGGAGCTGTGTGATTTCCTGCGCGGAAGCGCAAACCAGCTGGCGCAGACGGATCTCACCATCTACTACTGGATCGGCTACTGCGACGACGACACCATGCCCCTCTATGTCATCGCTCAACTGGAAAACGCTGTCTTCCAGTTCATCCTGACGCCGGATGAAACCGGAAACGGCACGGATTGCTACGTCTATTTCGGCACGCTGGATGACGCGGGCAACGATCTTGCGTATCTCGTGTTCCAGACCGTCTTTGCACGGGATCCCGAAGATAAAAACGTTTACGACCTGTCGCTTGATTTCTTCGGTGAATACGTAGAAGCAGACTTGGCCTTTTCCTTCACCTATGCGCTTTCCAGCACGAAATCCCCGAACGCTGACGCTTATCAGTTTGTCGGCAATGTAGACTTCATCGGTCATGACGCTTCCAGCACCGAATTCCGCTATACGCAGAGCAGCAACGGCGTTCAGTCCCTGACGCCGACCGGCGGCGAACAGGCTACGGGCTACAGCACAGCAACCAGCAATTTCGGCGATTCGAGCGATTCGACCAGCAATCTTTCCGTTTTCTATGTCATCGAACCGGCTGACCCCGGTGTTGTCGGTCATTATCAATATAATATGACGGAAGACGGACCCGACGCGCTCTGGAGCCTTGTGGGCATGGATATCGATGTCTTCTCTTGGGCGTATGATCCCGCCTCTACCACCGCTCTGACGGAAACCGCCCTCGAGACCGTCACCAATGAGGAGATGGATGCGCTCGTCACGCGCCTGTCCACCGCCGCCCAGCAGAAACTTGCCGGTGTGCTTGCCATCCTTCCGCCGGAAGTCATGCAAATCATCATGAGCAGTGAAGAATAATCCCAAAACCGCCTGTTAAATCCGCCGCGAAGCGAAGAATGGAGTCTGAGGGGGAATCCCCCTCAGGCAGGTTTGGGCGGCAGCCCAACGTAACCCCAGCCCATCAAAAAAATGTAGTTTCAGAGCAGAACGTGAAACGTTCTGCAATTGAAACGGGTTCGCGCTCAAATCCGCGGTTTTATGCCGTTTCCATTCCGAAACCATCGCAAAATCAAAAAAATCGGAAATCCCCGTTCGGAGATTTCCGATTTTTTATACACTTGGAAATTGCGCCGAAGCCGCCCTCCGGCTCTGCTATTATGCCTCCGGCTCCATCGCGGAAATGCCTCGATGCTCGACCGGCGTAGAAAAGACAATCTGCGTCCGCGTGCGCCCGAAACGGTGCAGCTGGTTGATAAACTGGTCAAGCTCCTGCGTGGTATGGAAACAGACCTCCACCAGCATGGAGTAGTCGCCTGTCACGCAGTTGCACTCCATCACGTTCGGGCAGTTCTCAATGTACGGATAAAACTCCGGCTTCTGGTTCGGCTCCACTTCCAGATTGATGAACGCATAATAATCCGAATAACCCGAACGAATCATCTCATCACTCGATATGAAAGAAAGCTGATATTGGAGCGGATGGGCGGCGGACGCTGGAAGGCGCAGTGGCGCAACCGTGCGGGATTGCGGATCGACAATACGCTTTCCTTCTCGGTGCTCGAACAGGGCGGGTATCCCTATGCCTACGTCGGCGAGGAGATCGTGCACGACGGGCAGACGGTCATCCGCCCGGGCGAGATACGCTACAACGACCCGTGCTCCTACCGCCGCACGACCCTCAGCGACGGGCTCACGGTGCGCTACGACGCCGGCAGTTTCTCGGTGGCCTCGATCACCAGCTACCAGTATTCCGACGACGAGATGATCCTCGACCAGGATTTCCTGCCCCTTTCGTATTTCACGCTCAAACAGGCGCGTACGGAACACACTCTCACCGAGGACATTGTATTCCGCTCGCACGAACGGGGGGCGTACCGCTGGCTGCTGGGCGCATTCGGATTCTACCGCCACGGCGTGATGAACGCCCCGGTGCATTTCAAGCAGACCGGCATCGAGGAGCTGATACTCAGCAACGCCAACGAACACGACCCGCAATACACCTACGACGCATGGGACAACGACGAGTTGCTGCTGGGCAGCCGCTTCCGCAACCCCTCGGCAGGCGGAGCGCTCTACCACGAATCGAACTACACGGCCGGACGCTGGCGCTTCACCGCGGGCCTGCGCTTCGACTACGAGCACACCCGCCTGCGCTACCGCAGCTCCACGCAGACCGGCTACACGGCGACCGACCGCGTGAGCGGCACGACGGGGCACTACCCCCTGTCGATCGACATCCGCAATACGCTCAAGCGGAATTTCACCGAAGTACTGCCGAAATTCTCGGTGCTCTATGCCTTCGACGAGATACACAACCTCTACGTTTCGGTGGCCAAAGGGTACAAGGCCGGCGGGTTCAACACGCAGATGTTCTCCGACGTGCTCCAGCAGAAGATGATGAACGAAATGGGGTTCGGGACGGTCTACGACGCGGATAAAGTCGTGAGCTACGAACCCGAATACAGTTGGAACTACGAATTGGGCGGGCACTTTTCGTGCATGGAAGGCGCCGTGCGGGGCGATTTCGCGCTCTTCTACATCGACTGCCGTGATCAGCAGCTCACAATCTTCCCCGAAGGGACGACCACCGGGCGCATGATGACCAATGCCGGACGCACGCGCAGCTTCGGCGGCGAGTTGTCGCTGCAGGTATCGCCGTGGCAGAACCTCGACATCAATGCGGCCTACGGATACACAAATGCCAGGTTTGTCCGTTATAACGACGGGAAAACCGATTACAAGGGCAACTACCTGCCCTACGCGCCGCAGCATACGCTGGCCGCAACCGGGGCGTGGACGATCCCCACGGGCGTGCCGTGGCTCGGGAACATCGTCCTGCAGGCCGGTGTCCGTTGCGCGGGGCGCATCTGGTGGAACGAGGAGAATTCGCTCTCGCAGCCCTTTTACGCGCTGACCGAAGCCTCCCTGCGTTTCGAACAGAAACACTATTCGGTCGACATATGGGGGCGCAACCTCGCGGACGCGGGTTACAACGTATTTTATTTCAAGTCCATCGGCAACGAATTCGTACAGCGCGGACGCCCCAGGACATTCGGCATAACACTGAATATTAACTTATAACGACAATAGCACAATGAAAAAACTCCTTATCCTGCTCGCCCTCGCGGCCTGTGCGGCATGCAACACCGAAGACGACAACGACAACCGGCAAAAGGCCACTTTCGGGGGTACGCTCACCATTACCAGCAATCAGACCCCGTCGGCGACACCCTTTGTAACAAACAACATAAGTTTCGAACTTACGGAAGACAACAGCGGCCTGTTCAAGCTCACGATGTACAACGTGCGTTTCGCGCAGTCCATGCCGATGTCACTCAATATCGTTATCCCCGAACTGAAATACGAGGACTCGGACAACGACGGCATCTACGAACTGACGAGCACGGCCGATCCGATCATCCCCTACATCGGCGGCAAACCGTATTACGACCCGCAAACCGGCAAGGGATTCGCAATCCCGATGTTCACCGGCAGGCTCGCCAACGGCAGCCTGGAGGTGATCTTCACCTGCCGCAACGCGCAGATTCCCGTGGGCGACGAGACGCTCGACCACAAAGCCGTGTACAAGGGAACGATTCTTTTGTAACTTTGCATCGAAAACCGTAACGATATGAAGGCAGAATACAAACCATTCGTAGACGCTCTTATCGAGCTTTGCATCAAAGAGGACATCGGCGACGGCGACCACACGTCGCTCTCGTGCATCCCCTCCGACGAACATGGCCGCATGCGCCTGCTGTGCAAGCAGGAGGGAATCATCGCCGGCATTGAGATCGCGCAGGTCGTTTTCCATCGCCTCGACCCCGACATGGAATTCGAGCAGGTACTCCGCGACGGCGACCGCGTAAAGCCCGGCGACGTGGCGTTCTACGTTTCGGGACGCCTGCGCTCGCTGCTGCAGGCCGAACGCATCATCCTCAACATCATGCAGCGCATGAGCGGCGTGGCTACGCAGACCGCCGTTTACGTCGACCGCCTCGCAGGGCTGCACACCAGGGTGCTCGACACGCGCAAGACCACACCCGGCATGCGCGTGCTGGACAAGATGGCCGTGAAGATCGGCGGCGGCGAGAACCACCGCATGGGGCTTTTCGACATGATCCTGCTGAAAGACAACCACATCGACTTTGCGGGCGGCATCCGCAAAGCCATCCACGGCGCCCGCGAATACCTCCGGGCCAGGGGCAAGGATATTCCCATCGAGTGCGAAGTGCGCTCGCTGGAGGACATCGACGAAGTATTCGCCGCAGGCGGTGTCGACCGCATCATGTTCGACAATTTCACGCCTGCGATGACCCGCGAGGCCGTGAAGAAGGTCGCAGGCCGCTGCGAGACCGAATCGAGCGGCGGCATCACGCTCTCGACGATGCGCGACTACGCCGAATGCGGCGTCGACTTCATCTCGGTCGGTGCCCTGACGCACCAGATCAAGTCGCTCGACATGTCGCTCAAGGCCTGCGAATAACCCAGACGCCCTGTCGTCACCGAATCATACGGACAACGGTTAATTCATGAAACGCCTGCTCCATACCCCGCTGGCCCTGTTACTGCGGCGCATCGTACTGCTCTATGCGGTACTGATGCTCTGCCGCGTGGTCTTTTATCTCTACAACGCACAGTTGCTGGGGACGATCGGCCGGGGTGAGCTGTGGCAGCTGCTCGCCGGCTCACTCAAATTCGACACGGTATCGGTCATCTATGCCAACGGGGTATTCATCCTGCTGGCGTTGCTGCCCCTGCATGTGCGCGAACGCAGTTGGTACCGCAAACTGATGTACTGGTACTACGTGGCGGTGAATGCCGTGCTGGTCGTGGCGGTCAACATGTCCGACTGCGTCTATTTCCGTTACACGCAGAAACGCTTCACGGCCGACGAGGTATTCTTCGCCGACAACAGCAATTCGGTACAGCTCGTCGGTAAGTTCATGGCCGAAAACTGGTACCTGGTACTCGTCGCCGCAGCCCTCGTGGCGCTGCTGGCATGGGGTTACGGCCGCAAGGTGCGCGAGGAGAGTCTGCTGAGCCGCGGCTGGGCCTACTATGTCGGAAGCACGGTGATCTTCGCCACAGGCGCAGGGCTCTCGATCGCAGGCATGCGCGGCGGCATGACCCGCATGACACGGCCGATCACCCTTTCGAACGCCACCCTCTATACCGACGACAGCGGCAAGGCGAACCTCATCCTGAGCAACCCGTTCTGCATCCTGCGGACGATCGGCAACGCGGGAAGCATCAATTACAAAAAATATTTCACCCCCGAAGAACTGCCGCAGCATTTCACGCCCGTGCACCAGCCCGCAGACAGTGCGGCGGTGAACCTGGCAGGGCGCAACGTCATGGTCTTCATCATGGAGAGCATGTCGGCCGAGCATTCGGCCTATCTGATGCCGGAGGTTTATGCCGGCCGGGAAACCAAGGGCTTCACGCCGTTCCTCGACTCGCTGATGCGCGGCGGCCTCTGTTTCAAACGCATGTATGCCAACGGCACGCGCTCGATACAGGCCATGCCCTCGGTGCTGGGAAGCATCCCTTCGTTCCGGACGCCGTTCGTACTGATGCCGCAATCGCTCGGTGAAAGCCGGCAGTTACCGGCCATACTCCGCGGGAGGGGGTATTCGACGGCATTCTTCTGCGGGTCGGAACACGGCTCGATGGGATTCGGGGCATACGCCCGCTCGGCAGGCGTCGAACGGCTCGTCAGCCGCGAAGACTACGAAGACAGGCACGGCAAGGGTGATTTCGACGGTTACTGGGGCATTTGGGACGAACCGTTCCTGCAATTCACCGGCGAGGAGCTCTCCCGGACACCGGAGCCTTTCTTCGCCGCGCTGTTCACCCTCTCGTCGCACCACCCGTTCGTCGTCCCGGCACAATACGAGGACAAACTCCCGGCCGGTTACACGAAACTGCACAAGGGCGTAGCCTATGTCGACAATGCCTTCCGGCTCTTCTTCGAGCGCTTCGGAAGCGAAGAATGGTTCCGCCGCACGGTATTCGTATTCGTAGCCGACCATGTGTCCTCCGAAAAATTCGCCGCCGAAACCCGCAGCTATCCGGGCAACTACCATATCATCGGCTTCATGTATACCCCCGACGGCGCCTTGCGGGGCCAGGTCGGAGAGGTCGTGCAGCAGCTCGACATCATGCCCACGCTCCTGGGGCTGCTGGGCAATACGGAGTCCTATTTCGCATTCGGCCGCGACGTGCTGAACGAACCGCAGCGACAGCAGTGGTCGGTGAGCTGGGACGGGGCGTTCCAGGCCGTGACGAACGACGGCACGATCCGCTTCGACGACGCGCAGGACAAACCGGAAGCGTCGGACGCAGGGGACTCCCTCCTGCAGGATTTCCGCGCCCTTGTCCAGCAATACTATTCCCACGCAGAAAAAAAGAGTTACATCGTCCATGATTGAATTCAAACCCGTGCGCCTCGAGGATAAACAGACCATCGAGCGCTATACCATGCCTTCGGGCATCTACAACTGCGACCTCGCATTCGCCAACATGTATTGCTGGCAGGCGATGTACCACAGTGCCTGGGCCGTGATCGACGGCTTCCTGGTGATCCGCTTCCAGATCGGGGGCGGGGAGAAGATCGGGTACATGCAACCCGTCGGCGAAGGGGATTTCGCCCGGATCATCCCCGCCCTGCGCGAAGATGCCCATGCGCACGGACAGCGGCTGCGCATCATCGGGCTTACGGACGAGGGGCGCGAGATGGTTCGCAACATGCACGCCGGGCTGTTCGCGTTCGAATCCGACCGCGGGATGGAAGATTACGTTTACAACGCCGACGACCTGCGCAACCTCACGGGACGCAGGTACCAGCCCAAACGCAACCACATCAACCGTTTCATGGCGGAATACCCCGATTTCCGGTACGAGCAACTCACGCGCGAGCGGTTCGGGGAGTGCATGCAGCTCGAACGCGAATGGCGCCGGGCCCACGAAGGGCACACCTCGGAACTGTGCGCCGAACAGCGGGCCATGCAGCGGGCTTTCGAACATTTCGAAGAACTGGAAATGATCGGCGGCTGTATCTACGTAGGCGACAAACTGATCGCGTTCACATACGGTTCGGCGGTCAACGACCATACGTTCGACACGCATGTCGAGAAGGCGGACACCGACTACGACGGCGCCTTCACGATCATCAACAAACTCTTCGCACAGCACCTTCCCGCGCGTTTCACGATGATAAACCGCGAGGAAGACCTCGGGATCGACGGGTTGCGCCAGTCGAAGCTCTCCTACCACCCCGCCGTCATCCAGCACAAATATGCGGCCATCCACCTGCACCCGGACGAAATCGCCTGCAAGGAACTTTGGACGGCGGCATTCGGCGACGACGAACAATTCGTCGACTCGTTCCTGATGCGCTATTACAGCCGCCGCAGGATGCTGACGGCCGAATGCGAAGGGCGTACGGCGGCCATGCTCCACATGCTGCCGTTCGAGAGCGAGCTGGGACGGTCGACCTACATCTACGGCGTAGCGACAGCGCCCGAATTCCGCCGCAGGGGACTGGCCGGCAAGCTGATACGCGAAGCGATGCGGCTCATCGGCGAGCAGGGCGACGAGGCGGCCTTCCTGATCCCGAGCGAGGAGTGGCTGCACGGGTTCTATGCAAAATACGGCTTCGAAGGCGCCGTCCCGGTGACATTCTCATCGCAAGACGGCTTCGATTTCGGGACGGGCGACGCCTCGAAAGACAGGGCCATGGTCTGGCGGCGAGCCCCCGGGGCTCCGCTGCCCGAGGCACTGCACTGCTCTTACGCCAAGAGGTAGTACCGCCCTGCTGCGCCGCAACGCAAGGTGCGATATCGCACCCACGACAAGAAAGCCGCAGACTTTACAGTCTGCGGCTTTCCGTTTTGCATATCGTCACTTAAAGTCGTCAGTATATGGTTCCGCCGTTCACTTCGGTCGTAGTCCAGGGAACCTCCTTCACCGAAGAGATGACAGCCTCCTGGCCGATGACCGTCAACGTAATTTCGTATTCCACGCCAGCCAGCAGCGACGGCATGGTATCAGCCGTAATGCTTGTTGTGAATTCTTCGCCGTCGATCGTGCAGGTCACGGCAAGGGTAGGCTTAGCGGCCATAGGCACGACAAGCGCCTTTTCGCCGGCGGCCAGGGTAAGCGCCCCCGTCGCCGTGCCGGCCGGATCCACCGTGCCGGCTACCATATCGAGCGTGCCGGTCGCATAGATTCCACCGGTAATCTGCACCTGAGTAAGATTGGCAGCACCCGTGTATCCATTGCCGGCCGTTGCCAGGAAAGAGAGTTTGGAATAGGCGTGCTTCATCTCGACGGCAACAGCTCCCGCATTGGCAGCATTGACAGGCTGGGGCTGGTAGATCAAATCCTGTGCGGCCGCATCCTTTTGCGCCGTCAGCGTATATTCGGCACCACTGGCAGAAGTAGTCACCGCCAGAGCCGAAGGCGCCCATGCCACCAGCGTACCGCCCGTGCGATCCACCAAGATGGGATCGCCATCGACAGTCCATGCATCGGCATTAAATTTCACCAGTTTCGTTGCAGCAGTAACGCCGGGAATAAAAACATTGAAATCGGCTGCATACGGTTTCGCCTCGGCACGCGTAACGACATCGAGTGCCGTCACACCTACGAACTGTACAGGCGCGATTTCAGGCTGGGGGGGGGTAACTTCGTCCTGTTTATCGCAAGAACAGAAAACGGCCGAAGCCATGGCTGCAGCAGCTGCCGCATAGTAAAAAAGTTTCATTTAGATAGTTTATTAAATTGTTATACATTTTTTGGACGGCCTGCAACCCGCTCAAACGAATTCAACCGACAGCCCCAATTATCCTCTCTTACAGAACGTAATTATTCACATTACACCAAATTGTTCACACTTCATCACACAATTTCGTTCATTAATGATATTCAAAGTTAAATAAAAACCGCATCATTGCACCATATGAACCGAATAAGCCTACACAAAAAGCATTTTTGTATACCTATTCGGGCTTTCATATATAGTCCATGGGCGTATCTGTATACAAGCATCCTGAAAATCGACATCAGAGGAGCCCTAACCCGGCAAAATGCCGGACATGCATTGCTCGAAGCAGGCCGCAGAAAAACCGCCGCCCTCCCCCAACGGCGAAGGCCGGGAAAAGGCAAGGCACTAAAAAACCCGAAGTTTTCACTTCGGGTTTTGCGGGGGAGGGCACCGGAGGCGAACAACGTCCGGGGCAGGCGATTCGGGGCTATTTCCGCGCGATACGCCGCAGGAAGCACTCGATCGTATTCTCCATCAGGCAGCAGATCGTCATCGGCCCCACGCCGCCGGGAACAGGGGTGATGACCGACGCCTTGGGCTCGATGGCGGCGAAATCGACGTCACCGCACAGCTTGCCGGTTTCGGGATCGCGGTTGACACCCACGTCGATAACCACGGCCCCGTCACGCA
>OIBU01000772.1_pt1 | contig 9757 bp, 7 predicted proteins | sample 1581111 | NCBI WGS metagenome assembly OIBU01 (sample SAMEA3882508, study PRJEB24775) | human gut metagenome | biome: human-associated habitat; feature: intestine environment; material: feces | place: Netherlands | collected 2009/2010 | reverse complement strand
GGGGTGTCGGCGGGGGCGGCGGAGGTCAGCGGGATCTCCACATCCAGCTGCTGCCAGCCCCAGTCGGTCTCGGAACAGTACTTGCCCCGGAGCACCAGCCGGTCCTGCTCCGGCAGCAGCAGGCACAGGTCCTCCAGCTTGTTGTTTTCCAGCGTGTTCATCCGCATGCTTGCCAGATTGCCGCCGCTGCGCAGGCCCTCGTAGTAGCCGCCCTGCGCCATGTGCCGGTCAAAGGTCTGCATGGCCTCGCGCAGCATCTGCTGCTGCACGGCATCCGGGTCCAGCCCCATGCGCTGAAGCATTTCAGCCACGGAGACCTGCTTTCCGGTGGCAAAATCGAAGCACCAGCCCCGGGAATACCCCGGGTCGGTACCGCCGTCGTAGCGGAACACCACAAGGCTTACGCAGTCGCCGTACCAGTAGGCGTCCCAGTTGATATAAATCTCCGGGCTCCACTCGTCCTGCTGCGGCTCGATCTCCGGGCTGTCCTCGTACTGTCGGAAGTCTGCCGCATACATGGCGGCAAGCTCATCGTTGATGTAGGCAGCATCCGGGCTGTCACATTCCAGCTGCGGCACATGGATGGTCAGCTTCTGTGCGCTGCCCCACTCGTACAGCTGGATGGTCTTTTCCAGCGCGAACTGCTCGGTGATGCGGTTTTTTTGTGCTGTCTGCACCGCCGTGTCTGCGGCGCTTTGGGAAGCTGCACCGGAGCCTGTGGGGGCAGCGGGAGCCGCTGCGCTGCCGCACCCCGCCAGCACCACCGCCGCCGCCAGCACCGCAGCGGCAAGGCGTTTGTGTTTCATGGTCGTTCTCCTTGTTTTCTCAACCGTAGCTGCGGCTCATCTGCAGCTGGGTCTCGCCCTCGGCAAAGGGGTTCTGCCCGGCGATCATGGTCATGGTCAGGTTCTCGTTGTACAGATCCATCTTGAACGCCGCCACATAGTTGAGCCCCGCATCCGTAGAGATGCCCAGCACCACGCCCTCGGGCACAACGCCCAGATACGCGGCATCACCCTGATCCATGCGGCTGTTGTCCTGCATGCCCATCTGGACGCTGCCGTCACTGGTCAGGTCCATCCAGCTCCAGCCGGTTTCGTCGGTGTAGTTGTAGGAGCCGATGACGGAATAGGGAATCTCCTGCGCGCTCCACTCTGCCGACAGGGGAGCCAGCTCCAGTACAGAGCCATCCGCCCGGCGCAGGTTCACCTCGCTGCCGCAGAGTTCCAGTGCCACACCGTTGTTGGCAAAGTAGATGGGGTCCTGGCAGATCATGGCGTTGCCGAACATGAGGCAGCGCAGCACGTCCACATACTCCACCACGCCGTCCCTGGTCAGCAGATAGACCACCGGGCGGAAGAATCCGTCCTCCTGCTCCCCGATACACACATCCACATATTCATTGTAAGCGCCAAGGATGGGGTAGGTGCGCGTCTGTTCCACCCGGATGCCAATGTCGCCCCATTGGTCGGTCTTTGGCGCGGGGCTCAGGGTGATGGCAGCCTGTGTTCCCTTCAGCTGCACCTGCACACCGTCGTAGGTATCGGTCAGCACCGGGGGATCGGCGGGGGCGGCGGAGGTCAGCGGGATCTCCATATCCAGCTGCTGCCAGCCTTCTTCACAGCTGTACTTACCCCGGAGCACCAGCTGATCCTGCTGTGGCAAAAGCAGGCACAGGTTTTCCAGTTCATTGTATTCCAGCGTGTCCATTCGCATTTGCGAAAGCTCTCCGCCGAGACGCAGGCCCTCGTAATACGCGCCCTGCGCCATCTCCCGGTCAAAGGCCTGCATGGCCTGCCGCTGCACCTGCTCCTGCACGGTGTCCGGGTCCAAACCCATGCTCTGCAGCATCTCGGCCACGGTGATCTGCTGGCCGGTGGCAAAATCGAAGCACCAGCCGCTGTAACGCCACGGGGCGGTGCCGCCGTAGCGGCTGCGCACCACCAGACTGACGCAATCGCCGTACCAGTAGGCATCCCAGCCCACACCGATCTGCGGGTACTCGCCGCCCGGCTGCCCGGCCTCCTCGTAGGCCTCATATTCCCGGAAATCTGCCGCATAGATGGCGGCAAGATCCTTGTTCAGGCTTACGGCATCCGGGCTGTCGCATTCCAGCTGCGGCACATGGACGGAAATGTACTGCACTGCCTCCTCTCCCCACACGCCCGAAACGTTCTTTTCCAGCGTGTACTGGTCGGTGATGCGCTCCTTCTGGGCTGTCTGCACTGCCGTGCTTGCGGTGCTTTTGGCAGCTGCACCGGAGTTTGCGGGGGCCGCGGGGGCCGCTGCGCCGCCGCAGCCGGTCAGCCAGAGAGCCGCCGCCAGAACCACAGCAGCAAAACGTTTGTGTTTCATGGCTGTCTCCTTTTCGTCATTCATCGTTGGTGGGGTTTTCTGGCGTACGCATGATATAGGCCGCCCAGTAGGTCTTGCCCTGAACATCCGCCACAGTGATGCCGATGTCGAACACGTCCACTTCCTGAGAGTCCATGGGGCCCGGGGCATAATTGAATTTTCCTTCCAGCTCATCCATCAGGGCCTTGAACTGGGCCTGATTGGCCGGGTAGGGCCGGTCCAGATAGTAGCGTTTCTCTCTGTAATGGTCCAACTGGATGCCATAGCAGTTGTGGTGGATGCTCCGGATGAAGCCGGTGGAGCCTCTGCCCCATCCATAGCCGCCCTCATCAAAGCCAGCCCACATTCCATCCACATAATCGCCGTTCATCCGGGCTTCCAGCCCTTCCTCTGCGGAGAAGGAAGGGGTGTCGTAGTCCACAAACATCTGCATTTCGGACTGAATGGAGTGTTCCAGACCTGCATTGTACTGCAGTTTGAAGTACTGCACCTTCCGCCGGGTCAGCTCGGCATTGATGATCTCAAAGATCTTTCTGCCGTCCCGGATCACCGGAATGGGGGGCGAATCGGGAGCTTCCGGAAGCGGCGGGCCAAGGGTGGTGATCTCCCCACTGTAAAAGGGGTCGTAGGCAGAGGGGGGGAGGGAGCTGCCGGAGTCCGGGGTTCCCGGAGTACCGGAACCGCCAAAGCCCTCGTCCTCGCAGGCGCTCAGGGCCAGCATCACCGCCGATGCGCCGGAGAGCTTGAGGAACGTCCGTCGGTCGTATCGTTTCATGGGGGTGCTCCTTTCTATAAAGCCCCGGACACAGGGGGAGTGTGCCCGGGGCAAAAGGGGGAAGTCTGGTTATCTTATGCTGTTTTATTCCAGAACACGGTAGCGATCATGTAGGTCTTGCCCTGAACCACCGGGCAGTAGATGCTGATGAACTCTGCCTCCCGGCTGAGACTATACTTCATGATCTTATCCACAAATTTCTGAATCACCGCATCCTCGCAGGAATACTCAAACGTCAAGGATATCTCCATATTTCCGTCCTCGCCAGTCGGTTCGGAAATTCCAGCAGCACCTCCCAGATCATACTTTTTCTCCAGTGAGATTTTCCACTCATTAACATCATACATAGCCTTCCAGTCATCCGCTGTCAGCGTATGCACCGGTTCTTTTGCGTTCTCGAAGATTCCTCCCTGGATTTTTATGGCTCCCTGCGCATCCTGATTGAGGGTCAGCTGCTCATGGGTAACCTGACTTGCATCAAACTTTTTCTTCCAGACCTTGTTGATGGCTGCCACCAGCTCAGCTTCCTTGCTGGTAGGTGCTGCGGGTGCGGGAGGTACGGCAGGGACATCGTCAGCGCCGCAGGCGGCCAGTGCCATCATTGCAAGGGCTGCGCCGGTAAGGGTGAGGAATGCGCGTCTGTTCAGTTCTTTCATGGGGTGCTCCTTTCTGTTGGTCCCCCCTGTTTTTCCGGGGGGCTTTGTGGGGCGTGGGGTTCTCGGTACTTGCAGTCCGCTCCATCTTATGCTATCCTTATAGATAGAATCCGCAGTTGCTCGTTGACACGTTTTGTGCACAGCGACAGGCCGCCTGCATCCGGCGCGGTACCTCTTCTGTTTGTACTGTACCATACCCGAAAAAAAATTGCCCCCCCAGAAAAGCCGTTTTTGGGGGGCAATTTGAAAATAAATTTTGGGGATTTTGGGCCTTCCCCGCAAGGAATCCCCCCAAAAAGCCCAAAATTGGGGGGATTTGGGGCGGCTGCCCGCCAAGGCAGGCCGCTGCGGCCCTTCTTTTGCCGGTTTTCCCCTTGGCTGCAAAATGCGGAAAGGAATCACGAAGATGGAACGAAGGACATTTTTGAAGCTTGCGGCAGTTCTCCCCGGTCTGGCTCTTGCGGGCTGCGGCGGCAGCAAGACCCTGCTCTCTGCCAAGGACCCCACCATGCTCAGCATCTGGCATGTGTACGGCGAACAGGCAGACTCGCCCATGAACCGCCTGCTCACCGAGTTCAACGACACCGTGGGCAGGGAGAAGGGCATTCTGCTCAATGTGACCAACATGACCAACAGCGCCGCCATTGGCGGCCAGCTGCAGGATGCCAAGGCCGGGAAACCCGGTGCGCTGGACCTGCCAAACCTGTTCTCGGCCCACCCCGCGGATGCCAGCGCACTGGGCATTGAGACCCTTGTGGACTGGAACGACTGGTTTACCGCCGAGGACATGGCGGCCTACGTGCCCGGCTTTGTGCAGGATGGCATCATTGAGGGGCGGCAGGTGGTGTTCCCGGTGTCCAAATCCACCCAGCTCATCTTCCTCAACGGCTCCCAGTACGCCCGGTTTGCGGCGGATACCGGGGCACAGCTTTCCACCCTTGCCACATGGGACGGCTTTTTTGAGATGGCCGCCGCCTACCGGCAGTGGTCGCAGGGCAAGCCCTTCTGCGCGCTGGACTACCCTTTGCGTCTGGTGGAGCTGAACGCACTGGAACAGGGCAGCGGCGAACTATACAGGGACTGCTGGTACGACCTGACCAATGAGGCCTTCCGTACCTCGTGGATGGAGTTTGCCCGGGGGCTGGTGCAGGGCGATATTCTGATCTCGGACCTGTACTCCAACACGCAGGTGATGACCGGCGAAACGCTGGCGGGCCTTGGCAGCTCTGCGGCCATCCTCTATTACAATGATTTCGTCACCTACCCGGACAACACCACCGAGCCCACCGACCTGCTGCTGGCTCCCCTGCCCCACGCCGCCGGGACCACCACGCCCCTGATGCCGCAGGCCGGTGTGGGCCTGTGCGCCTTTAAGACCACCGACCAGAAGGCCGAAGCCGCCGCCGTGTTCCTGCGCTGGCTCACCGAGCAGCAGCGCAATCTGGAATTTGCCGCCGACACCGGATATATGCCGGTGTCCAGCGCCGCCTTTGATGCCATTGCGGACTATCCGTTCGAGCAGCAGAGCTACCAGCGGCTGTACGATGTTTACAACGAGATGCGTCTCCAGAACACCCCCTTGTCCGAGCCGGGCATCGTGGGGTACCACGCCAAGGCAAAGGCCTTGTACGACAGCCTGCGCCAGCGCCAGAAGGACTACCCCCAGCGCCTTGCCAACGGCGAAACGCTGGAAGCCCTGACCGAGGAGACCTGGCAGCTGCTGTGTGACAATGCCTGAACCCGCAGCACAGCCAAAAAGGGGGAACTTTGATGCACTTTTTTGCCCGGCACCGTGAGAATATCCGCCAGAGCTCCATGAGTTCCCGGCTGCTGTGGCCCTGCCTGCTGCTGGCTGCGCTGCTGCTGCTGACCTTTGGCGCGGCGCTGTTCCTGTTTGCCAGCCTGCACAACACCAAAAAGGACACCACCCGCAGCCTGGAGATCCAGTATTCGGTGTTCCAGAACGATATGGAGCGCTATTTTGACCAGCTGGCGGTCATGGGCGTGAACCTCTCTGAGGATATGGGCGCTCTGGTGGACCGGCAGCTTGCCAGCCGGGAGATGACCTTTGACCAGCTGAACGACTCCCCCGAGGTGCTGAACGCGCTGGAGGAGGAGATGATCGAGCCGCTCTGCCGCAGCCTGCGCCGGACCAGCTGCTCCGGTGCTTTTGTGCTGCTGGATGCCACCGTCAACACCCGCATGGAGGGGGCCGGGTACTCCCGCGCCGGGCTCTATGTGCAGAAAGGCGGTGCCGACACCCCCACCGTGCCCCTGCTGCTCTACCGCGGCAGCGCGGATGTGGGCAAGACCCACAGCGTGATGCCCCACCGCAAATGGCGCATGGAATTCCAGACCGACCAGTTCCCGGATTACGACCGCTGGATGACCCCCAGCAGCACCCCGCTGTACCAGGCTTATACGCTGACGGAGCGGTTCAGCCTCCCCGGCACCTCGGAGGAGGTACAGCTGTTTTTGCTGCCCCTGCGGGGCCGCGACGGCACCATGTACGGGCTGTGCGGCTTTGAGATCAGCCAGAGCTTTTTCAAGCAGAACTTTGCCCAGCCCACCGGCTTTGACCACCTGATCTGCCTGCTTGCCCCGGCAGACAGCGGGCTGAACGCCAGCGCCGCCCTCAGCAGCGGCACCACCGGCGGCTACTTCCACGCCCCCCGGGACATGCTGGTGCTGCGCAGCATGGGCGGCAGCCTGACCCAATTGATCGGCTCCGACAGCGCCTATGCAGGCATCTCGGAGCTTTGCCGCCTGAGCGAGAACCAGTCCTACCGGCTGGCCGTCTGCATCCCCATGACGGACTACCGCAGGCTGATCTTTTCCGGCAACCTGCAAATGCTGCTGATCGGCCTGTTCATCCTCTTTTTTGTGGTGTTCTGCTGCATGTACTTCCACCAGCACATCCTCTCGCCTGCGTTCCGGCAGTTTGAGGAAGACCGGCGGGAGTCCCGACGGCGGATGGACGAGCTGCAGATGGAGCGCCAGCAAATGCAGACAGAGCTTTCCCGGCTGGCGGACGTGTGCCGCAACGAATCCGTCCCCGATGCCTTCCAGACCTTTCTGGAGGGCATCCCCAACCTGACAAAGACCGAGCGCCGCATCTTTGACGGCTATGTGGCCGGGCTGCGCTCCCGGGAGATCGTGGAGCAGCTGGACATCAAGGACAGCACCCTGCGCTTCCACAACAAGAACATCTACGAAAAGCTGGGGGTCAGCTCCCTCAAACAGCTGCAGCAGTTTGCCGCGATCCTGAATTCCGGCGGCAACAGCGCCCCCGACTCCGCCCCGGACGAAAGCGGCCCCAAGAAGGCCCGCTGAACCGCGCTCCCGCGCCCCAGCTTTCGCTGAAAAGATGCAAAAAGAGCCGCCGCACCTCACACAGGTGCAGCGGCTCTTTTACATTGATTCTAGGTTCCGGACGCTCCGGGGACGCTTCCGGCGCAGCTTAGTACAGCTTTGCGCCGGCAGGGATGTGGGGATCCACCATCAACAGGTGGAGGCCCTCATGGCCGTCCTCCACCTGTGCCGCCAGTTTCAGCACATCTACCACATTGGTGACCTTCTTGGCAAGGTTCGCTCCGACATATTCACGCATCATCTCGAAGATCTCACACCGCAGGGGCATGGTGTCCACCATTCTGCCGTTCTCCCTGCATGGATTTCCTGCCCCCTCTCGGCGGCGTTTCCAGGCTCTCCCTTGCGGGGTCATCGCCGGGTATCCCATGCAGACGGTCATGCGGTTTTCAAGGTGCGGTGCTGGATCTGGCAATAAAAAATCGCCACACAACAACCTGAACCTAACCATCCCTTCCGGGATGGCCTTGGTTCGGGTTCGTTATGTAGCGATAAGAAAGTCAAAAACTTGCGCCGACTCCTTCGGGAGCCGAGCTGGAACTCTAAGATAAATATGTTATATTAAATTGTTGGGATAGATTACCACAAAAATCGAGCCGTGTCAACGTGAACTTGTCGGGGCAAGGCCCCTCCATCTTGCTGCGCAAGACCGTTCTGCCGCTTAAAAGCCCCACTGGGGCTTTCATTGCTCTGCTGCGCTACGCAAACGCGAACTTTTGAGAACGCGTCACTTTCGGCAGCTTGCAAGAAAAGGCGAGGAAAACTTTGGCAAAAAGAGAGAGGGCTGGACGACGCCTACCCTCTTGACAAAAAGTAATCTGGCTATCCGGTTTTTAAGAATCGTCCATTCTTTAAAGAATTGTCCATAGACAAATCTGCAAGCAGCCTGTAAAATACTTTGCAGGTAGTCAAAGCTAACCTCGAACCACTTGAGAAGGTAATTTCTATATGAAAAAGACACGACTGACGATCATTCTATTGATGATTCTAACGCTTGTTTCTGCAATTATTACGCTTTGCATGGGAGCAGTCCGCATTCCGGTACAAGATACACTATCGATCCTGCTTCGGCACCTGTTCGGGACAGACACAGGCACCTCGGTATCTGTGGCATTTGAACAGATCGTCTGGCAGATCCGAATGCCCCGAATTATTCTGGGCTTTCTGGCCGGAAGCGGGCTGGCGCTCTGTGGCTGCGTGATGCAGGCAGTTGTCCAAAACCCAATGGCAGACCCATATATTCTTGGTGTGTCGGCAGGCGCAACGCTGGGAGCCACTGGTTCACTCTTTTTAGGGCTGGGCGTGATCTCCGGCTTTTGGGCCTTTGTAGGAGCAGGCGGTGCCTGCTTTCTCGTATTGGCCCTCTCCTCGGCGGACGGTAAAACCACCTCGGTCAAACTGATTCTCTCCGGCATGATTGTCAATGCACTGCTGACAGCATTTTCCAACTTTATCATTGCGGTAGCAGGCGATTCGGACGGTATGATGTCCATCAAGTTCTGGACGATGGGCTCCCTGACCCGCGCCGGATGGAAAAACATCGGCCTTATCACACTGATCGTACTGGCGGCAGCAGTCTTTTTCCGGACGCAGGCGCAGACGCTGGATGGCCTGATGTTGGGCGAGGAAGCAGCTTCCACCATCGGCATCAACACCTTCCGGTGTCGGTTGGTTTACCTGCTGGTGCTCTCGGTGCTGACCGGTGCACTTGTATCGGTTTGCGGCACTATCGGATTTGTGGGGCTCATCATCCCGCATGTTTCCCGCGCCATTGCCGGCACAGCCCACCGAAAACTACTGCCGATTGCGGCATTATCCGGCGGACTGTTCATGCTTTGGGTAGATGCCATCGCCCGCAGTCTGATTCCCAACACCGAGCTGCCTGTGGGCATCTTCACCGCCTTGATGGGTGCGCCGTTCTTCGTCTATGTGATGGTGCGTAAAAAATATGGATTTGGAGGCAATTGAATGAGACTGGATGCGAAAGACGTAAACATTTCGATTTCCGGCAAACCAATTGTACAGCATCTCTCCATTGAGGTGCCGGACCGGAAATTCTCGGCCTTGCTGGGTGCCAACGGCAGCGGCAAGACCACTCTACTCCGCTCCATCTACCGCACACAAAAGATGGACAGCGGCATCGTTCGTCTGGATGACGAGGACATCACACACTTTCCCGGCAAAAAGCTGGCGCGGAACATGGCGGTGATGGGACAATTCAACCAGATCAATTTTGACTATACCGTGCTGGACATCGCCCTGATGGGACGGTATCCCTTCCATTCCTTGCTGGAGCAAGAACGGGAGAGGGACTACGAGATAGCTTTGGAAGCACTGGACAAGGTTGGTATGAAAAACTACCGTGACCGTAACTTTCAGTCTCTCTCGGGCGGCGAAAAGCAGCGAGTGGTTCTGGCCCGCGCGCTGACCCAGTCGCCCAAGATCCTGATCCTAGACGAACCGACAAATCATCTGGATATCCGTTATCGGTTAGAAATCCTTTCAATCATCAAAGATTTGCAGATCACGGTCCTGGCAGCGCTGCACGATCTGAGCCTTGCAGCACAATTCTGCGACCACCTCTATCTGATGAAACAAGGCG
>OIBU01000765.1_pt1 | contig 9829 bp, 6 predicted proteins | sample 1581111 | NCBI WGS metagenome assembly OIBU01 (sample SAMEA3882508, study PRJEB24775) | human gut metagenome | biome: human-associated habitat; feature: intestine environment; material: feces | place: Netherlands | collected 2009/2010 | reverse complement strand
AGGATCTTCGTGCTGACCGTCAGCCGGAGTTCACACAGATCGATATGGAGCTTTCTTTCGTAGATGTAGATGATGTAATCGATGTAAATGAGAGATATCTTTCCTACCTGTTCAAAGAGGTTCTTGGTATCGATGTGAAACTTCCAATCGAGAGAATCACATGGCAGGAAGCAATGGATCGTTTCGGTTCTGATAAACCGGATATGAGATTTGGCATGGAGCTTCATGATGTAAGCGATATTGTGAAGAACTGTGGATTCTCTGTATTTACAGGTGCTCTTGAAGCTGGTGGAAGCGTTCGTGGTATCAACGCAGAAGGCCAGGGCAGTATGCCTCGTAAGAAAATTGACAAGTTAGTAGAGTTTGCCAAGGGATATGGTGCAAAAGGTCTTGCATATATTGCAATCGCAGAAGATGGCACCAGAAAGTCTTCCTTTGCCAAGTTTATGACAGATGAGGAGATGGATGCTCTTGTAGCTGCTATGGACGGTAAAGCAGGTGACCTGCTTCTGTTTGCAGCGGATAAGAAGAAACTGGTTTATGATGTTCTTGGCGCACTTCGTCTGGAGCTTGCAAAACAGATGGATCTTCTTGACAAGAACGAATACCGTTTCGTATGGGTAACGGAGTTCCCGCTTCTTGAGTGGAGCGAGGAAGAAAACCGTTTCACAGCTATGCACCATCCATTTACAATGCCGATGGATGAGGATATCCCGCTTCTCGACACAGATCCGGGCGCTGTTCGTGCAAAGGCTTACGATATTGTACTGAATGGTAACGAGATCGGCGGCGGCAGTGTTCGTATCCATCAGGATGACATTCAGGAGAGAATGTTTAAAGAGCTTGGATTTACTCCGGAAGCTGCCCATGAGCAGTTCGGATTCCTTCTGGATGCATTCAAATACGGAGTTCCGCCTCACGCCGGACTGGCTTACGGTCTTGACCGTCTGGTTATGCTCATTGCCAAGGTTGACAGCATTCGTGACGTAATTGCATTCCCGAAGGTAAAAGATGCATCTTGTCTGATGACTCAGGCACCGCAGCGCGTAAGCGAAGCACAGCTGGACGAGCTGGGACTTGAAGTTGAGAAAGAAGCTGCTCCAGGGACTGAGGAATAAGAAAAGAAATACAACAAGAGATAACTTTGCTTATGATTTGGAATAAGCTGACTGAAAAATCCTGCCTGCAAAAATGGGTGGGATTTTTCTTTTGGAAGACTGTTGTCACGCTCTGGCAGGCATGGACTTTGGGCCCGCTGTCAGCACAAATAAAAACGCCTCTGCACAAATTTGCAGAGGCGTAAATCTTAACTATATCATCCGTTGGTTTCCTGCTTGTCTTCTACCGGGCTGGAACTTAAAGTTCCAAACAATGCCTGTCCAAACACAGTTCCTGCGTCTTCCAGTTTCCAGGAAGCACCGTCGTTGATCAGTGTGAAAGTCGTTTCCACTGTTTTAGTAGCTGTATTTTCTTCGATATATTCAAGAAGCAGACTGTAGGACTTTTCATATCGTTTTTGGGAACCATCAATAACAGCATCCACAGAGGCAAGATAGGTATCCAGCTCCTTCTGATAATTTTCCAGAATATCATCGCTGTCAAAGGTGGTAATATTGGCTGTAACTGTGGCTGTATAGCCGGAAACAGTGGTTTCCCCAATAGAATAATCAAAGGTGGAGTGAACCTGTTTTACCAGTGCTTCTGCAAGGCTGATCTTTGCAGGGTCTTCTGTGCTGATAATGGAATCTGCATTTAAATAATTGCCCAGTTCCTCTGCAGTCATATTTTTCAGGGTATTCAGATAAACTAAGATTGTGTCTTCCGGTGATAAAATATCCGGGTCTGTGAGATCGTTCATAAGACCGCCGACAAGGTCATTTTCCAGTGTATTGGTGCGCCGGATCTCCCAACTGGTTTCGCCGTCTTTATCTGAGGCGTCTAAGGAGATGGTGCAGTTACGCTCCACAGTCTGGTAGTCATTACTCTTAAGCAGTTCATCCAAAAGCGTGTAGCGCTCTTCAAGGGAAATGGTCTGTTTCGTGGCTTCTTCAGAGGAAGCGGACTGGGAAATTTCATGCTTCAGCTGCGCCTTGGAAAAATCTTCGGCAAGCGCATGGGCATCCAGAGTGACCAGCCTGAGATTCGCCTGTGCGGATTGTTTGTCCTTGTCTACGTTAACATCCAGAATTTTATAGTCAAAATCCTGGAAAAAGAGAGAAAAGACTTCTTCAATATCAGAAGAAATAGTGATATCTTCGGGTTCACCGGGGAAAAGCTCCTGGTAGGAGATGTATTTCTGTGTGGTAATGGAATCCAGATCCTTTAGCTGATCCAGTTCCTGTTTTACTGCGTCCTCGATTTTTTTCTCCTCTTTGCTGGTACAGCCGCACAGTGAAAAAGTGCAGAGAAGCAAAAGAAGAGGAAGCAGAAATCTGACTGACTTCATACAGAGTTCTTTCCTTTCAAATTATTACGTAAAATGTTTATAAAACTTTTTTATTATACCATTTTTTTTCATAAAAGTCAAAAATGCCTAAAATTTAGACGATATTTCTAAAAAAGAGTGAATAAATTGTGAAAATTGCATTATCAGCTTAGAATACTTTTCTTTTGAGGCTGAATCTGTTATTATAAATAGGGTAAATGCAGATGACAGATGTGGAGATATATCTGTTATAATTGCAAAAGATATTGAAAACCATTGAGTTATCGTATAGGAGGTAACCATGAAGAAAAAAGGTTTTGTCATCGGAGGGTTGATCATTCTTGCTGGAGCAGCTGGTGCCGGTGGCTGGTATTACTATAAAGAAAATTATGGGGATTCTGCAGCGGCTTCTGGTGAAGTTTCATATGTGACTAAGATCAGCACTCTTCTTGGAGAAGATTCCGGAGTGCTGAACCGGTTCGCAGGCGTAGTAGAACCTCAGGAGACGGTAAAGGTAAATATTGAGAACAATCGAACTGTTACCGAAGTAAAGGTGAAGGTTGGAGATGAGGTAAAGAAGGGACAGCTGCTTTTTGAATACGACCTGAGTAGCATCCAGGACAGTCTGAAGGAAGCCCAGCTGGCTCTTGACAGGCTGAAGAATGAAGCACTCAGCCTCAATACGCAGATATCTACTCTTGAGAAAGAGAAGAAAAAAGCCAATAAGAACAGTCAGCTTTCTTATACCATTGAGATTGAAACGAATAAGATGAATCTGAAGAAGAACGAATATGACCAGGTGAGCAAGCAGGCAGAGATTGATAAGCTACAGGCTGCTACCACCAATACAGAAGTACGAAGCGAAATCGACGGAGTCATCCAGAAAATTGATACCAGTAAGCTGGGAAGCGATGATGGAGATACTCTGGATGACAGCATGGGAGCTGATTCCGGAAGTGATTCTTCTGATAATTCTTTTATCACCATTCTCAGTACAGGTGCTTACCGTATTAAGGGGCAGGTAAATGAGCAGAATCGTAATACGGTTGTTCCAGGCTCTGCAGTTATTGTACGTTCCAGAGTTGATGAGAATCAGATCTGGCATGGAACTATGGGGGCTGTGGACGAGCAGAATTCTACGAACAGCAGTAGCAGTAATTCCTATTTTGGAATGTCCAACAGTGATGATACTACAAATTCCAGTACGTATCCTTTTTACGTAACCCTGGATTCTTCGGATGGACTTATGCTGGGACAGCATGTATACATAGAGATGGATGAAGGTCAGGAGGAGCAGAAGACTGGCATCTGGCTTGGGGATTATTATATTGTAGATGCTGATACGGAAAGTCCTTATGTATGGGCTGTAGATTCTAAAGGCAGACTGGAGAAGCGCTCTGTTGTTCTGGGACAGCATGATGATGATCTTTCAGAATATGAGATCATAGATGGCCTTACAGAAGATGATAGTATTGCGTTCCCATCAGACAGTCTGGCAGAGGGAATGCGGACAAAGGACGTATCTGAGATGACAGATGAGGATCTGGAGGCAGTTGATATGGAAAGTAATCTGGATGGCAGCGAGTACTCAGACGGAGATACCATGGAGCCTATGGATGGAGACTATTCCAGTGCGGACTTTGAGACAGGTGTTTCTGATGAAAGCATGGATGCAGCCATTGATGGGGATAGTACAGACTTTTCAGAAGATTTCTCGGATGAAGATTTTATAGAGGATGATTCAGAAGGGGACGATTACGAAGACTTTACAGATGAGAGCATTGATGAGCCTGGACAGTATGGTTCTGATGATACGGAGGCCGCAGGATGATACTTGAACTGAAGGGGATTTATAAAGATTACCAGCAGGGAAAAATGATTGTCCCCGTATTGAAGGACGTAAACTTTTCCATGGAAGAGGGCGAATATGTAGCCATCATGGGACCTTCCGGTTCTGGTAAATCTACATTGATGAATATAATCGGTTGTCTGGATCAGGCAACCAAGGGAACTTTTTTCCTGGATGGGCAGGACATCAGCAAATGTTCTGAGAATGAGATGTCAGATATCCGTCTGAACAAGATTGGATTTGTATTTCAGAGCTTTCACCTGCTGCCGAGACAGTCTGCTATTTCCAATGTGGAAATGCCGCTGAACTATGCTCATGTGCCGAAGAAGGAGCGACGCGAGCGCGCTTTTGCAGCACTAGACAGGGTGGGGCTTGCAGACCGTGTGGATTTCAGACCCAATCAGCTCTCAGGTGGACAGATGCAGCGAGTTGCCATCGCCCGTGCCATTGTAAATAATCCAAGACTTCTTCTGGCTGATGAGCCTACCGGTGCACTGGACAGTAAGTCTGGCAGACAGGTTATGGAGCTTTTCCAGAAGCTGAATGATGAAGGCGTTTCTGTCCTTATGATCACTCATGATCCGGATATTGCAGCACATGCCAAGCGGGTAGTTATGATCCGTGACGGTGAGCTTCAGGAAAAGAGGTGATCCTATGGGAAAAGTGAAGAAAATTATAATAGGTGTGGTAGTCACATCCCTTGTAGGAACCGGTATTGGCGGCGGACTGATGTATGTACGGAAGGGAAGCCAGAAGGAAGTGCTGGTGGCAAGCGTCAGTGATCTGGCAGGTGAGAGATATGATTCCGATACTACATTGAGCGGAACAGTATATGCCAATGCAACACAGAGGATTTCCGTAGAGAAAGACATGATCATCCAGGAAATTTACGTGAGCAAAGGGGATGAGGTAAAGCCTGGAGACAAGCTGATTTCTTTTGACATGACGCTTGTGGAAATGGAACTGAACATTGCCAAGCTGAAGCTTCAGAAACAGCAGCAGGATCTTGCTGCTGCAAAGAAAAGACTTACCAGCCTGCAAAATGGCGGACCGATTCTTGATTCCGATTCTTCCTCCGCAGACAATCTGATTGATTCAGGAGAGGATTCTACAGAAGATGACAGCTCCGATCCTACGGGAGATGATGAACTGTCTTCTGCAGTAACCGCTTCTGATCATTATCTGGCAGCTGTTTTGCAGCCAATGCTTCTGGCTGCTGTGACAGATGGATTTGCAGACGCTCAGGCAGTTGGAAATGAAGAAATTACTTCTGCAGATACCCAGGAAGTGGGAAGCGAAGATATTGGTTCTGCAGATGAAATGACAAGCGGTGACACAGGAGATCTTTCTGCTGATACAGAAGCTGATTCCGGAGATGATTCTGAAGACGATTCAGAGTATAGCACCGGCGATCCGGGTACTGCTTCCGGATTTTATGACGAACCTTCCAGTGATGGTTTTAGCAGTGATATTTCAGACACGAATCAGGGAGGATTTTTCGATGGAAGCAATTCTGGTTCCTCACAGAATCATGCTACCGTTGGAAATGACGGATTTGTAGATGGAGAGGAACCTTTTTACCTGACTCTGGATTACGATACAGAACCTTATCAGGGAACAGGAACCGAGGAAGATCCTTATCTGTATCTTTGTTCCAGTGCAAAAGGCAAGGTAAATGTAACCGGAGCCTTTCTGAACAAGATGGCTGGCTATAATGCTGACGGAACTATTCTTCTTCATCCGGGCGGATACTGGTATCTGCTGGAATTCCATCAGAATGATACCATTGCTGATTATACCAACAGAAAAGAATCCTGTACCGGATACTATCTGGTCGATGGAAATATGCTCAGCAATCCGGTTGACCGTTTTGCTGAAATGGATTTTACCCTTGACGGGGCTATGCAGTATGATAATGGAGATGACGAGCCGGATATTCCTGGTGATGGAGGCAGTGGTGGCGGAAGCTCTTCCCTGTCCCGTTCAGAGGCCATTAAGATCCAGAAGAACCGGATCGCCAGTCTGGAACTGGATGTGCAGGAGAGTGAGATCAGCATCAGCAAGCTTCAGAAGAAGGCAGACAGAAAGCTGATCACCAGTAAGTTGGATGGTATTGTAACCACTGTGGGAGATGCAGCTACAGGTACCAATTCAGAATCTGATTCCTTTATGATCGTTAAGAGCAAAGACGGCTATTACGTACAGGGAACTGTAGGGGAGCTTATGCTTGACCAGGTGAAGGAAGGCACAATTTTGAACTGCAATTCTTATGGTGAGAATGGATATATGAATTTTGAGGCTGAGGTGATCCAGGTTTCCGATTATGCAGTTGATGGAGACAGCTCCTATTATTACTATGGAGACAGCAATCCAAATGTTTCTTCTTATAATTTTACTGCCAAGATCACAGATGACACCGTGCAGGTAAGTGTTGGAGACTGGGTGGATATCCAGCTGGAGCAGCAGGCGCAGAGCACGGATGGCATTGTTCTTTCCAAGGCTTTTGTCCGTACGGAAGACGGCGTAAGCTATGTGTACAAGGATGACAATGGCGTGCTGAAGAAACAGATCGTTAAGGTAAAAGAGAATGTAAACGGTGGTGCTTATGTATTGGTAAGCGGCGGCTTGTCCATGGATGACAAGATTGCATTCCCTTATTCGAAATCCATCAAAGAGGGTATGAAGACAAAGGAAGGATCGCTGGATACGTTTATGGGATATGATTCCACATCATATGGCGGTCTTGGTTAAGGAGGGATTTCATGTTTGAAAATATACGTCTGGCATTCCAGGGAATCTGGTCACACAAGATGAGATCTTTCCTTACAATGCTGGGTATTATTATCGGTATTGCATCTATTATTGCCATTGTTTCCACGATTAAGGGAACGAGTGAGCAGATTAAGGATAACCTGATCGGCTCTGGAAATAACACGGTAAATGTAACCTTGTCACAGGGTGACAGTGCCTACAGTGTGGATTATTATGATGGCGGTTCTTCCGGCTCTACACCGCTCCTCAGTCAGAGCCTGAAGGATGAAGTGTTAAAAACAGATCATGTGGAGAATGCAACATTTTTCTATAGCAGAACAGACTACAACAGCAGTGTTTACTATGAGAACAGCAGTTTTTCCGGCGGTAAGGTCTATGGCATTGATACCAATTATCTGAATACCTGCGGTTATCAGGTACGTTCCGGAAGGGGATTTGTACAGGCTGATTATGATAATTTCCGCAAGGTGGCACTGGTGGACAGCTATGCTGCTGATACCATGTTTCCGGGAGCTAATCCAGTGGGGAAAATCATTGAGATCGGTTCTGAACCCTATACAATTGTAGGAGTTGTACGCCAGTCGGCTGACAGCTTGCCAAACATGGATACACCGAGTGATTTTGACAGCTATTATGAAAATGTGATTGGAACCGTAATGATTCCAAATAAATGCTGGCCGATTTCTTACAAATTTGATGAGCCTGAGAATGCGATCGTCAAAGTAGACAGCACGGACAACATGAGTGAGACTGGTTCTGCAGTAGCGAAGAATAAATCCATCAGCAGCACTGGCAGTGGAAGCAGCGGTTTCAAGTATAAAGCAGATGATGTTATGCAGCGGGTAAAGGATCTTCAGGATTTAAGTGAGAGCACCAACTCCCAGCTGATCTGGATCGCAAGTATTTCTCTTCTGGTTGGAGGTATTGGTGTTATGAATATCATGCTGGTATCTGTAACCGAGCGTACCAAGGAGATTGGTCTGAAGAAGGCGATTGGTGCCAGAAAGAAGGTGATTCTGGGACAGTTCCTGACGGAGGCAGCAGTACTTACCAGTGTGGGAGGTATTATCGGAGTTGTTCTTGGAATCGGACTTTCAAAAGTTGTATCCAAGGTGGCAGGCTCACCTACAGCCATCAGTGTTCCGGCGATTATTGGCTCTGTAGTATTCTCTATGCTGATCGGTATCATCTTTGGTCTGCTTCCTTCTGTTAAGGCGGCTAACCTGAATCCGATTGATGCACTTAGAAGTGAGTAATGGTTTATATTTGCAATAAATGTTAATATTGTTATAAAAATGAACAGCTGAAAGCATGGATCAGATGATTTGTGTTTGGAGCTGTTCTTTTTTTATGAGTCAATTCATGCGTCAAAGTATGTTTTTGAGTTATTTGTGTAAAGTGGAGCGTGCAGATTGTGAGATTGCTTTTAGGACAGGCTATAGAGAATGTTATGTTCCGCCGGTTAAAATTTTGCAAAATATAAGGGGAAACATGATATACTTGTTTAGAGATTACATAGAGATTCCTTTGGTAGGATTATTGCATACCACTGGAAGGAGAAATTTAATATGCAAAAATATAAAAAATGGAAACAAGTTCTGTCTGTTTCTACAGCAGTAAGTCTATGCATTGCGGGTGCGGGAAGCCTGATGGGCTGCGGCAGTACTGACAGAGGGAAGGACAAGGCAGATTCCGTGGAATCCAAAGCAATGGGACGGTATCTGGAGAATGAACTGTCTGTGCCGGAAGGATGTATGGAGATTGTGGATTTGCAGGTTATGAAAGAGGGAAGCCTGAAAATGCTTGCAAGAAACAGTGATTACGAATTGATGCTCTACCAGTCCTCTGACAAGGGAAAGACTTGGGAAGAAGGGAAGAAGGTTGCCGGTTTTTTCGGTGTGGAAGGGGGATCCATTTATAAAGCAGCGCTTGGGAGAGACGGAAGTATTCTGATTGGCGTGTATATAGAATCTGAAGATGAGAACAGCATGGGAAGTATGGAATATTATTATTGCCCCGCTGACGGTGAAGGAAAGAAGGTTGAAATCGGAGAAGATTTGGATGAAACCATGGCCTGGAGTATAGATATTGGGGAAAATGGCAACCTGTTTTTACAGATTTCAGGAAATGGAATCAGGGAAATCAATCCTGTTGATGGGGCAGTGGTTCATGAGTATGAGAAGGGAAAAACCACAGATTATATGTGTGTGACTTCTGAGTATCTGATCGTGATTGCAGATGGAGATGTGCATTATTACGATGTGGCTTCCGGTAAGCCGGCAAGTGGAGGCGATGCACTGACTGCGCAGCTGAAAAAGACTCCTGCAAATCTGGAATTTGGAAATTCCTCCGGTACTGCCTTACTGTTTTTGGAGGGGGATGAGAAAGATACCATATTCTATGTGGATCAGACTGGTTTATACCGCTATGCATTTGGCGGCAATGTAATTGAGCAGGTAATTGATGGAAGCCTGAATTCCATAAGCTCTTCGAATAAGGCATTTAACTGTATGGCAATGGATCAGGAAGGCGTGTTTTACATTGGGGAAATTGATTACAGCTCCGGTTTAAATGGTGGAAGGCTGTTTTCTTATAAGTATTCTGCAGATACTCCAACCGTACCGGATACAGAGCTCACCATATATTCCCTGGAAGAGAATTCCGGTATTCGACAGGCAGTTGTTATGTTTCAGAAGAAATATCCGGATATTTATCTCACACTGGAAACCGGAATGTCTGGAAACGATGGTGTAACACGTACAGATGCGTTAAAAACACTGAAT
>OIBU01000756.1_pt1 | contig 9910 bp, 7 predicted proteins | sample 1581111 | NCBI WGS metagenome assembly OIBU01 (sample SAMEA3882508, study PRJEB24775) | human gut metagenome | biome: human-associated habitat; feature: intestine environment; material: feces | place: Netherlands | collected 2009/2010 | reverse complement strand
TTACAGATGGAGAATCACAAAATTATTATTTTATGTAATCACTCATTTTTTTTAAATATAGGCAATAGGTTATAGCATAAGACTTTCCATGTCGTCAAATGGCTAAATACAACGTTAAAAAAAGTCGTTCAGTCCCGTTAAAGCACCATGCCGTTTTTAAGTGTTGTAACTTCGCACCGTGGTCACAAAGAAACAGGTCTCGCTAACTGACGAGTGAACGAAACCGCAAGTAACAACCATTAAAAACAAAAAACATTATGGCATTTCGTTATGTAGTAAAAAAGAGAATGGTAGGCATTGGTACCAAAACCGAGAAGTATGTAGCTGCTTCTTATTCCGTAGCAAATATTGACTTTGATAGATTATGCGACCAGGTGACCAGTCAAGGGATGGTGCCAAGAGGTATCGTAAAAGCCGTATTGGACGGTATGATTGACGCTCTCTGCACCTATGCCAGCATCGGTGCAACCGTACGGCTGGGAGACTTCGGAAGCCTCCGACCGGGATTGAACGGCAAAAGCCAGGAGGATGCAAAGTCTGTAACGGCTGATGTCGTTTACCGCCAGAAACTGATTTTCGTGCCGGGACAACGTTTGAAGAACATGATGAAACAATCGGGCATCACACGATTGGTAACCGGCTCTGAAATCGTGCCGGACAATGAAGAAAATCCCGGAGGAAACGAAAGCGGAGGCGGCGGCAATGATGGTGACCAAGGTGAAAATCCATTAGGATAAACTGATAGAGTTTTATCAAGGAAACAAACAATTCCACAGAGGAGGCTTCATGACAAGTCTCCTCTGTTTATTTATATGACCTGTTTCGCTATCCAAGCCTCAGCATCAGCCAACGCATGATGATGATGTTCCAACTGATAGCCACAGCAAACAGCCACTGTATGCAACTGATAGTTAGGCAATCCCTTTATAGCACGACGTGATGCCTGCAAAGTACAATAAAACTCATAATCCGGATAATCCATGCAGTAAGTACGGAAAACAGCTTTCAGGCAGCTTTCATCAAAGGCCTTGTTGTGCGCTACCAATGGCAAGCCTTCAATGCGTGGAGCTATTTCCTGCCACACAACGGGAAAGATAGGAGCATCCTGGGTATCTGCCAACGTCAGACCATGCACGCGGGTATTCCAATAAGTGTAATACTCCGGTTCGGGACGGATGAGGCTATAATAATGGTCCACAATCTCTCCATCACGTACGATAACCACTCCTACACTACAAACGCTGGTACGCTGTTCGTTGGCCGTTTCAAAATCAATGGCAGCAAAATCTTTCATCCGATATGGTTTTATAGTCGCCAAAGATACGAAAAATTCACTCTGTTCCTTTCATTCTACACCTGGTTTCCATTATCTTTGTCCCCCGGACAAAGACTAAAATATCATGGAACATCCACTTTCGCAATTCAAATATTGTCCGAAATGCGGTTCAGCCCATTTCGAAGTTCATAACGAGAAGTCGAAGCAGTGCGCCGACTGCGGTTTCGTCTACTACTTCAACCCCTCTTCCGCCACCGTCGCCTTGATACTGAACGAGCGCGACGAGCTGTTGGTGTGCCGCCGCGCCAAAGAGCCTGCCAAAGGGACGCTGGACCTCCCCGGAGGCTTCATCGACATGACCGAGACCGGTGAGGAAGGCGTTGCCCGCGAAGTAAGAGAAGAAACCGGCATGAAGGTGGCAAAGGCCGAATATCTCTTCTCCCTACCCAATATTTACATCTATTCCGGCTTCCCCGTACACACGCTGGATATGTTTTTCCGTTGTACTGTGGAGGACACCTTGCACTTCGAGGCGATGGACGACGCGGCAGACCTCTTCTTCCTCCCCTTAAAAGATATCCGTACGGAAGAGTTCGGACTCGGCTCCATCCGCAAAGGAGTGGGTATCTTCCTGGAAGACATGTGGAAGAACAAAAGCGAATGATTATTCGTTCCTATTATGGTATATATCCTAAAAAAGCCAAACAAGTGTAACATTTCCGGGTTAAAACCCGTATTTTTGTAAAATACCTATTCTAACAAAAGAAGATGAAACATAAAATCTCCCGAATATTGTGCACAGCACTCTGTTGCGCACCTTTACTCGCCTCAGCACAAACAAGCGAGAAGAGTACTTCTCCCAAGCGACTCTACCAGGAAGGACAGACGTTGTTCCAACAAAAGGCATACGCCGCCATCTCCCCGTTGCAAGCCTATGTACGCCAGATGAATGCAGACGGCAAGCCTCTGCCCGATACCGGCGAGCGGCAAGAAGCGGAATACATGCTGGTATGCGCCGCATACGAGCTCAGAGACCCCAAAAGCATAGACCTGCTCCGCGCCTTTCTGGACGAATATCCTGATACTCCCCATGCCAACCGCATCTATGCATTAATCGCCTCCTCCTATTTCTTCGAAGGCAATTATGACGATGCCCTCGCCATGTTCAACTCTGCCCGCCTCGACCTTCTGGGTACCGAGGAGCGTGACGACATGACCTACCGCCTTGCCACCTGCTACCTGAAAACGGGCAACGTAAAGGAAGCAGCCATCTGGTTCGAGACGCTGCGTAGCACCAGCCGCAAGTATACAGCGGACTGTGCTTACTACATCTCTTATATCCGATATACCCAAGGACGGTATGACGAAGCGCTCAGCGGTTTCCTGCCTTTGCAGGACAATGCCAAATACAAGGACTTGGTTCCCTATTACATCGCCGAAATCTACTTGTTGAAGAAACAGTACGACAAGGCAGAAATTGTAGCGCAAAATGCCTTGTCGGCCCACCCCGACGGTCTGAGCTACACGCACACGGCGGAGCTGAACCGCATCCTCGGTACAGCCGAATACCATTTCGGGAAATATCACGAAGCCATAAAGTCCTTCGAACAATACCTGGAGCACAATGCCGAATCTGCCACTCATAGAAGAGATGCCCTCTACATGCTGGGTATGTCCTATTATCAATGCGGCGTGTATTCTCAAGTTCCTGCCATCCTTGGCGAAGTGACTGCAGAGAACGACGCTTTCTCCCAAAATGCCTACCTGCACATGGGACTGGCTTACCTGCAACTGGCCGACAAGACCAAGGCACGTATGGCCTTCGAGCAGGCTGCCGCTTCCAATGCCGACCCGAAAATCAAGGAACAAGCCGCCTATAACTACGCCTTATGCATTCACGAGACCTCCTATTCCGCTTTCGGCGAATCGGTGACCGTCTTTGAGAAATTCCTGAACGAATTTCCAAACTCTCCTTATGCCGAGAAAGTCAGCAACTACCTGGTGGAAGTATACATGAATACACGCAGCTATGATGCCGCACTCAAGTCCATCGACCGTATCTCCCATCCCAGCAAAGCCATTCTGGAAGCCAAACAAAAGATTCTGTTCCAACTCGGGACCCAGTCTTTTGCCAACACGCAGTTCGAACAAGCCATCGGTTACTTCAACCAAAGCGTCACGTTGGGGCAATACAACCTCCAGACCAAGGCAGACGCCCTCTACTGGCTCGGCGAGTCTTATTACCGCCTGAACCGGATGAGAGAAGCCGCCCGCAATTTCAACGAATATCTGTCACTCACCCGGCAGAGGGATACGGAGATGTTCGCCCTTGCCTACTATAACCTGGGCTACATCGCTTTCCACCAGAAAGACTATTCGACGGCAGAGAACCGTTTCCGCAACTTTGTCCAACTGGAGAAAGGTGAAAATCCGACCGCATTGGCAGATGCCTACAACCGTATCGGTGACTGCAACCTGCACGTCCGCCGCTTCGACGAAGCCAAGCAATACTATACAAAAGCAGAAAGCCTGGGAACACCTGCCGGCGACTACTCCTACTATCAGCTGGCCCTTGTAGCCGGCCTGCAAAAAGACTATTCCGGAAAGGTTACTTTACTGGACCGCCTTGCCGTCAAATATCCCAATTCGCCTTATGCCATCAATGCCCTTTACGAAAAAGGGCGCTCCTACGTACAGAGCAACAACAGCCCCCAAGCTATCGCCGCCTTCCGCGAATTGCTCGGCAAGTATCCCGAGAGTCCCGTCAGCCGTAAAGCAGCTGCAGAAATCGGCCTGCTTTACTACCAGAACGACGACTATGACCGTGCCATAGAAGCCTACAAACATGTAGTCACCCAATATCCCGGAAGCGAGGAAGCCCGCCTTGCCATGCGCGACTTAAAGTCCATCTACGTAGATGCCAACCGCGTGGATGAGTTTGCCGCCCTTGCCGCCCAAATGCCGGGAGAAATCCGCTTCGAACCCAGTGAGCAAGACTCGCTGACTTACATCGCTGCCGAAAAAGTATATATGAAAGGCGAAGCCGCACCTGCCAAAGAGAGCTTCACCCGCTATCTGCAAAGTTATCCGGGAGGCGCTTTCAGCCTGAATGCACACTACTACCTCTGCGTCATAGGCAAAGAGCAGAAAGATGACGAGGCGGTATTGGAACATGCCGGAAAACTGCTGGAATACCCCGATAACCCATATTCTGAAGAGGCTTTGCTGATGCATGGAGAAATTCTGTTCAACCGCCAGCAATATGACCTGGCATTGGCCGACTACAAGAAATTGCAGGCCAAAGCCACCACGGCAGAGCGCCGCCAGCTTGGCGCTATCGGTGTACTGCGCTGTGGAGCACTGATGCATGATGATGCGGAAGTCATCAACGCCGCCACAGCCTTGCTTGCCGAAGCCAAGCTGTCTCCGGAGCTCCGGAACGAGGCATTGTACTACCGTGCCAAGGCATACCTCAACCAGAAAGCCGACAAGAAGGCAATGGATGACCTTCAGCTGCTGGCCAAAGACACCCGTACCCTTTATGGAGCCGAAGCCAAATATCTGGTGGCATTACAATGGTACAACGCCGGTAATTATGCCTCTGCAGAAAAGGAAATCCTTAATTTCATCGACCAGAGCACACCGCATGCCTACTGGCTGGCACGCAGTTTCATCCTTCTGTCTGATGTATATGTAGCCATGGACAAGAAGCTCGATGCACGCCAATACCTATTGAGCCTGCAGCAGAACTACCAGGCCGACGACGATATAGCAAGCATGATTAACGAAAGACTGGAGAAATTGAAGTAAGAAATATAGCACATTATGAAAAAGAAACAATATATCCTCGCAGGAACTATGCTTGTCTCCCTCTCTTTGGGAGCACAAGCCCAGACACAACCCCAAGACACCACCATGAACCGTACGGTAGTCGTGGAACAAGAATATAATCCGGACATCATGGACGCCTCCAAAGTGAACGTGCTTCCCAGGGTGGAACCTCCTACCGTCAGCAAAAAGGCGGTGGAATATGACGCCACCCTGATGCCGGCAACCCATATCCCGGCAGGTATCATGCAAGCCTATACCGGAAAAGAGACGCAGGCGAAAGCGCTGCCCGGATATGTACGCTTGGGATACGGTAACTACGGTAACCTCGATGTACGCGCCAACTACCTCTTCTCCTTATCCCCCAAAGACCGCCTCAACCTAACATTCACAATGGATGGCATGGATGGCAAACTGGACTTGCCGGATAATGGCGGGATGCACGTTATTACCGTACACATGCGGGCATGGATTATGTACATGCTTTCAGCAAAGTCGATTTGAATATTGCCGGAAAGTTCAACCAAAGCAATTTCAACTTCCTGCCCGACTTCGTCAGCAACAAGCAGAAATTCGTTTCGGGTGATGTACATTTCGGGGTAAGTTCCACGAGCGACGATATGCCTCTCCAATTCCGTGCCGAAACCAATTTGTTGGTCTACCAGCGCCAACACGACCTCATGGTGAGCAATATCAAAGAAAATATCGTGCGTACCAAAGCCGATGTCACCGGTTCCATCTCCGATGAGCAGACCATCGGCATGGCTTTTGCCATGGACAATACATTCTACAGCGACGGACGTTTCGAGAATCACACCGACGTAGACTTCAATCCATACTATCTCTTTCAGAATGACGACTGGAAAATACGTCTCGGCGCACACGTCGACCTGGCTTTCGGCTTCGGCAAGAAGTTCCGCGCCGCTCCCGACGTAGAAATACAATACATCTTCTCGGACAGCTACATCCTCTACGCACAAGGTAAGGGAGGACGGCTACAGAACGATTTCCGCCGTCTGGAAACCATTACGCCTTATGGCATTACAAACCAGCAGCTTGACAATACCTACGAACAGCTCAACGCAGCCATCGGCTTCAAGGCAAGCCCGGTCAGCGGATTGTGGTTCAACCTATACGGCGGGTATCAAGATTTGAAAAACGACCTGATTGACACTCCGACTGTCAAGTCCGACGGGATAAGCAATGTTTACCTCACAGAAGATACCAAGAACCTCTACGCAGGAGCTGACCTGAACTACAACTACAAGGATGTTTTCTATCTCGCCGCCAATGCCGTCTATCGCCATTGGACAACGGACTCAGACGGTTCTGATGTCGTAGTAAGCTTCAAACCGGCCGTAGAAGGCAATCTCAATCTCAAGGTACGCCCCATCTCCCCACTGCTTGTCGGCATCGGCTATCAGCACATCTCACGCCAGGGCGTGGAGGGCAACAAGGCAGACCCTGTCAGCAATCTCTATCTAAACGGCAGTTACGAACTCTTCAAAGGTATCTCCGTGTATGCGCGCGTGAACAACTTGCTGAACAAAGATTACCAATACTACTGGGGATACCCTTCAGAAGGTCTCAGTTTCTTAGGCGGAGTAAGCTTCCTCTTTTAATAGAGGCAGCACAAGCCGGAGCTCTAATTTGAACAAAAAAGGTCATTTTTGCTAAATTCTCCTTATATTATAAGGTGGGAAGAATCTTTTTTTCCTACTTTTGCGGGCGAATTCAGTGGCGGGAGTCACTAAAAAACAGAAATTTATGCAGAAAAACCTTGTCATAGTCGAGTCTCCGGCGAAAGCAAAAACCATCGAGAAATTCCTTGGAAAAGATTTCAAAGTCCTTTCCAGCTACGGCCATATACGTGATTTGAAGAAAAAAGAATTCAGTATTGACGTAGACAAAGACTTCAAACCGCATTACGAGATACCGGCGGATAAAAAGAAACTCGTAACCCAGCTGAAAGAAGAAGCCGAGCAGGCAGAAACCGTATGGCTGGCTTCCGATGAGGACCGCGAAGGGGAAGCCATCGCATGGCACTTGTACGAAGTGCTGAAACTGAAACCGGAACACACCAGACGTATCGTCTTCCATGAAATCACCAAAGGTGCCATCCTGAAAGCGATAGAAAATCCCCGTGACATTGACATCAACTTGGTCGATGCCCAGCAAGCCCGACGTATCCTGGACCGTATCGTAGGTTTTGAACTTTCACCGGTATTGTGGAAGAAAGTGAAACCTGCCCTTTCTGCAGGCCGTGTACAGTCCGTAGCCGTCCGTCTCATTGTAGAGCGCGAACGCGAGATACATGCATTCCAAACCGAAGCATCCTACCGTGTTACCGCCGTATTCCTCGTTCCGGACACTGACGGCAAAACAGTGGAAATGAAAGCCGAACTGGCGCATCGGCTCAAGACAAAGGCAGAAGCCCGGAAATTGCTGGAGAGCTGTAAAGCAGCTACGTTTACCATCAGCGACATCACTACCCGTCCGCTGAAGAAAACTCCCGCCGCCCCGTTCACCACCTCTACCTTGCAGCAGGAGGCTGCCCGCAAACTGGGATTCACCGTGGCACAGACCATGATGGTGGCGCAACGTCTGTACGAATCCGGATTGATAACCTACATGCGTACCGACTCCGTCAACCTTTCCGAACTTGCCGTCAACGCCAGCCGTGAAACCATCTCCAACCTGATGGGCGAACGTTACGTACACAACCGCCACTTCGCCACCAAGACCAAAGGAGCGCAAGAAGCCCACGAAGCTATCCGCCCCACCTATATGGAGAATGCCAAGATAGAAGGTACCCCGCAGGAAAGAAAGCTGTACGACCTCATCTGGAAACGTACCATCGCCTCGCAGATGGCAGATGCCGAAGTGGAAAAGACAACCGTAACCATTGCTATCAGCAACGAGACGGAGACTTTCACTGCAACCGGCGAAGTGGTGAAATTCGACGGTTTCCTCCGTGTCTACCGCGAATCATACGATGATGACGTAGAAACCCAGGAAGATGAGGCACGCCTACTGCCCCCTCTGAAGAAAGGACAGAAGCTCGAACATGAAGGTATCACCGCTACCGAACGTTTCACCCAACACCCTCCCCGCTACACGGAAGCAAGCCTTGTGCGCAAATTGGAGGAACTGGGTATCGGACGTCCGTCTACCTATGCTCCGACCATTTCCACCATCCAGCAACGCGAATACGTGATAAAAGGAGAAAAAGCAGGTGAAGAACGCACCTACAATGTGCTTAACCTGCAGGGTAATGAAATAACGGACAACAACCATACAGAAATCACCGGAGCTGAAAAGTCAAAACTGATGCCGACAGACACCGGTATTGTGGTCAATGACTTCCTGATAGAGTACTTCCCGGACATCCTTGACTACAACTTCACTGCGAGCGTCGAAAAGCAATTCGACGAAATAGCCGAAGGTGACAAGCAATGGACCGCCATTCTGAAAACATTCTATAAGAAATTCCATCCTTCGGTGGAGAACACGCTTGCCGCGAAAACCGCCCACAAGGCAGGCGAACGGATTCTAGGAACAGACCCCGTCAGCGGAAAACAAGTGTCTGTAAAAATCGGACGTTTCGGCCCAGTAGCACAGATAGGTACTGCCGAAGATGAGGAAAAGCCCCGTTTCGCCCAGGTAAAAAAAGAAATGTCCATCGAGACCATTACGCTGGAAGAAGCGCTGGAGCTGTTCAAACTTCCCCGTACTCTCGGAGAGTACGAAGTCAAGAATGTAGTCGTAGGTGCGGGACGTTTCGGACCTTATATCCAGAACAACGGCTTGTATGCCTCATTACCCAAGACAATGGACCCGATGACCGTTACGCTGGAAGAAGCTATTGAACTTTTGCAAAAGAAACAAGAAGCAGAAGCCCAGAAACATATCAAGAAGTTTGAGGAAGAACCGGAACTGGAAATCCTGAATGGACGCTATGGCCCTTACATCGCTTATAAAGGCAGCAACTACAAGATTCCTAAAGACATCATCCCTCAAGACCTAAGCCTTCAGGCTTGTCTGGAGATTGTGAAACTGCAAAGCGACAAGGAGACGGGCAAGTCGAAACGGACTGCAAAGGTAACCAAGCCCACAGCCAAGTCAACAACGAAAACCAGTAAGGCGACGAAGGCAGCGACAACCAAGGCCACTTCAACAGCCAAGAAAAAGTAAAATGAAAGTACATGATACAAAATCCTCCTTTGCCGGACAAAATATCCGGCAAAGGAGGATTTTCTTTTTTCTTTCATCTTTCCCTTCCAATTTAAGGTTGCTTTTACCGTTATTCTCATAAAAGAGCTCCAAGACGGTCGAAACAAGTGAAAGTTTTCTTTCTATATCAAATAAATATATATATTTGTGCTAAAGGCAATTACAGCAAGCAAACAAACAAAAAATGAAAGGTATGAATAAAATTTTCTTTACCAAAAGAACTTCCATTCTGTTACTGGCAATATCTCTGTTCAGCAGTTGTATGGAAAAAGACGTGTATCAAGGAGATAAGAATACACCGTTGAATCCCACAGAGGTATTCGATTTCAGTCTGACGAAAGAAGTAAAACTGAACGTCGACTATGGTTTCACCAACGACTATTACATTATTTTCGAGCTCTACAATCAGAATCCCATGAAGGAAGAGAACAACTCTTGGATAAAAGATGAGAAGCTCTCCCCCATCTATGCAGCCTCCACAGACAAAAAAGGGCAGTACTCAGGGAAAATCACCATCCCCTCCGACATTACGGAAATATGGATTTACAGTGACTATCCCGGTGCCGTTTCTCC
>OIBU01000754.1_pt1 | contig 9960 bp, 4 predicted proteins | sample 1581111 | NCBI WGS metagenome assembly OIBU01 (sample SAMEA3882508, study PRJEB24775) | human gut metagenome | biome: human-associated habitat; feature: intestine environment; material: feces | place: Netherlands | collected 2009/2010 | reverse complement strand
AGAAATCAGCATCATGAGTGTGCTTTCCGGCAGATGGAAATTGGTCACAAGGCAATCAATAGCTTTGAACCGATAGCCCGGATAAATAAAGATATCCGTCCATCCGCTGCACTCTTTTAGCATGCCGTTTTCATCGGATGCTGCCTCTAAGGTACGAGTGCTTGTAGTGCCAACAGATATTATTCTGCCGCCATTTTTCTTTGCATTATTAATCTTGTCTGCAGCCTCCTGTGACACCATGTAAAACTCAGAATGCATATGGTGATCAAGCACATTATCCACCTTTACCGGTCTAAACGTGCCAAGCCCCACATGTAAAGTCACCTCTGCAATATCCACACCCTTATCTTTTACCTGCTGTAAAAGTTCCTTTGTGAAATGCAGTCCTGCCGTAGGCGCAGCGGCCGAGCCGTCATACTTTGCATATACTGTCTGGTAGCGGTTCTTGTCCTTTAGCTGATGTGTGATGTATGGCGGCAATGGCATCTGTCCGAGCTTATCAAGTATCTCCTCAAAAATACCCTCATAGTTAAACTGAATCAGCCTGTTTCCATCATCAACCACATCTATTACTTCACCTGTTAAAAGTCCGTCACCAAATATAATCCTTGTGCCCGGCTTTGCCTTTTTACCCGGTTTTACAAGGGTCTCCCATACGTCATTTTGTCTGCGCTTTAGAAGAAGTATCTCTATCTTTGCCATAGTGCCTTCCTTCACGCCAAAAAGACGTGCAGGAATGACCTTTGTATTGTTGAGCACAAGGCAGTCGCCCGGTCTTAAATATTTAACAATCTCCTTGAACACATGATGGCTGACTTCTCCTGTCTTCTTGTCAAGCACCATGAGTCTTGAGCTGGAGCGGTCCTCCAGAGGATCCTGTGCTATTAGCTCCTCCGGAAGATCATAATCAAAATCTTTTACGTCCATAATTTTCCTATTCCTAACACTATACTAACGTCTAACCACGAAGTGTGATACCTGCAGTCTCTTTAAGATGAGCAAGTATATCCTTTACAAAGCCCTCGACCTTCTTAGTCTTAAGCTCCTCATCCTTTGGTGTAAATACTACACTGTACGCCATGCTCTTCTTATTCGGAGGAAGCTGTACACCCTCGTAAACATCAAACAGTGTAACATCTGAGACATAATCACAGGCTTCCCTGATACCGTTTTCAATCTGCTCACATGTGATATCCTTGTCCACAACAAAGGCAAAATCTCTCTTCTCATCATCAAATTTTGAGATTGGAGTAAATACTCTGTCCTTTCCATACCACTGTGAAAGAACTCTTAAGTCAAGCTCCATCACATATGCCGGTACTCTCATGTCAAGCTCATCGCATATCTCATATCTTACCTGACCGAGATATCCGATTTTTTGTCCGTCACAGAATACCTCTGCTGTCTGATATGGATGAAGGAATGGCTTTTGAGCCGGCTTGTATGTAAACTTCACATCAAGCGCATCTGCTACAGTCTCAGCCAGTCCCTTTATAGTAAAGAACGATTCATCCTCACCGAATACGCTTGCGCAAAGTGTCTCTCTCTCATCCGGATACTCTGTAAGCGGAAGCTCCTTTGCGATAAAGATATTTCCCAGCTCAAAAATTCTTCCCTCCAGGATACCCTTCTTCTGGTTTCTTGCCATGGCATAAAGCATCTCAGAAGCAAGTGTTGTTCTCATAAGCGAGAGGTCAACATTGATTGGGTTTATAAGCCTGATAGCATGTCTTTCAGGTGCATCCTCCGGGAATCTGAGCAGATCAAGATCAGCAGGTGAGAAGAATGAGTAATGTATTCCCTCATACGCGCCTGCTGCACAGAGCACCTCTTTTATCTTGCGCTCTGTCTGCTGTCTAAGGTTGAGTCCTCCGAGTGTAACCTGTGCCGTAGGCATGAATTCAGGAATGACATGGTCATAGCCATACATACGGATAACCTCCTCGGCCACATCCGGATAATCCTCCATATCCTCACGATATGCAGGAATCATGAGTGTCAGCTCATCACCGCTTACAACCGGTGCAAAGCCTAAATTTGTGAGTATTCTCACGATATCCTCTGTAGGAACCTCTATTCCAAGCACACCATTAACCTTTGCAATAGAAACCTTCATCTCTTTTGGCTCAAGCGAATTTCCTGTAGTCACCTCAACGTGAGTTGAAGAAACCTTACCACAGCCAAGCTCCTCCATCAGGTGAAGCGCTCTCTTCATAGCCATGGCTGTTGTGTACTCGTTTACACCCTTTGAGTAAAGTGCACTCGAATCAGATGACTGTCCCAACGCACGTGAGCTCTTTCTTATATTGTCTCTTGCAAATTTTGCAGATTCAAACATCACCTCTGTTGTACCATCGTTAATTTCAGAGTTTAAGCCGCCCATGATACCGGCAAGCGCAACTGCCTTCTTTCCGTCACAGATAACAAGGTTATTGCTGTTTAATTCAAATTCCTTCTCATCGAGTGTGACAATTTTCTCTCCATCGTTTGCACGTCTTACTACAATCTCCTCTCCCTCAAGGTATGAGTAATCAAAAGCATGCATTGGCTGTCCGAGCTCTTTTAAAATAAAATTAGTGATGTCTACCACATTTGAGATAGAGCCTATTCCAACAAGTGCAAGACGTTTTCTCATCCATGCCGGTGACTCAGAGATTTTTACATCATGCACATAGTGAGCTGTGTAGCGAGGGCAGATGTCCTGTGCCAGGACAGATACCTTGAAATTTTCCTTCTTAACATCATCAGCAGTATAGTCAAGTGCAGGCTCCTTAAGCTCTTTTCCCAAAACAGCAGCAACCTCTCTTGCCATGCCATATATACACTGACAGTCAGGTCTGTTTGCTGTGATTGCAATATCAAAAATCCAGTCATCAAGGCCGAGGATAGGTTTTACATCATCTCCCACCTTAGCATCCTCAGGTAAAACCAAAAGTCCGTTGTAGCCTGCACCCGGATAGAGGTCCTCATTTAAGCCAAGCTCTACGCCTGAGCATAACATTCCATATGAATCATATCCACGCAGCTTGCCCTGCTTTATCTCCATCACGCCCTCTATTGTAACGTGATCCTTTGCTGTGGCATATACTGTTGCGCCGATAAGTGCAAGAGGATATTTGCCACCTGCCTTTACATTGTCCGCTCCACAGCAGATCTGGAATGTGCCATGTGCTCCGGCATTTACCTGACACAGGCTTAGGTGTGTCTCCGGAATCGGCTCACATTTTTCTACAAGGCCGACTACTACGTTTGAGATATCCTTTCCCACCTCATATGATTCTTCAACCTCGAAACCACATGAGAATAATTTTTCCTCTAACTCCTTTGGTGTTACATCTATATCTACATAATCTTTTAACCAGCTAAGTGGTGTTAACATAATTTTTGCCTCCTGTTATATATTCAAGAAATGAATCTAGTTGTCATCAATCTGGTCTAATACCCTAAGGTCTGACTCGAATAAAAGCTTGATGTTGTTAATTCCGTATTTGAGCATTGCAATACGCTCAAGACCGATACCAAATGCAAATCCGCTGTACTCATTTGTGTCTATGCCACAGCCCTCAAGCACCTTTTTATTTACCACACCTGCACCAAGCACCTCAATCCAGCCTGTGCCCTTGCATAAAGAGCAGCCCTTGCCGTGGCACTGGAAGCAGCTTACATCAACCTCTACAGACGGCTCTGTAAATGGGAAGTATGAAGGACGAAGACGTGTTGTGACATTCTTTCCGAACATCTTCTTTACAAGCTGGTCAAGCATACCCTTTAAATCGCACAGTGTGATTCCCTTATCTACCACAAGACCCTCCATCTGTGTGAACATAGGAGAATGTGTTGCATCATCATCTGAACGGAAAACCTTACCCGGTGAAACAACCTTGATAGGCGGTTTCTTTGCTTCCATTACATGAATCTGTCCTGCTGAGGTCTGTGTGCGCAGTAAAAACTCAGGTGATAAGTAGAATGTATCCTGCATATCACGCGCCGGATGATCCTTTGGAGTATTTAAAGCTGTGAAATTATAGTAATCATTCTCGATTTCTGTACCCTCGTAAACCTCAAAGCCCATAGATGTGAAAATCTCCGAGAGCTGGTCCTTTACCTGTGTTACAGGATGAAGATTACCCTTTTTGCCTCTCTTTGCAGGCATAGTGACATCTATTTTCTCGCTCTCATACTTGCGCTTAAGTGCCTCTGCCTCAAATTTCTTAACCTTCTCATCAAGAAGCTTCTCAACTGCCTCACGTGTCTCATTGACCCACTGGCCTACCTTTGGTCTGTCCTCCGGAGCAACATCCTTCATGCCCTTTAAGACAGCTGTGAGCTCACCCTTCTTTCCAAGAATTGCAGCACGCACATCATTTAATTTTTCAAGGCCGTCAGCCTTATCAATTTCAGCAAGTGCTTTCTCTCTGATCTGTTGAATTTTGTCTCTCATCGAATTTCACCTCATAATATTTTTCTTAATTTGCATAAACTCGTAACTCCAAGCTCGAATTTCCCGTTTATGCGATAAAAAACGCCCCTGCATGGCTATTAAACCGTGCAGGGACGAAAATTCCGCGATACCACCCTGATTTCCATTGACGTTTTACTCAATGGACTCTCATTGATATGTGTAACGTACATAACACGTCATGAACTACTGTACTTCATCCATGCAGCTTCAGTGTGAACTTCAATCAATAGCCTTTTTGTAAGACTGCTTTCAGCCGATGACAATCTCTCTCTGGTCAAAGTACTATAATCTACTATGCACCTTCATTGCTTTTATTATATATAGCTGCGACATATATATCGCAAATGCTTATTTCTTAATAACACATAAGTCATTTTAGCACAATCTCTATATTTTGCAAGTAGAAAATTTTATATTTGATTTATATTTTATTTCTAAGCCCCTTAGGATAATGGTTTTTAACCTGTGTGCCATTCACCTTGCCCCAGCCGGCCGTGTATCCGTCCACACATACAAGTGCCCAGCCCTTTTTGCATTCAGCCGCCTGCTCATCAGATAACACGACTGACTGACCATTGAAAAAGCCGATAGTCTGCGGATTGTCACATGTAAGTTTTACTAGATTTTTAGCATCATTTAGCTTAAGTGCAAGTGCCAGCGAATGCGACGGCTCAAAGCGCTGTTTTTTAAACTCTCCTATATGAAGCCCTGCTCGCTGCACCTTAAGCCCTTTAATATCAACTTCCATATCAGGCAGCCTGTAGAGTTGCTCCCCAAACATGACAAGCCTTGAGTTTTTAATCCATGCTGCCACATCCTCTGATATGGTCTCATCAAGAAACTCTGAGAGAAGCTTCATATTTTCTTTTGTGAGAGCCGGCTTTGTTTCATTTTTCCTGTTCTTACTATTTTTGTTCTTTTTGATTTTCCTGTCAGCTTTAAGGCCTGTGTCCTCTACTTTATTACAGCTATCCTCGCATACATCATAATCCACACCAAGCTCATTAACACTGCCTCTTCTCACAAGCTTTGCCACAAAATGCCCTTCTCCGTCCACCTTATGCGGCCAGAAGCGCTCCATTTCTTCAAGTGTAAAATCAGGATGTCTCTCCAAAAAATACTCAATTACATCCTCATTTTCTTCCTTCGAGAATGTGCAGGTGCTATATACTATCACGCCTCCCGGCTTAAGCATCACCGCAGCATTGTCCAGTATTTCCTTCTGCCTTGCCGCACAGATTGCCACATTTTCTATGCTCCACTGCTCTATTGCCTCAGGCAGCTTTCGAAACATTCCCTCTCCTGAGCAAGGTGCATCCACCTGTATAGCATTAAAAAAGCCCGGGAAATGTGAAGCAAGCACAAAGCTGTCCTCATTTGTCACAATCGCATTTTTAATTCCCATACGCTCTATATTCTGCGACAAAATCCGGCTTCTTTGTGTGTTAATCTCATTTGATACCAAAAGTCCGCTGTCTCCTAAATATGTGGCAAGCTGTGTGCTCTTTCCACCGGGTGCCGCACACAGGTCAAGCACTCTCATACCCGGCTTTGGAGCTAAAAGTGCAGCCGCCGACATGGCACTTGGCTCCTGTATGTAGTAAAGCCCCATCTCATGATACGGATGCTTTCCCGGACGCACATTCTCATCAAAGTAATATGCCTCATTTGCCCACGAAACCTTTTTATCTGAGGATATTTTAAGTGTTTTCAATATCCGCATTCTTTCTTCCGGGCTTTGTACCTTTAATGTATTAAATCTGAGTGCCTGAAATCTGTTATTGTCATAGCTGTATAAGAAATCATCCCACTCATCACCCAGAAAGGCCTTCATCTTTTTTTCAAACTCTATCGGTAAATTCATTGTCAAATCCTCTTGTTCTCTCAATGTATAACACACGTGTTTAAGCACTTCGATATTACCACATTTCTACTATCCATGCTATCAATTTTTTTAAACGTAAAAATTCACCTTTAAATCAGCTATAGTGGCTGCTAAATATAATAAAATCCCGAAAGTTATAATAATTGAGACATATCACTGCTCACTACGTACACTGCTTATATCCACCACTGTCACATCCTTATAATAATATCCGATTATATCCTTATAGCTGCTTCCTGCCTTTGCCAGCTTGTCTGCCCCATACTGGCTGAAGCCTATTCCATGGCCGAAGCCTCCGCCGGACAGTGTATAGTGACCATTTGCACCGGCACTCACACTAAAGCAGGCGCTTGGTATCATCGACATATTCTCCCTCACAGAGCCATCGTTTAATGTAACTTTTTTCTGATAATGCCCTAACGCCTTTCTTATATCATTCTCCGCCGTAAAGGTCTGCGATTTGTTTCCGTAATTTATTGTGAGCGAAAGTACATAACCAGCATCCGACGTCTTATCGACAGAAATACCTGTTGCTGTGCCGTACTGAGGATCATTGTATGCCGATAAATCGAGTTCCGAGGACCATCTGTAGTATGGCGAATTGTCATCCACCGACTCCACCTTGTGTATGAAATCCGGTGTACTCGAAGACCATACCTCCATATCCTCGGTTTTTCCGGCAGACGTAGAAAAATAATAACATGTTATTAAGCTTCCTCCACATGAGACAACCTGTCCTGCTGTAGCTTTTACAGCCTCATCGGTCGACTGCTTTGTTTCTGAAGCGTTATAGACCTGAAAAGCCGTGGTATTGTCAATATTTGCTCCGTATAACGCATACTGTGTATTTTTCATCTGTGAATATACAAAGGTTCTTGCGCAAACAGCCTGAGCCTTAAGCGCCTCTGCATCAAATGTAGACGGCATCTCCGACGGCAGCACATAGCGCACATATGTCTCCACATCGACTGTATTCACCGCCACAATACCTTCCTCTGTCCCGATAAACTCAAATGAGCCCGGATAGCTCTTACCGTTTATGCTGACATAATTGTCCGCTGAGCTCACCTTTATCCGGCTTTTTTGCGCATTTGCCATATATGCACCCACATCGTCAATAGTATTGCTTCCACAGTCAGCATCATCCACATAAATGTTAGCTGCGGCAGCTGCCGCAATTGTTGGAAACGCATCCTTTCCATCGTTTTTTATAAGCACTCTTATGTATGTAAGGTCAGGTACCTGTCTTCTGACGATGGCACATATTCTGCCGGAATCAAGTATGTAAGAAAGTGTTTCACTTCCGATTATCAGGTCAGAAACCGCTATTTCCTTAGGTGAAGTGCCTGTCTCATCATACACCGGCAGCTTGTCTGACTGCATTGGAATGTCACCCTGCCCTGCAATCTGCATGGTACCGTCTCCGTACGACAGCATCACACCTGATATATCATCCGGCTTTATCTGTATCTTTTTGACCTTAGAGCCACTGATTTCAATATCACAGACACCTGTAAAGTTCTCTTCCATGGTACCCTTTGCCCTGTATAGATCTCCATCACATATGAAAATCAGCCTTCCATCGTCATTTGACACAATATATGCATTCTCATACACCATATCCTTCGTCACAGCCCTCGCCTGTTTTACAAGTGTCCCTTTTTCCTTTTGTACCATAACAATTGCAAAAACAATAACCACGCATACCACGGTTATCGCAAGCATTATCCAGACCATCTGATTCGGCTTTTGCCGTCTTCGTCTTCTATTTGCCAAATTTCTGTTCTCCTTAACACCCAAATAGTGGTTACTGCTCAAAAAATGGGAGCTGCAAAAACAGCTCCCTTTATCATCTGTACCTAAGAATCCTTTGTGCTTTAAAAATCTTTTGTATCTCATAAAGCTTTTGTACGTCCGGAGTTCTTTTGTACATTATTATTCTTTTGTAAGAACCCAAAATGCCGGCCCTGTAATTTAGACTCCTAGCGCTCTTGCTAGGTGGGTAACCGCAGTCTGCCTTCTGCCTTCCGCTGCATAATGACGGCCTGACATCCGGCCTGCGATGTTGGGTTCCCGTTAAAGTCGATGTAGGTTCAAAAAAAGAAGGGGCCTCGTACATTTCAGGATATTCACTGTTTTTAACTGATTCTTATTATACTCCAGTATATGTTCTTTTTCAACATAAAATGTAGAATTAATTATATTTTTTATAATATGGAGATTATCGGTTACTGTTCACACACCACTATCCCGCGAGGTGTTTTGGCATGAATATGCCAAAATCCCGAGACATACAAGCCAAAATTCCATTGCCGCAGGCAATCTGGAATGAATTTTGGCTACGTTACTGTGAACTGAGTGAACAGTAACGATTATCGGATTCCAAGGATATCTTTTACTGCCTTTGGCATATCCGGCGCATCTACCACCCGGTTATGAAGCACCGGTGCTGTGCGGATCGTCTCAACTGCCTGTGGAAGTTTCACTCCGGAAAGCGCACTCAATTCATCAGCCAGTGCAAAATCATCCTTACCGTCTGTATCTGCTCCAAGTGCTTCCATTACACTTCTTGTAAATTTATATGGGCTTGCTGTGGATGCAATGACAGTTGGTGTGGTATCATTGGTATCTTTTACATATTTGTCATAAACACCTGCTGCAACTGCAGTATGGGTATCTATCACATAATGACTGTCTTTGAAGATTTCTGCGATTGTTTTTGCTGTTTCGTCTTCTGTACAGTAATTGCCATAGAAGTCTGCAAGCTGTGCCTTCATGTCTTCTGTGATGGTATACTCGCCGCCTGCAGTAAGAGACTGCATCAGCTCTGCACATTTTTTTGCATCACCGCCTGCGATACGGTAGATCAGACGTTCAAGATTGCTGGAGATCAGAATATCCATGGACGGTGAGGTTGTAAGGATAAAGTCACGCTTTCTGTCATAAGTTCCTGTGCGGAAGAAATCATACAGAACCTTGTTATCATTGGAGGCACAGATAAGTTTGTGAACCGGAAGTCCCATCTGTTTTGCATAATAAGCAGCCAGGATATTTCCAAAGTTTCCGGTAGGTACTACCACATTGATCTCCTGACCGTCTTTGATCTTGCCCTGACGTACAAGTGATGCATATGCATATACATAATAAACGATCTGCGGTACCAGACGTCCGATATTGATAGAGTTCGCAGATGAGAACTGATATCCTGCAGCATCAAGTTCTGCTTCCAGTTCCTTATCATTGAACATTTTCTTTACGGCAGTCTGTGCATCGTCAAAGTTTCCGGTAATTCCCACAACATATGTATTGTTGCCTTTCTGAGTTACCATCTGTTTCTCCTGGATAGGACTTACACCATGTTTCGGATAGAAAACGATGATCTTGGTTCCCGGAACATCTGCAAATCCGGCCATTGCCGCTTTACCTGTATCTCCGGAAGTAGCGGTAAGAATAACAATCTCATTTTTTACCTGATTCTTCTTAGCAGCTGTAGTCATAAGATGTGGAAGAATTGATAATGCCATATCCTTAAACGCAATGGTCGCACCATGATACAGCTCAAGGAAATAAGCTCCGTCTGCTTCATGAAGCGGTGCGATCTCTTTCGTATCAA
>OIBU01000739.1_pt1 | contig 10106 bp, 5 predicted proteins | sample 1581111 | NCBI WGS metagenome assembly OIBU01 (sample SAMEA3882508, study PRJEB24775) | human gut metagenome | biome: human-associated habitat; feature: intestine environment; material: feces | place: Netherlands | collected 2009/2010 | reverse complement strand
ATACAGCTATCCGGCAGGGACAATCTGAAATTCTATATCGAAGGCCGCTTCGTTGGCCATTACGACCGGCATAGAAAACTGCGCCGGATAGTATTCCTGTTCCGGGACATCGAAGAGGAAGTCTGCCGCAGGTTCATTCTCGACATGGCGATGGCGCAAACGAAAATTTTCCCGTGGTTCTTCGACCTGGACAACGGCAGAATGGTCATCGACGCCCGCTGGTTCGACCACGTCGGCATCCCGCGCGGCGACTGTTCGATGAGTCCCGGGATCTTTTTCGACATGCTCCATCCCGACGACCGGGAAACCCTTTCCGCAGCATTCGCAAAGCAGCTATCCGGGATACTCACCCCCGAGGCATACGCCTACCGCGTCCGCCGCTGCGACGGGACATGGGAATGGTTCGAGGGACAATCCGTATACCTGGGGCAGGCACACGACGGCTCGCCCTATCGCGTGGTGGGTATCTGCCAGAGCATCCAGGCCCACAAGGAGGTCGAAGGACGCCTGCGCGAAGCCCGCGACAAGGCCCGCGAGAACGACCGGCTGAAATCGGCGTTCCTGGCCAACATGAGCCATGAAATCCGGACGCCGCTCAACGCCATCATCGGCTTCGCCAACCTCGTGACATGCGACGACGTCCCCTTCAGCGAAACGGAAAGGCAGGAGTACAGCCGCCTGATCTCGGCCAACGGCGACCAGTTGCTGCGCCTGATCTCGGACATCCTCGACCTTTCGAAGATCGAGTCGAACACCATGGAGTTCTGTTTCGGCGACCAGTCGCTGCACACGCTGCTGTCGGATATCTACCAGTCCCAACTGCTCACCATGCCCCCACAGGTCGAACTGAGGCTCGAACTCCCGCAGGCCGACACGACGATCCGCACCGATGCCTCGCGGCTCAAACAGGTCATCAACAACCTGATAAACAACGCCGCGAAGTTTACCGACAGGGGCAGCATTACATTCGGGTACCGCACGGACGAGGGCGCGGGAGAGGTCGAACTGTTCGTCAGGGATACGGGGAAAGGCATTTCGCAGGAGCACGTGGGCCGGATATTCGAGCGTTTCTACAAAACCGACTCCAATGCGAAGGGCGTCGGGCTGGGGCTTTCCATCTGCCGCACGATCATTGAAATACTCGGCGGCGACATCTCGGTCGTCTCCGCACCGGGCAAAGGCACCTGCTTTAAGATCGTGCACCCCGTCCACCGTACGGAAACGGCGGCGGAAACCGCGGGGGCATACCGGTAAGGTACGATTCTTGCCCCGCTTGCAGCGTTCAACATAAATTCTGTGACTTATGATCGAAAAAGTAACGCTGCAACTCTCCGGGGATGCGGACTTCACGTCCGAAGGCGGGCCCCGCTGCGAGGAGATGAACCCCAAGACACTGCTGCTCTATGCCGCGGCGAAATGCGTCGGCAAGACAGCCCTGATGATTATGGATAAGGAACGCTTCCGCCCCAAACGCTTCGAGATCGGCATTTCGGGCGAGCTCTCGGACGAAACGCCTCAATCCGAAAGTACCTTCAAATCGTTCCACGTGGTCTACAACATCGAATGCGACACCGAGGACGACCAGGCCAAGGTCGGCCGTGCAGTGACGCTGGCGCACGAAAAGTATTGCGGCATGATGCAGATGCTGCGCAAGGTCGCACCCGTATCGCACGAAATCGCGGTGGTCAGCACCGACGCGGTGAAAGCCTGACGCGACGGACAGGATATACAGAAACGGGGATTATCGAAAATCCCCGTTTTTTTGTACCCCCACAGGCAGGAAACCGGCGACGGCGTCCCGAAGAGGCGGTCTCGGCCATGCGGTTTCCGCAGCCGGAACAGGCATCCCCGCCGCGACGGCCTGCCGGGCAGGGCCTGCCTGCCGCCGCTCACTGCGCCGTGATGCGCAGGTAGTCCGATACCGCCACGGCATAGTTGTAATGAGCCTTGATTGCATTGGTGTAGAGCTGTATCCAGCTCAGCTGCGCCTGCAACACATCGAGGATCGTAGAGAGCCCCTCGCCGTAGGAATAGGTGCTGATGTCGAGGTTTTCGCCGGCGATGCGCAGGCTCTGCTCCGTGGCATCGACCTGTGCCCGGCTGTTGACCAGCGCCGTCCAGCCGTTCATCTCGTCGCGCACGATATTGTCGTGCAGCAGCGCGGTGTTCCACTCGCTCTGCCGCTGGACGGCGCGTGCAGCACCCGTGGCGCGGCGGCGTTCGCCCCAATGGAAAATCGGGAGCGTGAGTTTCACGAACGCCGAGCCGTCGACCGTCGTGGCGCCCGTCCGGTTGGGGAAATACGGCTGCCACGAGCCGCCGATGCCGACGCTCACCTGCGGATTGAACGGCGCGCGCGCCGCCCGGATACCCGCGTCGGCCTGTTCGCTGCGCAACCGGGCAGCCATATAGTCCGGACGGCGCCCCAGCACCTCGTCGGGCAGTACGCGCACAGGCTGCGGCAGCGAATCGCGGATGCCCTGAGCAAGTTCCACCGCAAGGTCGGGATCCGTGCCGCGCAGGATGTTGAAATTGTGCAGCGCGACGGTATAATTCTGCTCGGCACTCACCAGCCCGTACTGCGCTTCGCTCAGACGGGCGTCGATCATTAGCACATCGCCCTTGGCAATGTAGCCCTCGGCGAAACGGCGGTCGACGACCTCCTTGAGCGAGCGGATTATGTTGACATACTGGCGCATGGATGCGGCATACAACTCCATGGCGGAGAGGTTCCAGTAGGTATACTCGGCCGCATAACGCACGTCGAGCTGCGTGAACTCCTCGTCGCAGAGAGCGATGTCGTAGCCCAGCTCGGCCTGTTTGTAGGCCGCACGTACGGCCCCGCCGCCGTAGACGGTCTGCACGAGTTGCGGAAGGACGCTGAAATTCCACCGCTCCACCCCGTCGTAGTGGTGTACCGTGGCGGTGAAACTGCCGTCGAGCGACAGCCGCTGCAGGTAACCCGTACGAGCCTGTCCCATGGTCTGGGAAGCGGCATCGCTCTTCGATGCGGCGACCTTCAGCTCCCAGCTGTATTCGGTCACGGCCTGCCGGTAGTCGCCGAGCGAGGTCTGGGCGGTGGCGGGCACGAAGGCCAGCAGTGCGGAGAGGATCAGATAATTCTTCATGACTTGCGGATATTGTAGAAAATGGCATAGACGACCGGCAGCACGCAGACCGTCAGCAGCGTGGCGACGAGCAGGCCGCCCATGATCGTGGCGGCCATGGCGCCGAACATCGAGTCGAACAACAGGGGCAGCATACCGAGGATCGTGGTACCCGAAGCCATCGCCACGGGGACGATTCGGCTGCGCGTAGCCGCCGTGAGGGCTTCGTAGGCATCCTTGCCTTCGGAGCGCAGCACGCCGACCTGTCCGACCAGCACCACGGCGTTCTTGATGTTCATGCCCACCAACCCCAGCAGTCCCAGCAGGGAGAAGAAGTTGAAGACCTTGCCCGTGACGGCCAGTCCGAGCACCACGCCGATGAAGATCAGCGGGATCATCAGCAGGATGACGACCGGCTCGCGGTAGTTGCGGAAAAGCAGGAGCAGCACGATGAAGATAAGCACCATCGTCAGGGGCATATACCTGGCCAGGGCCGAGTTGGATTCCTGCTGGCTCTCCTGCTCGCCGAAAACCTTCATCGAATACCCTTCGGGGAGCACCACGCCGCGCAGAACCGAATCCCGCAGCGCAGCGTAGAGCCGCATGGTGTTGACCCCGCGGCCGGGGTCGCACTGCGCCTTCATGACCCGCTGACGGTTGTAGCGTTTCACCACTCCGACGCGGTATTCGAAGCGGAAGCCGTCGGTCGCCTGCTCGATGGAGTAGACCTTGCCGGCGGGGGTGAAAATCGGCAGTGCCTGCAGGTTGGTGAGGTTGTAGGTGTCGATATTCTCGTCCTTCAGAAGGATCGGCATGAACTGGTCGCCCTCGCGGTATTCGCCGAGGCGGTAACCCTGCGTGGCGATGGTGATGCCCTGCGCCATCTGGCTGCGGGTGACGCCGATACGCTGCCCCTTCATCTGCGAGTAGAGCGGCAGCCATGTCGGGACGCGGTTGCCCCAGCTGTTGCGGATGTTGACCGTGCCTGCCGTCCGCCACATGATCTCTTCGGCGGCCTGCGTCAGGCGGCGGAGCGTGTCGATATCGTCGCCGATAAACCCGAATTCGATCGCCGCATCGGGCACGGGCGAGAGTTTGAAAAGCGACGAGCGCAGCCACACGTCGGGGCACATCGCCCGGACATAGGCGTTGAAACGCGCCTCGACAGCTTCGGTCTGCCCTTTGTCGTGCAGTTCGACGAGGATGTTCCCGAAATTGGGGCGCAGCGAAACGCTGCTGCTGGCCAGGTAGTAGCGCGGCGGCGTGGAACCCATCGTCACCGAGACGGTCTTCACCTCGGGCTGCGCATGAAGCCACTCCTCCATCGTGCGCAGGTTGCGTTCCGTGTCCCGGATATTGTACCCCTCGGGCAGCAGCACGTCGGCACGGAAATAGGGCTTGTCGAGCGACGGGAAGAAATTCTGGGGCATAAGACCCATTACCGCCAATGCCGCCGCAAAGAGCGCCACGACGCCTGCCACGACGCCCCACCGCCATCGCAGCAGGGCAGCCAGCAGGCGGTCGAAAGCGCGGTAAAATTTCGTATCGTAGGGATCGTGCGCGGCAGGGTTCACGCGGAGCATGAAGTCGCCGAAAAGCGGCGTCTGCGTCAGGGCCAGCACCCAGCTCAGCAACAGCGACAAGGCCAGCACGACGAACAGCGGCTTGACGATCTCGGCCACGGACGACGGCGCCAGGTAGAGCGGCAGGAACGAGAAAATGGCGATCAGCGTCGCGCCGAGCAGGCTCCAGCGCGGGGCATTCGCCCCGTCGACGACCGCACGGCGCCGCGCGACACCCCGCAGCATGGCCTGCTGCGCGTTATCGGTCACCACGATGGCATTGTCCACGAGCATACCCATGGCGATGATGAACCCGGCGAGCGACGTACGGTTGAGCCCCTCGCCCAGGAACTGCATCAGCAGCAGCGTACCCCCGATGGAGAACAGCAGCGAGCTGCCGATCAGCACCCCGGCGCGGAAACCCATGACGAGCATGATGATCAGGATGACGATGGCCACCGACTCGGCGAGGTTCAGCACGAAGGTCGCATTGGCCTGCTGCGCGATGCGGTTCTCGGGATAAAGCACCGTAAGATCCATGCCGACGGGCATCTGGCGCGTAAGGCCGTCGAGCACGCGGATGATCTTCTCCCCGGTTTTCACCACGTCGACCTGCGCCTCGGTCGAAATGCCGATGCCCACGGCACGGCGGCCGTCGACGCGCATGAGCGTCTGCGGCGGGTCGGCATAGCCCCGTTCGACGCGGGCGATGTCGCCCAGGCGGTATTGTTTGCCCGAGGCAGCGGTCAGCATCTGGTTTGAGATATCGTCGAGGCCCTTGTAGGTTCCGGCCTCGAGAATCTGTATCTGGAGCGCCCCGGCCTGTTTCTCGCCGCTGTTGACGATGGTGTTCTGCTGGCCGATGGTCGCCACGATCGTCTCGGGGCGGATAGCGAAGTTGGCAAGCGCTGCAAGGTTGACATAGACGTTCACGACGGGCGTCTGCTCGCCGAAAAGGCTCACCTTCTGCACGCCGTCGACCGTCACGAGCGCCGTCTTGATCCGCTGTGCCCAGTCGCGCAACTCCGCCCAGGTGAAACCCCCGTCGACCGACAGGCCGTAATAGATACCGTAGACGTCGCCGAAATCGTCGGCCACGGTCACGGGCGAAGCCCCGGCAGGCAGCCGGGGCTGGATGTTGAGTACCTTGCGCCGCAGTTCATCCCACAACTGGGGTATCTCGGAAGCACGGGTCGCAGGGTCTAATTCGACCAGGATCTTCGACAGTCCGTAATAGGATTCGGACGTGATTTTATGCACGAGGCGCATCGACTGCACCTCGCGCTCGATCGGTTCGGTCACAAGCTGTTCGACTTCGAGCGGCGTGGCGCCCGGGTAGGAGCAGACCAGCGACGCACTCTTGATGACGAATACCGAGTCCTCCTTTTTTCCCAGCGTAACGAAGCCCAAGGCTCCGCCCGCCAGCAGGATGAAAAGGAAAAACCAAACGACTTTTCTGTTCTTCAATGAATATTCGGGCAGGCTCATCGTCGCATCAGTTTAAGATTCTCACCCGTTCGCCCTGCCGCAACTGGTAAACCCCGGCCGTGACGACCCGCTCACCCGGTTCCACCCCGCTGTCGACCACGACCCGGTCACGGCCGTACAACTCGCCCAGGGTCACGGCCCGGCGCTCGACACGGTCGCCGCCGATCACCACCCAGACGTAAGTGCCGCCTTCGGCCGGGGCATAAACGGCCGAGACGGGCAGGGATACCGCATCCGTGACGGGATCGGCGCTCTGCATCGTGACCATGCACGACATGCCGGGCGAAATCGAATAACGCCCGGTGTCGACATCCGTAAGGCGCAGCGACACGGGGAACCCCGAAGCATCGGACGATGTCTTGGCATAGTCCTTCAGCACGGCGGGGAACCTGACGCCCCGGTAGTTGTCGAACTCGACTTCGAAGCGGGTCGAAGGCAACGACAGGAGCGACAGGCCGCTTTCGGGCATGGTGAACTGCACCTTGGTCGTCACCGGGTTCACGACGCGGACGATGGACTGCCCGGCCTGCACGCGTTCGTAATTGTCGACGAACTTGCGTTCCACGACGCTGGCGAAAGGCGCACGGAGCTTGGTCTCCTTGAGCAGGCCGAGGGAGTTCTCATAGGCGGACTTGACTTGTGCGTAACGGGTCTGGGCGCTTTCGAACTCCTGGCGGGATACGGCTTCGTGCTCCAACAACCGCTGCATACGCTGCATCTGCGAACGGGCCTCCTCGAAAGCCGACCGGTCGGCCGAAACCTGTAATTCGATATCCCGGGGATCGAGTTCGGCCAGCAGCGCCCCCTTTTTGACGCTTTCGCCCTGCGCGACGGGGACATCGAGCACCTGCCCCGGAAGCTTGAAGGCGAGGTTCACGGCGTCATCGGGCGTCGCCAGCCCTGCGAAGTCCTTGTCGATGACCGCCGCACCGGCTGCCGTGGTGACTTTGACGGGACGCACGGTCTCGGGCACAGGCTGGCGCCGGGCGCAAGCGCCCAGGAGAAAGACTACGATTAAAACATGGAAAGTTCGCATAATAAGAAAGTTGACTCCGTTCCCGGGGTCAACTTTCATACCACATGCCGCAAAATGTCCCTACGGACGAATATCGCGACAATTCTTTTTAGCACGGATCACGCCGTCCTCCAGCACCACCATGCCGTTGTTGGCGCGCAGCATGGTCTTCATGGTCGAAGCGTCTATGTTATAGCACCGTACATCCCCCGAACCGAAATCGTGGTAAGTGACCCCGTACAACGGCTGCGGGGTAAGGCAGACGACGCGGGCACCCTCCTCCGCGGCCCGCCGCACGACCTTGGCGAACCGCTTGGCGCAACCGCGCGGCAGGCGGTCGAACGACGTAACGCAGAGCAGGTACACGCGCCCAGGAGCAGTCACGATCTCCTCGGTCGCATCCCCTTCGGCATCGCGCAGGGAGAATTCGCTCATGAGCGGGCGGATGGCGGGCATCTCGTCCGTAGTCCGGGTATCGACCCACTCCCATTTTTCGGCATCCTGCCAGGCCGTGTCGTCGAGCGAAAACTCGCGCAGCTTGCCCGTCTTGATGTTGCGGTAGACAAGTACGGTCTCCGTTTCGCCGGGCTCGACGACCGGGGCGTGCATCCCCTCCCAGATATTGACCCCGACCTTATAGGGCAGGAAGTCGATCAGCGGCAGGTGGCGGTAGCAATAGTATCCCAGATACATCGTGAGGAAGAAAAAGGTGACGGTAAGCACGATTTCCAGGGGGTTGAAGGCGAAGATCTTGTCGGGGCGGTAACGCCACCAGACCACCAGAGCCATCGGCAGCAGCGCCAGGTTCTTGTAGAAAGTCTCCCACGGCGTCAGCTTCAGCGCCTCGCCGAAACAACCGCAGTCCTCGACGGGGATCACCGTAGCGCTGAGCAGGGTGAGGGCGGTGAAAAAGAGCATGGAAAGCACGGCGAAGATCGAGATCAGGCGGATACGTACCTTGAAGAGGAGCATACAGCCCATCATCATCTCGGCACCGCACAACCAGATCGAAAAGGCCATGCTCGCCCCCTGGAGGGATTCCATCCCGTAGATGGAAAGATACTCGTTGACCTTCATGGCGGTGCCCCACGGATCGATGACCTTCGTGAAGCCCGACACGATGAACGTGCAGGCAAGGATCAGCCGGCAGACATTGGCCAGCAGTTTAAAGGCCCTGGACTTCCGCATCGGCTTCGAGTATTGGTGCCAGCTGGGCACATATTTTAGCAAAAATACCCTCCGGGGAATCCATCGCCCCCGCAGGATCGCTGCAATCGACGACCCGCAGCGCGGGGTCTTTGGCCGCGGCTTCGAGGTATACGCTGCGCACGGCCTGTTGCAAGGCGAGCGACGCCTCGTGGATGTCCTGTCCGCCCTGCAGGTACTCGCGGTCGTCGCCCTCGCGCAGTTCGGAGAGTTTGCGCTCGGTAAAGGTGAACGGCACGTCGAGGAACAAGGACACGTCGGGACGCGGCAGGCCGTTATGACAGAATTCGAGGTATAGGATCCAGTCGGCCAATCGGTTGCGTTCTTCTCCGGCGGGCAGCTTGGCGCACTGGAAACCCACGTTCGAATAGACATAGCGGTCGAGAATGACCGCCTTGCCCTGCGCGAGCCACTCCCTGATCCGGGAGGCGGCATCGGCACGGTCGCCCGCGAAGAGCAGCGCCACGAGGTAGGGGTCGACCTCACCCACACCGCCGAACTCGCCGCGCAGGAAACGGGCTATCAGCTCGCCGTAGACGGGCGAATCGAAACGCGGGAAGTGCACATACTCGCTCTCGACGCCCCTGTCGGCAAAAAACCGGCGCAACATGCGGATTTGGGTCGATTTACCGGCCCCGTCCAAACCTTCGAGTACTATGAACATAGGTTAATTCCGAATTATTTAAGTTTTTATCCTTCAATAAGTTGCCACGGCCCGCTATCCGCGCAGCATCCGCACCGCGCGTTCCACGCCGCCGGCCAGCGCATCGGCCTCGGCCAGCGTATTGTAAAGCGCGAACGAAGCGCGGCACATCCCCGTCGTGGAGAAATGCGTCATGGTGGGTTCGGCACAGTGCTGCCCGGTACGGACGGCGATGCCCAGCTTGTCGAGGATCATGCCCATGTCGTAGGGATGCACACCTTCGACGTTGAACGACACGATGGCACATTTGCCGGGCGTCGTACCGTAAATCCGCAGCCCGTCAACGGCCGTAAGCCGTTCGGTCGCACGGTGCAGCAGTGCCGCCTCGTGCGCTTCGACCTCGGCCGGGTCGAAACGCCCGACGAATTTCACGGCTTCGCCCAGGGCGATGGCCCCGGTGAAATTGGCCGTACCGGCTTCGAACTTGAGCGGCACGGGGGCATAGGTGGTCTTGGCGAAGGTCACGGTATCGACCATATCGCCCCCGCCGAGAAACGGCGGCATGGCTTCGAGCAGCGCACGTTTGCCATACAGCACGCCGATGCCCATGGGGCCCATTAGCTTGTGGCCGGAAAAGGCCACAAAATCCACGCCCAGCGCCTGCACATCAATCGGCATGTGGGGGGCGCTTTGGGCGGCGTCCATCACCACCACGGCGCCGTGCTTGTGGGCCAAATCAATGATGGTGTCCATTGGATTGGTGCGGCCAAATACATTGGACACCTGCGCCACAGCCACCAGAGCGGTTTTGTCTGTGATCTTCGCTTCCAGCTCCGCCATAGGCAGGCTGCCGTCCGGCCGGCATTCCAGATAGCGCAGGGTGGCGCCGGTTTGCCGGGCAACCATCCGCCAGGGCAGCATATTGGAGTGGTGCTCCGCAATGCTTACCACGATCTCGTCCTCCGGGCCGATTCGGTGCAGGCCGTAGCTGTATGCCACCAGGTTCAGGCTCTCTGTGGCGTTGCGGGTAAAGATAATTTCGCTGTCGCTTTTGGCGTTCAGAAAACGGCGCACCGTCTCTCGGG
>OIBU01000731.1_pt1 | contig 10160 bp, 10 predicted proteins | sample 1581111 | NCBI WGS metagenome assembly OIBU01 (sample SAMEA3882508, study PRJEB24775) | human gut metagenome | biome: human-associated habitat; feature: intestine environment; material: feces | place: Netherlands | collected 2009/2010 | reverse complement strand
TCTGCCGCACCTCGCTCGCCGTATCGGCACTTAGAATTATGCGGTATTGCCCTATTATAACATATTGCCGAACTCTTTGATACAAACGGAATAATCTTTATATAAATTTAATGTAGGCCTACCCGATCCGTGGCAGCCCCGGCACTTTTTTGCACGCTGGGCGGGGCATTGGTTGAAATCAGGCCGCAAATCGGTTATACTATTTTGTAATAATTGGATTGTTCTGCCCTGCGGGCGATATTGCCATATAAAAAGGAGTGTTTTTACAATGTCCCATACCGTTATGGTGACCGGTGCCGATGGCTTTATCGGCAGCCATCTGGCCGAAGAGCTGGTAAAAAGCGGCGAGAAAGTGCGTGCTTTCTGCCTGTATAACTCGTTTGGTTCCCTGGGCTGGATCGATACCTTGCCCCCGGAGATCCGCAATGAAATGGATATCTTTATGGGCGATGTACGTGACCCCAACGGCGTGCGTACTGCCATGCGCGGGCAGGAGCGCGTGTTCCATCTGGCTGCCCTGATTGCCATTCCGTTCAGCTACCACAGCCCGGACAGCTATGTGGATACCAACATCAAGGGCACCCTGAACGTGCTGAACGCCGCCCGCGAGCTGGGCACCCAGCGCGTGATGGTTACTTCCACCAGCGAAGTGTACGGCACCGCCCAGTATGTGCCCATTGACGAGCACCACCCGTTCCAGGGCCAGAGCCCCTACTCTGCCACCAAGATCGGCGCGGACCGCCTGGCTGAAAGCTTTTACCGCAGTTTTGACCTGCCGGTTTCCATTGTGCGCCCCTTCAACACCTATGGCCCGCGCCAGAGCGGCCGCGCCATCATCCCCACCATCATCACCCAGCTGCTGGCCGGCCAGCAGGAAATCAAGCTGGGCAGCCTGACCCCCACCCGCGACTTTAACTATGTCAAGGACACCGCCCACGGCTTTATGGCCATTGCGGACTGCGATGCCGCCATTGGCCAGGAAATCAACATTGCCACCGGTGTGGAACATTCCATCGGCGATTTGGCCAATGAGCTGATTGCCCAGATCAACCCCAGCGCCAGGATCGTCTGCGAAGCCGAGCGCCTGCGCCCCGAAAAGAGCGAGGTCAACCGCCTGCTGGGCGATGCCACCAAGCTGCGCACCCTGACCGATTGGAAACCGCAGTATACCTTTGAACAGGGCCTTGCCGAAACCATTGAGTTCCTGCGCGGCAACCTGGACCAGTACAAGGTCGGCCAGTACATTCTGTAAGGGCGGTTGTAAGAAAGTTTTATGCCAATAAAATTACAAAAGCTGCCCGCCGCTGTGCGGTGGGGGCTGGCTGTGCTGTGCGCCGCCGTGTGCGGTGTGCTGTGGGCCTATTACTGGCGGGTGTTCTTTGGGCTGGATAACCGTGTGTCCCCCCTGGTGGTTACACTGGGGTGTGCGGCCTTTCTGGAAGTATGTCTGCTGGCCGGGTATTGTGTGCGGCGGTTTGCAAAAGGATTTGCGGCAAAAGGGGCCGTGTGCATCTTTTTGTGCGGGCTGCTGTTTGCATTTGCCAACCCGCCGCTGCAAACGCCGGACGAAGCCGACCATTACCTGCGCACCTATGCCATCTCCACCGGGCACTTTGATTTTGATGCTTCCCGCACCTACCCGGACGATGCGGCCTACCTGCTGGAAGCGTTCCCCGGTGCATGGGTGAATGCGCATACCTCTGCCGGTGTGGGCACTGACCCCGATACCGGGGCGAAAAAAGCCTATAACACCGCGGGCTATGCCCTGAAGCAATACGGCAAGGAAGGCGCAGTGCAGAGCATGGCGGACAGCTTTGCCCTGTACCTGGCGCACGATGTGCGGGATTCTGTGCCGGACCCGGTCAGCGAGCCGGTCAGCTTTCTGGTCATTCCATTCCTGCCGGGTGCGGTCGGTATGGCGTTGGCACGCCTGCTGGGCTTTGGCGCGCTGGGCTGCCTATATGGCGGGCGCATCGTCAACCTGCTGGCCTACACGCTGTTGTGCGCGTTGGCGCTGGCCCAAGCGGAGCGTTACCGCCCGGCCTTTGCGGCCATTATGCTGCTGCCGATGTCGCTGTTTATGGGGGCGTCGCTGAGCTATGATGCAACCCTGCTGGGCTGCTATTACCTGATGCTTGCCCTGCTGACCCGCAAGGAGTGGAATACCCAAACGGCGGGCATTTACACCGCCGCCTGCATCTTTGTCAATATCGCTAAACCGTACCTGAACCTTTTGTGGGTGCTGCCTATCTTTTTGGTGGCAAAGCGGGAATGGCACGCCAAGGGACGCCGCCCGCTGTGGGCGCTGGGCGGCTTTGGCGGTGCTATGGCCGTTACCCTGCTGACGGAATGGTACGGAACGGCGTTCCGTTATAACTATCCCATCATTGAGCGCCAGGGCGGCAGCACGGTAAACGGCGGTGAACAGCTGGCCTTTGTGCTGCGCAACCCTCTGCGGACCATTGCTGCGTTCTGGGGGACCCTGGGAGAGAATGATTTCTTTATTGGGCAGCTCGGCCTGTTCGGCTGGAAGGACCTGCCCATCAGCTTTTTGAACCTGACCGGCCCGCTGGTGCTGCTGTTGGCCGCCCTGCTGGCTGCTGCGCAGCCAAAACGCGCCGATGCGTTCCCCACTCGCCGCCGCGTGGGCGGGGCGGCGCTGCTGGCGCTAGTGTACGCCGCCGGTGCCATGGCAGCCATGTATATCACCTATACCCCGGTGGGCATGGTGCGCATTGTGGGGCTGCAGGCGCGGTATTTCCTCTGCGTCTGGCTGGCATTGCTGCCCGCCCTGGCCGTGCTGCTGCGCAAAACCATCCGCCCCGCCATCACGGAAGAAAAGGCCGAAGCGGCCATCATCCCGCTGTGTGCCTGCTATGCCGTTTTTGGCGCTGTGCTGCTCTTCCAGCATTACTTTGTGGGGCCGGTGTACGTCGTATACGCGTGAGCTGGCTTACGCGTATATGTGAGAGAATAGTTAAAAATAATGGCGGTGTGCCTGCGGCACGATCAAATCTGCGGTTTTTCGCGGCTTTTGCGTGATAGTCTTCGGGTATAGAATCAGCCTTTATATGCTACCTTGCCCCAATTTTCTAAGCCGCCCACCGGGCGGCAATCCACCGCTAATGATTCATTGCTAATTACTAATTTAATTCTGATTCCGGGAGGTGCTGTACCGTGCAGATTGTATTCGGCCTGCTGTTTTTGCTGTTCTTCTCCGCATGCTGTCTGTGCGTGGCGGCATGCACCCGGTTCGATGCCGCCCTGCTGCCGCTGCCCGCCTTGTGCGGGTCGGCCGTGGTGCTGTATCTGCTTTCCCTGCTGGGGCTTTTGCAGTTCGGCCATTTTATCATCATGGCGGTCTGGCTGGCCGGCGGGGTCTACTTTGGGGTGCGTGCCGGGTGGCGGGCTATCCGGCGGGCGCTGTTCAGCCCCGGCTTTTTGCTGTTTGTGGGCGGCAGCTGCTTTTTGTGGGTGCTGTTTGCTTTGCAGCAGCCCATGTTTACCCAGTGGGATGAATTTACCGCCTGGGGCCTTGCCCCCAAGATGGTGGCGGAGCGCGCTGCGCTGTATGTGGCGGATCCCATCAACCTGACGGCGAGCTTTACTTACCCGGCAACCAGCCTGGTTTCCTATCTCTTCCAGCGCGTACCGGGCCAGTTTTATGAATGGCAGTGCCTGGCCGGGCTGGATATTTTGTTCCTGGCCTGCATTGCCCCGGCGGCAGCCATGCCGCGCAAAAGCTGGGCGGGTGCTGTGTTGGTGTTTGCTGCGGGCTTTCTTCTGCCGTTCTTTTTCAGCGTGGTTCCGGCGGGCACCCCATCCACCATGTACGCCAACGCCATGGCGGATACCCCCCTGGCGCTGCTGTTTGGCGGAACCCTGTGCCTGTATGCCGCGGCGGGCGGGCGCAAAACCGGCTTTTTTGCCTGTGCCATGCCACTTGCCGTGCTGACCATGACCAAAGATATCGGTTTTGCCTATGCCTTGATCGTTACGTTCCTGATCGGGCTGGATCAGCTGTTCGGTACGCCGCACCCGGATACAAAGCCTGCCCGCATTTTCGGCGTATCGCTGGTAAAATGCAGTATTCTGGCGGCGGTGGTGCTGGCGGTGTTTATCAGCTGGAACCGCTATACCGCCGCCGTGACCCCAACCGAAACCACTGGGGCCAGCGTGGGCAGCGCGGGCCTGAGCTATGGTGCTGTGCTGACCGGCGGCATCAAGCAGCTGCTGGGCATTGGGCGCGAAGAACGCTTTGCCCAGATCATGCAGAGCATGGGCCAGGCATTTTTGTACCGCCGCGTCTGTTTGGTGGGCGCGCCCATCATGGCCGTCAGCTGCATTCTGCTGCTGTTCACGGCGGCCTTTGTGGCAGCGCCTGCCGGTGCCGCACGCCGCCGCACCGTGGTTGGCTTTGTGGGCGGGGCGTTCTGCTTTGCCGCGCTGTATCTCTTCCACCTGATTTTGTACTTCTACAATTTCTCAGAGGCCGAAGGCTCCGCCTTGAAGGACTATGAGCGTTATATCGCGCCCTACCTGCAGGGGTGGATGCTGTACGGCTTCTGTGTGCTGGGCTTTGCGGTGGGGCAGGGCAGCGGCGCGGCGCAGCGGCTGGGCCGTGCGGCGCTGGGGCTGGCCGCTGCGGCAGTGCTGGGTATTTTTGCCTGGCGCGGCGTGCCCGCAGCCGGGTTCTGGACCAACGCCAACAGCCTGTACACCCTGCGCCGCGATGTAAAGAACCGCGCTGAAGCAATGAACACCGTGCTGGACTGGCCGGACCGCGTGCTGGTCATCAGTCAGGGCGATGATGCCACCCGCTGGTATTACTACAAGTATGAGCTGACCGCCAAAGTGGTCAACGGCTATGGCGGTACCTGGTGGGGCAACGATGATTATTCCAGCCGGTGGGACTCCGACTTTATGAACCTGGTGGAAAGCCTGAACTGGACCTTGTATGACTTTGAGGCGGTCTGCACCGCAGACTCTCTGACCGCCTATATGGAAGAAAAGCAGATCGACTACCTGCTGATCGACCGCGCGGACGACTATCTGGAGCGGGAGTTCAGCAGCCGGTTCGAAGGCGGGCTGAAAGCTAATATGCCCGCAACCCTCTACCGGTTTGAAGGCCGCAGCAAGCCTATCGCCTTTACCCCGGTGGCTGTGGCAGAAAGCGGGGTGGTACAATGAAAGATAAACGCCCAACCAAGCGTTTTGCCGCCCCCGCCCGTGCGGGCCGCCCGCTGCGCCCCCAGCAGCTGCTGATATTGGCATATGCCGCCGCTGTTATTGTGTGGCTGGTGTACGTGCTGGTGGGCAGCGCTGTGATGCTGAACCATAAAGCAGATGGCACTATGGTGACCCGCACCCTGACGGCGGATGACCTGGAATTTGAAAGCTTTGTCAATTATGATGACGATGAATGGCATACCGCGCCGGTGGATGAACCCGGCTGGTATCTTTCCACCGACAACGACCCGCACATCATCTGGCGGGGCGAAGCCTGGCTGGAAACGGTGGAGCTGGACGCCGTGCACTACCTGCCGCCCGGCAGCGCAGCATTGTATTACCTGCGCCCCGGCCAGACCGAGTACAGCGAGACCCAGAAAGTTTTTGCCCGCGTGAGCGGCGAAAACCAGTATACCTTTGACCTGGGCGGCCTTACCGTGACCGGGCTGCGCATTGACCCGGACAGTGTGGGCGGCGTGCCTACCCGGCTGGACGGCGTGGTGCTCAACCCGGTGCAGCCGTGGTACCTGCGCTTTGTGCCAAACGGCGGCCAATGGCTGCTGCTGTTGTTTGCCCCGGCTGTGGGGGCTGCGTTTGCCTGCCTTGCCGTTGATGTTTTCCGCAAAAAGTAAAAAAGAGCCCTGTGGGGCGGTGCGCCCATGGCTTGGGGGCACACCCGCAGGGCTTTTATGTTGTATAAAATGGTGATTCTATGGAGCTGCTTTGCATCTTTGCCGCGCTGGCGGTGCTGTTTTTGTTCTGCGCGTTCCTAACGCTCAAATGTAACCTGCATGCTGCGCTGGCCCCGCTGAGCGCGCTGGGCATTGCCGTTGCCTGGCTGACGGCTGCGGGCATGGCAAACCTGCTGCTGCCCGGCACTGTGCTGCTGTGGGCGGTGTTTGCGGGCAGCGGCGTGTGGGCGCTGGTGCCCCACAAAGGCCAGCGCCCGGCCTACCGCCGCCTGGTTACACCGGGGGCGGTGCTGTTCTGGGGCATGGCGCTGGCATTTGCGGTGTACTTTTTCATCCGCCAGCCGCTGGCAACCAAGTATGATGAACTCAGCCTGTGGGCTACCGCCGTAAAGGTGACCAAGGCGGATAACCGCCTGTATGCCCTGGCTACCCTTGGAACCCCCTGGCCCCAGACCCAGAACCCCGGCCTGCCGCTGCTCTCCTACTTCTTCCAGTTTTTGGGCCATTATGCAGACTGGAAGATCTATGTGGCGTATGATGTGCTGGCCGCCGCCGTGTTTGCCGCGGTGCTGGGCGGGCTGAACTTCCGCCAGTACCGCATTGCGGTGCCGCTGGCAGCAATCTGCTGGTTTGCCCCCTGGTTTTTGACGGTGTATAACCATACGATCTATCTGGATACCACTTATATGACCGCTTATGGCGATGTGCCCGCGGGCCTTGCACTGGGCGGCGCTGTGGCGCTGTGGCTGGCGCTGCGCAAAACCGGCGGCCCCAAGTGGGCCGTACTGCCGGTACTGGCGCTGGCGGCCAACATCAAGGCCAACACCTTTGTGCTGTCCCTGGTGGCGGCGGGGCTGATGGCTGTGGATGCCTGGCTGTTTGCGGAGCACCCCTTCAAAAAGGGCCTTGCCCGCCGCACCGGCTTTGCCATTGCCTGCTTTGCCGCGCCCATGCTGATCTATTATTTCTGGAACATCCGCTATGTGGGCATTCTGGTTGCCAAAAGTGCCAGCGAGGGCGGCACCGGCGAAACCAGCGCCCCCTTGTCCGCTGTGGTCATCAACGGCATCAAGATTTTGCTGGGCCAGCCAGTGGAGGGCTTTTACGCCGAGCGCCAGAGCCAGTTCACCCAAGCCATGGCCGATATGGGCCACCAGTTCTGGACTTCGGATGGTCGGCTGAGCATGATCGGCCAGGGCCGCAATGTTGTGGTGCTGATTCTGCTGGTGTTCTTGGTGGCGGCCATCTGCGCCAGAGGCCGCCAGCTCAAGCTGCGCATTGGCTGCATCGGGGTGCTGTCCCTTGCATGCTTTGTGGGGTATAACCTCATGCTGGCGCTCAGCTATGGCTTTATTTTCAAGCCGGATCAGGCCGTGGGGCTGGTGGATTATAACCGCTATATCTATACCTACTATATCGGCTGGTTCTTTATGGCGCTGGCCTGCTGGAGCACCGCCCTGCAAACCGCGGATGGCGAACAGAAAGCCCCGGCCCGCCGCTGGATTGCCCTGGCGGGCCAGGCCGGTGTTCTGCTGATGGCCGCCGCCATGCTGGTGCGGGTGAACGGCATGATCCTGCCGCAGCTTTCGGTGCTGGGCTTCTCGGATGGCGAATTCGCCGACCGCAAGACCGCCCGCGCCGAAGCTGACTGGCTGTGCAGCGATTACCTGAACGAAAACGACCGCGTGTTTTTTGTCAGCCAGGGGGATAACGGCGAACACTGGTTCTCTGCCGTGTTTGATTTTTACCCCGTCCTGGTGGATTACTCCGGCGTGGGGGCCACGCAGGAGGGCGGCGGCGGAACCTTCGGCCTGCCGGAGCTGGAACCGCAGGAGGAAGGCGTGAAGCAGCGCTACTACCACCCCTACACCGCTGAACGCCTGGATGAAACCGTGCGTGCCAACGGCTGTACGGTGCTTTACCTGCAAAAGATCGACGATATCTTTGTGCAGAGCTATCAGAACCTGTTTACCGACCACCTGGCCGCTGCGCAGGCGGGGCAGACCCTGCTCTACCGCGTAACGGATGCCGGGTATGAGCCGGTCACAATGCAGATGAGCAAGGAGGCGGCCCAATGAAAGAGATGACATGGAAAAGCCGCCTGAACCGACTGTTTGCCCATCGCTTTGCCTTGCCGGTGCTGTGCTGGTGCACGGCGCTGGTGTTCTGGCTGGTGCAGGGTGCGGTGGCCTTTGCGGGGGACAGCTCCGCCAAGGCAAAAGGCACCCTGACTGAAACCTCGATCCCCATTGAAAGCTGGCAGCTGGCCGAGCTGACCTGGGGGGAGCTGGGGGAGAACAGCGCACCCCAGGGCCAGCTGATTACCACAGGCGGCGACCCGCAGATGATTTTGGAGGATGTATCCGGCCGCGTGGTGCGTACCGTGAGCTACAACGTGGAGTTTGACGGCGATTCCCGCGAAATGTGCCTGTATTACACCACAAAAACGGGGGAGCCCTACAGCCAGGATCGCCGCGTCTTCCCCAAAGTGCTGGCAGACGGCACCTATGTGTACACCCTGCCGCGCACCCAGATCGTGGCACTGCGGCTGGATCCCTGCAGCCCCGATGAAAACAAGACCGTGGGCCTGACCTTTACTCCGCAAAGCATTACCCTGAATGCCGCCAGCACCCTGCCCGGCGGGGCAGATTACTTTATCCCCACCTGGTACCAGCTGTTCGGCCTGATCGTGTACCCCGCCCTTGCCGCCGCCGCATTGGATTGGCTGTGGGCCGTGGGCAGACAGCTTGCCAAAAAGAAACAATAACCCGACAATAGCCTGATACAACAAAGCACCGTGCCGCAAGCAGGAGAACCCCCTGCATGGCGGCACGGTGTTTGTTGTTGGTATGGGTGAAATCAGCAAAAGGCATCCCCCAGCCGAGAGCGAATGTATTCCAGGAACGCGGCAGATGCTGGGGCATATTGCCATCGGGTGGTGCTGTCCTGGGCATTGTTCCCGGCCATGGTGGCCACCGGCACCGACAGGATCTTCGCCAACCTGTTCTGGATGGGAGGTGATGATCTGGAGGAAATGAAAAGCGGGCTAAGCAGCCAAAAAAGGAATCACAATGTTGAGAATCTTGAATGACACAACAAAAAAGCACCGGACAAAAATTTGTCTGGTGCTTTTTGGTGCGCCCGCGGGAATTCGAATCCCGGACACCCTGATTAAAAGTCAGGTGCTCTACCAACTGAGCTACGGGCACAAATACTCAATTTGCCTGTTACAGCTTAAATATTGTAACAGGTATGGGAGAAAAAGTCAAGCTTTTTGCCGCATTTTCAGCCAGAAAATCTGCCGCAGGGCAGCTGGTGCAGGAACCTGAAGCATAAACGCATTGCAAAACAGAATAAATATATTGAAAAACAATAAAAATGTATTGCAAAACGATGCGATAGATGCTATGATAACAGCATCGGATATATCATAAAACATCAGGGGGAATGACCAATGCGTCAATTACCAGAAAACTTTTTTGGCTGGAACGACCACAAAAGCATTATGCTGACCAAGTTCGCCACCCTGGCGGTGGCCATGGGGTGCGTGGTGATGGTGCTGTGCGGGCCGCGCATCGTCAGCTGGGTTTTGGCGGTGCACGCGCTGCAGCTGGTGCATGGGCCAAAGCTGGGGTATTTTTTGCTGGGGCTGGGCTATTGCAGCGCCGCGCTGGCCCTGTGGATGCTGTATAACCTGTACATGTTTTTGGCGCGCATTGAAAAAGAAGAGGTGTTTACCCCTGCCAACGTGTTGGCCCTGCGGCGCATCAGCTGGTGCTGCACCTGGGCTGCAGCGCTCTGCCTGCCGGTGGGTGCTGTGCTGGGGCTGCCGTTCATCTTTGCCATTGGCGTTGCGGCGGCGTTTATGGCGCTGATCGTGCGGGTCATCAAAAATGCGTTTGCCCAGGCCGTTAAGATGAAAGATGAACTGGACTATACCGTGTAAGGGGGCGCAGAAGATGCCAATTATCGTCAACCTGGATGTGATGATGGCAAAGCGCCACATGGGGGCGGGGGAGCTGGCTGAAACCATCGGAATTACCCCGGCCAACCTTTCCATCCTGAAAAACAACAAAGCAAAAGCGGTGCGGTTTTCCACCCTGGAAGCCCTGTGCAAAGCGCTGGACTGCCAGCCCGCTGACCTGTTGGAATACCGCCCGGACGAAACGTAAAGAAACGACCTTGGGCAACACCGCACAATTCCCGCCTTGCGGCTTAAGCACCGCTCCGGCAGCTGCG
>OIBU01000725.1_pt1 | contig 10219 bp, 9 predicted proteins | sample 1581111 | NCBI WGS metagenome assembly OIBU01 (sample SAMEA3882508, study PRJEB24775) | human gut metagenome | biome: human-associated habitat; feature: intestine environment; material: feces | place: Netherlands | collected 2009/2010 | reverse complement strand
CGCGAAATCATGCTTTGCATGATTTCTGTGCATCGCGAAGCGTGTTACTGTGAACAGAGTGAACAGTAACTATGTCGGGGTTACTGTGAACGAAGTGAACAGCAACATGTCGACAAACTTAGAAAGGTGAATTTTTTATGGATAATCTGATTTTTTGCCTTAATGCAACCATTCCTATTTTTTTGACCCTTATGCTGGGTTATTTTCTTCGAAAAATTAATCTTTATGATGATTCCTTTGTTGCACAGATGAACAAATTTGTATTCAAGGCAGCCTTACCCGCACTTTTGTTTATGAATGTGGCTGAATCAGATTTTATTAAAGTTTGGGATACAAAGTTTGTTCTCTTCTGTTTTGGCGCTACGTTTTGCAGCATTGCCATCTCCATCGGTCTTTCCTTCCTGCTGAATCCAAGGGACATACAGGGAGAATTTGTCCAGGCCTCTTACCGCAGCAGCGCGGCAATCCTCGGCATTGCTATCATCCAGAACCTTTATGGAGATGCCGGCATGGCACCTCTTATGATCATAGCAAGCGTTCCGCTCTATAATGTAATGGCAGTCATGGTTCTCTCTTTTATGAAGCCTAACAATCAGGGAATGAACAAACAGATGCTCCTAAAAACCTTAAAAGGGATTGCCAGCAACCCTATTATTCTTGGAATCCTGGCAGGTCTTATCTGGTCTGTCCTTCGTCTACCTCTTCCAACGATCCTTTCCAGTACTGTCAATAACCTCGGAAAAACAGCCACACCTCTTGGACTGATGGCCATGGGTGGTGCCCTTCATTTTGGAAAAGCTTTTTCCAGATTAAAAGCAACTATCGCCTGCACTTTTATGAAGCTGATCGGCTTTTGCACCATTTTTCTTCCAGTTGCTGTCAGACTTGGATTTACCCATGACAAGCTGGTTGCCATTCTGATCATGCTTGGTTCTGCTACCACAGTAAGCTGTTATATTATGGCAAAAAACATGGGGCACGAAGGGTCTTTTTCCTCCAGTGTCATTATGCTCACTACATTATTCAGTGCTTTTACTCTCACTATCTGGCTGTTCATTTGCAAAAGTTTAGGATTGATTTAATGGATTCTGCTACATATCCCTGTCAATGCCAGACAGTATCTCATACAACGCCTCCAGGCTATATGGCAAAATATCCTCATCAATCTGAAATTTCGGATGATGCAGCGGATAACCCTTATCAGGAATTCCTGCCAGAAATACACTGAACAAGCCCTTTGTATGTAAAAAATACCGATAGGCATTGTCTCCGGACAAAAACAGCTGCTCCTCGCCTTCCAGAAGAAACTGCTCTCCAAATATCTTCCTTCCTGCAGTTTCCGCAATCCTGGTAAGCTCCGGATCATTTGCAAAAGGCAGAACCGCAGGCTTTGGATATTCCAACTCGATCCTTGTTCCCGTCTTTGCTTCTATTTCATTCAAGGTTTCCTTCAGCCGCTTATCCAGCGCCTGGTAATCTTCTTCATAAGCAGCCCGGATATTTCCCCGAAGAGTCACAAGATCTGTAATAATATTAGAGTATTCTCCACCATGAATGGTTCCGATTCCGATTAGGCAGGGACCTTTTCCTTTATACGCTTCATTAAGATCATGAAGGGCTTTTACCACCAGGGAAGCCGCATAAATACTGTCAATTCCCTTATGAGCCTCACACCAGTGGCTGGCTTTTCCATGAACACGGATTTCCATGCCATTGATCATAGCCGAAGCCTGTCCCTCATGCACTGCCATTCCAAAAGACTGATCCACTGCGTAATGAAACATGAGAAAAATATCCGGTTCTCCATCAAGGGCACCTGCTGCCAGCATTCGCTTGGCACCTTCACCGATTTCTTCAGCAGGTTCAAAAAGAAACCGCATCCGTACTGGAAAATCCGTTCCCTCTTCCACCAGAATCGACGCCAGCACCAACGCCGAAGCCACGATGCCATCATGACCACAGGCATGCATGACTCCGGCATTTTCCGATGCGTAAGGCAGTCCGGTTTGTTCCTGTATAGGAAGTGCATCCAGCTCTGCACGAAGCACAACCTTCTTTTTGCCGGCAAAAGCTGCCTCATCCTGACAGGGATGCTCCGCAATGATCCCCGTAGGCTCCACAATCCGAAACCGATAGCCTAATTTTCCCAGATACTCCTGTATAAAAGCAGATGTCTCAAACTCCTGAAGTCCCAGCTCCGGATGCCTGTGGAAATGCCGCCGCAATTTTATCAGTTCTTCTTTGTATTTTTCAAATTTACATTGGTAATTTAATCCTTGTGTCATATCAGTCCCAGATGCTCCAGCCCGTTCTTAATCCCGTAATGAAAAATATCCGTTGTCACGTAATCAGCCAGCTTCTTGATTCCAGGTGCCGCATTTCCCATTGCCACCTTCGTCTTTGCATATTCGAACATAGACAGGTCATTATTGCTGTCACCAAATACAATGGTATCCTCATGTGCAATATCAAAAATCCTGCATACAGCCGCAATGCCAACAGCCTTGGAAAAGCCTTTCGGGATCATCTCAATGGTATCCCCGGCAAGACCTTCCCCTACATGGCCAATAAACTCATAATAGTCCTCAAGCTCCGCACAGGCCTTCTCAGGATCACTTCCCGGCACGATCTTAGAACTGATCTTATTAATATGAAGGTCGTGTTCATACCCCTTAACAGGACGCCACTTACCCCCCAGAGCCTTTGTGATCAGATCAGCATACCAGTTAATATCTGTATTATACTCATCCTTATCGTAGTACATCCAGTCGGCACCCTCCATCACCGGAATCATGCCGTATTTCCGAAGGACCTCCACCGAATGCCATGCCTCCTCCGTGGTCATCTCCTTGTTAAAAAGCCTTTTGCCATCTTTCTCAATGGTACATCCACAGGCACTGATCATTCCCGTAAAAGGGATCTGTTCCAGATAATCAGGCACAAACGCCCTGCTTCTTCCTGTACACAGCCATGCCTGATGGCCATTCTTCACCAGTTTTGTAATCGCCTCTACAGCACTGGCCGGTGTCCCCTTTTCAATATCACAGATCGTACCATCAGCATCAAAAAACACTGCTTTTTTGTGAATCTGCTGTCCACTTCCTGTAGAAGAAGCACCTTCATAGCTTCCCTTGAAAATGTTATCAGGCATAAAATACCCCCGCAAGCTTTACAAAGTCGCAGGTATCTTTCACACCGGCAGTCTCATAAGGAGAATGCATAGCCAGCTGCGGCAGTCCAATATCTACTGTATTTAAAGCCACCTGCGTATTGGAAATATTTCCCAGAGTGGAGCCGCCGGCTACGTCCGAACGATTCACGTAAACCTGACAGGATACCCCTGCCTCTTTACAGAGTTCCTTAAACATCGCTGCCGAAATACCATCTGTGCAGTACTTCTGGTTCGCATTATACTTCACCGCAATTCCGGCATTAATATGCGGTCGGTTCACCGGATCCGCCTTCTCAGGGTAGTTCGGATGAATCGCATGTGCATTATCCGCAGAGATCATAAAGCTCTTTGTCAGAGAGATCAGATAATCCTCGTAGCTTCTTCCAAGCCCCAGATTAATGCGAAGGAGGGTATCCCGAAGGAAAGTAGATGCAGCCCCCTGCCTGGTGCCGCTTCCCACCTCTTCATTATCCATTACCATATGTACACAGATGCTCTTCTCATTTTTTCCAGCAATCAGTCCTTCCATAGAGGAAAAAGCGCACTGCAGATCATCCAGTCTTGGCGCAGAGACAAATTCCTCCTCACTGCCCCAAACCGTACCAGGCATGCGGTTATAAAGGAACAGATCATGTCCCAGAATGTCCTCTTCTTTCACCCCTGCTGCCTCTGCCACAGTTTTAAAGAAAGATCCCTTAGCGCTCTCCAGGCCATAAAGAGGAAGCATATCCTTCTGCACATTATACTTATAACCGCTGTTCGCCTCACGATTCATATGGATAGCCAGATTCGGGATCATCAACATATCTTTGTCCACAGTCACAAGCTTCTCACAAATCTGTTCATCCTCCTTCACGATCAGACGTCCAGCCACAGAAAGGGGGCGGTCAAACCAGGGAGCCAGAAGCGCACCACCATAAAGTTCCACATTCAGCTTCACATACCCATTTTCCACCATCTCTGGATTCTCCTTGATCTTCAAAGACGGGGAATCACTGTGGCTTGCAATAATATGGAACACGTCGCTGGAAACCTCCGGCACGGTAAATGCAATGATTGCCGAATGATTCCGGATCACAAAATACTTCCCACCGTTTTTTATCTCCCAGTGCTCATCTTCCTTTAACTCTGTAAATCCATTCTCCGTAAATCTTGTTTTCATCATCTCCACTGCCTGAAATGCAGTAGGGCTCTCTTTGATAAATGTAAGTAATTTCTCTGCTGTATGATTCATTTCTAAACTCCTAAATATTTTTCTATACTTTTCCCTTTGCCACACCCCCGCAATCGTTTTGCGAGCCCCGCTCTCCAAAGTGATAAGTCATACCACATTTGAACCAGTTCCAACCGATACACAGGGGAGGTGGCAGCGGGTACTGCTTGTGGGGCTTGGGGATTTTCGGCAGGTTTGCGAGCATAGCAACACTCTCAATCTTTAATAATCAACGCCATAAACACCAGATCCGTATTCCCCGTATTCGCCAGTCCATGACCTCTTCCATCTGGTGTAAAGGTAATATCGCCTGCTTTCACATGTCTCCAGGAAGTCCCATTGTCATTATATTCCCCTTCCCCGGTCAGAATATAATAGGTCTCACTCTCCCCATAATGCATATGAAAGCCAAGAGAACATCCCGGTTCCAGAGTCACCTCTGCATAAAGCCCGCACTTCCCATTTAACTGCTGCTCATCCAGCAGCTCCTTGATAATCACATGTCCATTCCCCTCACACATATGCTCAATACGATTGATCTTCATATCCAGACTCCTCCTTCGTAAAAGGGCACATCCCCAGCTTTCGCCAGAGATGCGCCCTGTTTTTCAGCTTTCTTCAATTATAATTACAAACTCTTGATCCTGTCAATGGCTTTCAGAGTATTCTCATAAGTTCCAAACGCAGTCAGACGGAAATAGCCCTCTCCATGAGAACCAAAACCAGAACCTGGCGTACCAACCACATTTGCATTTTTAAGGAGATAATCAAAAAACTCCCAGGAAGTCATTTTATCCGGTGTTTCCAGCCAGATATAAGGCGCGTTCACACCACCTGAAACAGAGAAGCCAGCTTTTGTCAGCTCATCATGGATCAGCTTTGCATTTCTCATATAATAGCCAACTTGATCCTTCAGCTGAGCCTTACCTGCCTCAGAATAGACAGCCTCTCCTGCCTTCTGTACAATATAAGGAGCACCGTTAAACTTGGTGCCGTGACGTCTTGCCCACAGACTGTGAAGTGATACCCCATCTCGTACCAGTTCCTTCGGAATAACCGTAAATCCAAGACGAACACCAGTAAATCCGGCATTCTTAGAAAAGCTTCGAAGTTCAATCGCGCATGTTCTCGCACCCTCGCACTCATAAATACTGTGCGGTACATTTTCCTCAGAGATATAAGCCTCATAAGCTGCATCATAAATGATCACACAGCCATTTTTGTTGGCATAATCCACCCATTTCTGCAGTTCATCCTTTGTAATAGCAGAACCGGTCGGATTATTTGGAAAGCAAAGATAGATCAGATCCGGCACTTCTAATGGAAATTCCGGCAAAAATCCATTCTCCTTGCGGCATGGCATATAGATCACACCGTCAAAATTTTCACGAACCCTATTATACTCTCCGGCCAGCCATAACATTGGTATCCACATAAACCGGATAAACCGGGTCACACACAGCAACCTTATTGTCTGTTCCAAAAATCTCCTGAATATTACCGGAATCACTTTTCGCACCATCAGAAACAAAAATCTCATCTGCTGCAATATCGCATCCTCTGTCCTGGTAATCGTTCTTTGCAATTGCCCTTCTCAGGAATTCATACCCCAGATCTGGCGCATAACCGTGAAAAGTCTCTGCGTGAGCCATCTCCTCTACTGCCCCGTGAAGAGCATCAATAATAGCTGGGACCAGCGGCTGTGTCACATCACCGATACCAAGGCTGATCACCTCTTTATCCGGATTCTCTTCTTTATAGGCACGCACTTTTTTTCCAATTGTAGAAAAAAGATAGCTTCCTGGCAGTTTTAAATAATTATGATTAACGGTAACCATCTGATTATCCTCCTGTAAATCTACTTTCTCTTCTCAACCTCAGCCAGCAGCGCCTCTCTCACGCTTGCCGGGTTTGCCTTGCCCTTCATTTCCTTCATGATCTGACCGACAAAGAAGCCCATAACCTTCTCTTTACCGCCAAGAAGCTCAGACAGCGGTCCAGGGTTCTCATCCAGAATCCTGCTGATGGTGCTGCTAAGAAGCCCGGTATCCTCCACGATCTTTAAGCCATGCTCTTCCACATAAGCTACCGGATCAACATCCTCATCAAATACCTTTTCAAATACCTTCTTGGCATTCTGCGGGCTTACCTCCTTCTTATCGACCATTGTGAGAAGATCTGCAAGATGCTGCGGTGTAAATCTTAACTTCTCAGCCTCAATGCCTTTTTCCTTCATAAGACGAAGCACTTCCACCATAAACCAGTTTGCCGCCTTTTTCGGGTTGCCGCTCAGCGTAGCCACATCTTCAAACAAAGCAGCCAGATGTCTGGACTCTGTAAGAATCTGGGAATCATACTCCGGAAGACCAAACTCACTCTGATAACGGGCAGCCTTCTCCTCCCGGAACTCTGGCAGCTCACTTCTGATTTTTGCGATCCACTCATCAGAAATATGGATCGGCGGAAGATCCGGATCCGGGAAATAGCGGTAATCCTTTGCATCCTCCTTAGAACGCATTGCATGAGAAGACTCTTTATTGTCATCCCATCTTCTGGTCTCCTGAGTGACACTTTTACCCATCTCCAGAAGCTCGATCTGACGCTCTCTTTCGCCCTCAATAGCATGTGCAATGGCCTTAAAAGAGTTCAGGTTCTTCATCTCTGTTCTGGTTGTATCACTTCCTGCCACTCTCACAGAAAGGTTCACATCAGCACGCATGGAGCCCTCCTGAAGCTTACAATCGGAAACACCCAGATACTGCATGGTACAACGAAGCTTCTCCAGATAAGCGATAACCTCATCTGCACTTCTCATATCCGGCTCAGAAACGATCTCGATCAGAGGAACGCCGCTTCGGTTGTAATCTACCAAAGAGCAGTCCTCCCACTCATCATGGATCAGCTTACCTGCGTCCTCCTCCATATGCATCTCATGGATCCGGACTTTTTTCTTACCGGCTTCTGTCTCGATCTCCACAAATCCATCATGGCAGATTGGCAGATACAGCTGGGAAATCTGATAGTTCTGCGGATTATCCGGATAAAAATAGTTCTTACGGTCAAATTTGCAATACTGATTGATGCTGCAGTTTGTGGCAAGTCCTGCGCGCAGGGCAAATTCTACCACCTTTTTGTTTAATACCGGAAGAGAACCTGGCATACCAGTACACACCGGACAAGTGTGGGTATTGGGTGTCCCTCCAAATGCTGTGGAGCAGCCGCAGAAAATCTTTGTTCTGGTGGCAAGTTCTACATGAACCTCAAGTCCGATAATAGTCTCATACTGTTTCATGCTCTCTTACCTCCTTCCTCTGGTGTTCCAAAATCCCCTCTTACGCTTTCATAGGCATGGGCAGCACGAAGGATCTTCCTTTCCATAAAACAGTCTCCGATCATCTGGATTCCGATTGGAAGTCCGGCACTGTCTTTCCCGCAGGGAACTGTAATTCCTGGAAGTCCGCAAAGATTTACGGCAACTGTATAAATATCCCCAAGGTACATTGCCATAGGGTCTTTTAAGCTTTCTCCGATCTTCGGCGCTGTATAAGGAGCTGCCGGGGCAAGAAGCACGTCATATTTTCCAAAAGCCTGATCAAACTCTTTTTTAATAAGAGCTTTGGTGCGCAGGGCTTTCAGATAATAAGCATCGTAATAACCGGAGCTTAAGACGAAGGAACCAAGCATGATACGACGTTTTACTTCTTCTCCGAAGCCCTCCGTTCTCGTACGTTTATACATATCATGAAGACCGTCATATTCTTTTGCACGATAGCCATATTTTACGCCATCAAAGCGCTCCAGGTTGGAGCTTGCTTCTGCGCTGGCAATAATATAGTATGCCGGAATCATATATTCCATAGTTTTGACAGAGAAAAATTCTACAATTGCTCCCATCTGGGTCAGTACCTTCAGGGTTTCCATAAAGGCATCTTTTACCTCTGGTGAAATTCCCTCTGACAAATATTCCTTCGGAACACCAAATTTCATTCCTGTAATCTTATCTGTCATCTCACTGGAAAAATCCAGGTCTTTTCTGTCAATGGAAGTACTGTCTTTCGGATCATGGCCAGCGATCACTTCCAGAAGTGCTGCGCAATCTGCCACATCTTTTCCAATCGGTCCGATCTGATCCAGAGAAGAGGCATATGCAACCAGCCCATAACGGGAAACCGTACCATAAGTAGGCTTCATTCCTGTTACACCACAATAAGAGCTTGGCTGACGGATGGAACCTCCTGTATCAGAGCCCAGTGCCAGATAAGCCTCTCCTGCTGCTACGGCTGCACAGGAGCCGCCTGAGGAGCCGCCTGGAACATGCTCTGTATTCCATGGATTTCTGGTAATACCATAGGCAGAAGTTTCCGTCGTACTTCCCATGGCAAACTCATCCATATTTGTTTTTCCGATAATGATCATTCCTGCTTTTTCAAGCCGGCTGATCACATCTGCCTGATACTGGGGAACAAATCCTTCCAGAATTTTTGACGCACAGGTAGTAGGTTTTCCCTGTACACAAATGTTATCTTTGATAGCAATGGGAACACCGGCGAGAGGACCGGTATAAGTTCCGTCCTCAATGCCCTTTTCCACCTCTTTTGCTCTTGCATACGCTTCTTTTTTATAAGTGTCCAGATATGCGTGGATTCTGCCATCTTTCTCCTCTATTTTGGAAAAGACTTCCTTGACGCCATCCAGGACACTGACCTCATGTTTTTTAATCTTATCAGCCAGCTGTAAGGCTGTTAATTTTTCTAATTCCATGTGAATGTCTCCTATCCTATGGTCTTTGGAACCTGATACTGTCCTTCTTTGGCTTTTGGCGCATTTGCAAGCATTGCCTCGCGGTTGTCCCCATTTGTAACTTCATCCTCACGAAATACATTGTTGTCGCCAAAAATATGGGACATTGGTTCAACACTGGATGTATCCAGTTCATCCAGCTTATCTACATAATCAAGCATTTCCTGCATATCTTTTTTTGCCTTTTCTTTCTCTTCTTCTGTAAGGGAAAGTTTTGCAAGAATGCAGACATTTTCCATGGTTTCATCGTCAATCTGTTTTGCCATTTTCTCATCCTCCTGCACAGAAATTATTACAATCCACACTCGAGCCTGTTTGAAAAATCAACTTTATTATGGCTCCAGTCTGTTCAGGTCTCTTGGGAACAGGCATGCCTCACGGACATTTTCCTCCCCGAGAAGCTGCATGGTAAGACGCTCCAGACCGATTCCAAGACCGCCGTGAGGAGGCATACCATATTTGAATGTATCCAGATACTGTTCCATTCCTTCTGTCTCCATACCTCTGTCCTCTATCTTTTTCAGAAGGGCATTGTAATCGTGAATTCTCTGTCCTCCTGTTGTGATCTCAAGGCCGTGGAAAAGCAGGTCAAAGCTTAAAGTAAATCTGGTATCCTCCGGATCATCCATTGCGTAGAACGGACGTTTCTTAGATGGATAATGAGTAACAAAAACAAAATCTGCATTATATTCTTCTTTAAAATACTGACCGATGAGGGCTTCCTCCTCTGGCTCCAGATCAAACGGATTACGGATCTGGCGGTTGTATTTCTTTGCAACCAGCTCTTTTGCCACATCAAAACGAACTGCCGGAATCCTGGAAGCATCTGGAAGCTCAACCTTCAGGATCTCCAGTTCTTTTGCATAATCTTCTTTCAAAAGCTTCATTGCATACTGCAAAAAGCCAGTCTCCATAGCCATGATCTCTTCAAAGCTATCAATATAGCCCATCTCAAAATCAAGACTTGTATATTCATTTAAATGTCTCTTAGTGTTATGTTTCTCAGCACGGAAAACAGGTCCGGTCTCAAATAC
>OIBU01000709.1_pt1 | contig 10390 bp, 7 predicted proteins | sample 1581111 | NCBI WGS metagenome assembly OIBU01 (sample SAMEA3882508, study PRJEB24775) | human gut metagenome | biome: human-associated habitat; feature: intestine environment; material: feces | place: Netherlands | collected 2009/2010 | reverse complement strand
AGTCCTTTACGGTGATTTCATTGAAAGCTATGGTTCTGATTACACTATCGACGTATCTTTCGGCAGAGAAACAAAGCTTAAAGAATCTGAATATGACCTGAGCGAATACAAAAGCTTTTACGGCTCTGCACCGAATGTTTCAGAGGCTTATGAGATAGTAACGAACGTGACTTTCAAAGGCTCAAAGGGCAGTGAGGACGCAAAGCTTTACATCTACGTTGGAAAATGCAGCGGAAAATGGTGCATTTTCAATATCACGCAGGATAACGGCATTGTTGACGAGGACACGGGACTTAAAACTTCAGAAAATTAAATAGCACAAAGCAAAACCGCCACGGAGAAAGATCCGCAGCGGTTTTTTGTTTTGCGATAAAACCTATATGGTGGAACGCCGTATTTCTGTTAAACAGAAATTGAGTCGCTCCCCTACATATAAGTGGCGTTATTATACGCTTTTATGTGATATTATTTCTTCATAAAAGCAAATGACTTTCTTGTTCTCTGCTTTCCGCCTATTGACATTGTGAATATCTTGTCGCTCATGAAGATTTTCAGTGCGACAGTCATGCACACTACAAGAAGCACTATCTGATAGATAAGTCCCCCTGCATAAAGGCTGTAGTTGCCAAACATTACGTTCTCGCTTGCCATAAAGGTATGGGTGAACGGTATAGCATAGACGATATACTTTATAACAGGTGAAAGCGTTCTGATATCAACTACCATTGCAAGAAGATATGGTATCATTGCGGAGAAGGTTATAGGCAAAAGCATTGTCTGGGCAGATTTTGCGTCTTTTGCAAGCGCTCCTAATACCATTGAGAGTGACAATGAGATAAGGATAGACACAAACATCTGTATTCCCACAAGAGCATACTGTCCGACGCTCATGGTAAGACCAAGGTTTTCCATTGCAGATTCATATGCTGAGGTATCTCCCATGCCCTCAGTAAGACCGCCTGTCATTTTGCTCATGCCGAACATATAGACCACAGCCTGCAAAGCCGCAACAACACCTGCGGCAAGCATTTTTGACGCAAGGACTGAAAGTCTTGAAACAGGTGCGGAAAGAAGCGTTTCAAGGGTCTTGTCTATTTTCTCGGTAGAGATCGCGCTAAGTATCATCTGAGCCGAGAACATTATAAGAACGAACATTATTATAGGCACTACCATGCTCTGTGCCGAGCAAAGCGACATCACTATAGAACTGCTCACCTTATCGGACCTGTCGCCCGATAAGGTGAGCAGTTCTATAGTGATGTCGCCCACAACCGTTGTTTCAGAAAGCTCGACAGGGTCTTCAAGCTGATTCATTTCGTCCTCTGTCATTGCGCCGCTTGAAAGCTTATCCTGATAGATAGTTGATTTTACTGCCTGCTGTATAACTGCAAGGGCAGTGTCTGAGCCTGTGTTTATATTTGACATGGTCGCAAGAGAGGTCATTCTCTGAACATATCCAACGTCTGCCTTTTTATGCTGTTTTACCTGCTCTGTAAAGCCTTTTGGTATTATCACAACGCTGTCCTGATCGAGCCTTTTAAGCTCTGCGGCATAGTCGTCAGACTTTATATCTACAACTGTTATCTTGCCGTCACCAGCCTTTGCAGTAGCTTTCAGAGAGTTTAAAACGTTTTCTGTGAACTCTGTTTTGTCAAGGTCGCAGATAGTAAGGTCGGAGGCCTTTTCGGCACTGTCGCTTATTGCCCCTGACATTGCCTGACCTGCCATAACAAGCACCACTACTGTGACTATCATTGTTATAATAGTTTGCAGGCTGAGCATTTCCTTTAATTCCTTGCGGAAAAGACTATAAAACTTCACGGTCAAGCACCACCCTTTCAAAGACTTCTTCAAGGTTCTGAGCGCCATATTTTTCAATAAGCTCCGCAGGCTTGCCGACTTCCAGCAACTCGCCCTTTGCAATTATACCCACTCTGTCTGAAACATACTCTATTTCAAGCATATTGTGGGAAGAAAGCAGAAAGCTCATGCCCTCAGAAGCAAGCTTTCTTATCATTCTTCTTATTTCAAGGGCGTTTATAATATCAAGTCCCGAAGTCGGCTCGTCAAGGATAGCCAATGCAGGCAGTGGCATTATCGCCCTTGCAAGGAGAAGCTTTCTTGCCATACCACGGGAATAATTTGATATTTTATCATTAAGCTGTCACCAAGCTCGCATATCTCACAGCCACGCTTAACAAACTCGTAAGCCTGTTCTCCGTTGTCGGCATAGATAGAAGCCATGAACTCCAGATATTCTCTGCCTGTCATGGTCTTATACGCACCAGCCTCGTCAGGGAGGTATGTAATGCTTTTTCTTACCATATCAGGTTCAGTGAGAATACTATGACCTGCCACGATAGCGTCGCCCTCTGTTGCCTGCAAAAGTGTTGATATCATTCTTATGGTCGTGGTCTTTCCTGCACCGTTTGGACCTATCAGCGCAAATATCTCGCCCTTTCCAACATCAAAAGTGACGTTATGGGAGGCGTAAATGCCTTTTTTGTACTGCTTTGAAAGCCCTTTGACCTGTAAAACGGTTTCCATCGTTTTCCCATTCCTTTCTTTGTCTGTATCATTGTATTTTTTGTGAATAAATCAAGTATAGCACACCACGTTCCAACTGTCAATTGATATTTGTCATGTACTGTTATGTAAATATGATTTACTAATAGTATACACTGTCTATGGCACGATGTCAATAGCGGTTTTCACCAAAACAGGCATGATTTTTATTATTCATGCGTTAGAATGTAAAATTCACTTACTTTGTGAGATAAAGTAAACCACGTTACACAATGATTACAAATCAAATAATATTCTGTACATTTTCAACACTTTCAAGTACGTTTTTTTGGATATCACAATGTAATGATTTGATTACATTTTGGTTACAGACAAGGGTAAAAAAACGGACGATTGTTGAAAACTTTATAATTTTCAACACCAAATTGCTGTTATAGCATGAGTTTTAAACATTTTCAACATAGTTTTCAACATTTTCAAAAGTTTTCAACTGTAGTTTTCAACTGTCCAAAAAAGCTCTTGTTACCGTTTTTTAATCATTTGTAATTTATTCATTTTTCGTACTTCTATAGTAAATAGGGAGGATTTATTACATTTTCACCAATGAACGAATTTAAAATTTGTGAAGTATTTGAGCTTTAAAATGGGCTTTTGCTGTTTACAAATGAATGAAAATATGTTAAACTTATAATAAATATGAATGAAAAGTTACAATATTCATTATTGGAGGAAAAATTATGGGAAACTTAACCAGTCTGAAGAAAGCCGCCGCTGTGCTGCTGACTTCGGTAACACTCATGTCGGCTGCGGCGGCACTGCCTGCTGTGGACGAAACGCCGCTTCTTTCGCAGACGGCGATAACTGTTGAGGCGGCAAGCGTCGGAAAAGTCACAGGGCTTACTTCAAAAACACTTAGCAACAGCGAGATAAAGCTTAGCTGGAAAAAGGTCAGCGGAGCTTCGGGATACTCAGTTTGTATGAGAAAAAACGGTAAATATCCGCAGATCGCAGACGTAAAAAGTGACTCGACCCTCACATATACTGTGAAAAATCTGCCAAATGCTACCCGTGAAAACTTCAAGGTAAGAGCCTACAAGACCGTGAAAGGAAAAAAGGTATACGGCGCATATTCCGACAACTGGAACACCGCCACGAACCCACAGCCTGCAAAGGGTCTTAAAGTATCAAGCGTTTCCTATAACAGCGTAAAGCTTTCATGGACAAAGATAGGATGCACAAATTACAGAGTATTTCAGCTTAAAAATGGTCAGTGGAAAGAGATCGCAAAGACCACAGACACAAGCTACACTGTAAAAAATCTCAGCCAGAAGACCACATACAAGTTCAAGATAAGAGCCTGCAAGACAGACGACAAGAAAGCCAACCACTACGGAAAATATTCTGCAGAGGTATCGGCTACCACATCTAAAGCTCCTGCTGTTTTGACCCCAGTTTCACAGCATGGTCAGCTTTCTGTAAAGGGTGCGAATATTGTTGACAAGAACGGCAAGGTATTCAAGATAAAGGGTATGTCAACTCACGGCATCATGTGGGAAGATTTCTCCGATATCCTTACAAAGGACTCTCTTAAAGTGCTGAGAGATGACTGGAAGGTCAACACTATAAGAATTGCAATGTACACAGAAGAATGGGGTGGCTACTGCACCGAGAACGGCAAGTATCAGGCACAGGCAAAGCAGAAAGTCAAGACAGGCGTTGAGAACGCAAAGTCTCTTGGAATGTATGCTATAATCGACTGGCACGTTCTCAATGACCAAAACCCTAACAACCACAAAAATGACGCTATCAAGTTCTTCACAGAAATGGCTAAGACCTACAAGGACTACAATAACGTTATTTACGAGATCTGCAACGAGCCTAACGGCGGTGTAACATGGACAGGCGGTATAAAAAGTTACTGCCAGAGCGTTGTAAACACTATCAGAAAATACGACAGTGACGCTATCATAATTTGCGGTACAGGCACATGGAGTCAGGACATAGATCAGGTGCTTGGCAACAAGCTTTCAGACAAAAACTGCGTTTATGCTCTTCACTTCTATGCAAACACTCACACTGATTGGCTGAGAAACAGACTTCAGAACTGCTACAAAAAGGGACTTCCTGTTCTTGTATCTGAGTTCGGAACTTGCGACGCAAGCGGAAACGGCGGATATAACTCAACAGAAAGCACAAAATGGCTCAAGCTTCTCGACTCACTAAAAGTAGGCTACGTAAACTGGTCAGCCTGCGGAAAGAGCGAAACGGCTTCCGCATTCATTAGCGGTACGAACCTCAAAGCTATAAAGAGCAGCACTTCACAGCTCACAGCAAGCGGCAAGTTCGTTCGTAATTGGTACAGAAACCACTGATAACACAAAAGACCTCTCTTGGTGGGAGGTCTTTTTTTTGCACAGAAACTAACGATAAGCGGGCGACTCAAGGTCGCCTCTACACTTTAAAAACATAGCCGAGGGGCATTTACCTCTCGGCTATTGTTATTTTATATCATATCACAAAGAACAGTGCTGTTCTTATAACGGCTGTAAAAAGCATAGCATAGAACGACGTGCCAAGCAAAAGCTGATTTGCCCAGAATATATCGTTAGGCTCGCATGGCTTTAGATTTCTGCCTATAACAGGCTTTCTTACAAGCTGTCCGCCGTAATACTCATCACTGCCAAGCTGGATACCCAATGCACCTGCACACACCGACTGAGTTTGCGCTGAATTAGGACTAGGGGATTTTCTTCTGTCTTTTTTGTATACCTGAGAAGCGTTCTTGCTGTCAAGATGAAGATAAGAAACGTTCATTTTCATAAGCAGGGCGGCTATTCTTGCAGGTATAAAGCTGAGAACGTCGTCTAGCTTTGCAGGGAATTTGCCGAAGTTTATGTATGTGTCTGTTTTATAGCCCACTGTGTTGTCGATAATATTCACTGTTCTGTAGAGTATTCCGCCCAGACCGCCGAATATCGCAGACCAGAAAATAGGTGCGACCGCCCAATCTGTGGTATTCTCTGCAACCGACTCCACCGTACTTTTTATAACAGCGTCAATGTTCATATCGTCGGTGTCACGGAAGGTCACTTTTTTTACCTTGCGCTGTGCCGAAGAAAGATTGCCTGCCCTTGCAGCACGCATCACTCCCCCTGCCGCAGTTTTAAGTGACTTTACAGAAAGTGCTGACCAGCACATTATGCCCTCGAGGAAGATGCCAAGTGCGGCATTTAGCTTATAGCCCACGAATAGAAGAAGCAATGCCACAGCGGCAACTATAAGAAGCACTATCACAGTCATCATAAGACCTGCCATGCGCTGTGCTTCGGGGGTGTTTTTATAGCTGTTTCTGAAAGACTTATCAAGCTTTGCCACAAGCTTTTTTATAAAATACTGAGGATAGACCACTACTTCAGGGTCGCCAAGGAGCATATCCAGCGCAAAGCCAAGCGCAAGCGCCGCCAGTGAATTTATCAACATATATACATATCCTTTCTTCAGGCAATAATTACTTATGATAATTATATCACAACATTTTCTGATTTTCAATACCTTTATGCTCTGATTTTAAGGGATAAGGCACAAAAAAGGGTCAGAGCCGCCCGAACAAAAGTCTTTCAAAAAAATCAGAAACTAAGGTGCGAACACTGTTTGCCCCTACACTGAATAGATATATCCATAAGCTTTTGTGATAACTATATTATTTGCATATCTCCGAAAGCTTTTCAATCATAAGCTCCATTTCCTCGTCTGTGCCGATAGTAATTCTCAGGAAGTTATCTATTCTCGGCTTGTTGAAATATCTCACGAAGATACCATTTTCACGGAGGTATGTGAAGATCTCCTTTGCAGAGAGTTTTTCATGCTGTGCAAAGAGAAAATTCGTTTCGCTGTCAAGGACGTTGAAGCCCATTTCACGCATTTTTTCCGCTGTTCTATCCCTTGTTGCCTTGACCTTTTCAACTGTCGCCTTGAAATAATCCTCGTCAGAAAGGCTTGCAACGGCAGTTTCTATGGCTATCTGGTCGAGAGGATAGGAATTGTATGAGTCCTTCACAGCCTGCATATAGCTGATAAGCTCGGCACTTGCGAACGCCATGCCAACTCTCATGCCTGCAAGGGAACGTGACTTTGAGAAAGTCTGCGTTACAACGAGATTATCGTACTCTTTCACAAGCTCCACGCAGGAATACCTGCCGAAATCCACATATGCCTCGTCGATTATAACAATGCTGTCCTGATTGTTTTCAAGAAGTTCTCTTATAAATTTCTCACCCACACCAAGGCTTGTCGGAGCATTAGGGTTTGGTATAACAACGCCGCCGTTAGGCTCTTTGAAGTCGTCTATATTTATAACAAAATTTTCGTCAACGCTCTTAGTCTTGTAAGGTATTTTCAGAAGCTCACACCACACAGGATAGAACGAATAAGTTATATCAGGATAAAGTATAGGCTTATCAGAGTTGAAAAACGCTCTGAAAGCTGTGGCAAGCACATCGTCTGAGCCGTTTCCGCAGAAAACATTTTCGCTCTTCAGTCCCACACGCTCCGCAAGCGCTGCCCTAAGAACAGAAGCGTCGGCACTAGGGTATTTTCTAAGCTCTGCAATAGTTTTCCCCTCCAATATCGCCTTTACCTTTGATGACGGCGGATAAGGGTTTTCATTTGCATTGAGCTTTATTATCTTATCGTTTTTAGGCTGTTCCCCTGCAACGTAAGGTTCTATATTTATAAGGTTTTTTCTCCAAAGCTTTTCGCTCATTTTACATTATCCTCTCTATATTTTATCATAGTAAAGTATTAATATAAAATATTATAGCACATACCGCTTATGTTGTCAAATAAAAGCCGCCTAGCTTTCAAAGTTAGCCTGTATAGACTGCAAAACGCCGTCATAGTAATATGCGTTCACGCTCATGGAATCGCTCTCCCAATCAAGAAACTGATCTTTGCCGTTTCTGTCGCTGACCTCAGGTGTGCCGAGAATCGCAGCCATCTCCTCAGGAGTTGAATTTTTTGTTATACCGAATATTGAGCAGTCGCTTTCGGTGGCGAAACTCATTCTTATCTTATGGAGGGTATGATCGCTGTTGAGCCAGAAGTCGAAGATGATGATATTATCCACAGTCGAGCTTGTTTTTCCGTAGCAAAGAGCAGAATCGTATTCATCGTCAGGGGTATCCACCATTTCTTCTCTTACATCATCAATAAGCTCAGTGCCTGTGAAAACGTGGTCTATGCCCTTATAGCTTACGCTTATATCCTTAGGCAGAGCAGCGTCTGAAGTAAGGTCAAGGGTCTTGAGGTCATCATATACCTTTACTCTGTTCTCATCAGTGTTTACAGTGCTCTCGCCCGGTGTTGTTATGCCTGTATACTCAGATGTGAAAACAGCCTCTCCGTCTTTTTCGTGTATTTCTTCCTGCGGATAGTTTTTGCTGTAGTATGTGAAATCGGAAACCGAGAAGTAATCAAGCACTACGTCATACTCTTCGTAATTTTCATATGTTTCCACCACACCGAGTGAAATTGTATAGTCAACGTTCTCCCAATACATTGTATAGCATTTGTAATTGTCCATGCCGTCATATTCGCTGTTCATATAAATGCTTGTAGGGCAGCCCATTTTGTCGATTATTTTATCAAGATCTTCTTTATTGCTGTAGCAGCCGTAGCTTTCATACTCCCAGCCGGAGGTATCCACAGCCTCTTCTAAAGGTATGGTAATGCTCCAGCTGTTTTCCTTGAGAATGTCAGCCACACTTGCGTCACGGTCAAATGGGTTTGCACCGGTAAGATCGTAGTTTGTTTGGCTCTCATCTGATGAAACGAAGGTTATCTCAACGTCACTGTTTTCACCTATCATTTTATCAACGCTCATAATATCACTAGATCTGCCAATATCGTCGCCGTACATTTTCATATTGGCATTGCCGCCGTCTATGGCACTAAGGTCAACAGGCACTGATATTTTGCTGCCGAAAATATCCTGCGGCAAAGTATCTGACGGCGTGCCGCCCTGAAAGCTGTCTATCCAATATAAGTCGCTGTCTTTGTTATCCTTAGCGGTATCAGACACGTCTTCATCGCCCTTTGAAGCTGTGCTGTCATTTTGTGAAGAAGCAACAACAATATCATTATTATCGTCGTCATCACTATTATTTGAACTGAGCATCACCGCCGCTGTGATACCTCCGCCTACAACTGCCACGGCACAAACGCCTGCTATTACTTTTGCTTTTACTGTTGAAAACATACCTTTTCCTCCCGATTTACTTATTGTAGTATTTTTATCGGGAACAATATCCTCGGCGGCTGCCGTGTTGCTGAAAACGGATAATTCAGGCAGCTTCAAATGCTGACATTCCTGCATAAATATCTTTGACAGAACAGGTATAGGCATAACAGCATGAAGCCTGTCATTGTTTTTCTTTTCGTAAATAAGCACCGCCTCCCTTATCTTCTTTCTTGCAGCGCTAAGACGGGAAGTGACAGTGCCAACAGAACATTCCATTATCTCTGCTATCTCAGCCACGCTCATCATATCAAAATAGTAAAGTATTATTGTCTGACGCTGTTCGTCAGTGAGAGCGGTGTCGATAATGTTCATTATTATCCTGCGTTTTTCTTCGCTGTCGGCATAATCGTCAGGGATAAGCTCGCTGTCGGGCGTATCGTCGATTATCTTTTCCGACTCCTCCTCCGCAGTGCGGGGATTTTTCCTGAAATACATTTTGCAGTTGTTTATGGCAATGCGGTTTACCCACGCTGAGAAATTCTCAGGCTCTTTAAGGCTGTCAAGCTTTTCAAGAGCTTTCATGAAAGTGTCCTGAGTTATATCCTCCGCCTGCTGAGCATTTCCAAGAAGCTTCAGGCAGTTAAAATATACCGACCTGCCCGTTTCTTCGTAAAGCTCGCCGAAAGCTGCTCTGTCACCCTGTCCTGCCTGCAAAACAAGACGTCTTATCTTTTCCTTTTCCATTTTTTCTACCAAGCTTTCTTTTTATTATCGAACAAAAAAATATCCGTTTTCAGCACTCGGTTATTGTTCCGACATCACTTAGATGTTTGCTGAAAACGGAATATTGAGCAAATATAAAACTTAATATATTGTTTACAAAATATTAATCAACATATTCTCTGACTCTGAGATGTATACCCACGCTGTCAGCAACCGCCTGAGATTTTTTTATCTCCTCTTCGCCGATTATATCAACCACAGTGAGCATTACCTCCGGCACGAACTCTTTCACTCTTTTTGCAAAAGAGAGCATTTCTTCAAAGCAGTTCACGCCCTTGAATGACGGTCTTGTTATCTCGTCATAAGCCTTTGCGTCAGAAGCGTTAAGGCTTATTGAGATTATATCAACAAGTCCCTTGAACTCAGCAGGAGTTTCACGCTTGTTGATAAGGTCGCTAAGACCATTTGTGTTGATCCTTATAGGTGTCTTTGTAACAGATTTTATATACTTTGCAGTTTCTTTGAGTATTTCCAGTTCACAGGTAGGCTCGCCATAGCCACAGAAAATAATTTCCTTGTAGCTGTCAAGGTCACGCTTTTTGATGTTGTCTATTACCTCTTCGGCAGTAGGCTGATGTTCAAGCCACAGTGGGTCAGAGCCATAAGCACCGTCACCGTTGTGACGAATACAGAATGTGCAGTTGCATGGGCACTTGTTTGTGATGTTGAGACAAAGCTTATCGCCTATCTCATAAGAAATATTCATAGCTTTTATCATTATAATTACCTCTTTTTTGTAATATATCAAAGTATAGAGTAAACGGGCGAACACTGTTAACCCCTAAAGAGAGAAATATCATCGCCGTTAGGCGATACCTTCATTCCTCATTCCTCACTCCTAAC
>OIBU01000706.1_pt1 | contig 10439 bp, 6 predicted proteins | sample 1581111 | NCBI WGS metagenome assembly OIBU01 (sample SAMEA3882508, study PRJEB24775) | human gut metagenome | biome: human-associated habitat; feature: intestine environment; material: feces | place: Netherlands | collected 2009/2010 | reverse complement strand
AATGATCGAAAGAATCGTCATTCCCTTCGTCTCCAGAATTTTCATATTCGCACGGATCTCATCCGTCGAAATGCTGACGAGCATAACGCCGAGCGTCTCCTTCGTCTCGGTATTCTGAATCCGCACCGTCATTTCCAGATAGCTGTTTTTCCGGTCGTACTGGCTCGTCTCCTTGCCCTGAAAGCTCTGGATGACCTCCTGCGAGATAATCGTCTTTCCGCGGTCCATATCGTACGTATCTTTGATGACGCGGAAATCCTGGTCGATAATCAGGATTCTGCCGCCGTAGATATTCGTCAGCATACTGAGCTGTCCGTTGATGACATCCGATCCAGGATCTTCCATGTAATTCTGCTGGATGAGCTGGTTGCAGATAATATCGCACTGATTTTTTACGGTAATGCTGCGCACCGATACCGCACGGTCCTCATAGCTGTTTACGATGCTCTTCTCAAGGATCACACACGGTACAATGCCGATGATCACAAGAATCACCGTGATGCGGAAGCGCAGACTCCGCAGAAACTTCCATTTTTCTTTGTTTTTAAGCCTGGAAATAGTAACCAACTCCCCACTTTGTGTGAACGTACTTCGGTTCACTTGGATTTTTCTCAATCTTTTCGCGCAGACGGCGGATATGTACATCTACGGTGCGCACGTCGCCCGGGTACTCATAGCCCCAGACAATGTTCAGCAGGTTCTCTCTGCTGTACACCTTGTTCGGATTGAAGACGAGAAGCTCGAGCACATCGAACTCCTTCGCAGTCAGATTGATCTCGCGGTCTCCGATGAAGACTCTTCTGCTCTCGCAGTCGATCCGCAGGTCTTTCACCTGTACGACTTTTGCTTTCTCTTCTTTTGGCTCCTGGCGGGCCGCACGGCGCATGATGGCCTTGATGCGTGCTTTTACTTCCAGAATGTTGAACGGCTTTGTGATGTAATCATCTGCGCCGTATTCCAGTCCCAGGATTTTGTCCATGTCCTCGCCCTTTGCGGTCAGCATAACGATCGGAACGTTGGAAAATTCACGGATCTGCTGGCAGACGGACAATCCGTCCAGCTTTGGCAGCATCAGATCCAGAAGGATCATATCGTATTCTTTTTCTTTTGCCATGGAGAGTGCTTCCTCGCCGTCGTATGCGCAGTCAACCTCCATGCCGTCCTGCTCCAGGCTGAAGCGGATTCCTTTTACGATCAGTTTTTCATCATCAACTACAAGAACTTTCTTTGCCATTTCTTCTCCTTCTTGTTCTAAACCTCGATAGAACCCCTTATCTTTTCAAACATCTTTTCCTTGATGCCCTCAATGTTCATAATCTCCTCAATCGAACCAAACGGGCCGTTTGCTTCGCGGTAGGCGATGATGGCATCCGCACGGCTCTCTCCGATGCCGGAGAGTGTCATCAGTTCTTCTTTTCCGGCCGTGTTCAGGTTGACTTTGCCGGAACCGGAAGCCTGCTCCGTGCCGCCCGTATTCTGCTGCGGCGTTTCCGTGATTTCCATGTTTTCTGCCTCCTCGCGCGTCCAGACGGTGATCTGCTCTCCGTCTTCGATTTTCCGTGCAAGATTGAGGATTTTTTCTTCAGCATCCGGCAGAAATCCGCCTGCCGCTTCCACAGCCTGCACTACGCGGCTTCCGCCCGGCAGCGTGTAGACACCGGGGGAAGCGACCGCACCGCAGATATAAACCTGCACTGTTTCTTCCGATGCTGCCTCCTGTGCCTCACGTTTTTCCGGAATGCCTGTGGTTTCTCCGGCGCTTTTTTCGGAAACCGTCTGCTCCTCATCCACTTCCTTCTGATTCCCGAAAACGTTTTCCGCCGTGCTCCCGCCTGTGCTATCTGACAGTTTGTATTCTGTATCCCTGTGGTTGCATCCGCAGAGCAAAAAAACCAGCATCGCCGCCAGTATTTTTGCATGTTTTCTGCCTCTGTCCTGCTGTTTTTTCAATTTCATGCTGTGTACTCCCTTCCGCTTCGCATCTGACGCGCAAGGGTCCCTTGTGTACGCATAACTACGTTTCTATTGTATCGAAGAAACCATAAAAATACAAGTAGAAATCTTAATCGTTATTCCCACTGAAACACTACAATTCCCACAACTGCCACTGCCATGCCGAGCAGCTTGCGCACGGTGAAATCCGTTTTTTCCATACCGAAAAGGCCGAACAGTTCAATCAGCCACGCCGCTGCGAGCTGGGAAATGACGATCAGCATCGCCGCCTTCGCCGGGCCGAGCCCTGCCATACTCCAGATAACCGTGATCGTGATAAACGCGCCAATTGCACCGCCGAGCAGCAGATACCACGGCTTTACGCGGAACAGATCCCCGATCGGCTCCCTCCCGGTAATGCACCATGCCGCAAGACAGACGACAAACGCACTGATCTGCACCCAGCCGGCCGCCAGCCATGTACTCGTCTGCTTCGTCACCTCCGTGTTGAAAACACCCTGAATACTCATCAGCGCTCCGGAGAGCAGCGCTGTTAAAATTCCCGCCATTGATTTTTCCTCCTGCTGTTTTTTTATGTACTCTCGGAGTCTTTCTGCGCTTGATTTTACGAGAAGATTTTTTGTCAGTTGTGCCCAAATTTCTGAGGCGTACGCGGTGCGTACGTTGATGAAATTTGGGTGCAGCTGGCGGAAAATCGGCCGTAAAAGCAAGTGCAGAAAGGCTCCGAGAGTACATTTTATACTATTCCTTTTTTCCCCGTTTTTATACAGAACTCAGGGACAGCAGGAAAACAGCCGCCCGGTCTCCTGCATAGGAAACCAGACGGCTGTCTATTTCACATTACTGTAATGCTTTCTCCAGTTTTTCAATCATCTCATCGATGTCATCTTTCGTAATCACAAGCGGCGGTACCATACGAAGAACGTCGCTTCCGGCGGAAATCACAAGAAGTCCGTTCTCAATCGCGCGGTTGATGACTTCTCCGACCGGACGGCCCGTTACGACAAGGCCCTGCATAAAGCCTTTTCCACGGCGTGCTGCGAGGCAGTCATATTTTTCCACCAGTTCGTCCAGCTTTTTCTCCAGATACGGAGCCGTCTCTGCTACATGCTCTACGACATGCTGTTTCTCATAGCATTCAAATACAGCATTGACAGCCGCGCAGGCCAGCGGGTTTCCGCCGTATGTCGTTCCGTGGTCTCCCGGAACGAGCGAATGCTCTGCCGTCTTTTTATTCAGCACGAAGGCGCCGACCGGAACGCCGCAGCCAAGTGCTTTTGCACACGTCATGACATCCGGCTGTACGCCGTAATCCTGCCATGCGAACAGCTTTCCTGTTCTTCCCATGCCGCACTGGATCTCATCGAGGATCAGCAGAATGTCGTGCTCGTCACACAGATCGCGCACGCCCTGTAAAAATTCTTTCGTTGCCGGATAGATACCGCCCTCGCCCTGTACAGTCTCCATGATGATCGCACATGTCTTGTCGGTAATCTGTGCCTTTACGCTCTCCAGATCATTAAAATCCGCAAATTTAATGCCGCCGATCAGCGGTTTGAACGGATCCTGATAATGCGTATTTCCTGTTACAGAAAGCGCTCCAAGGCTTCTTCCATGGAAGGAATGGTTCATCGCGATGATCTCGTGATCGTTGCTGCCGTCTTTTAAGTAAGCGTATTTTCTCGCTACTTTGATGGCTCCCTCGATCGACTCCGTACCGCTGTTCGTAAAGAATACTTTATCCATGCCGGATGCCTTCGCCAGCTTTTCTGCCGCGGAGCCCATCGGAACATTGTAGAACAGGTTGGAAACATGGATGACTTTGTCCACCTGGTCTTTCACTGCTTTTTTATAATCGTCATTGCTGTAGCCGAGCGCATATACCGCGATACCTGCCGCAAAGTCCAGATATGCTTTTCCGTCGGTGTCATACAGATGAACGCCCTCGCCGTGGTCGATCACAAGCGGGAACCGGTTATAGGTGTGGAGCACGTACTGCTCGGTCTGTTCCATATACTCATTCGTCTTCATGATTGAATTTCTCCTTGTTTTCCCCTAAAATAGCCGTACCAATTCCTTTGTTCGTAAAGATCTCAAGCAGCAGGCAGTGCGGGATTCTTCCGTCCATGATGTGGACTCTCGATACGCCGTTCTCGATCGCATCGATGCAGCCCTGCAGTTTTGGAATCATGCCGCCGCCGACATTTCCATTTGTGATGAGATCTCTTGCTTCCTGTACGTGGAGCTCGGAAATCAGGCTCTCCGGATCCTTCGGATCTTTGTAGACACCCTCGATATCGGTCAGGAATGCCAGTTTTTCTGCATTTAACGCCTCAGCGATGGCGCATGCCGCGTCGTCTGCGTTGATATTGTAAGTATTGAAATCATCATCCATGCCTACCGGGCAGACAACCGGAAGGAAGTCGTTCTCCAGAAGATCGTACAGCACCTTCGGGTTTACGTTCTTGATATTTCCAACGAAGCCGATATCCTCGCCCTTGGACAGCTTCTTCTCTACATTTAAGAGTCCGCCGTCTTTTCCGCTGATGCCGACCGCGTTGACACCGAGTGACTGAATCATGGTGACAAGCTCTTTGTTGACCTTATTCAGCACCATCTCTGCCGACTTTTCCGACCCAGCGGCTGATTTCCTTTCCACCGCCGTGTACGATGATCGGTTTGAAGCCGACCAGTTTCAGAAGAACTACGTCCTGGATGACGTTTCTCTTTAACTCTTCATCCACCATTGCGCTTCCGCCGTATTTGATGACAATGATTTTGCGGTTGAACCGCTGAATATAAGGAAGTGCCTCGATCAGCACATTTGCTTTGTCCAGATACATCTGATTTACCATGATTTTTTCTCCTCTTATGCTCTTTTCCCGTGCCTGTTCCGGATCCGGTCAGGAACGATAATCTGCGTTGATTTTTACGTAATCGTAGGTCAGGTCGCAGCCCCATGCCGTTGCTGTCGCCTCTCCCATGTGGATGTCGGCGGTCGCAGTTACTTTCGGCTCGGAGAGGATCTTCGTTGCCTCCTCCTCGCTGTAGTCAACGGCAACACCTTTCGTGATAATCTGCAGTTTTCCGGCTGCGCTCTCAAAGTAGAGATCTACATTTTCCGGATCGAATTTTGCTCCGGAGTAACCCATCGCGCAGAGGATTCTTCCCCAGTTGGCGTCATGGCCGAAGATTGCCGCTTTCGTCAGACTCGATGTGATGACGGATTTTGCCAGTGTCACGGCCTGCTCTTTGCTCTCGGCTCCCTGAATCGTCACTTCGAACAGTGCGGTTGCGCCCTCGCCGTCGCCTGCGATGTGCATCGCCTGTGTTTTATTGACTTCAAAGAGTGCTTCTTTGAAAATCTTGTAATCCTCGTTTTCTTCCGTAATTTCCGGGTTTCCGGCAAGACCGTTTGCCAGAAGGAGAACGGTATCGTTTGTGGAAGTATCACCGTCTACGGAAACCATGTTGTAGGTGTCCGGTACGACTTCGCTCAGTGCTTTCTGCAGCATCTCTTTCGAAATATTGGCATCGGTTGCCACAAAGCTCAGCATGGTGCACATATTCGGATGGATCATGCCGGAGCCCTTGCACATGCTGCCGATCGTTACGGTTTTTCCGCCGATTTCGATCTGAACAGCAACTTCCTTCGGCTCGGTGTCGGTTGTCATGATCGCCTGTGCTGCTGTAGCTGCGGCTTCTCTTGTAGCTGCAAGCTGCGGTTTCAGCATTTCCACGCCGGCTGCGATCTTATCGATCGGAATCTGTTTTCCGATAACACCGGTCGATGCAACGAGAACGGAGTCCTCTGGAATGGAAAGTGCAGCCGATGCTGCCTCTGCGGTTTTTCTGCAGTAGCCATAGCCCTCCTCGCCGGTGCATGCATTGGCGATTCCGCTGTTGCAGACGATTGCCTGTGCGGTTGGATGGTTGTATACAATCTCCTGGTCCCATTTGACCGGAGCTGCTTTTACGATGTTTGTAGTAAAGGTTCCTGCTGCTACGCACGGTACCTCGCTGTAGACAAGTGCCATATCCTTTACGCCCTGTTTTTTAATTCCTGCTGCGCCGCCTGCTGCCTGAAAACCTTTTGCAGCAGTGATGCCTCCTTCAATCTTTTTCATTCTTTTATCCTCACTTTTCGTAAATTCCGTCTGTTGTCTGCTTCTGTCTTTTTTACGGGAACATCGGCGGCATGCACAGGCCTTCATTTTCCGGCAGGCCGAACATCAGGTTCATATTCTGTACCGCCTGTCCTGCTGCGCCTTTGACCAGGTTGTCCATCGCACCCATCATGATGATTCGTTTCGTTCTCGGATCAATCTTGAAGTTGACATCCACATAGTTGCTTCCCTCGACCCATTTCGTCTGCGGGCAGACATCCTTATCGAGAACACGTACAAACTGCTCATTGGCATAATACTTATCATAAACGGCTTTAACCTCTTCGTAAGTCACATCTTTTTTCAGGGATGCATATGCCGTTACGAGAATGCCGCGGTTCATCGGAACAAGATGCGGGGTGAAGTTCAGGGTGATCGGGTAGCCGGCTGCATAGGAAAGCTGCTCCTCGATCTCCGGTGTGTGGCGGTGGCCGGCAACGCCGTATGCCTTGATATTTTCATTAACCTCGCAGTAGAGGTTGTCCACTTTCGCTCCTCTTCCTGCTCCGGAAGTTCCGGACTTGGCATCCACGATCAGGGTATTCACATCGATCATACCTTCTTTTACCATAGGGTAAGCGGTCAGGATCGAGCAGGTGGTATAACAGCCGGGATTAGCCACCAGTCTGGTCTTCTCCGTGATCTTGTCACGGTTGATCTCGCAGAGTCCGTATACTGCTTCCTCGATGAACTGCGGCGACTTATGCTCGATGCCGTACCATTTTTCATAGGTAGCTACATCCTTGATACGGTAATCAGCGGACAGATCCACAATTTTCACCTGGGAAAGGATTTCCTCGGATAACAGTCCTGCCAGGAATCCCTGAGGGGTTGCGGTGAAGATCACATCCACCTGCTTCGCCAGTTCCTCCAGATTGTCGTCCTTACAAATATCATCCACCAGCTGAAACATGTTCTGGTATACCTGATAATACTTCTTATCTATATAGCTTCGGGAACCGTACCATACGATTTTGGCATCCTTGTGATTCAACAGGATACGTACCAGTTCTCCTCCGGCATAACCGGTTGCTCCGATGATTCCTACTCTGATCATTTTTTTACCTCACACTCATTTCATTGCATTTCTGTGTCATCGAATTACTTCGCAGCAAGATGCTCCCGCAATTCTGCTTTGGAACTATTCAGAACCCCATTCGCAAAATCGCTGCTGCGCTTTTCCGATATTCATCTGACTCTGAATAGTTCCATGATACCACTTTCTTCCTAAATGTCTACTACTTTTTTCATTTTTATGCATGTTTTTTGGATTGATACGTATATTTATGCACATATTCATACTTTTTCTATGTTTTTATGCAATATAGTGGAATAATATTCACTCTGCTCTTACCGTACTTCCTTTTCCGATTAAAATCTGCTACAATAAGTGTGTTGCGCAATGCAATCCGCGCATCTATTTTTTTAGCTTCTACGAGAGCGGAAATGAGGAAATTATGGCTTTTGACGGCGTTACCATTGCCTGTGTAATATCTGAACTGAAAAAAGAACTGATCGGCGGAAGGCTGTACAAGATCGCCCAGCCGGAGAATGATGAACTGTTACTGACGATCAAACAGCCCACCGGGCAGAAGCGCCTGCTGTTATCCGCAAGTGCTTCTCTCCCGCTGATCTATCTGACGGAAACCAATAAACCCAGCCCCATGACGGCCCCCAACTTCTGTATGCTTCTGCGCAAACACTTGCAGAACGGCCGTATTGTGAACATCTCCCAGCCGGGGTTGGAACGTATTGTGCATATTGACATTGAACATCTGGATGAGATGGGCGATCTGCGTCACAAGACACTGGTCATGGAGCTGATGGGCAAACACAGTAACCTGATCTTCTGTAATGACGACAATACCATCATCGACAGTATCAAGCATGTCTCCTCCGCTGTCAGCAGCGTCCGGGAAGTCCTGCCGGGACGTCCCTACTTCATTGCCCACACCCAGGACAAGCTGGATGCCCTGACCTGCGATGAGAATACGTTCCGTGAAATGCTTGCCGCCAAACCCCAGCCGGTCTTCAAGGCGGTCTACGGAAGCTTCACCGGCATCTCGCCCGTACTGGCACAGGAATTATGTCATGAGGCCGGTCTTGATGGGGAACGTCCTACAGCGGCACTGACACCCACGGATTACCATACTTTATACGGAATCTTTTCCAAAATGGTCACTTCTATCAGGGAAGAAGCCTTCTCTCCATGCATTGCCTACACCGGCACCCGCCCCGTGGAATATGCAGCGGTTCCCCTGACGATGTATGGCTCGGGAGCGGATCATTTGGAATCCTACACTTCCATGTCCGCCCTGCTGGAGCATTTTTATGCGGAGAAAAATACATTAACCAGGATCCGTCAGAAATCCTCCGACCTGCGCCGTATCGTCCAGACAGCCCTGGAACGTGATATTAAAAAATATGACCTCCAGCTGGCACAGATGAAGGACACGGAAAAGCGGGAAAAATACCGCATCTACGGTGAACTGCTCAATACCTACGGTTACAGCGCAAAGCCCGGTGACAGATCCCTCACCGCCGTGAATTATTATACAAATGAGCCGGTAACGATCCCCCTGGATCCCACCCTCTCCGCCACGGAAAATGCGAAAAAATATTTTGACAAATACGGCAAATTAAAGCGTACTTATGAGGCGCTGTCCGAGCTGACCTGCCAGGTCAAGGAAGAGATCGACCACTTAGAGACCATCAGCGCAGCACTGGACATTGCCCTAAAGGAAGAAGACCTGGTGGAGATCAAGGAGGAACTGACCCAGAGCGGTTACATCCGCCGAAAAGGCGGCACGAAAAAGGCAAAGATCACCAGCAGGCCCTTCCACTATTTAAGCAGCGACGGCTTCCATATTTATGTAGGGAAAAATAATTTCCAAAATGACGAACTGACCTTCAAATTCGCCACAGGAAATGACTGGTGGTTCCATGCCAAAGGCATCCCCGGCTCCCACGTGGTAGTAAAGACCGAGGGGAAAGAGCTGCCGGACCGTACTTTCGAAGAGGCGGGCAGACTGGCTGCCTACTATTCTAAAGGCAGGGAACAGGAAAAAGTCGAAATCGACTACGTCCAGAAAAAACAGGTCAAAAAGCCTGCCGGTGCCAAGCCGGGATTCGTGGTCTATTATACGAACTACTCCCTGATGATCGACAGCGATATCTCAGGTATCGAAAAGCTCAGCGACTGACCAGCCTATGCATCCGGCGCCTAATTTTATGCATATTTATACTGTATATTTTCCGATTTATACATTTATGTGCATATTTTAATTTGTTTTATTCATTTTTATGATTTATTTATGCAACTTTTCTGCTTGCTTTTGCGAATATAATGTTGTATAGTAAATGTCAGAGCGTAACACACGATCCCAACATCTGATGCATTACGGATTGCTTCGTGCTTTGCACTCTCACAATCCTGGCATCATACACACTATAAAACGGAGGATTTTATCATGAAGGAAAAAGTAGTTTTAGCTTATTCCGGCGGTCTGGATACTACCGCTATCATTCCCTGGCTGAAGGAGAATTTTGACTACGAAGTTATCTGTGTCTGTGTCAACTGCGGACAGGCAGAGGAGCTCGACGGTCTGGAAGAGAGAGCCAAGGCCTGCGGCGCTTCCAAGCTGTATATTGAAGACGTTATCGATGAATTCTGTGATGATTATATTGTTCCCTGTGTCCAGGCTCATGCCGTATACGAGAACAAGTACCTGTTAGGTACCTCCATGGCAAGACCTCTGATCGCCAAGAAGCTGGTAGAGATTGCCAGAAAAGAAGGCGCTGTAGCTATCTGCCACGGTGCTACCGGTAAGGGTAACGACCAGATCCGTTTCGAGTTAGTTATCAAGGCTCTGGCTCCCGATATCAAGATCATCGCTCCCTGGAGAAGCGACAAGTGGAACATGGACTCCCGTGAATCCGAGATCGAGTACTGCAAAGCGCATGGTATCCATCTTCCTTTCTCCACCGATTCTTCCTACAGCCGTGACCGTAACATCTGGCACATCAGCCACGAAGGTCTGGAGCTGGAGGATCCCGGCAACGAGCCCAACTACGAGCATCTGCTTGTCTTAGGCGTAACTCCTGAGAAGGCTCCCGATGAGGGTGAGTATGTGACCATGACCTTTGAAAAGGGGGTTCCCACTTCCGTTAACGGCGAGAAGATGAAGGTATCCGATATCATCCGTACCCTGAACAAGCTGGGCGGCAAGCACGGTATCGGTATCGTAGATATCGTAGAGAACCGTGTTGTAGGTATGAAGTCCCGTGGTGTCTATGAGACTCCCGGCGGCACCATCCTCA
>OIBU01000702.1_pt1 | contig 10469 bp, 4 predicted proteins | sample 1581111 | NCBI WGS metagenome assembly OIBU01 (sample SAMEA3882508, study PRJEB24775) | human gut metagenome | biome: human-associated habitat; feature: intestine environment; material: feces | place: Netherlands | collected 2009/2010 | reverse complement strand
GGGGGGGACGTGTTGTTTCGGGTGGCGTGATGCTGCTTATCCTTTGTGTGCTTCCGGCAGGAATGAGCCGTTCGGCATGGTTGGCGGCAGGAGTTTCCTGTCTGTGTGTATATGCTTGGCATATGGATTGGACGGATAAGTTCAGATTATTATGGCAGCAGCAAAGGCAGCGTGTGGTGATGGTAGTGGTCGGTGGATTCTGTGTCTTGCTATTGGCAGGCTATTTACTGTTTGTCTTGAAACCCGATTCTGCACGTGGCCGTCTTTTCATGTGGAAGATAACTTGTCGTGCCATTGCAGAAAAGCCGTTGACCGGATATGGGATTCATAATTTCGCAGCAGCCTATGGAAATGCGCAGGAAACTTATTTTGCAGCAGGTGATTATGAACCGTGGGAGGAACGTGTGGCGGGAAGTCCGGAATATGCATTCAATGAATATCTGCAGGCTGCGGTCGAACTGGGCATTCCTTTGGCGGTATGTCTATTGGTTGTGGTCGTGCTGTGTTTGTATAGGGGAGTCCGTAAAGGACGTTATGGTATCTGTGGGGCCATTCTTTCCTTGATGATATTTTCTTTTTCCTCCTATCCGCTACAACTTCCGGTATTTATCGTTACATCTGGAGGATTGCTTGTAGCGTGCTTGTCCGGTGCCGACCGTTGGCAATGGTTGGGGGTGGCTGTATTAGTAGGCATCATTGGCGGTTTTCGCCTGAAGAATGACTTGCAAGTGGAGCAGGCTTGCCGGGAGTGGATGAATGCGCGTGTGTTGTATAGTGCAGGTGCGTATCAATCGGCAGAGAAAGAGTACGGGCGCCTTTATCCTCTGTTGAGGGACCGGGCATCTTTCTTGTTCGAATATGGGCATGGATTGCACAAGCAGCAGCAGTTCAGTAAATCCAACCGTATTTTGAAAGAAGCTTTACTGCGTAGTTGTGACCCCATGATACTGAATGTGATAGGCAAGAATTATCAGCAGATGGGTGACTGCTTATCAGCGGAAGACTGGTTTATCCGTTCCACCCATCGGTTGCCGGGGCGTATTTATCCCTATTATCTGCTTGCGAAGCTTTATGCGGAACCAGGATTCAGACAACCGGACAAGTTTGAAAAAATGAAGCGGATGGTATTGACGAAAGAGCCGAAAGTGCATTCTACGGCAATACGACAGATGAGGGAGGAAATAAAAAAGATTCAGCTTATTTTTGTCCATATCAAAAAAGATGAATAAAAACGGAAAGTGTTAATAATGAGCGAACTAATTGCTAAAGTGCTATGAAAAAAGTGTCCACATGCAAATATCGGTTCGTTTTTTTGAAACGATTAATTTTATCAATTTATAATTGAGTATGAATATGAAGACACAGAACTATCGATACCTGCTATGCATGGCCGTTGCCCTGCTTGCCGCCTGCTCCGATGCCGGAAAGGGAAAAGAGTCCGAGGAAGGGGTGGCAACCGTCCTGCCAAGTGAAAGCAATGAAGTGACCGTGAAAGTCCTGAAGCGGGCGACCTTTGAGCATGAACTGGTGAGCAACGGAAAAGTAACCGCCGGTGCCATGGCGGATTTGCGTTTTGAGACCACCGGTGTAGTGGCACACATCTACGTGAAGAACGGTGACCCGGTGCGCAAAGGGCAGAAACTTGCCGAACTGGATAAGTTCCGCCTGAAGAACAAGACCGCGCAGGCCAAGGATGCCTTGGAAAAAGCGGAACTTGAGTTGCAGGATGTATTGATAGGGCAAGGCTATCCGGTGGGGGATGCCTCCAAAGTACCTGCTGACATCATGAAGCTGGCACGAGTAAAGAGCGGTTACGACCAAAGCCTTTCCCAGTACGAACTCGCCGCCTATGAAGAAGAGCATGCTACGCTGGTTGCCCCCTTCGACGGCGTGGTGGCGAACCTCTTTTCCAAGCCCTTCAACGAGGCAAGCACTTCGGAAGCCTTCTGCTCCATTATCGGCACTCAAGGTATGGAGGTGGACTTCACGGTGCTGGAAAGCGAACTGCCGTTGATAAAGAGTGGCGACAAGGTGATTGTTACCCCTTATTCGGATGCCGGCTTTAGGCAGGAGGGGCGCATCACCCAAATCAATCCTCTGGTGGATGACAAGGGGATGGTTAAGGTGAAGGCTGCCGTCAATGGCAAGGGACGGCTGTTCAGTGGGATGAACGTGAGGGTGAACGTGCACCGCTCTCTGGGCGGACAGCTTGTAATCCCGAAGAGTGCCGTGGTGTTGCGTTCGGGCAAGCAGGTGGTGTTTACCCTGAAAGACGGAAAGGCGCAGTGGAACTATGTGCAGACCGGTCTGGAGAATGCGGAAAGCTATAGTATGGCCGACGATGCCCTGAAAGAAGGCGATACGGTCATTGTGACGGGAAATGTGAATCTGGCACATGAAGCATCGGTGAAGGTGGTTGATAGATAATGAGTGATAAGTGGTAATTCAAAATTCATAGTTCAATTGATAAAGTTTTTGATACAGCGGCCTATTGCCGTACTGATGGCATTTACAGCATGCTTCATTGTCGGGCTGGTGACTTACTTCACCTTGCCGGTATCCTTGCTGCCCGATATTGCCATCCCGGAAATTACAGTGCAGGTGTCGGCGCAGAATACCTCGGCGCGTGAATTAGAGAATACGGTGGTGAAACCTCTGCGGCAGCAGCTCATCCAGGTGGCGAAACTGAAGGACATGGACAGCGAGACGCGCGATGGTGCAGGCATCATCCGCCTGGGCTTCGACTTCGGTACGAATACCGACCTTGCCTTCATAGAAGTGAACGAGAAGATTGACGCCGCCATGAACTATCTGCCCAGGGATGCCGAACGCCCGAAGGTGATAAAGGCAAGTGCGACGGACATTCCTGTCTTCTACCTCAATCTGACCCTAAAAAACGACAGTGCATACGGCAAGGTGGACGAACGCGCGTTTCTTGATTTGTGCGAGTTTGCCGAAAATGTCATAAAGCGCCGCATCGAGCAGTTGGCGGAAGTGGCAATGGTGGATGTCACGGGTTTGGTCGAACGCCAGTTACAGATTGTGCCCGACCCGGGTAAGCTTGCTGTGTTGGGGCTCTCCATTGAAGACATAGAAAACGTGCTGGCGCAAAACAACGTGGAGCCGGGCAGCATGACCGTGCGCGACGGCTACTACGAATACAACATTAAGTTCTCCACCCTGCTGCGGACAGAGGAGGACGTGAAGGGCATCCTGCTGCGCAAGGAAGGACGTATCATCCGCTTGGGAGACTTCTGCCGGGTAGAGATTGTTCCTGCCAAGGAGAAAGGTGTCTCCATGAGCAATGGCAAGCGTGCCGTTACCCTTGCCGTCATCAAGCAGGCGGACGAGAATATGGAAGACATGAAGCTTGCCATCAACAGCACGATGGACTACTTCAAGAAAGTATATCCCGACATTGATTTTAGCATCAGCCGTAACCAGACGGAGTTGCTGGACTATACCATCTCCAATCTTCAGCAAAATTTGTCGTTGGGTTTCCTGTTCATCTGCATTGTGGCGGTACTCTTCTTGGGGGATGTCAAGTCGCCGTTCATCATCGGCCTGAGCATGGTGGTGTCCATTGTAATCTGTTTCTTGTTCTTCTATCTGTTCAGGATGTCGCTCAATATCATTTCTCTGTCCGGATTGATTCTGGCGTTGGGTATGATGATTGACAGCAGCATCATTGTCACGGAAAATATTTCGCAGTACCGCGAACGGGGTTATTCGTTGAGGCGGGCTTGCGTGGCGGGAACGAGTGAGGTGATTACGCCCATGCTGAGCTCATCGCTGACCACGGTTGCCGTGTTTGTGCCGCTGATATTTATGAGCGGCATTGCAGGGGCGTTGTTCTACGACCAGGCATTCTCTGTTACGGTAGGGTTGCTGGTTTCCTACTTCACGGGTATCATGCTGCTGCCGGTCCTCTATATGCTGGTCTACCGGACGGGGTTGCGCGGCAGGTCGTGGTTCTCCCGCATCCGCATCAACAATCCGTTGAAGGAACATACGCTGGACCGTTTTTATGATGCGGGCATCGACTGGGTATTTTCCCATAAGACGGTAAGTATCATATTCTGTGTGGTTTCTATTCCTCTTTGTGTCTTTCTGTTCTATTCCATAGCCAAGGAGCGTATGCCGCAGATAGACCAGAATGAACTGATAGTCCACGTGGAATGGAACGAAAATATACATGTGGACGAGAACCGGCATCGTGTGAATGTGCTGTTCGGACAGTTGTTGGACAAGACTGTGGAACAGACGGCTGCCATAGGCCAGCAGGACTATCTGCTGAACCGTGAGCAGGCTCTCTCTTCTTCGGAGGCAGAATTGTATTTCAAGACTTCCTCGCCTGACGGGATTGCTCCCTTGCAGAAGCAGGCGGGCGAGTGGTTGATGCGGGAATATCCGTTGGCGACAGTCTCCTTTTCTCCACCCGAAACCGTGTTCGAGAAGCTTTTCGTGACCGGGGAGGCCGATGTGGTGGCGGAACTTTATGCCCGTAACAAGGAGAAGGCGCCGGCGGCGGAAGAATTGCGCGGACTGGAACAACAGTTTGCGGAGCTTACGGGGACAGCACCCGTAGGTATCGCTTTCGAGAACCAGCTCGACATAAGCATTTTGCAGGAAAAGCTGTTGCTCTATGACGTTTCGTATGACGAGCTTTACCGTACGCTGCGGACAGCGTTCAAGGAGAACAGCGTAGCTATGCTCCATTCCTACCAGCAATACCTGCCTATCAGCATTGTGGGCGAGGAGCGGACAGTGAATGAGGTGCTGCAGCAGACATTGATACAGACCCGTCCGGACAGTAAGGGCGAAGTGGAGCATATTCCGCTTCGGGAGCTGGTAAAGGTGCGTCCGGCCGAGGACTTGAAGACGATTACGGCAGGACGCAACGGTGAATATATACCGTTCCGTTTCTATGAAGTGGACGATGCTCCGGAGTTGATGGAAAAGGTGAAGCGGGAGGCAGATGCCACGGGTGACTGGGATACGGCCTTTTCCGGCAGTTTCTTCTCCAACCGCCAAATGCTGGACGAGTTGGTGGTGATTCTTTTCATCTCTATCTTGCTGATGTATTTCATTCTTGCCGCCCAGTTCGAAAGCTTCGTGCAGCCGCTCATCGTGCTGCTGGAAATTCCGATAGATGTGGCGTTTGCCCTGCTTCTGTTGTGGATATGCGGGCATACCTTGAACCTGATGTCCGCCATCGGACTGATTGTGACATGCGGTATCATCATCAACGACTCCATCCTGAAGCTGGATGCCATCAACGAATTGCGGAAAGGAGGGATGCCGTTGCTCGAGGCCATCCACGAGGCGGGACGGAGAAGGCTCCGGCCCATCATCATGACATCGCTCACCACGATATTTGCCATGGTTCCGCTGCTGTTCTCGTTCGACATGGGCTCGGAGCTGCAGAAGCCGCTTTCCATAGCGATGATTGGGGCGATGTTCGTGGGGACACTGGTCAGTCTGTTCATCATCCCGTTGATATATTGGTTTATTTATAGAAAAGAAAGAGCATGAAGAAATTAAGTCTTATACTTTTGTTCAGTCTGGGAGCCCTTTCCGCTTTTGCCCAACAGCGGATAACGCTCGATTTGCAGCAGACCATTGCCCTGGCGAATGACAGTTCGCTGGAAGCCTTCCGCACCAAGAACATGTATCTGGCCGGTTATTGGGAATACCGCACCTATAAGGCAAACCGCCTTCCCAGCTTGACGCTGAACATGACTCCGGCACAGTACAACCGCGATATCACCAAGCGTTACGACTCCGAACAGGACCTTGACATCTATCGCAGCCAGCAATCCTTCTATGCATACGGCAATCTTGCCGTCAGACAGAATTTCGACTTGACGGGCGGTACGTTCTATCTGGATACGGAGCTGGGCTATATGCGGAGCTTCGGTGGAAACAAGTATACCCAGTTCACCAGTGTTCCGGTTCGTTTGGGCTACTCGCAGAGTCTGGTCGGTTACAATCCTTTCCGTTGGGAACGCAGGATTGAGCCGCTGAAGTACGAAAAGGTGAAGAAGGAGTATATTTACAATGCAGAGCGAGTATCCGAGCAGGCCACTACCTATTTCTTTGCGCTTGCCATGGCACAGGCGGAATATGACTTGGCCAAGGACAATGCCGTCTCCACCGATACCCTCTACCGCATCGGCATGCAGCGCTTGAAAATAGCCGCCATCAGCCGTGCCGACCTGCTGACGCTGAAACTCGACGTGGTGAACGCCCGCAATACTTTGCAGAATGCCGCCAGTGCCTTGAAGCGCGCCATGTTTTCGTTGGCATCTTTCCTGAATATGGAGAAGAACACGGATATCAGGGTGTCGCTTCCGGGACGTCCGAGGGCGCTGACCATACCGGTTGATGAGGCTTTGCTGGCCGCTCAAGCCAACAATCCGGAATTTCTGGGGCTTCGTCAGGAAGTGCTGGAAGCCGAGCAGACAGTAGACAAGACGAAGAAGGAATCGCGCTTCAATGCCAGCATCAACGCCAGCGTCGGCTTCAACCAGGTGGCAGAGAAATTCGGTGAAGCATACAGGCATCCCATGCAGCAGGAGATGGTGTCGGTCAGTGTCTCCATTCCACTGGTGGACTGGGGCGTGAGGAAAGGCAAATACAACATGGCGAGGAACAATCTGAACGTGGTGAAGACTTCTGCCCGGCAGAGTGAAATCAGCATTGAGGAGGAGGTTATCATGACCGTCAGCGACTTCAACGTCCAGCAAGCCCTCGTCGCCAGTGCCGAAGAGGCCCTCGACCTTGCCATCCTGGCGTATAACGAAACCCGCCAGCGCTTCATTATCGGCAAGGCAGACATCAACAGCCTGACCCTCTCGCTGAACCGCCAGCAGGAAGCGCAACGCAATTACATCTCCGCCTTGCAGGACTACTGGCTGAATTATTACAAGATACGGAAACTGACGTTGCACGACTTTGCCAGCGGATTTTCGCTGTCGGAAAAATTTGATTATAATAACTGATGAAACGAGTTTCTTCCTTCACCGTCATAGTGGCGTTTGTCTGCCTTGCTTTGGTAGGGGTGGCGTTGATACCGCTGCTCCCCGTCAAGCTGAATCCGTCACGCAGCCTGCCCGGCTTCACGGTGGGTTTCAGCATGCCTGGCACTTCGTCGCGGGTGGTGGAGATGGAAGTGACCAGCAAGCTGGAATCCATGCTGGCGCGTATCCGCGGAGTGAAGCGGCTGAACTCCACCTCGGGCAACGGCTACGGCAACATTACTGTGGAGCTGGACAAGCATGCCGATGTCGAGGCAGTCCGCTTCGAAGCTTCCACCATCATCCGGCAGACGTGGCCCCAATTGCCCGAAGGTGTCAGCTATCCCACCATTCACATGAAAGTGCCCGACGAGAACGCCTCACGCCCTTTCATGTCCTTCACACTGAATGCCCCTTCCACTCCGATATTGATTCAGCAGTATGCCGAGGAGCATATCAAGCCGCGGCTGGCAAATATTCCGGGTATCTATAAGGTGGAACTCAGCGGTGCCACGCCCATGGAGTGGAGACTGGAATATGACAGTGAACAGTTGCGCTTGCTGGGTGTGACCCTATCGGACATCAGCGAGGCAGTACAGCGGCATTACCGGAAGGAATTTCTGGGTACGCACAATGTGGATACAGGTAACGGTAGCCGGGAATGGATACGCCTGGCACTGGTGCCGGAGAGCAACTCCCTTGGTTTTAATCCTGCTGCCATCACCGTGACGGCTACCGACGGGAAACTGCTCCGCTTGGACGAACTGGTGTCGGCTGTCCGTATGGAGGAGGAGCCGCAAAGCTATTACCGCATCAATGGGCTGAATTCCGTCTATCTATCCATTACAGCGGAAGAAACTGCCAACCAGTTGCAACTGAACCGTGCCGTGATGGACGAGATGGAAGCTGTTCGGCAGGTACTTCCTGTCGGATATGAAGTGCATACCAGCTATGATGCGACCGAGTACATACGGGAAGAACTGGACAAGATTTACTTCCGTACCGGTTTGACGGTACTCATCCTGCTTGTATTCGTATGGCTCATTACTCGTAAGTTGAAATATCTTTTTCTGATAGTTACCAGCCTGGCTGTAAATATAGCGGTGGCACTTATCTTCTACTACCTCTTCGGACTTGAGATGCAGCTTTATTCGCTAGCGGGTATCACTGTCTCGCTGAATCTGGTGATAGACAGCACCATTGTCATGACCGACCACATTCTGCATCGGCGTAATCTCAAGGCCTTCCTGTCGGTGTTGGCGGCAACCCTCACTACGATGGGTGCGCTTGTCATCATTTTCTTCCTTGACGAGAAGATACGGCTCAACCTGCAGGACTTTGCAGCGGTAGTGATCATCAATCTGGCTGTTTCCTTGATGGTGGCATTGTTTTTTGTTCCGTCGATGATTGAGAAGATAGGACTGGTGAGGCGGATTACGGGGAAGAAAAGGCGTCTTGTCTTGCCGGGGCTGACGCAAACATTCAAAACAAGGTTGGGACGGATTTTCAGCCGTTTCCCCGTTTATTTCTCCTGCTGCTACTCTGCTCTCATCCGTTTTCTGTGCCGTTGGCGCTGGGCTGTATGCCTGCTGTTGCTGTTGGGGTTCGGTCTGCCCGTTTTTCTGTTGCCCGACAAACTGGAAGGAGGGGGAAAATGGGAAGCTGCTTACAATAAGGTATTCGGTTCGAATACCTATAAGGAGTCGGTGAAACCCATTGTGGACAAGGCGCTGGGCGGCAGCTTGCGGCTTTTCATACAGAAGGTGTACGAAGGCAGTTACTTCACCCGTAATGAGGAGGTGGTGCTCTATGCCAACGCCAACCTTCCCAATGGCAGCACCCTCGAGCAGATGAACACTTTGATGAAACGTATGGAGACCTACCTCAGCCGGTTCAAGGAAATCAGGCAGTTTCATACTTCCATCTACAGCCCCCGGCGTGCCAGTATGCAGATTTATTTCAAGAAGGAAGCCCGGAACAGCGGTTTTCCCTATACACTGAAAGCCAATATGATAAGCAAGGCACTGGAACTGGGAGGCGGCAGCTGGGGCATCTACGGATTGCAGGACCAGGGGTTCAGTAATGACGTCCGCGAGAGTGCCGGCTCCTACCGCATCAGGATGTACGGCTACAACTACGACGAACTCTATGAGTGGGCGGAGAAGCTGAAGGCCAAGCTGCTGACGCACCGGCGTATCAAGGAAGTGCTCATCAATTCGGAGTTCTCCTGGTGGAAGGATGACTATCAGGAATTCTACTTCAACCTGAACAAGGAGCACATGGCGCAAGAGGGCATCGACGCGCAAGTGCTTTTCTCTGCGGTGCGCCCCATCTTCGGCAAGAATCTGGAGATTGGATCGGTAGCGGCCGAGCAGGGAACGGAGAAAATCAAGCTCTCTTCCCGCCAGTCTGCCGAATATGACATCTGGGCGATGCAGTTCTTTCCCTATGGAGTAGGAAACGGCAAGCATTACAAGCTTTCCGAACTGACTACTGTGGAAAAAGGGCAGATGCCACAGGAGATTGCCAAAGAGAACCAGCAGTACCGCCTTTGTCTTCAATACGAATATATCGGCTCCAATGAGATGGGCAACAAGATACAGAAACGTGACTTGGAGGAGTTCAACAAACTCTTGCCGATGGGCTATACGGCGGAGTCGGACAGCAACAGTTGGGCATGGGGAGAAAAAGATAACCGTCAATACCTGCTTCTGCTGGTGGTGATAGCCATCATCTTCTTTACGACCAGCGTTCTGTTCAACTCCCTGAAGCAGCCGCTTGCCATCATCTTTGTGATTCCGGTTTCTTATATCGGGGTATTTCTTACTTTCTATTGGTTCCGGCTGAACTTCGACCAGGGCGGTTTTGCGTCGTTCGTCCTGCTGTGTGGCATCACGGTGAATGCCAGCATCTATGTCCTGAACGAGTACAACAGCATCCGACGTCGTTTCCCCCGTCTTTCCGCTCTTCGTGCCTACGTCAAGGCGTGGAATGCGAAGGTCGTTCCTATTTTCCTCACGGTAGTTTCTACCATTCTGGGATTTATCCCTTTCATGATAGGTGAGGACAAGGAGGCTTTCTGGTTTCCATTGGCGGCGGGTACCATTGGCGGACTGGTGATGTCCGTCATCGGTATCTTCTTTTTCCTGCCGGTTTTTGTGCTGAAACAGCGTGATTTTCTTAGGAAATGATTACTTTTGCTCGATTTTGTTACCTGAATGGATACTTGAATTTTAAATATGGAAAGTGCGGAGTACTCTTTGGATGAGTTATTATGTCAGTCTCTTCTGTTGTTTCGTCAGTATCGGTTTTATGATTCTCCGGAATGTGGAGAAAAAGCATTCCGGATGTTGGAGGAAGCCCATGTATGGATGGGGCGTACGCAAGAGTGTGTGGATATGGCGAAATGGGGGTGCGTGATAGAGTGTCTTGCGCAGAAATACTACATAG
>OIBU01000700.1_pt1 | contig 10489 bp, 5 predicted proteins | sample 1581111 | NCBI WGS metagenome assembly OIBU01 (sample SAMEA3882508, study PRJEB24775) | human gut metagenome | biome: human-associated habitat; feature: intestine environment; material: feces | place: Netherlands | collected 2009/2010 | reverse complement strand
TATCAGCGAGATAGAGGACCGGAAGAATTACATCATCCGCCGCGCCTCCAACCTTTCCAAGCAATCGCACATTCTTGCTGCCAACCTCGACCAGTGCATGCTCATAGTGACGGTGAACTATCCCGAGACCTCCACTACCTTTATAGACCGTTTTCTCGCCTCTGCCGAGGCATACCGTGTTCCCGTCAAGATTATATTCAACAAAGTGGATGCCTACAATGAAGAGGAACTGCACTATCTGGACAGTCTCATCAACCTTTACACCACCATCGGCTATCCTTGTTTCAAGGTTTCTGCCAGAAAAGGGGAAGGCATCGACACTATCGAGAAAGAACTCAAAGGACGCATAACCCTCTTTTCCGGACATTCCGGAGTAGGGAAATCGACACTCATCAAGGCAATACTGCCCGATATAGAGATTAAAACCGGAGAGATATCCACCTATCATAATAAAGGTATGCACACCACTACCTTCTCAGAAATGTTCCCGGTTCCGGGCAACGGATATATCATTGACACTCCGGGCATCAAAGGTTTCGGAACATTCGATATGGAAGAAGAAGAGATAGGCCACTACTTCCCGGAAATATTCAAGGTATCTGCCGACTGCCGTTACGGCAACTGTACCCACCGCCACGAACCCGGATGCGCTGTACGCGAGGCTGTCGAGAAGCACTATATCAGCGAATCCCGTTACGCTTCTTATCTGAACATGCTGGAGGACAAGGAGGAGGGAAAATACCGGGCTGCTTACTGATTTGTCATTTTATCACCTTTCCAATCCATATTCTTACACTTTTTAACTCTTTATCTTTTAAACTATTCTCTTTTCCCGTAGTCTAATCTAAGGCTGATTTTATTACTACTAATACTACAACATGAATAAGAGAGTTAAATGGGGCATCATTATCGTGATTGGTGCCGGACTGATTGGAGGAGGAATCTACTCCCAATTACCTAAAGAGAATGAAGAATTAGCCGCTGCAGACAAGGTGATGACCGGTCAACGTAGCGGTAAGAAAATTCTAAACGTAAACGCAAAAATAATCAAACCGCAACTGCTGAAGGATGAAATACAAATCAGCGGCAGCCTGCTGCCGGATGAGGAAGTGGACCTTTCTTTCGAGACATCCGGCAAAATCATAGAGATAAATTTTGAAGAAGGCAGCTTCGTCAAGAAAGGACAATTACTTGCCAAAGTTAATGACCGGCCGCTGCAAGCACAATTGCAACGCCTCGTCTCCCAATTAAAGTTGGCAGAAGACCGCGTGTTTCGCCAGAACGCCCTGCTGGAAAGGGATGCGGTCAGTAAAGAAGCCTACGAACAAGTAAAGACCGAGCTGGCCACCCTGAATGCCGACATTGACCTGATAGAATCGAACATCGCACAAACTGAGCTGCGTGCTCCTTTCGACGGTGTCATCGGTCTGCGCCAAGTCAGTGTGGGTACTTACGCTTCCCCTACAACCATTGTAGCCAAACTCACCAAGATTTCGCCGTTGAAGGTGGAATTTGCCGTACCCGAGCGGTATGCCAATGACGTAAAGACCGGCGCCGGACTGGACTTCACTCTCGAAGGAAAGCTAAATACCTTCCACGCCACGGTTTATGCACGCGAATCAAAGATAGACCCTACTACCCATACCCTGACAATCCGTGCACTTTATCCCAATGCCAACGGATCTGTGCTTCCGGGCCGCTATGCCAGCATCAAGCTGAACAAGGATGAAATTCAGGACGCCCTTGCCGTACCGTCCGAAGCCATTGTACCGGAAATGGGAAAAGACAAGATATTCCTCTATAAGTCGGGAAAAGCCCAGCCGGTAGAGATTACTACGGGAATCCGTACGGAAGCGGAAGTACAAGTATTGCAAGGCTTGCAGGCAGGAGATACCATCATCACCTCGGGAACCCTGCAACTCCGTACCGGACTACCGGTAACACTGGACAATATCAATTGACAACTGTCAATTATCAACCGTTAATTATCAATTGTAAAGAATGAATATATCCGAATTAAGTATACGGCGACCGGTACTCTCGACAGTACTTACCCTGATAATCCTGCTGTTTGGCTTCATCGGCTACAATTATCTGGGTGTACGCGAGTACCCGTCTGTAGACAATCCTATCATATCAGTATCCTGCTCCTATCCGGGTGCCAACGCCGATGTCATCGAGAACCAGATAACGGAGCCTCTGGAGCAGAACATCAACGGTATTCCCGGCATACGCTCCCTCTCCAGTGTCAGCCAGCAAGGCTCATCACGCATTACAGTAGAGTTTGAGCTTTCCGTTGACCTGGAAACCGCCGCCAACGACGTACGTGATAAAGTGTCGCGTGCACAGCGCTATCTGCCTCGTGACTGTGACCCTCCTACCGTATCAAAAGCCGATGCGGACGCCACCCCTATCCTGATGGTTGCCCTCCAAAGTGACAAACGTTCCCTACTGGAACTCAGTGAAATAGCCGACCTGACTGTCAAGGAGCAGCTTCAGACTATTTCAGATGTAAGTAGTGTAAGCATCTGGGGAGAAAAGCGCTATTCCATGCGGCTTTGGCTGGACCCCATCAAGATGTCCGGCTATGGAATCACTCCTCTGGATGTAAAGAATGCGGTGGACAACGAAAACGTAGAGCTCCCTTCCGGAAGTATCGAAGGAAACACTACCGAGCTCACCATCCGTACGTTGGGTCTGATGCATACAGCCGAAGAGTTCAACAATCTTATCCTGAAGGAAGACGGTAACCGTATTGTCCGCTTCAGCGACATTGGACGTGCCGAACTGGGACCAGCCGACATCAAAAGTTATATGAAAATGAACGGTGTGCCCATGGTAGGTGTCGTAGTAATTCCGCAGCCGGGTGCCAACCACATTGAAATAGCCAACGCCGTATATGACCGCATGGAGAAGAAAGACCTTCCCGAAGATGTTCATTACAACTACGGTTTTGACAATACCAAGTTTATCCGCGCTTCTATCGACGAGGTGAAGCAGACGGTGTATGAGGCCTTTGTACTGGTTATCATCATCATTTTCCTCTTCTTGCGCGATTGGCGTGTGACGCTTGTGCCATGTATTGTAATCCCCGTTTCGCTGATTGGAGCTTTCTTCGTCATGTATCTGGCCGGTTTCTCCATCAATGTGCTCTCCATGCTTGCCGTGGTGCTTGCCGTGGGCTTGGTGGTGGACGACGCCATCGTGATGACGGAGAACATTTATGTCCGCATCGAGAAAGGGATGCCACCGAAAGAAGCCGGCATAGAAGGAGCCAAGGAGATTTTCTTTGCCGTCATCTCCACTACCATTACGCTGGTGGCGGTATTCTTCCCTATTGTATTCATGGACGGTACGACAGGACGACTGTTCCGCGAATTCAGTATCGTGGTCTCCGGTTCGGTGATTATCTCCTCCTTCGCCGCATTGACTTTTACGCCGATGCTTGCCACCAAACTTTTAATCAAAAGGGAACAGCAGAGCTGGTTCTATCGCAAGACCGAACCTTTCTTCGAAGGGATGAACCGGGTATACAGCCAGTCACTGGCCGCCTTCCTGAAACGGCGCTGGATTGCCCTGCCCTTCACCATCGTCACCATCCTGCTTATCGGAGTCCTTTGGAATACTATCCCGGCTGAAATGGCGCCATTGGAGGACCGTTCGCAAATCAGTATCAATACAATGGGTGCCGAAGGAGTGACTTACGAATATATCCGCGACTATACCGAAGACATCAATCATCTGGTGGACTCCATTATCCCGGATGCAGAAGCGGTAACAGCGCGTGTGTCCAGTGGTAGCGGTAACGTACGTATCACACTGAAAGACATGAAAGACCGTGACTATACCCAGATGGAAGTTGCCGAAAAGTTGTCGAAGGCAGTGCAGAAAAAGACCATGGCACGCTCTTTCGTACAGCAGTCCTCCTCATTCGGAGGACGGCGCGGCGGTATGCCCGTGCAGTATGTATTGCAGGCAACCAATATCGAGAAATTGCAGGAGGTGCTCCCCAAGTTCATGACGAAGGTCTACGAAAATCCGGTATTCCAGATGGCAGACGTAAACTTGAAGTTCAGCAAGCCTGAAGCACGCATCAACATCAACCGTGACAAGGCGAGCATCATGGGCGTAAGCACCAAGAACATTGCCCAAACCCTGCAATACGGCTTGAGCGGACAGCGCATGGGCTACTTCTACATGAACGGAAAGCAATACGAGATATTAGGCGAAATCAACCGCCAGCAACGCAACAAGCCCGCCGACCTGAAAGGCATCTATATCCGAAGCGACAACGGGAACATGGTACAGCTGGACAACCTAATTGAGCTTACCGGCGGCATCGCACCTCCGAAACTGTACCGTTACAACCGTTTCGTTTCCGCCACCATCTCCGCGGGACTGGCGGACGGCAAGACCATCGGACAAGGTCTGGATGAAATGGACAAGATTGCCAAGGAGACGCTGGACGAGACCTTCCGCACCGCACTGACCGGAGACTCCAAAGAGTATAGGGAGAGTTCCTCCAGTCTGATGTTCGCCTTCATTCTGGCCATCGTGCTGATTTACCTGATTCTGGCCGCCCAGTTCGAAAGCTTCAAGGACCCGCTGATTATCATGTTGACGGTGCCTCTCGCCATTGCCGGCGCACTGGTGTTCATGTATTTCGGGGGGATTACGATGAATATATTCAGCCAGATTGGTATTATCATGCTGATTGGTCTAGTGGCAAAGAACGGTATTCTGATTGTGGAATTTGCCAATCAGAAGCAGGAAGCGGGTGAAGACAAGATGCGAGCCATCAAGGACGCCTCCCTGCAACGTCTGCGCCCCATCCTGATGACGAGTGCCTCCACCATCCTGGGATTGATACCGCTTGCCTACGCCACCGGCGAAGGCTGCAACCAGCGCATCGCCATGGGTACTGCCGTCGTAGGCGGCATGCTCATCTCCACACTGCTGACGATGTACATCGTGCCTGCCATATATAGTTATGTATCAACGAACCGAAGTAAACTGAAGACCGAATGAAACGCATTGTTTTAATTTTCATAGCCACTGCCTGCACAGCGCTGGGCCTTTATGCACAGCCTGCGCCTACCTACACCTTGAAGTCCTGCCTGGAGCAAGGATTGCTGAACAACTACTCCCTGCGCATTGTCCGCAATGAAGAGCAGGTCAGCAAGAACAACGCCACACTGGGCAATGCGGGCTACCTGCCCACACTGGGCCTCTCCGCCGGCTACAAGGGAACCATAGACAATACCGAGACCAAAGCCCGAGCCACCGGAGAGACAACCAAGGACAACGGAGTGTTTGACCAAACTCTCGATGCAGGCATCAACCTGAACTGGACCATCTTCGACGGTTTCAACATTACCGCCAACTACCAACGGCTCAAGGAGCTGGAACGCCAAGGCGAGACCAATACGCGCATCGCCATCGAGGACCTGATAGCCAACATAGCCGCCGAATACTATAACTATGTGCAGCAAAAAATCCGCTTGAAGAACTTCCGTTATGCCGTATCGCTATCCAAAGAGCGCCTGCGCATTGTGGAAGAGCGTTACCACATCGGTAACTTCTCGCGCCTGGACTACCAGCAGGCCAAAGTGGACTTCAATGCCGACAGTGCCCAATACATGAAACAGCAGGAACTGCTGCACACCTCACGTATCCAGCTGAACGAACTCATGGCAAACAAAGATGTAGACCAGCCGTTTATCATACAAGACAGCCTCATCAACGTGACCGCCTCCCTGAACTTCGAGGAGCTGTGGAACGCCACCCTCACCATCAACGCCTCACTGCTACGTGCCGAACAGAACAATACCCTGGCCCGTCTGGACTACAAGAAAGTCTGCTCGCGCGACTACCCATACGTGAAGATGAACGGCGGATACGGCTACACCCTCAACAAGTATGACATCTCTGCCAACAGCCGCCGCAGCAACCTCGGTCTGAACTTCGGCGTCACGGTCGGCTTCAATCTGTTCGACGGCAACCGGCGCCGCGAACGCAAGAATGCCCGCATTGCCGTACAGAATGCTCGCCTGGAACGGGAGCAACTGGAGCAGGCCCTGCGCGCCGACCTCAGCAACCTATGGCAGGCCTACCAAAACAACCTGCAAATGCTGAACCTGGAACGCCAGAACCTTGTGGCTGCCAAGGAGAACCACGAGATTGCCATGGAACGATATATGCTGGGCAACCTCTCGGGAATCGAGATGCGCGAAGCCCAAAAGAGTCTGCTGGATGCAGAAGAACGTATTCTCTCCGCGGAATATGATACCAAATTATGTGAAATCTCCCTACTGCAAATCAGTGGAAAAGTAGCGCGCTATATGGAATAAGCAATATAATCCGTACCTTTACGCCCGATTTATCAGAATTAAAGCACAATGGGATTATTCATCAGAAAGCCATTCGAGGCACTGCAAGCGGAGGCGAATGCCTCCGGAAAGAAAACATTGAAACGTGTACTTGGTCCGTGGAGCCTTGTTGCCCTGGGCGTGGGAGTCATCATCGGAGCGGGTCTATTCTCCATCACCGGAACGGTGGCGGCAGGCTATACGGGACCGGCCATCACACTGTCCTTTGCCATTGCCGCACTGGGATGCTGCTTCGCCGGACTATGTTATGCGGAATTTGCATCCATGATACCCGTAGCCGGCAGCGCATACACCTACTCGTATGCCACGATGGGCGAACTCATCGCCTGGATTATCGGGTGGGACCTGGTATTGGAATACACCGTAGCCGCAACCACGGTAAGCATCAGTTGGAGCCGCTATCTGGTCGTCTTTCTCGAGGGACTGGACATACATCTACCGCAAGTCCTCACCGCCTGTCCCTGGGATGGCGGAGTCGTAAATATCCCCGCCTTCCTTATCGTAGTGCTGATGAGCCTCTTCCTGATACGGGGCACGGAAGGCAGCTCCATCTTCAACGGCTTCATTGTATTCCTGAAGGTTTCCGTCATACTGATTTTTGTCATACTCGGCTGGAAATACATCAATACCGACAACTATACACCTTACATCCCTGCCAATACGGGCGTGCTGGGCGAATATGGCTTCTCCGGCATCCTGCGAGGGGCGGCCATCGTATTCTTCGCCTTCCTCGGATTCGATGCCGTGAGCACAGCTGCCCAAGAGACGAAGAACCCGAAGCGGAACATGCCTATCGGCATTCTGGTCTCCCTGCTGGTATGTACCGTGCTCTATATGGTTTTTGCCCACGTCATGACGGGAGTGGCACACTACACCGCCTTCAGCGGACAGCAAGGCATTGCTCCCGTTGCCATAGCCATAGAGCACATGGGGCAGGCTGATGCTGCAGGTATCATCCAGCCGGACTATCCCTGGCTGAACCGTGCCATCGTGCTGTCCATTCTGTTCGGATATTGCTCCGTCATCATGGTGACACTGCTGGGACAGAGCCGCGTATTCCTAAGCATGAGCCATGACGGGCTGCTGCCTCCTTTCTTCTCGCATATCAACGAAAAGTTCCGTACTCCGGCACGCAGCAACCTGCTCTTCATGGTACTTGTGGGCCTGCTGGCAGCTTTTGTACCCGCACGGCTGGCCGGAGAGATGACAAGCATCGGCACGCTGATGGCCTTCACGCTGGTCTGTGCCGCTGTACTGGTAGTACGCAGAACCATGCCTGACGTGCCCCGTTCCTTTAAAACCCCACTTGTTCCACTTATCCCCATACTGGGTATTCTTACTTGCCTTTGCATGATGTTGTTCCTTCCTGCCGATACATGGATACGCCTGGTGCTGTGGATGCTCATCGGTCTGGACATCTACGTGGGCTACGGCATGAAGCACAGTAAGCTGGAGCATGGAGGCGACACCCGCCACGGGCAGGTGACCTTGAACATGATTGGACTTATCCTTGCCGTTCTTTGTGTCATCACCGGACTGTGGCACCAACAGACTGTGGGATGGGGAGAAAGCAAAGTGCTGCTGATTATCTCGTTTGTTTTCGCATTCACGCACTGCGCTTACTATATGTGGAGAATCTGGAGGAGATAATAAGCCCTAAATCTCCTCCTTTAAAGATAAACAATCTTTCATCCAAACTACCCCAGCACCCACTTGGTCCGTTTCCCGAAACAACGGTATGCCATTGCCACCAGAAACCAGGAAGTACAGAAAGCGACGACTGCGGCACAAGGTATCTGAAGATAGATAGGAACATGGATAGCACGCATCAGGACTACGCTCGGTCCGGTAAAGAAATAGTGTATCATATAGACTCCAAAACCACAGAGCGTCAAGTTTGCCAATGCTTTCTTGATGCGCTCCGAACGGAAATTGGCCCGCTTGCAAAGCATAAACACGGGGATGGTCATCATTACTACATTCAGCGAACAGTAGGTGAAGAAGAGTTCGAGCATCTCATCCGTAAAATCCGGCAAGGAGGTCATACGACGGAAACCAAGGAATGTTACGGCATAGCCAATGGCAAACATGGGAATGCCGATGCCACAGAGTTGCCGGCCCGTCCAGTTATGGTTCCTCAGATAATGGCCCAACAATAGGTAGCCGTTAAAACCGGCAAAGTAATACAGCATACCGAACGAGTTCCACGAGCAAGTCCCCCAAAGGTACGGAGCGGCAAACTCGGTATAATAAGGCAGCAGCAGTGTCACTCCCCATGCTGCAAGAAACCATAGTTTGGCACGTTCCGAGGCCTTCTCCACCCATGCCGAGAATATCGGAAGATAGAGATAAAGCCCTATCAGCAGATAGATATACCACATGTGTACATCCAATAGAGAGAAATTAAAAGGCATTTCTGCAATATATCCCAGGCTCACTGCCAGAGACTGGCGCATCACTTCCTCACCCGAATAAGGGAAGAAATCCAGAATCACTTTCGGCTCCACTCCCAGCAGTCCCGTTATCCAGGGGAACAGATTGTAAATCACAGACCAGATGAGGAAAGGAAAGAATACGCGGGGGATACGTTTCTTGTAGAATGCCGAGGCGTCACCCCGTACCGGCAACAGCAATGCACCGGTAATCATTACAAAAAGCGGTACGCAAGGACGGAGCGCCGCACCGTAGACAGCTCCCCAGAACTTGATGTCAACAATGTCGGGCGATGTGCCCGGATAGAAGTTAAAAGGGTCTGTGCAATGGCAGCAAACTACTGTAAACATTGCAACAAGGCGTACCACATCCAGCCATACGATGTGTTGTGCCGGAGTTTGTCGTGTAAGAGTTGGTTCCATGTTTTATTAAATTGGTTGTTTGGAGGGCTAAAGATAAAGAAGTTAACCGAGAAATGAAAAGGAGAATGTAACAAAAATACGACAACAAACGAGTTTCAGTTTTATTCTCCTATAGAGAACAATCTGTTTTATCAAGGCAGAACAGAGTGTTCCAATAGGGAAGAACACTTTGTTCCAACATGAAAGAACAGTTTGTTTCTTCCTATTGAAACAATTTGTTTCAACATAAAGGAACAGTTTGTTTTGCTTGATGAAACAGAGTGTTCTATGCCGCGAAACACTTTGTTTTCCTCTACAAAACAAAAAAGCCGTAACAAGATTTTCTCCGTTACGGCTTTCCTTATATTATGCCTTTCTAAAAGGCTTCTGTTTTACTTGCTGCAATTCCAGGGCTTCAGTTGCTTGAAGAAGTCGTTGCCCTTATCGTCCACCAGGATAAATGCAGGGAAGTTCTCCACCTCAATCTTCCAGATAGCTTCCATACCGAGCTCGGGATATTCCACGCACTCAATGCTCTTGATGTTGTTCTGTGCCAAGATAGCGGCAGGACCACCGATAGAGCCCAGGTAGAAACCGCCATACTTTTGGCAGGCATCTGTCACTTGCTGGCTGCGGTTACCTTTGGCAAGCATAATCATGCTGCCGCCGTGGCTTTGGAAGAGGTCTACATACGGGTCCATACGTCCGGCAGTAGTCGGGCCCATGGAGCCGCAAGCCATGCCTTGAGGAGTCTTGGCAGGACCGGCGTAGTAGATGGGATGGTCTTTGATGTACTGCGGCAGGTCTTCGCCACGGTCCAGACGTTCTTTCAGCTTGGCGTGTGCGATGTCACGGCCTACGATGATGGTTCCATTCAGAGACAAACGGGTGGAAACCGGATACTTGGTCAGTTCCTTCAGAATATCGGCCATCGGCTGGTTCAAGTCAATCTTCACCACGTCGCCTTCACCGGCCTTACGGAGTTCTTCGGGAATCAGTTCACCCGGGTTGCTGTCGAGCTTTTCAATCCAGATACCTTCTTTATTGATTTTACACTTGATGTTACGGTCGGCAGAGCAGGAAACACCCAGACCCACGGGGCAGGACGCACCGTGACGCGGCAGGCGGATGATGCGGATGTCGTGAGCCAGATACTTGCCGCCGAACTGAGCTCCGAGGCCAATCTTATGAGCTTCTTCCAGTACCAGCTTCTCCAGTTCCACATCGCGGAAAGCGCGGCCGAACTCATTGCCGGTAGTAGGCAGG
>OIBU01000691.1_pt1 | contig 10652 bp, 9 predicted proteins | sample 1581111 | NCBI WGS metagenome assembly OIBU01 (sample SAMEA3882508, study PRJEB24775) | human gut metagenome | biome: human-associated habitat; feature: intestine environment; material: feces | place: Netherlands | collected 2009/2010 | reverse complement strand
CTATTTTTTCTACCACTTAATTTAATAAAAAAGTGATTCACGGAATATTACACTTATCATGAATCACTTTTTTACTATTTATCTATATCATATATCTGATTATTTTTCTGCTGCAAATCTATAAACTTCATATTTATCACCGTTTTGTCTAGCTATATATAATGCATCAGATCCAGCTATAACAGTATCATCAGATATACAGCTCCCTTTAAGTGAAGGTTCATAATCGTTCCCCCATGTAAATAAATCATTAGTATCAATAATATTAGCATCTGCATCATAGTCTACAGGAATAAACCTTTCACGGCACCAGCCTGATACATTTCCGATAAACTCGTGCACTATGGTATTTTTTCCACGAAGTCTGTCCTCTACAGTACTGATATCCACAAATTCAAGTGTCTCTTTGCGCTGTGCCTTAGTACAGAACTCGTCCATCACACTGTTTATATGCCCTGGGAAATCCTCATCTATCCTATATTCCCCATCACTTTGCGGTTTTACCCCCATGAAGTGTACAACCTCATCCAAAGTCTTTACTATATGGTATCTGTGTGTCTGCACATTTACCAGTGCCATGGATATATAGATACTTGAAAGTGATGAATAGCTGCTAAGCATCGCTTCCTTATTCGACTTTGTGAAGGAATTGCGCAGCTTAAGCAATGATATAAGCAAGGTTCCTATCATATCTAGGAACGTGGTCAGTCCGAGAGTATCACTTTCCGGTGGATTATCCACACCGAAAAAGCCCTTTATCTCATCCTTGTAGCGGATTGGACATACCACCAGGTTTTTTACATTTTGTGCCTTTAACAGATTATAGGATTCCCTGTGCTCATCCTTTATCTGCTCTATATCTGTGATAATTACATTCCTGTCCTTGTCAAAGGTCTGATACCACCAGCCTATTATGTCCATATCGACATTCTGCAATTCATGTATCTCCGGCACTATTCCATCCGCACACCACTCATATGTATTTTTGGTGACATGCTTCTCATCACAGTCCTCAAATATATATATGCGGTCAGAACCGATATGTTTTCCGAAAAATCTGATAAACTCATTAATCTGCTCATCCGGTGTATCATAGTTGAGTGCAGATCTGAGTGCCTCATTTATAACAAGCTCGTATTTTATAATTGTCTTCATACCTTCTGCATCCTCGTATTGTTACTTGTATATTACTCGTATTATTCAAAACCACCACACACATTCGCAAAACTGCACGATGTCCGCGCTTAACAACATTATACCAAATTTTTTCAAAAATGCACATAAATCATGGTATTCTTACCATTATTTTTTTCTCTTTATTTTCAATCATCGTAAGCACAGGAATGTGCTTCTTTCTGAGTGCACGTATAACCGGATATGTCTCAAATGCGTTTCCTTCCACATACACAGCCTCCGGTCTGTACTTTACAATCTGCTTCACCTGCTCCTTTACATATGCCTTCCACTGCGGCTTCTCCATCAGCACCTCTGCATATGCTGTCTCACTGTCAAGCTCTGTTAATTCAAGCTGCGGAACAGGCATTGCATCAACATGACAGATATGCACGCCCTTTATGCCTCGTGCTTTTGCAACATTCATAAGCAGCTCGTCTGTCTGACTGTCACATGCCTTCGCTGCAGTATCTCCTTTACTGCCATACCATACTATCACAGAGCTGTCTTTATGAAGAGAAAGCGCCTTTTCGCATGCCTTTACAGCTTCGTCCTGCTCCTTAACAGTCATGATAAAGCCTCCCTTGTGACAGAATATCGCACCGGGAATTCCTGTAGCATTTACAAGCTCCTCACCTTCAAGCCCCAGCCACTCTGCCGGAAAAGAACACTTGTAATTCATCGAGTATTCTCTTTTCTGCGGCTGTATACAAAAGCCGCCTCTGTTTGACGGAAAAATAACAAACGCGATATCCGTCTCGCTCAGTGCCTTCTGACACGGGATAAACTCAGGAAGCACAAGTATCCTGCTTGCCGGATCGTGCTTTGCAAGCACCTCCTCCACTCTCTTATCAGCTCTCTCATTGCCACGGTATCTCTCAAATTTGTTTTCCAGTATCATGCCTGCTACGCTTACCGCCTGAAAAAAAGCCTCATCGCTGCCACCCTCATAATCCCATGACGGATTGAAATTGCCTATAAGCGTTGCAAGCTCATTTTTCTCTCCTGTATTGTCATTGTTGTCGAGAGGCTGGACAAATGACTCATCAAATTTCACCGCCAGCTCCTCACCTAGAATATTCGCTCCAACAGACTCCCACAGCAGGCCAAATGCCGCATACGGCACACCGTTTTCCCTGATTCTGCTGTCCTTTTGATGATGGTCAAACTCACCACGCCCTATATCAAAAACTATTCCTGTGAAATCATCAGGCACACTATTGCCCCTTGTTATGCTGATCTCAGGGTTTATATACAAAAGCAGGGCTGATGAGAACACATCATCTGCGTGAAATTTGCCGCCATGTGTGAAAGCACAGGCATCCTTTTGTTTTATCTGTTCTATTAATCTGCTCATTTTTTAACCTCATATGTATTCTTTTACGTTGTGATACCTTATAACTCTTTAATCATAATTGTAATATTCCAAATGTCAATATAGTTGATGCTAAAACATCAGTTGACATAAAGGGCTATCTGTATTACTGTATATAATACAAACAATACAATTATATCACTTACAAATTTTGTCAGATTACAGCCTGCTCATAAATATTGATGCATTTCAAACAGACTATCATATATAAACAGTAAGATACAGGAGGTTCTCATGATAATAGAACTTGACATGTCAAGCAGTACACCGATATATGTACAGCTTAGAAACCAGATTGTAAAGGGAATAGGCAAAGGTGAGCTAAAGACCGGCGAAAAGCTTCCAACCGTACGCCAGCTTGCAAGCGATGCCGGTGTAAACACAATGACGGTCAATAAAGCCTATCAGATTTTGAAAAATGAGGGATTTATCCGTACAGACAGACGGCTCGGCGCTTTTGTGTCAGAATCCATTGCAGATGATACAGATTTCACTGAAAAGTTGGAATCAGAGCTTGAGCTTTTAAGTGCTGAGGCCTGTCTCACCGGAATTAGCCGTGAGGAATTTTTATCAATGTGTGATAAAATGTATTCACAAATGAAACCATGCACCGCTTAGCAGAGGAGGCTGACTATGGAAATTATCATGTTTATTATCTTTATAGTTACAAACCTTTTTATCATACTATGTATGCAATTTGCGTACACACACGCCTATAAATATGAAAACGGCATGTATCTCAATGTACATATTCCATCATCTCACAAAGAAGATGCCGAAGTAACCGAAATCGTCACCACCGGAAAATGCAAAATGAAACACTTTCAAATTGCCAATGTGATTATCTCCATTGCGATATGCTTTATTGTTTTTTTTAACATTGCCGTTTTTGTTCTGGTGTATATTATCTGGATGTTTGCATATATCTTTGGAATTATTCATATTCCAAACAGCTCCCACCGGAAAATGTATGCTCTGAAAATACAAAACGGATGGATAATAGAAGCCCAACGCAAAAAGGTTTATATCGACACTCGCGTTTCTGCAGAAGCCGGTGCCACAACAGTCAGCTATAAATGGCACGCACTCTTTTTAATTACTGAGCTTGCAGCATATATACCATACTTTATGCTTGGTGACACCCATTACAATATCCTTATGATTTCGCTGTTTTTGTGCTCTGTTTTAATATCCACACTTTCGCTGGTATTTCATGCTTTTATAAACAAAAGCGAGAGCCACGTATACAGCATGGATTCAAAGCTCAACCTTATTGTCAACAATACCATGAAGAAATATAAAAGCATCGCAATGCTTCTCCTAAGCGGGCTAAACGCCGTCGCATGGATTTATGTAGCATTATACACAAGTGTCACCGGAATACTTCCGGCATCATCATATTATGTGTATATTTTCATTCAGTTAATAGCCGTTTTGGGATTTATTGTTCCAATTTATATGGGCTTAAACAGAAAGAAGGAACTGCTGTCTGCCAACACCTCACCAATAGATGTGGACGATGATGAATACTGGAAAACCGGCTACTACTATAATCCCGACGACAAACATATTCTCATTGAAAACCGCATGCAGTCCGGCAGCTACACGTTTAATTATGCTAAAAAAGGCGCGTGGATTTTCACAGGAATCACCTGTGCAATAACAGCCGGCTGTATCATCCTGGTGTTTGTCTGCATGCTTCCTTTGATTAATATACAGGAAAAAATCACTCTGACAAACAATAACCTTACTATTTCTGCCGGTGGATATACAAGCGAGATTGATGTAAATGACATCACAGAGCTTAAGCTTCTGGACGAGCTGCCGGATGACAGTTTCCTGCGTACAAACGGAGCCTCTACCGACAGCTACGATATCGGCAGGTATGAAGGACGCACCCTTGGAAAATGCAGCCTGTATGTATTCGACGGATACTCTCCTATTCTCATGATAAAATCGGATGATACACTGGTGTTTGTTAATTCTAAGGAAGATGGAGAGATAGAGAGGTTGTATGAAGAATTAAGTCAATAAATTTGTTCTTTTTATGTTATACTGTAATCGTATACCTAAAAAGAAAGCAGGCAAGATCTATGAAAACACGACAAGAAGCATTAGACTACGGCTTATCATTTCCAAATGCATATCAGGAGGCCCCATTCCACGACCCAAACTGGCAGCTAGTCCGCGTAAAGGACAGCAAAAAGGCTTTCCTGTGGACCTATGAGCGCAATGGTTTTATCAACTTAAATGTCAAGGTATCTCCTGCCTGGCGAGACTTCTGGAGGGATGCCTTCCCATCGGTCATCCCAGGCTGGCACCAGAACAAGGACAACTGGAATACCATCATTCTCGATGGCAGCATACCGGATGATGCTATAAAAAACATGATTGCAGACAGCTATGACCTTGTCACCTATAATCCGACCCGGCTCATATATGAGGCTGTAAAAAGGATTCCAAAGGGCTGTGTTGCCACATATTCACAGGTTGCTGAGCTTGCTGGCAATAAAAAAATGTGCCGGGCTGTCGGCAATGCCCTGCACAAGAATCCCAATCCTGATGAAATTCCATGCTATAGGGTGGTAAATGCAAAAGGTGAGCTGTCAGGGGCATTTGCCTTCGGCGGAGCCGATGAACAGGCTAACCGTCTAAGAGCAGATGGCATTGAGGTCATAGACGGCAGGGTTGACCTTGATAAATACGGAATACGGATTGTAGATGATGTTATATATACAAAAACAACAGTGGAACCACTTACTTAAATAATGGTTCCACTGTTATTTTTACGCATATATTCAATGATTGCAGCTACTATACTCTCTGCATTATCAAATTGTTTTTGAGCTTCTTCTTTCGATGCAATAAAAAAATCATCATAATCACTTTGCTCTCTTTTTTGCTTTAGTCTTGCAAGATTTCTTCCTATTTCACGATCAAATATACCTGTTGCAACATAATTTTTATTAAAATATGCTATAACATCCTTATGCCTTTTAAAATCAACACGTTCCAAGGCTAAGACTGCTCTTGCGGCATAAAAGGAAGCATAATACGCTCTATTTATAGAATCTTTAAAATGTTTGTTTTCTAAACACTCCCTGGCAACATTTAAAGTTTCCATTGACGTTTCCATTCTATATTTTGCTAAACTAATACAATTTTCCTCAAGCAATAATAATTCCCTCCTTTTGTATATTTGAATAATACGGCAAGCTGTTTACCCAATTTTTAAAGTGTTTTTCATTTTTAATATTCACACTTATCGGCACACCATACTCAAGTTCAATATCATAAGCTGCATCAAATATTTCATCCTCTATCTGTATAATCCTATCATCCGTCAGCTCCGTCAAAACCATTATATCCATATCTGAATTATCTCCATAATCTCCTCTTGCATATGAACCATATAATATCATCTGCTTTAACGAATCACCCATAATGCTTTTTGTCTTATTTCTGAACTCACATAATATCCGGTTTCTATCACTCATATTATCACTTCCTAATTCTTATAAAACAATTGTAGCTATTCATTTTCGCACCATATTTCTGATAAATATATCTTAACATCAAACCCTATTAAATACAAGAAACAGTTGCATCCTCTTATATATACAGCTTCCGAAACTGCGCCGGTGTCATCCCTGTAAGTTTCCTGAACATGACGATAAAATGGCTGGCATCTGAGTACCCCACATCAGATGCTATATCCTGCACCTTACGCCTGCTGTTTATAAGCAGTAACTCCTTGGCTTTGTTGATGCGGTAGTTGGTCAGGTACTCATACACCGAGCAGTTCATAAACTCCGTAAAAACACGCGATAGATATTGCTGCGATACAAATACACCATCAGCAAGCTCCCTGGCGCTGATATCGTCCATGTAGCTTTCTTCTATAGCATCTATAACAGGCTTTATAAAACGCACATAGCTTTGGTCATCATTATCGTGTGTGTGATTAGACTGGTCTGAGAGCAAAAGCATGATGCCATAACAGTCGAGTGAGAGCATTTGCGTATCACTGGAGTGTTCCTTAAAGTCTTCTACAGCCTTGTTAATCGCTTCCGACACATCCGTCCCCTTATTCTCATCAATCAGACGGTATTCCTTTTCATCAAACATTTCCCTGAAGGCTGCCGCCATTGTCCCTGTAAAAGTGGCAAACTCTGTTTTCCATGGCAGGCTATTGCCGGATGAGATGTTTTTATTGTGATAGGAGTGTGGCACGTTTGGAGCAATGAGAATCCCCTGCCCCTTTTGCAGCTCAATCGTATGACTGTTTGACAAAATATTGTCTGAAACAGCCTGATTTCTGCTGTATACCGTTACCTCACCCACCCCCTCCTTCGTCTGTAAATAATGGTACAGCGGATACCCCTCCGGGCGCGTCACGCTTTCCTGCTCCCAGTCATTACCGACAGAGTCGAATTGAAACGGTTCTCTTGCGAAATTGCTTCCAAAATAAATAGGCATGCTTTCTCCTTTCAAAAACGGTTTAGTTTCAGAATGTTATATAATTTGGTTTATGATGTTATACTATTTTCCGTAAATCTATTATATGATTAGTGCATAAGGAAACACATTTATAGTTTAAGAATATCATAATATTGGGGTTAATACCATAACGGAGGTAAAAAATGCAGTCAAAATTCAAAAGAATCCTTTTCGGAGGAGATTACAATCCAAATCAGTGGCCTAAGGAGGTCTGGGAGCAGGACATGGCATACTTTAAGGATGCCCATATCAACAGTGCCACAATCAACGTTTTTTCATGGGCTAAAATACAGCCGTCTGAGAATGAGTATAATTTCACAGAGCTTGACGAGATAGTTGATATGCTCTCAAACGAAAACTACGACATCGTCATGGCAACATCCACAGCGGCACTGCCTGCATGGATGGTCAAAAAATATCCTGAGACAATGAGCACCGACTCCGAGGGACGCCAGCATAAATTTGGAGCCAGACACAATTTCTGTCCGAACTCCCTGGTATATCAGAAGTACGCAAAGGCTCTTGCGACAGAGCTTGCAAAACGCTATAGCGGCAATAAAAATATTTCTGTATGGCACATCAATAACGAGTACGGCGGATACTGTTACTGTGACAACTGTCAGAAGCAGTTTCGTGTATGGCTCAAGGATAAGTACAAGACTCTCGATGCCGTAAACGATGCCTGGAACACAGAGTTCTGGGGACACACCTTCTATGACTGGGATGAGATAGTCGTACCTAACGAGCTCAGCGAGGAGGCCTGGGGTGGCATGACAAGCTTTGCCGGAATATCAACAGACTACAGACGTTTTTACTCTGACAGCTTGCTGAACTGCTATAAGCTGGAGCGCGATGCCGTTAAATCTATCATTCCTGATGCGCTTGTCACAACAAACCTGATGGGTACCTTCAAGGGCCTTGACTATTTCAAGTGGGCTAAGGAGATGGATATCGTGTCGTGGGATAATTACCCTGCATACGACACACCATGGAGCATGGTTGCGATGACTCACGATTTGATGCGAGGTCTTAAGGATGAGCCATTCATGCTCATGGAGCAGACTCCAAGCCAGCAGAACTGGCAGCACTACAATTCATTGAAGCGTCCGGGACAGATGCGTGCACAGAGCTATCAGACCATAGCCCACGGTGCAGACACTATCCAGTTCTTCCAGCTCAGACGAAGCAAGGGTGGCTGCGAGAAATTCCACGGTGCTGTAATAGCACATGTCGGAACAAACGACACAAGGGTATTTAAGGAGACTGCACAGCTTGGACGAGAGCTTGAAAGCTTCGGCACAAGGACACTTGGCACACGTAATAAATCAGATGTGGGAATCATCTTTGACTGGGACAATTACTGGGCACTTGAGTACACAAGCGGACCTACACAGGACCTTAAATATGTTGACCAGATTCACCACTATTATGAGTATTTTTACAACAAAAATATCTCAATCGATATGATTCCGGTTGATGGTGATTTTTCAAAGTATAAGGTGATTGCCGCACCTGTTCTGTACATGGTAAAGGAAGGCATGAAGGAAAAGCTTGAGCAGTTTGTGAAAAACGGCGGTACTCTCATCACAACATTTATGAGTGGTATTGTGGACCAGTCTGACAACGTGCATCTGGGCGGATATCCGGGACCGCTTCGCGAGATGGCAGGTGTCTGGGTTGAGGAGATTGACGCGCTCGCACCGGAGCAGTCAAACACTGTAAGCTTTTCGGATGGAAAAGAATATAAATGCAATCTGCTGTGCGACCTGATGCACCCGGAAGGTGCAGAAGTACTCGCCACATATGAAAGCGATTTCTATGCAGGAATGCCTGCTGTCACAAAGAACATCTACGGAAAAGGCCATGTATACTATGTTGCCACACAGCTTGAGGCAGCCGGACTTGCAAGGGTGCTTGATGAAGCCACAAATGAAGTGTCTGTATCAGGTGTCATTGCTGAAGAGACAGGTCTTGAAATCACATGCCGCGAGAGCGAAAATACACGCTTTTACTTTGTGATGAATTTCACTGATGAAAAGCAGACTCTCCCTGCAAGCCTTGCAGGAATGGTTGACCTGATCACCGGAGAAGCAGCTAAAGAGGGAGATGTGATAAATAAGTGGGATGTGAAGATACTTCAGGAAGCACTATAAGAGAGCCTTATGCATTAAAACATATAGTAAGCTACACAAAAAGCTGCTACATTTTTGTATCATTCACAACAGGCAAAATCCCGGGTTGTCCGTACACACCTTAGTGTGACAGACAACCCGGGATTGTGAATAGCTGTTTTAATATTATTTCGATAATCTAAGTGTAACAACACTGCATGCCGGAAGAGTAACCTTCACACCGGTCTGTGTATTTTCAAATGCAGTGAAATTCTTCTCATCCACTACCTCAGGTGCTTCAAAGGTATTGTGTGCATCCATGGCACCTTCGATGTATCTGGCCTCACTTACACTGTATTTGTCACCCTCATTTGTGAGCATAATATCAACATCCTCTGACGACTCAAGAGAATTATTTGTAAGTGTGACTGTAATCACTCCATCCTTATCCTCTGATACAGACTCAAAAACCTTAGGAAGCTCATTCTTTCCAGAACCAACAGTAGCTCCTCCTACAAGAGAGCTGTCCAAAAGAGCTGCGCCCTGATGATGTCTCATCATATGGAATACATAATATGTAGGTGTCTTTATCATCTTATCGCCGTCTGTGAGCATTACAGACTGAAGCACATTTATAAGCTGTGCAATACATGCCATCTTCACACGGTCGGAATGCTTGTTGAAAATGTTTAATGTCATACCTGCAACAAGTGCATCACGCATTGTGTTCTGCTGATATAAGAATCCCGGATTGGTACCAGGCTCCACATCTGACCAGATGCCCCACTCATCAACAATAAGACCTATATTCTTATCAGGATCATACTCATCCATTATAGCTCCATGACGATTGATGAGCTCCTCCATGAAATATCCTCTCTTAAGAGTCTGATAAAAAATATCCTCAGTAAACTTTGTCGCACTTCCCTTGATATTCCAGTCATCCTCTGTCTCCGGAAGTGTGTAATAATGAAGTGATAATCCATCCATCAGGCCATGGGATCTAGGCTCACAATGATCAAAGCATGTAGCCATCACCTTCTTTGTCCACTCATAGTCATCCACATTTGGACCACAGCAGATTTTATTGATTGGCTGATTGCCTGCATAATTTCTGACATAAGTCTGGTATCTGCGGTATTCATCTGCATAATGCTCAGGACGCATGTTTCCACCACATCCCCAGTTCTCATTTCCCACACCGAAGTAGTCAATAGTCCATGGTTCTTCGTGTCCGTTTTCCTTACGCAAATCAGCCATAGGTGATACTCCGTTAAATGTGATGTACTCTACCCACTCACTCATCTCGCGTACTGTTCCGCTTCCTAAATTTCCGTTCACATATGTCTTACAGCCCAACTGTCTGCAAAGCTCAAAAAACTCATGTGTTCCGAAGCTGTTGTCCTCAACCACGCCGCCCCAGTGCGTGTTGATCATCTTTTTTCTGGCTTCCTTCGGACCGATTCCGTCCTTCCAGTGATATTCGTCCGCAA
>OIBU01000686.1_pt1 | contig 10676 bp, 8 predicted proteins | sample 1581111 | NCBI WGS metagenome assembly OIBU01 (sample SAMEA3882508, study PRJEB24775) | human gut metagenome | biome: human-associated habitat; feature: intestine environment; material: feces | place: Netherlands | collected 2009/2010 | reverse complement strand
AGCTACCCTGTAATCGGTATCAGACCGACTATTGACGGACGTAGAGGAGCACTCGACGTAAGAGGATCTCTGGAAGAGCAGACCATGAATATGGCTAAGTCCGTTAAGGAATTATATGAGGCAAACTTAAAATATTCAAATGGTGAGCCTGTAAAGGTTGTTATCGCTGATACCACAATCGGACGCGTTGGTGAGGCAGCTGCTTGTGCAGACAAGTTCAGACATGAAGGTGTTGATATCACTGTAACAGTTACACCTTGCTGGTGCTACGGTGCAGAGACAATGGACATGGATCCGCAGACAATCAAAGCTGTATGGGGATTCAATGGAACAGAAAGACCAGGAGCAGTTTACCTTGCATCCGTTCTTGCTACACATGCACAGAAGGGTCTTCCGGCATTCGGTATCTATGGACATGATGTTCAGGAAGCTGATGACACATCTATTCCGGAAGATGTTAAAGAAAAACTGTTAAGATTCGGCCGCGCAGCAGTTGCAGCAGCATCCATGAGAGGAAAATCCTATCTGCAGATCGGTTCTGTAACAATGGGTATCGGCGGATCTATCATTGATTCCGATTTCATCGAATCTTATCTTGGAATGAGAGTTGAGTCTGTTGATGAGGTAGAGATCATCCGTCGTATGACAGAAGGTATCTATGATCACGCAGAATTTGAGAAAGCTCTGAAATGGGCAAAAGAAACCTGTAAGATCGGCTGGGACAAGAACCCTGAAGAACTTCAGTTCTCAGCTGAAAAGAAAGAAGAGCAGTTCGAGTTTGTTGTTAAGATGGCAGTTATCATCAAAGAACTGATGAACGGCTGTGACAACCTTGATCCTAAATTCTCTGAAGAAGCAATCGGACACAATGCTCTGGCAGCCGGTTTCCAGGGACAGAGACAGTGGACAGATTTCTATCCGAACGGTGACTTTGCAGAAGCTATGCTGAACACCTCCTTTGACTGGAACGGAGCACGTGAACCATACATCCTGGCTACAGAGAACGATGTTCTTAACGGACTTGGAATGCTGTTCATGAAACTTCTTACAAACAGAGCACAGATTTTCGCTGACGTTCGTACATACTGGAGCCCGGAGGCTGTTAAGAAAGCTACAGGATATGACCTTGAGGGCGTAGCAAAAGAAGCCGGCGGTTTCCTTCACCTGATCAACTCCGGTGCTGCCTGCCTTGATGCTAACGGAGAAGCAAAAGAAGCTGATGGAACAGCTGTTATGAAACAGTGGTGGGATATCACAGAAGAAGACCAGAAAGCAATCATGGAAAACACAGAATGGTGTATGGCTGACAACGGATATTTCCGTGGAGGCGGATACTCCAGCCGTTATGAAACACGTGCCCAGATGCCTGCAACAATGATCCGTCTGAACCTTGTAAAAGGACTTGGACCGGTTCTGCAGATCGCTGAAGGATGGACAGTAGCTCTTCCTGAAGAAGTATCTGACAAGCTGTGGAAACGTACAGACTATACATGGCCATGTACATGGTTTGCTCCAAGATGCGATGGCAAAGAAGGACCGTTCAAGACAGCTTATGATGTAATGAACAACTGGGGTGCAAACCATGGAGCAATCTCCTACGGACACATTGGTGCAGATCTTATCACAATGTGCTCTATGCTGAGAATTCCTGTATCCATGCACAATGTTCCTGAGAAAGATATCTATCGTCCGGCAGCATGGAATGCATTTGGAATGGATAAAGAAGGTGCAGATTTCAGAGCTTGCAAGAACTATGGACCTCTTTATAAATAATTAGCTTTTTATAACTTAACTGCTTTCTTTCACTCCCCCAGGACAATGAAGGAAAGCTGAGAGAGAGCGGGACTTTTGTCTCGCTCTTTTACTGTCTGGGAATCTTTATCGGACATACATTCGCATGATTTCATGCCAGGTTCCCGGTTTTTCTGTGAAATTTGTTTATAAAAACACCTCGCGGAACATTTCCGGTGAATAGTAACTGTTGCTGTAAAATAATGGGAAAATATGAGAAAAATGGTTGCAAGTTTTTCCTGGTGTGTTACAATGAAAAGCAGAAAAATGGTTACTGCTCATTCCGTTCACAAAAATACCTCGCGGAATGTTATCAGTAAACAGTAACGAAAAATGTATACAAGAGGGAAAAGAGGATATATATGAAGAAAAAGCTGGGAATGCTGCTGGCTGTGCTTCTTACTTTCTGCATGACTGTGGGAGTTTTTGCAGATGCAGGAAAGACACAGCAGGTAGATTACAAAACAGATTACTATATGATCGTAGAATCGCCTGATGGCGGTGTTGACATGTATTCAGAGGCAGATACTTCCAGCCCGAAGCTGAATGATGAGCTGATTCCTAATGGAACTGCGATCCATGTAGAAGGAGAGACCACAGATGAAGCTGGAAAAGTATGGGTATATGCTCAGCTTCATGGCATGTTTGGTTTCCTGGAAGAGAATTATCTGAAGCCGGCTACTCTTGCCGAGGCAGTGGCATCAGAGCTTGCTTTATACGGAAGCAAGGATGCGAATTACAGTATTACAGTCAATGCTAAGGAAGACGGTTCCGTTTGCCTGTATAAAGGACCTGGCAAAAAGTACGGCACAGTTTCCGGAGGCTGTAATATAGCGAACGGTGAGAAGTTATATATTGATACAGAAGTAGATACTGGTAAAGATGGTATCTGGGGACACACAGAGGCTGGTGATGTTTCTGGCTGGGTAAATATTGCAGAAGCCACCAATACGGAAGAGAGTACAGTAGAACTTGTTCCTGAAACTGAGAAAGAAGCGGAAAACGGTTCCCAATCTGTTCAGGCTGGAGAGAATATTTCTGAAGTTGGAAAAGCAGGTACCGAAGGCAAAGATGTCAGTGATGCGGAGGCAGAGCCAACAGGCACTCCTACCCCGAAGCCTGAGAAGACAAGTACTCCTACTCCGAAGCCAACCGAGACGAGTACTCCTGCTCCAGAACCGACTGAGACAAGTACGCCTACCCCGGAGCCAAGTGAGACAAGTATGCCTACCCCGGAGCCGACTGAGACAAGTACTCCTACTCCGGAACCCACTGAGACAAGTACTCCTACCCCGGAACCCACTGAGACTATTGCGCCTACAGAAGAGGCAGCAGTAACAGCTGCTCCTTCAGAAAGTGCAGAACAGGAAGCGTCCAGCGAAAATGTGGAGAGCACAGATAAAGGAATGAGCTCTGTTATCTGGATTCTGGTGGTAGTTATTATCATTGGTATCGCAGTGGTAATCTGGCTTCTTAAGAAAAAAGGAAAAAATAGTGAATCATAATAAACATGAATAATAAAAGCTCCGTCGGGAATCCGACGGAGCTTTTTAGCTGAAAAAAATTATTTGTTGATAACAACACCTTTCTGAAGCATAACGTTTGCGTAAACAGCTTTCTCACCTGTAGCGATAATACAATATGCTTTCTTTGCCTCTTCATAAAATGCGAAACGCTCGATATTTCCAACTGCTTCGGCGCCACGTTCATCATGTTTGGAAACAATCTCTTTGTATGTATCCCAGATTGGGGTTTTTACCGGATCGCCAGGCATAACTTCCATCAGGGTAACTGGTTTCTCTACATAAGAATCAAGAGGGATAACAGTAAGGATAGCGTCCAGAAGTTCTGGAACTCCATGTCCATCGCAACGAACAACAATTGCATCTTTACCCATTGATTCTACTGGGAAGTTGCCGTCCGCGATAACGATGCGGTCGCTGTGTCCCATCTCGCATAAAACTTTTAAAAGCTGTGGTGAAAGTATTTCTGGAATTCCTTTTAACATAATATATTCTCCCTTCGTTCTTTCTCAGAAATCTGGCACAGTAATCTATAAAAACTGATACCGGTTCCGAAAATATTCTACTCTATAAGTTACCTTTCTTTGCCGGATTTTTCAAGGTAAAATTTTACGCAAAAAGATGAAATATTTACTGTTGACAGAAATTTGGAAAAGAGTTAATATGAACTAAAACAGAAACGTTTCGGTTTTCGAAAACCGAAGATTCATGGCCTGTATCAGCAGGCAGAAGGAGGAGAATATGCCACTTGTTACATCTAAGGAAATGTTGCTGAAGGCTCAGCAGGGCGGTTACGCAGTAGGTGCATTTAATGCAGAGAATATGGAGATGGTGAAAGCGATCATTCAGGCAGCTGAGGAGTTGAAAGCACCTGTTATGATCCAGACTACTCCATCTACTATTAAATATGGCACTCTTGAGACCTATCAGGCAATCGTTGCAGCAGAAGCTGCAAAGGCTTCCGTTCCGGTTTGCCTGCACCTTGACCATGGCAGTAGTTTTGATCTTGCGATGAAGGCACTGAAGGCTGGATATACTTCCGTGATGATTGATGGTTCTAAGCTGGACTATGAAGGAAACATTGAGGTGAGCAAGAAGGTGGCTGACGTAGCAGCTTCTATGGGAATCCCATGCGAGGCAGAACTTGGTAAGGTAGGTGGTAAGGAAGATGATCTGGTTGCAGTTGCAGATACCAATACCGATCCACAGGAAGCCAGAGAATTTGTAGAGCGCACCGGCGTTACTTCTCTTGCGGTAGCAATCGGCACAGCACATGGCTTCTATGTGGGAACTCCTGTTCTTGATAAGGAGCGTTTAAGTGAAATCCGTGAAGTTGTAGATATTCCGCTGGTTCTTCATGGCGCTTCCGGCCTTAGCGATGAGGATGTTATGGATTGTGTAAAGAGAGGAATCTGTAAGGTTAATTTTGCCACCGAGCTTCGTGCGGCATACTCCAAGGCTGTCAGAGAGACACTTGAGGATGAGAAGGTATTTGATCCTAAGGCATATGGCAAGGCTGGAATTGCAGCTGTGAAAGAGCTTGTAATGGCCCGTATGAAAGTTTGCGGCTGTGACGGAAAGGCTGAGTAAGAGGCTGATTTATGGCAGCGACGATGAAAGATATTGCCAGACGGACAGGACTTGGTCTGGCAACGATTTCCTCTTATTTCAATGGGGGGAATGTAAGAGAGAAGAACCGTATCAAGATCGAAGAAGCCATCGAAGAATTACATTACGAAGTAAATGAAGTTGCCCGCGGTCTGAAGACCAATGCTACCAAAACAGTGGGGGTTGTGATTCCAGAGCTGAACAATGTTTTCTGTGCCGAAATCATCAGTGGAATGGAGGATATTCTCCGAAGCCATGGATATGCAGCGATTGTCTGTGACTGCAGAACAGATAAGAAGCTTGAAAAAGAAGCAGTGGATTTCCTTACCAGGAAACGTGTGGATGGAATTATCAATATGCCGGTAGATATGACAGGAGCCCATCTGAATGAATTTCAGAAAACTGGTAAGCCCATTGTGCTTATCGACCGTATGATCCAGGGAATATCCTGCGACTGCGTGTTGGTGGATAATGTAAATGCAGCTGAGAAGGCTGTTGGCATGCTGGTAGAAGAACAGCATCAGAAGATTGGTCTGATCGGTGGACCGGATGAGGTATTCACTGCCAGACAGCGTATGTTAGGATATATGAAAGCACTTAAGGCTCATGGAATTGCGGTTGATGAAAAGCTGATCTGTCATGGTGATTACACGATCCAGGGGGGCGTTCAGGCAGTAGAAGAGCTGGTGAAAGAGAATCCTGATATGACAGCTGTTTTTGTGACAAACTATGAGATGACTATGGGGGCAGTGATCGGGCTTAACGAGATGGGAGTATCCATGCCAGAGGAGATTTCCCTGGTGGGATTTGACAATCTGCCTTTTGCCCGTGCCTGCAGACCTGCACTTACCATTGTTTCACAGCCTACAGAGAAAATTGCAAGGGAAACAGCACAGATCATGCTGGAACGGCTTGAAGGAAGAGATGAGCTTCCTGACCATATTGTACGGAAACTTCAGACTGATATTTTTATGGGGAAATCCATAAGGAGACAAGGATGAGCAAAGACTATTTATTAGGAATTGATATTGGAACCAGCGCGTGCAAGGTTGCCATATTTAACAAGAACGGAAAGGTGATGGCTTCCGCCAATGGGGATTACCCTGTTTATTATCCTCATGAGGGATGGGCGCAGCAGAAGCCGGATGAATGGTGGCATGCGGTTTGCGGCGCTATTTGCGAATGCCTGGAGACAGGTAATATTTCAGGAGAGCAGATTGCCGGAGTGGGAATTGATGGGCAGAGCTGGTCGGCTATTGCCATTGACCATGAGGGAAATGTTCTGACAGATACACCTATCTGGATGGATACAAGAGCCCAGGAAATCTGCGACAGACTCAATAATGAAATCGGCAGTGAGAATATTTTCAATGTTGCCGGTAATTCTCTTCAGCCTTCTTATACCACAGCGAAGATTCTCTGGTATAAGGAGAATATGCCTGAAGTATATAATAAGATTTACAAGATCCTTCAATCAAACAGCTTTATTGCTTACAGACTGACTGGTACCATCACACAGGATCTTTCACAGGGATATGGCCTGCATTGCTTTGATATGCGTACTGGTACCTGGGATGAAGTGATGTGTGAGAAACTGGGAATTCCTGTGGATTTTCTTCCGGAGATTGTTGCGTGCGATAAGGTAGTGGGAACTGTGACGGAAGAGGCGGCAGCCCAGAGTGGACTGGCTGTCGGAACTCCTGTAGTGGCCGGCGGTCTGGATGCAGCCTGTGGGACACTTGGTGCGGGGGTGATTCATCCGGGGGAGACCCAGGAGCAGGGTGGACAGGCTGGTGGCATGAGCATCTGCACCGATACATATAAAGCAGATCCAAGCCTGATCTTGGGATATCACGTAGTGCCAGGGCAGTGGCTCCTTCAGGGAGGAACTACCGGAGGCGGCGGTGTCATGCGCTGGTTTGAGAGAGAGTTTGCAGATTATGAGAGGAGCCGTAAGGCGGATACCGGGAAATCTTCTCTGGAACAACTGAATGAGATTGCCGAGGCAGTACCAGCCGGAAGTGAAGGCGTTGTATTCCTTCCGTATATGTCCGGAGAGAGATCCCCTGTCTGGAATCCATACGCCAAAGGCGTTTTCTATGGACTTGATTTTGCTAAGACCAAGGGACACATGGTAAGAGCCTGTATGGAGGGCGTAGCATTTTCCCTGCGCCATAATCTGGAGGTGGCTGAAGCAGCAGGTGCTAAAGCAGAAGTTCTTCGTGCTATGGGAGGTTCAGCCAATTCCCTTCTCTGGACTCAGATTAAGGCTGATGTGACAGGCAAGGCAGTGGTGGTCCCTGCTTCCGATACAGCAACCACATTAGGTGCTGCAATCCTGGCTGGCGTAGGAGTTGGATTTTATAAAGATTACGAGGAAGCGGTTTCCATGACAGTGAAAGAGACAAGACGCCATGAGCCCAATCCTGAGAATAAAGAAGTTTATAATAAGACATACCGTACATATAGGGATTTATATGAATCTCTGAAAGCTATGATGGTACGGAAGTAAGGAGGTATTTCAAGATGAAAGCAGCAGTTGTAGTTGCAAACGAGGATGTACAGTACCAGGAAATCGAAGAACCGCAGGCAAAACCAGGCTGGGTAAAGATTAAAGTAAAAGCTTCCGGCATTTGTGGCTCTGATGTTCCGCGAGTATTGAATCATGGTGTTCATTTTTATCCTATCGTTCTTGGACATGAGTTTTCTGGTGATGTAGTAGAAGTTGGCGAAGGGGTCACTAAGGTGAAAGTTGGCGACCGCGTTTCCGGGGCTCCGCTTCTTCCGTGCATGAAGTGTGATGATTGTCAGAATGGAAACTTCTCCTTATGTAAGCATTACAGTTTTATCGGTTCCAGGCAGCAGGGAAGTAATGCGGATTATGTAGTAATTCCAGAGCAGAATGCGATTCCTTTTGATCCGTCTATTTCCTATGAACAGGGTGCAATGTTCGAGCCATCCACAGTTGCTCTTCATGGACTCCTTCAGAATGATTATCAGGGCGGTCGCTGCGTAGCAATTTTAGGATGTGGAACAATTGGCATATTCACAATGCAGTGGGCAAAGATCTTTGGTTCCAAGAAGGTTGTCGTATTTGATATTAGTGAGGAACGCCTGGATCTTGCCATGAGAATGGGCGCAGATGCAGTTATCAATACAACCAAAGAGAATTATATGGAAGAGGCTATGGCAATTACCGGTGGTAAGGGCTATGAATATGTGTTTGAAACAGCCGGACAGGTTCCCACTATGCATATGGCATTTGAACTTGCTGCGAATAAGGCACACGTATGCTTCATTGGAACACCTCATGCAGATCTTACATTTACACCAAAGCAGTGGGAGAATATGAATCGTAAAGAATTTAAACTTACAGGCTCCTGGATGTCCTATAGTTCCCCGTTCCCAGGCAAAGAGTGGGATCTTACAGCTCATTATTTTGCAACCGGTCAGCTGAAATTTGATCCGGGATTTATTTATCGTAAAATGCCAATGAGTCAGGCTCAGGAAGCATTCCAGCTCTATAAGACACCTGGTCTTGTAAAGGGGAAGATTCTTCTGATGAATGAGGATTGAGCATATGATACTGACAGTAACATTAAATGCAGCCATTGATAAGCGGTATGTGGTAAATAACTTTAAGACTGGAGAAGTGAATCGTGTAAAGGAATGTACTTATGTTCCTGGTGGAAAAGGTCTGAATGTATCCAAGCCGGCTTCAATTTACGGAGCAGAGGTGATTGCCACAGGTTTTGTAGGTGGTTATGTAGGAGCTTATATTGAGAATGCACTGAAGCCGTTTGGTATTAAAAGTGCTTTTTATCATGTAGCTGCAGAAAGCAGATCCTGTATTAATATCTGGGATGAAGTTAATAAAGTTCAGACAGAATTTCTGGAACCTGGGTTTACCCTTACAGAAGAGGATTTTGCCGGATTTGAGGAAAAATTCCGTAATCTTGTAAAAGAAGCGAAAGTAGTTGCAATGTCAGGAAGTGTTCCGAAAGGACTTGACGGAACTGCTTATCAGCGACTTATAAAGATTGTAAAAGAGGCAGGAATTCCGGTTATTCTGGATACCAGTGGCAAACTTCTTGAAATGGGAATTGAAGCAGCACCTACTATGATCAAGCCCAATATTGATGAAATCCGCATGCTCACAGGCAAGAACTGTGATAATATTCAGGATATTATAGATGCGGCGAAAGAGATTCATGCAAAAGGTGTGGAAATCGTAGCTGTTTCCCTAGGAGCTGACGGTTCTCTTGCAGTAGGAAATGAAGGGATTTTCCGTGCACTGGTTCCGAGAATAAATGCAGTGAACACAGTTGGGTGTGGAGATTCTATGATCGCAGGATTCGCACTGGGGTTATCCAGGGGACTTTCACTTCCTGAGACAATGAAACTGGCAAGTGCTATTTCAGCGGCAGCAGCCATGCGCGAGGAGACTGGATTTTTTGTGATGGAAGATATGGAGAAACTGCTTCCACAGATTGAGGTTACTGAATTATAAGAAAATGTAGTAAAAGATATTAAGCGAAAGTAAATTGCATTGTAATTGAAATCCATAGTGCAAACGAAATGTTAGGGAGGATAAGAAAATGACAATGATCGATCCGGCAATTGTTCCGCAGAGAACACTTTATACTGGCGCTAAGATGCCAGCTGTTGGAATGGGTACTTTTGGAAGTGACCATGCAGATGCAGACGCAGTTTCTGCTTCTGTTGCAGGTGCACTTCGCGTAGGTTACCGTTCTTTTGATTGTGCTGCATGTTACGGAAATGAAGATATGATCGGAAAGATTTTCGCAGATGCATTTGCAGAAGGTATTGTAAAAAGAGAAGAACTTTTTATTGCCTCCAAAGTATGGAACGATATGCATGGTGACGGAGATGTACTGATTGCCTGTGCGAAGACCTTAAAGGATCTGAAGCTTGACTATCTGGATATGTATTATGTTCACTGGCCATTCCCGAACTATCATGCACCACATTGTGATGTGGATTCCAGAAATCCTGATTCCAAACCGTTCACAGTAGAGCGCTTTATGAAAACCTGGCGCCAGATGGAGCGTCTGGTAGATATGGGGCTGACGAAACATATCGGTATGTCTAATATGACAATCCCGAAACTGGAGGCAGTACTTCCACTTTGCAGAATTAAACCAGCTGCGATCGAGATGGAGCTTCATCCATGCTTCCAGCAGCCGGAGCTGTTTGATTATTGCAGAGCGCATGGTATTGAAGTGGTAGGATTCTGCCCAATTGGTTCTCCTGAGCGTCCGGAACGTGATAAAATGCCAGAAGATATTGCGGATATTGAACTGCCAGAGCTGAAAGCAATTGCAGCGGCACATGGTGTTCATCCGGCAGTTATCTGCATTAAATGGGCTGTACAGAGAGGTGCTTCCCCAATTCCATTCTCTTTGAAAGAGAAGAATTACACCATGAATCTGAAATGTGTCACGGAAGATCCTCTGACAGAAGAAGAGATGGAAACCATCCGTTCCCTTGATAAGAATAACCGTCTGATCAAAGGCCATGTATTCCTGTGGGAAGGTGCAAAGGACTGGCACGATCTCTGGGATGAGGATGGAGTGATTGTAAAATAATGGTTATAATTTCAAAGATTCTTTGAATATCTTACACAGCAGAAAAGCTGCAGGGTTTATAATGCTTATAACTTTGCAGCTTTTTTTGTTACTAGTAAACAATAACAACTTTGTTACTGTTCACTCCGTTCACAGTAACGCGCTT
>OIBU01000685.1_pt1 | contig 10685 bp, 10 predicted proteins | sample 1581111 | NCBI WGS metagenome assembly OIBU01 (sample SAMEA3882508, study PRJEB24775) | human gut metagenome | biome: human-associated habitat; feature: intestine environment; material: feces | place: Netherlands | collected 2009/2010 | reverse complement strand
AAGAATTAAATGCTGTTCGCTGATTTTCCCATTGCAAACCGTTGTAAAATATGGTCTATATATTATACGAAACTACATTTTGAAAGAACCGTTCGCCGTTTAATGATGTGTAAAGTGAGGTGCCTGCCACGACCGCTGTGATCTATGCCCGCTATTCATCGGATAACCAGCGCGAAGAATCCATCAAAGGTCAGATTCGGGAATGTACGGCTTATGCCGAAAAGAACGGCATCACCATCGTCAAGCACTACATTGACCGTGCCATCCCTGCCAAGACAGACAACCGCCCGGAGTTTCAGCAGATGATTAAGGACAGTGACAAGAAGCTGTTTGACATCGTGCTGGTCTGGAAGTTGGATCGTTTTGCCCGGAATCGCTACGACAGTGCCCGGTACAAGACTCAGTTGCTTTACTGCACCAAGAGCAGCACCTTATGGGGTGCTGCTCTTTTTGTTTTGCATGGATTTTATGGAGCAGTAAAAGAGCGGATTCGAACAGCCCGTGCCCCGCGCTTTGTGTCCCGCGAGGCGGAAACGCCCCGGTGGGGCGTATCTAGGGCGCGGCTTGGCGAATCCCTTCAGGAACGCAAAAAAATGCATTGCAATGTACTTTTGCAATGCGCTTTTTGTTTTGATTTTGTGTCAGAATAGTTTCAGTAACATATCATCTGCTGCATCCGCGTATTGCCCTTTTGATAGCCGTTCGTTCCTCAGTCGATTTATGGTGATTCGCATAAGGTGAATTTCTTCTTCGGAGAAACTTGCTCTTTTATCGGCCGGGAGAGAATCAATTTTCAGTATTAGCTTTCCAACTTCTTGTGTGCTATGCCCAAGCGCCCTTTGCTGGTAATAGTACCCAGCCGGGGTATTCCTGTTCGGACGGTCATTCTGTTTTCAAGGTGCTGCCCATCGATGAACTACCCTAAGTCTACACGAAAAAAATGCAATCCCCGGAATTTTGCGAGAATTGTATTTTAGGTCAAAATTGCATTTCTGCAATTTTCCTGTATAATGGGAAGTAGGAAAAGGAGGTGCTGTGTATGGCTTTACCCGGAACACCCGGACAGAGGATTTCTGATTTGTGCAACGGCAATCATATTTCTCAAAAGCAGCTTGCGGAGAAGATAGACGTATCTGCTTCCCAGTTGAGCCGCATTGTCAGTGGGGAAACAAAGACGGCCAGCAGCGATATTCTCATAGGCGTGGCAAAGGAATTTAAGGTATCAACGGACTACATACTGGGTTTGTCTACTTTGAGTGTCCGTAAAAGCTATGATATTTCAGAATTGGGCTTGTCCGAGGGAGCTGTGAGAGGGTTTGTGACAGGTACAGTCGATGTGCAAATCCTCAACCGTCTGTTGGAACACAGGAACTTCCCGAAACTGATGGATTTGATACGGATTTATTTTCAAGACACAGCGGCAAAGGGTATCATGGCACGAAACCAGCTGATTGAACTGGCAACGGCTTCCCTGTCCGATCTGATGAAAGAACACCCGGAACATCGGGCAGAAGCAAGACAGGATTTGCAATTTGTGAACACACAGAAAATGGGCGAACATGAAGCGGCGATTGAAAAAATCAAGAATATATTCCTTGCTATCCTGCGGGATATTAAGAAAGATATGGACAGCGGAGAACAGCCGGGAGAAGCTGTGACCGCCACTATGTTCCAAACCATGCAGGACACACTGGCAGGACGAAAGCAGGAACCGCTTCCTATGGACGATGTAACTGCTATGATTGCCGGACAGATTGGGAAACTTCTTCCTATGGACGAGGAAACCACCAAGCAGTTTCAAGTACTAGCAAAAAAGATGATGGAACAAGCAGGCGATGCTCAAAAAGAGGAAGAACCATGAGTGATGTAATGACCCCAGAGCAGCGGAGCCGAGCTATGAGCCATATTAAGGGAAAAGATACCAGTATTGAGGTTATACTACGGAAAGCACTCTGGCACAAAGGCATCCGGTATCGGAAAAATTACAAAAAGCTGCCGGGTACGCCCGATATAGCTATAGCAAAATACAGGATTGCTATCTTTTGCGACAGCGAGTTCTTTCACGGCTATAACTGGGAGATCAAGAAACAAAAGCTGGGCCATAACCGGGAATATTGGATTAAAAAGATCGAGCGCAATATGGCCCGTGACCGGGAAAATGATTTCAAGTTAATTGCTATGGACTGGGATCCCATGCACTTTTGGGGGCAGGAGATACAAAAACACACAGAAGAATGTGTGCAAGCTGTCGAAGATTTGATTTTTGAATTGCAGATGAGTCAATTTGATGTTATGATAGATATCACAAGGGACTATATTGAAAACATAAAATAATTACTTTATATTTTCAACATATATAATGATAAAATAAAAGGAGTACCCTTATGATAATATCAGAACAGATTAAAGTGCTTTGTGTACGCTGCAATATCAGTGTTGCAGAATTGGCAAGGCGTATGGGGACTACCCCTCAGAATTTCAACTCAAAAATGAAACGGGAAAGCTTTACAATCTCTGATTTAGAATATCTGGCAGAAACATTGGGGTGTTCTTTTGAACGCTATTTTGTCCTTCCAGATGGAGAAAAGGTTTAATGGGAGGATATGCATGAATTTATTACGCTTTAAAGATAATGCTTCAAATCGGGATGTAATTTCCCTATTTTCAGGAGCAATGGGGCTGGATATTGGCCTTTCAAAAGCTGGCCTCAATATCGTAATTGGACAGGACTTTGATCCTTCTTGTGTCGCAACTATGCGTGCCAATGGACATAAGGTTTTGGGCGGTGACATCCGTGAAATCAATGAAGTAGCTTTGTTGGAACAGACTGGATTGGCACAGGGAGAGCCTTTCCTAATTTGCGGTGGCCCACCCTGCCAGCCATTTTCTACTGCCGGTAAGCGGCTGGGGATTAACGACCCAAGGGGCAGCTTGTTTATGGATTTTATCCGAATGATTGACTATATCCGTCCCCGTTTTTTCATTATGGAAAATGTAAAAGGGATTATGTCTGCCCCATTAAAGCATATGCCTCTTGCGGAGCGTGATAAAAACGATCCTGAACAGCATTTGGGAACTGTATTAGATGTCATCCTCTCTGAATTTGATAAATTAGGATATAAAACGGTGTATGGGATTTTGGATGCCGTCAATTATGGCGTACCTCAATTCCGGGAACGGTTTGTGTTAATTGGAAGCCGGGACAATGAAGATATTTTCCTGCCATTTCCGACACACTTCCAGATGCACCAAGACTCACAATACCGTTGGCGTACCTTGAATGATACCATTCGGGATTTGGAAAATAATTGCGGGGAATGTGCTACCTTTAGTAAAGACCGCCTTGCATATCTCCGCCTTGTCCCGGAAGGCGGAAATTGGCGTGACCTACCGGAAGATATTCGGAAAGAAGCTATGGGCGGTGCTTATGGTTCTGGCGGCGGAAAAGTTGGATTTTATCGGAGATTATCTTATAGCCAGCCTTCACCAACTTTAGTGACCTCGCCGGTACAAAAGGCAACCATGATGTGCCATCCGACCCAAGACAGGCCTTTGAGTATCCGGGAATATGCCCGTATCCAGCAGTTTCCTGATGATTGGCAGTTCATGGGGACAAGCGTTGCAAAATACAGACAGATTGGCAATGCTGTACCGGTTGGGCTGGCATTGGCATTGGGAAATGCTGTACTTTCTGTTGCAGATCAATCCGCTGAAATCCGCACAAAACGGTTCAGAGGGACAGACATCCATCAAAAGCTGAAACAAGCTATCGAAATAGGAGGAAGCTGTTATGCCAATAAATAACAATTACAATGAAGATGCTATCGTAGAAGCAATTGCAACTGCATTGGATAATTTTTACACTAACTTAATCAGCAATATTGACAAGCTTAACATCAAAAAAGTTATGAAGCGCAAGAACCCGTACTTGTTTCGGGCGAAGGCTATGAATGGGGCTGCACAAATTATTGACGCAATCCTCGCTGCTTTTGTATCCTCGTCTGAGGAAACGATTTTCGGGAATGTGTTCTTTGAGCCGATTGCTACCGCAGCCGCACAAGGGCAGAAAGCATTAGCAGAAGGCGTTGACATTATGGTAGAGCGGGACAACACTATCTATGCTATTGCTGTAAAATCTGGCACAAGCGTTTTCAATGCGGACAGCCGCAAAAAACAGGAACAGAATTTCATGGCGGCCAGCAAGTTGGCACAGCAGGCGAAAAAACGCTTTGTTCCGATTGTAGGCTATGGCTACGGAAAGAAGAAAACATCCAGCCGTGGACTTCCCAAGTTTTATATGGAATTGGCCGGCAAGGATTTCTGGACGGAATTGACCGGAGATGAAGAATTTTACATAAAGCTGATCCGTTTCATGGATAAGCTGCCAGAGAAATTTGTAGAAGAATTTGATGCTTCCTATCAAAAAGCTTCCAATCGGCTCGTTCGTGAGTTTACTCAAGATTTTTGCTTTGAGGATGGTAGTATTGATTGGGAGAAACTCGTGGAGTTTAATTCAGGAAATTAACATCGGAGGGATAAGGCATGAGAGATGCACTAAAGAATGCTATACATAATGCAATTTTATTTGAATGCAAATTGCCGCATCAAGAAAGTGGTTTAGATAAATCATGCCTTTCTTCCCAAAATGATATTTGTTTCAGTAATTCTAACCCCCAAGAAATTTCCAAAATTATCTATAATGGTATTGTGGAATTTGCAATCAACGAATATGAAATTGATTACACTGCTTTAGAGCGTGAACAGCGAAAAGCTATTCTTAGCCGTATCCGTTATAACCCAGAAGCATCTGAGGATACCAAGCTGAAGTATGGTTTTTATGGTGAAGTACTCTTGGATTTAATCTTGCGTGTGTTTTTAAATACGAGTGTTCTTGCCGCACGAGGATATTTTTATTCTCCTATTGAAAATAGCGAGGCTAAAGGTTTTGATGCTTTTCATTTAATGGAAAGAGAAGGAAATATTGACTTATGGTTTGGAGAAGCAAAATTCTATGTGCAATATAAAAGCGCAATAACCCCTGTGATGGAAAAATTAAGCACTTCACTTTCTGATGGATATTTGAATCGAAATTTACTTGCAATCATAGATGAGCGCCTCCATATCTCAACACACAATGAACAACTTGAAAACTTGTTAAATTCATGGGAAGAAAATCCGGATATTAATCTGTCACAAGAAATAAAGAATAGAGGAATTCGGCTAATATACCCTATATTTATTGCTTATCAAAAAAATAGCACTGATCAATATCATCAGAGCATAAAAAAGTGTATTGAGCATATTGCTTCAGAATATACACGGCTTAATATTATTGTACCCGCTTCGTTTGACTACCGGTTATTTTTTATTTTTTTACCACTGTCGGAAGTTAAGCAAATCAAGGAGAATGTGATAAAATGGATAGACTCACGAGAACCGCTAATATAATTAAAGCGTACTATTCATACAAAAAGAATTCAGATGCTGCAACTTTTGTAAAAGAAGTATGTGGCTTTTTTGACTTTATAAAAAATGAGCCTATCTCTGAAGCGGATATGAATTTCCTTATATTTTTGGCTAATGAAGCGGGGATCCCGCAATATTTTGACTTGTTCAAAGATAAGTTTACAGATTGCCGTATATCTGATGAAAATATCAAAACACTTACCATAAGTGCTCTATTTCATGATGCCAGCCTTATTAGAGGAAATAGCAAATTACATCGGTATCAAAAGAATGTTCTTGACAGTTTTAAAATCGGGCAACAAAATCGTTTTGTTTTGACTGCACCTACTTCTTTTGGGAAGACCTTTTTGGTATATGAAATTATACAAAAGATGCAGTATCAGAATGTCCTTTTGATTTTTCCGGCAATTAGCCTTTTATCCGAAAATTACGCCCGTTTATGCAAGTTGGACACATTTCAATCATATAAGATTCATTCCCTAAGCGAAGAAGAATTTAGTCTATCCGAAAGAAACATCTTTATTTTTACACCCGAACGGTTCTTGTCGTTTATGGATTCGCATCAACACCTTCACTTTGATTTTGCCTTTATTGATGAGGTTTACAAAATTGATAACAGTTTTATCATTGATCCGGAAACATCTGGCGAAAACGAACGTGATACCGCGTACCGTTTAGCATTGGAATTTATTTGTAATTTGACAAGCGATATGCTATTGGCTGGTCCATATATGGCACTTCCCCGACCCAGTACAAAGCAACATAAATCGTTTAATAATTTTGCGGAAGATAATGGGTTTTCTTTTTTGCGTTACAATCAATTTGAAATTGTTTCAAAGGAATACACAACAGTAAAAGGTAAACGTCAATATCATATAGATGAAATCCCAGTAGAAATTGGTTCTATAAGTAAAGGGCAGAAAATTGCCAATATAATTAAATCGTTAAGTACGCCTAAAGAAAATACGATTATTTATTGTGGCAGAAGAGCCGATACAGAAATGTATGCCAGAACTTTATTAAGGGATCAAATGCTGATTTCTTCTTTTCAAGAAACTTGTTCAGGGATAGAAAGTTCTACTTATGAAATATTTTTAAATCATTTGGAACACACATTTGGCAATGATTGGATTGTATTAAAAGCATTGAAAGGCCGGATAGGTATCCATCACAGCCTTATCCCCAAATACATCCAAAAAGAAATTATAAATTTATTTAATGAGGGGACATTACTATGCCTCTTTTCGACTACGACTATCACTGAAGGCGTAAACACTTCAGCAAAAAACATAATTATTACATCAAACAAAAAGGGCATAAAACCTCTACGGCAATTTGATGCTAAAAATATAGCTGGTCGTGCGGGTAGGTTTTACCAACACTATTCTGGAAGAGTTATAGATTTAAATAATAATTTTGAGGAAATTGTGAATGGACAACCTGAAATACTGGAACATAAAAACTATGATATAACTTTCCCGAAAACGGATGTTGATTACCAGATAACAAAAGATAAATATTTATCTGAAGTTGAACGCCAAGATAAAGAAGATATCCAAGCTCAGATTATTGCATCTGAAATCCCATCAGATGTATTTGATTGTTTCCGGGTTGTTGGACCAAAAGATAAATTAACACTATACGGTTATATTTCAAGTGTGCCATGGTGGACTATTGAAGATATTAAACGTGTTTCAATAACATTGGCGGGCAGCAATGCACACCGACTATATTGGCCCGGATTTCAAGCCATTATGGATATTATCTTGCCCGTTGTACGCGAAGAAAAACTTAAACAACTTATTGCAATACGAGTGGGACAGAATCAGTACTCATTGATAACAATTCTATTAAGTTCATATCTTTCAGGTGGTTTTCTTTCAATGGTACAATATTATGTTGGGCGGAAAGATAATCCAAAAACAAAGGATGAAGCAATGCGGCAAGTAGCTGACTTCGTTTACAATGTCTTTAAGTATCATTTAGTAAAATATCTCGGCCTTTTTGATGTATTCTTCCGATATCAAATTTCAAAGTCAGAGAATATCGCTATGGAAGATGTGGCTGGATTGGGGTTACTTCTTCAAAAACTTGAATACAATGCCCTTTCTCCCAATGCACGTAAAGTAAGTGATTATGGAGTTCCGTTTAAACTGATAGACTGTTATGATAGTAAAACGCCGTATGATAAAGGTCAATTTGATGCTTATGAACAGCATATTGATCAAGAGATAAACAGATTATTCCAGTAATAGACAATATACCCACTGCCACTCTTGAAACCGTCCAGCTTTTTGCCCATCCCCATCTGCAAAAACCTGCCCGTTTTCCTGCCGGGCAAAGCGAGCGTTTCCATCCGGCGAAACCCTCATTTTACTTGGCAGCCGTGACAGCAGGTATAACACACTACACTTTGCAAGCAAAGTCGTGTGCCAAAGGGGTACCCTTTGGAAACCCTGTTTTGCCGGAATGTGTAGCCACAATTCCTCCAAAACACAAAATAAGCGGTTGCAATCTGCTGTAAGACCACAGCCGGATTGACCGCTTATTGTGTTGTAGCCATCCTTGCTTTCTCTATCCGCCAAGTGAATATATTTCATGCAACAAATATGCTTAATACGGGTTGGAATAAAACCGCAAAGATGGTATAATGAGATAGAGAAAACAAGGAGGTTACAGCCTATGAAAGAGTTGGGGGAACGCCTACGAGGATTGCGAGAGAGCGTGAAGTTGTCACAGGTAAAAATGGCAGAGCTTTTGGGTGTAAAACAGTCCAGTATCAACCGTTATGAGCAGGGGCAGTCTGCTCCCTCTTTGGAAACGCTTGTGAAGTATGCAGATTATTTTGATGTATCGTTGGATTATCTGCTTGCCCGAACAGACAATCCGCAAGGCAAGCTATATGAACACCGTCCGAAGATTGAGCCGGGAAGTGAGGAAATGAAACAGTTTATTGAAATGTGTTTTGATCCGCAATCTCCGCTGAATGAAAAATTAAAACAGATGCTTCTTGAAATGATGGAGGTGGAAAGAAAATGAAAGGTGTGATTTACGCCCGTTATTCTTCTGATAACCAACGGGAAGAAAGTATTGAGGGACAGTTGCGGGAATGTAAGGAGTATGTAGAACGCAACGACATTATGATTTTAGGCACTTATATTGACCGGGCTTTATCAGCGAAAACAGATAACCGTCCCGAATTTCAGCACATGATTAAGGACAGCACAAAGGGCTTATTTGATGTCGTGCTGGTATGGAAGTTAGACCGTTTTGCCCGGAACCGATATGACAGCGCACGATATAAAAATATTTTGAAGAAGAATGGTGTCAAGGTTATTTCCGCAAGAGAAAATATCTCTGAGGGAAGCGAGAGAATTATACTGGAAGCCATGCTTGAGGGATATGCGGAATATTACTCTGCCGAACTCTCCGAGAAAGTTATCTGGGGCTTGACCGACAATGCGCTGAAATGCAAATACAACGGTTGCACTGTCCCAATGGGTTATTACATTGACGAACAGCAGTATTATCAAATCGACCCTAAAACCGCCCCGGTGGTATTGGAAATGTTTATGAGATACAGTAAGGGAGCAACTATGCAGGAGCTTGTCAATCTGTTGAACAGCCGGGGGATGCGTTCCATTCGTGGCGGGAAAATCACACTGAATATTATGAACCACCTGTTGAAGAACCGCCGCTATATGGGCGAATACAGCTATCGTGATGTAGTCAAGGAGGACGGTATTCCGGCGATTGTCCCGAAAGATTTATTTGATCGGGTGCAGGAACGGTTGGCGAAGAACAAAAAAGCTCCCGCTCGTCACAAAGCCGAGGACGATTACCTTTTGACAACGAAGCTGTACTGTGGGAAATGCGGCTCCTTTATGGTGGGAGAAAGCGGCACAAGACATACGATGAAAGTACACCGTTATTATCGCTGTGTGAATACCAAGAAAAAGAAGCTATGCGACAAGAAAGCAGTCAAGAAAGACTGGATTGAAGATTTGGTTGTCAACTATACCATGAAAGCAATTATGAATGATGAAGTCATGGAACGCCTGATTGATACGCTGATGGAACTGCAGAAAAAAGAAAGCACCGACCTGCCCCTTTTGAAAAAGCAGCTTGCAGAAACGGAAAACAGTTTTGTAAATGCGGTGTATCTTTATGAGGACAAGGTAATCCTTACTTTCAACTATAAGGACGGTTCCAAAACCATCACACTGGCGGAGGTTGAGGGTTCGGATTTATCCGTACTCGGTGCACCAAAAATCACCTTGCAATGTACTTTGCAAGGTGATTTTTTGTTTGCTCTATTTCTGCTTTAATTCAGCTTCAGCAACATATCATCAGTGGCGTCTGTATACTGCTCCTGCTTAATTTTCTTGTTTCGCAGCTGATTTACAGCGTCTCTTGCAAGACAGACTTCCTCACTGGTGAAAACTGCTTTTTTATCCACTGGGAGAGAATCCACTTTGAGTATCAAATATCCCGTTTCACGCCAACCTGTGTTCATGGCTCTCTGCCGATAATAGTAATCGCCCAGCGCTTTCAGCAAAATACTTTTATTGGCGCGGGTCAGCTTGATTTTTCTCATAATCCAATCACCTTTCCCAACTTTTCCTGTGCTTTGCGTTTATTCTTGTCAAATGCATGGGCATAAATGTCCAGCGTTGTGCTTGCCTGTGCATGGCCCAGCAGACTAGCCACCGTGCGGACATCAACACCCTGTGCAATCAATAAGCTGGCGTTTGTGTGCCGCAAGCTATGCACATTCAAATCTAGCGGCAAGTTGTTGGCCTTCAAAATCAGCTTGAATCTGTATGTGAATGTGCTAGGGCACATAGGCTTTCCGTTCGGCTGGCGGAATAAGTAATCATCTTCAGATACGGTTTCGTTCGCGGTCTGCTGCCTATCCCACTCACACTCTTTCCGCCACGCCTTGAGTAGCTGGCACATTTCTTTACTCAAATACACCATGCGGTCACCGCTGCTGGTCTTGGGGTCTTTCGTGATTGATTCTTGGTGGCTCAATTTCACCACCCCGCGTTGTACATGAATCGTCCGTTTACGCCAGTTAATGTCACTCCATTTCAGCCCACAGGCTTCCCCGCGCCGCAGCCCGGTTGCCAGCACCAGCTTGAAATAGGTTTCGTATTTCATACTCTGCCCTTCAAACGCTGTAATCAACTTTTTAACCGTTTCCTCATCTGCTACGG
>OIBU01000680.1_pt1 | contig 10710 bp, 10 predicted proteins | sample 1581111 | NCBI WGS metagenome assembly OIBU01 (sample SAMEA3882508, study PRJEB24775) | human gut metagenome | biome: human-associated habitat; feature: intestine environment; material: feces | place: Netherlands | collected 2009/2010 | reverse complement strand
CTTTATCTTTATATTTTCTAACCCATGCATAAACTTGTCCGTAGGAGCAACCATATTTATTCGCTGTAGAAGAATAATTACATCCCGTGTTCAAGGCTTTGCGGTATTTTTTTGGATTTCAATGTGTCAAACTCCCGTGTTTATGAAAGTTGTGTTTTTCTTGGCAATATGTTACAATTACTCCATATAAATTTATAACTTTTCTAGACAGAAAGTAAAAGGGGAACGTCATGAAGTGTATTAAAACAACGGACGCGGTAGGACATGTACTGTGCCATGATATTACCAGAATTGTGAAGGATGTGGTAAAAGATACAGCCTTTCGTAAAGGACATATTGTACAGGAAGAAGATATTCCGGTTTTGCTATCTCTGGGAAAAGACCATCTTTATGTGTGGGAGAAGGATGAAAATACTTTGCATGAAAATGAAGCAGCGCAGATTCTGTGTGATGTGTGCATCAATGAGAATATGCATCCAACGGATGTAAAAGAAGGAAAAATTGAGTTGATTGCAGATTGTGACGGAGTATTTCAGGTGGATGTGCCGAGGCTGGATGCTATTAATGAGATCGATGAGATTATGATTGCCACCCGTCATACAAATTTCCCGGTAAAAAAAGGTGACCGTCTTTTAGGAACCCGTGTGATTCCGCTGGTGATTGCAAAAGAAAAAATGGATTTGGTGAAGAAAACAGCAGGAGAAAAACCGCTGGTATCGCTGGTACCTTATAAGAAACGGAAGGTAGGAATTGTAACCACCGGAAATGAAGTATTTTATGGAAGAATTAAGGATACTTTTACACCGGTAATCATCGAAAAAATGAAATCTTACGGTGCTGAAATTCACGGACATATTCTGTGCAATGATGATATGGAAAAAATCACTGCCGCTATTATGAAATTAAAAGAAGAAGGGGCAGATCTGATTGTCTGTACCGGTGGTATGAGCGTGGATCCAGATGATAAGACACCGGGCGCGATCAAAAATACAGGAGCGAGAATCGTATCTTATGGTGCTCCGGTACTTCCGGGAGCGATGTTCCTGTTATCCTATCTGGAAGATGGCACACCGATAATGGGACTGCCGGGATGTGTGATGTATGCAAAAGCCACCGTATTTGATCTTGTTCTGCCACGTATTATCGCAGGTATAGAAGTGACAAAAAAAGATCTGGCACATATGGGAAATGGCGGATTCTGTCTTGGTTGCAAAGAATGTCATTATCCGAACTGCAGCTTTGGAAAGGGCGTATAAGAGCAGGACAGGAGGAATAAGCATGGAAAAGCTTACGGTAGAGTAGGCACTGGAAGCACTGCTGGAACATACAAAAGTAATAGAGGAAACGGAAACTGTACCACTTTTGCAGGCATGTGGAAGAGTGTTGGCAAAGGATATGATTGCAGGATTTGATAACCCGCCGTTTGACAGATCAACTGTGGATGGTTATGCCTGCAAAGCGGAGGATATAACGGATGCATCAGAAAGTCATCCGGTACAGTTGACGGTATTGGAAGAGATTGATGCGGGGCAGTATTCCAGAGTCACAGTGGAAAAGGGGCAGGCGGTTCGGATTATGACAGGCGCAGCTATTCCGAAAGGCTGTGACTGCTGTGTCCGTCAGGAGGATACAGATTATGGAGAAGAGACTGTCAGAATCTTCCGTCCGACCGGACAGTGGCAGAATTACTGTTATCAGGGAGAGAATTTTAAAAATGGAACGGTTCTTTTGAAAAAGGGTGACAAAATCGGATTTATTGAAGCAGGTATACTGGCCAGTATGGGAGTCATAAAAGTGAAGGTTTATCGTCGGGTAAGAGCAGCTGTTCTGACTACCGGAGATGAAGTAATGGCACCCGGAAAAAGATTGATTCCGGGGAAGATTTATGATTGTAATCAGGGACTTCTGGCGGCTCGCATGAAAGAATTTGGTGCAGAACTGGTGGAAGTGGCAGCCATAGAGGATCGCCCGCAGGCGGTGACAGCAGCAGGCGAAGTCATGGCTCTGGACTGGGGAATTACATTGCAGTGTGATACCACAGGAAAAGAAGACGCCAGCAGTGTAGGAGTGCGAAGTCACTTTATACATCCGGTACTACCGGAAGCAGATGGCACAACGAAAAACGTATTTCCATGTAAAGTGGAAAGAGTGATTGAGGACGTGTTTTCGTATATCTTGATCGTATCTACGAAAGAAGAAGCCAGGATTCGCGTAGATGTGACGAAAGAACAATGGCAGCAGTACCAAAAGCATATTTCTGGAAATAAGATATGGATTGGGATAGATGAAAAAGATGTGATGTTATTAAAATAAATGAAAGAATCACCGTATCAAGGTTGAGGTAATCTATGATACGGTGATTCTTTCGTGAAAAATGCGAAAAAGCTTTCAATATCCAGTTCTGGTGGTTTAATATGCGGTTGTCAAACATTATTTCGTAAATACTTTCATTCGATCCCTTCTGGCTGCACAGATCAGGGTCAGGTGATATTTTTTTGCAAGATCAATTGCTTCAGAAGTAGGAGAAGCCTTGCTGGAGAGAATTGGAATCCCTGCATGGATGACCTTTAAAGTCATATCAGTAGGTATTCTGCCGCTGGAATATACCATACATTGATGCAGGTCAATATTGTGCCGCAGAGCGTAGCCGATCACTTTATCCAAAGCATTGTGCCGTCCGATATCTTCGCAGGAAAACAGAATGTGATCTTTTTGAGCGAGAATGCAGCTATGTGTGGCAAAGGTAATGCCATGGAGAGGAGAACCATCCGCAAAGGCATCCGCCATATGAAAGATCCATTCTGGTTTCCAGAAAATCGGTGTAAGTGACTGCGGCTCTTTGGATGTAACAAAGTAATCATTTAAAATATGATTGCCGGTACAGCAGGTAGGAGTTACTTCTACAAAGGCATCCGATGAGGATTGTGTGCTGTGTGCCGAATTTTTTAAATAGACTTTTGCACGTTTTCCATATTCACAGATATAGATATGATCTACATCTTCGGAAGACGTGATGATTTGTTCAGTCAGATGCTGGGGCAGGCAAACAAGTTTCATAGTCAGATGATCATTTATATAGACATCCATCATATGTTCGTTCAATACTTCTTCTTGTTCCGTACGGGATTCTCCATTTCTTCCGATATATTGATATGTTTTTGTCTCTAGCAGAGACAGATTTTGTTATTGTTCGTTAATATACATAATTTCTCCAATTGAAAAAACAATTCTTTTATCATGTTTACTATGTGTTATACTAGATCTAGTATAATAGACATCTCTTTATTTCGAAAGAGTGAATTGAGGGATGAAGGAGGAAATAAAATGGGAAAGATTATGGCGGTAAATATCAGTGAGAAGAAAGGTACACAGAAAAAGAATGTACATAGTGCCAGACTGATGGAAGAATTTGGAATCGAGAAGGACGCCCATGCCGGCAAGTGGCATCGCCAGGTGAGTCTTCTTTCTTATGAAAAAATAGAAGAATTTAAGGCGAAAGGCGCGCCGGTAAAGGATGGTGCTTTCGGGGAAAATCTGATCGTACAGGGATTTGACTTTAAGACTCTTCCAGTAGGAACCCGTCTGAAATGCAACGATGTGATTCTGGAAATCACGCAGATTGGAAAGCAGTGTCACAACGGTTGCGAGATTTTCAAGATCATGGGAGATTGCATTATGCCCCGCGAAGGTGTTTTTGCCAGAGTAATCAAAGGCGGTGTGATCTCTGAGGGAGATGAAATGGTTTATGCTTGACAGATACGGAAGAAATATTGATTATCTGCGGATATCTTTGACAGACAGGTGCAATCTCCGCTGTATCTACTGTATGCCGGAAGAGGGAATCCGTCAGATTCCAAGGACAGAACTTCTTGATACAGATGAAATCGTGAGAATCTGTAAGGTGGCCAGTGAACTTGGGATTTCCAGAATCAAACTGACAGGAGGAGAGCCTCTTGTCCGCAGAATTTGCACCCCATTAGTAAAAGAGCTGAAAGCCATTCCCGGGATCTGCCAGGTTACACTAACCACCAACGGAATCCTTTTGGGAGAACAGCTTCCGGGCCTGATGGAGGCCGGTCTGGATGCCGTAAACATCAGTCTGGATACTTTAGAAGAAACCACATTTCGCAAAATCACCCGCAGGGACGATTTTCACCAGGTTTTAAAGGGACTTAGGGCAGCACTTTCCTACCCTTCCCTAAAAGTGAAATTGAACTGTGTCCCCACTTTTCAGTCGGACGAGGAACTTTTACAGGTGGCAGCTCTTGCAAGGGAGAATCCTCTTCATGTGCGTTTCATTGAAATGATGCCAATCGGTCTGGGCAAGGAGTTTGCAGCCAGGGGAGAGGAACTGATAAAGTCTGTTCTGGAAAAGGAATATGGGTCAATGACACCAACGGAAGAAAAGCTTGGAAATGGTCCCTGTCATTATTATACCCTGGAGAAGTTTACAGGCAGGATCGGATTTATCAGTGCCCTGTCCCACAAATTTTGTGACAGCTGCAACCGTGTAAGGCTTACTTCTACCGGATTTCTGAAAGGCTGCCTGCAATTTGAGGACGGAGCAGATCTGAAGGTTTTGCTTCGAAGTGGTTGTTCTGATAGGATGCTTAAAGAAACGATAGAAAAAGTCATTTATGAAAAGCCTGTAGGCCACAATTTTCAGGAACATAAGAAGGGAAACGAAGAATCCCACATCATGGCTCAAATCGGTGGATGATTTTGAAAAATAAAAGAAAACACGATTTAGAAAAGTCGGATTTGCTGTTGTATCATTTGTACAACTTAAGCAATCCGGCTTTTTGTATATTTCAATATAATTCCAGATACAAAATTGTGCAAAAATATTGTTAATAAATAAACTTATTCATATTTGCTTGCCAAAATGAACAAAAAAATATATAATTTCATTACAAAAATAGTCATGTCTGTTAAAAAATACGCAAAGCCGGAAGCTTTGGAGGACGGGGACAAAAGACCTGGAGGCATCTGGCAAGTAAGGAGGTTAACAAAATGGTAGATCAGTCATATTACAAGAAAGCAGATGAGATTATTGAGCATTATGAGCGGTGTGCTGCCTCATTAATCCCTATCATGCAGGATATCCAGGCGGAATATCGGTACCTGCCTGCAGAACTTCTGACCTACGTAGCCGGACAGATCGGCGTTACTGAAGCGAAGGCCTTCAGTGTTGCAACCTTTTATGAGAACTTTTCTTTTGAACCTAAAGGAAAATACATTATCAAGGTATGCGATGGCACAGCTTGTCATGTAAGAAAGTCAATCCCGGTTAAAGAAGCATTCATGAAAGAACTGGGATTAAGCAATAAGAAGCATACCACAGATGACATGATGTTCACTGTGGAGACTGTATCCTGTCTTGGTGCCTGCGGGCTTGCTCCCACCTGTATGGTGAATGAAGAAGTGCATGCCAAGATGACACCGGAGAAGGTAGTAGAGCTTATTAACAGATTGAGAGGTGAGAACGGATGAGGATTAACAGTAAAGAAGAGCTGCAAAGCAAAAAAGCTGAGATCGAACAGAATATCCAGAGCTTCACATGCCGTGTTCTTGTCTGTTCCGGTACCGGATGTATGGCTTCCGGTGCTCAGAAAATCTATGATGAGATGGTAAGACTCTGTGAAGGTATTGATGGTGTAGAGATTGAAATGCAGAAAGATATCCCTCACGTAGGCGTTATCAAGACTGGCTGCCAGGGTCTTTGCGAGCTGGGACCTCTTGTAAGGATTGAACCATACGGATATCAGTATGTACATGTTCAGGAGGAGGACTGCCTGGAGATCGTGGAGCGAACTGTACGCCTTGGACATCCTGTAGATCGTCTGTTTTACCGCCATGGAGATGAAATCTGTCCGAAGCCTGAGGATATCCCGTTCCTTAACCGTCAGACCAGGATCGTTCTTGAAAACTGTGGTAAGATTGACGCGGAATCCATTGACGAATATATTGCAGCAGGCGGTTTTTCTGCTCTTGCTAAGGCAGTTACAGAGATGACTCCCCAGGATGTAATTGATGAAGTTACCAGATCTGGTCTTCGCGGACGCGGAGGCGCCGGCTTCCCGGCAGGTAAGAAGTGGTCACAGGTAGCCAGACAGGCTGAGAAAACCCGATATGTAGTATGTAACGGTGATGAGGGTGACCCGGGAGCATTTATGGATGGTTCCGTTATGGAAGGCGATCCGTATAAGATGATCGAGGGCATGATCATTGCCGCTTACGCAGTTGGCGCTGAGAACGGATACATATATGTTCGTGCAGAGTATCCTCTTTCCGTAGCCAGACTTCGTCTTGCTATTTCCCAGGCTGAGAAATATGGTCTCCTTGGAGATCATATCCTTGGCAGCGGTGTGAATTTCCATCTGCATATTAATCGTGGTGCAGGAGCTTTCGTATGTGGTGAAGGTTCTGCCCTTACCTCTTCCATTGAGGGAAACAGAGGTATGCCTCGTGTAAAACCACCTCGTACTGTTGAGAAAGGTCTGTGGGGCAAGCCAACTGTATTAAATAACGTTGAGACTTACGCAAATGTTCCGAAGATTATCATACAGGGTGCTGACTGGTTCCATACCATCGGAACAGAGGGAAGCCCGGGAACCAAGACCTTCTCACTGACCGGAGCAATTGAGAATACAGGTCTTATTGAAGTTCCAATGGGAACAACACTTCGTGAGATTATTTATGATATTGGCGGCGGTCTGAAGAGCGGTGCTGCATTTAAAGGCGTTCAGATTGGCGGACCATCTGGCGGATGTCTTGTAGAAGACCAGCTGGATGCTCCTCTTGATTTTGATTCTGTAAAGAAGCTTGATGCTATTATGGGATCAGGCGGTCTTGTTGTCATGGATGAGAATACCTGTATGGTAGAAGTTGCCCGTTTCTTCATGAGCTTTACCCAGCGGGAGAGCTGTGGAAAATGCGTTCCATGCCGTGAGGGTACCAAGCGCATGCTGGAGATCCTGGAGAAGATTGTAGCAGGCAATGGGGAGATGTCTGATCTTGACGAGCTGGAAGAGCTTGCCAAAATGGTTCAGAGCATGGCTCTTTGCGGACTTGGAAAGAGTGCACCTCTTCCTGTCCTCAGTACCATGAAGCGTTTTCGCGAGGAATACGAAGAGCATATCCGGGACAAGAAGTGCCGGGCAAAGGTCTGCACAGCACTCCGTCAGTTCCACATTAATCCGGAATTCTGTATCGGCTGCGGAAAATGTGCCAAGAACTGTCCTGCCGGGGCAATTTCCGGCAAGATTAAATCACCTTATCATATTAATAATGATGTATGCATCAAGTGCGGCAGCTGTAAGGATAACTGTAACTTTGATGCAATATATGTGGAAATGTAGGGAGGACAGATTATGGGTACAATGACGATTGACGGCAGAAAAGTCGAATTTACAGATGAAAAAAATGTCCTGACCGTAATCCGCAAGGCAGGCATTAATATTCCTACACTTTGTTATCACTCAGAGGTTTCCACTTTTGGAGCCTGTCGTCTGTGCACAGTAGAGGATGACAGAGGAAGAACCTTCGCTTCCTGTTCTGAGGAGCCAAGGGATGGAATGGTAATTTATACAAACTCAGGTAAGATCAAAAAATACAGGAAACTGATTGTGGAACTGCTTCTCGCAGCACATTGCCGTGACTGTACAACCTGTGTAAAGAGTGGAGAATGCGTGCTTCAGGAGCTGGCTCACCGTCTTGGAGTACATAACATCCGTTTTCAGAATACAAGAGAGCAGTATGAGATTGATGACAGTTCACCATCTCTGATCCGTGACCCGAACAAATGTATCCTCTGTGGTGACTGTGTCCGTGCCTGCGAGGAGCTTCAGGGAATCGGAGCATTGAACTTTGCATACCGTGGAACAGAGGCTATTGTAATTCCTGCGTTTAATAAGAAAATAGCAGAAACCCAGTGTGTAAACTGCGGACAGTGCCGTGTATATTGTCCGACAGGTGCCATTTCCATTAAGACGCATATGGATGAAGTCTGGGAAGCTCTTGCAGATCCGGATGTACGTGTAGTAGCACAGATTGCGCCGGCAGTTCGTGTTGCGGTAGGTGATCATTACAGTCTTCCGAAGGGACGGAGCGTAATGGGCAAAATTGTAAATGCACTCCACAGAATGGGATTTGACGAGATTTATGATACTACTTTCAGCGCCGATCTTACTATTATGGAGGAGTCAGCAGAATTTCTAAAAAGAGTTGAGAAGGGGGAGAAACTTCCACTTCTTACCTCCTGTTGCCCTGCATGGGTGAAATTTATTACAGACCAGTATAAGGATTATATCCCGAATTTGTCTACCTGTAGATCCCCACAGGGAATGATGTCTGCAGTTATTAAAGAATACTTCCGTGATCCGGAGAATGCCAAGGGTAAAAAGACCGTTATGGTATCTATTATGCCATGTACAGCCAAGAAGGCTGAGGCAATCCGTCCGAACAGTTTTACTGATGAGAAACAGGATACGGATATTGTAATTACAACCACAGAGCTGCTGCGCATGATCGATAACTTTGGCCTTGATTTTGCACAGTTAGAGCCTGAAGCATGTGATATGCCATTTGGATTTGGCTCCGGCGGAGGCGTTATTTTTGGTGTTACCGGCGGTGTTACAGAGGCGGTTCTACGCCGCTTAAGCCCGGATCATTCCAAGGAGACCATGCGGGAGATTTCTGAGTGTGGTGTCCGTGGAGATGAAGGAATCAAAGAATTCACAGTTCCATACAAGGGAATGGATATCAATGTATGTGTGGCCAGTGGTCTTGCAAATGCAAGAACCGTTATGGAACGTGTAAAGAACGTCGAAGCAAACTATCATCTCATTGAAGTAATGGCATGCCGCCGTGGCTGTATTATGGGCGGTGGCCAGCCGGTACGGGCCGGTGACAGAACCAAAGCTGCAAGAGCGAAAGGTTTGTATAATGCTGACAATACTATGCTGATCAAGAAATCCGATGAGAACCCTATGGTTCTGGAACTGTATCAGGGACTGCTCAAAGGAAAAGAGCACAAACTGCTCCACAATGACTTCTATTAATGCTGATGTATAGTAGCTGGACACGCTCCAGAGAATAATTAAGACTGGTATAATAAAAAGCCCGACTGCATATTATTTAGAGGAAGAATATAAGCATTACGCTGTAAACAAATCTTGCAGACCTTTAAATAATCAGGCAGGAGGGCTTTTTTGTATGGAAAATTTTCAGGTTTACCGTGATATACAGGCCAGAACCGGAGGCGATATATACATAGGCGTTGTAGGCCCTGTACGTACAGGAAAATCAACATTTATCCGCAGATTTATGGAACTGGTGGCTTTGCCCGGAATGGATGAAAAAATGCAGAAAGAGGTCAGGGACCAGCTTCCATTAAGTGGTTCCGGAAAAATGATCACAACTGTGGAACCCAAATTTATCCCAAAAGAAGCTGTATCAGTTGATCTTGGCGAAGACAGGAAGGCAAAAGTGCGGCTTATCGATTGTGTTGGTTTTCTTGTAAAGGATGCCGGAGGAAACGTTGAGGATGGTAAAGAGAGGATGGTAAAAACACCCTGGTTTTCCAGGGCAATCCCCTTTCATGAAGCTGCAAAAGCGGGAACAGAAAAGGTTATCCAGGAACATTCCACGATCGGCCTTGTGATCACCACCGATGGAAGCTTTGGAGAAATAGCAAGGGAAAATTTTGTTCCGGCCGAGGAACAGACTGTGGCTGAATTGAAAACACAGGGAAAGCCATTTCTTATTGTAGTAAACTCTCAGTTTCCATATAAAGAGGAAACTACTCAGATGGTTAACGGGCTTCAGAAGAAGTACCAGGTACCAGTTGTTGCGGTTAACTGTGAGCAGTTGAAAAAAGAAGATGTCGCATTGCTCCTGGAAAAAATCCTATATGAATTTCCCATTGCCCAGCTGCAGTTTTTTATTCCAAAATGGGTGGAAATGCTGCCTGCAGACAGCGAATTGAAAAGCCAGATCCTTTCCCAGATCAAAGTGCTCATGAAGAAGCTTCTCCACATTCGCGATGTTACCAGGGAATCGGTAAAACTGGAAGGTCCTTATGTACAGGACACTCTTCTGGATCACGTAGGTCTTTCTGATGGAACCATTCAGATACGGCTTCAGATAGATGATAAATATTACTATAAGATGCTTAGCGATATGAGTGGAATTTCCATGGAAAGTGAGTATGAGCTGATCCATACGATGAAGGAGCTAGCTGCAATGAAGGAAAAGTATGTAAAGGTTAAAGATGCCCTGGATGCAGTAAATAGCAGCGGTTACGGTGTAGTGGTACCTGAGCTTTCCCAGATTCAGCTGGAAGAGCCGGCTGTGATCCGTCAGGGAAATAAATATGGTGTGAAAATTAAATCAAAGAGTCCGTCTATTCACATGATCAAAGCAAATATTGAAACTGAAATTGCTCCGATCGTAGGTACGGAACAGCAGGCGAAAGACCTGATCACTTATATTGGGGAAAGCGATGCAAGAGGAGAGAGCATCTGGGAGACGAATATTTTCGGGAAATCCATTGAACAGCTGGTACAGGATGGCATCCGCAGCAAGCTGACCATGATCAGCGAGGAAAGCCAGGTGAAGCTTCAGGATACCATGCAGAAAATCGTAAATGACAGTAAAGGCGGTCTTGTGTGTATTATCATATAGGTATTTTTATGAAAAAAGGCAGTA
>OIBU01000667.1_pt1 | contig 10921 bp, 10 predicted proteins | sample 1581111 | NCBI WGS metagenome assembly OIBU01 (sample SAMEA3882508, study PRJEB24775) | human gut metagenome | biome: human-associated habitat; feature: intestine environment; material: feces | place: Netherlands | collected 2009/2010 | reverse complement strand
TAGTATACAAGAAAGCACGCGAAAAATCAAGGTTTTTTTTTATTTTTTTCGATTTATCCGTTTTTATGCAAAAAGAGAAATACAGGGGTGCCGTGTTGTGCACTTTTCCTATATTTCTCTCTTTTTTGACGTTTTCCAACTATTCAGAGCCCCATCTCGATTCCGCTGCGATGTATCTCGATGTGGCTTCTTGCCATATGAATAAAAAGAAAAGAACGTTCATTCATGCAAGCATGATTCGCGTTCTTTTCTTTTCGTTCGCATGGCTCTGAATAGTTACAGAATGTCGGAATAATCTAAGATTGTGATGCCGGTTGCAGGATCTTCAATGACTTTCGGGTCATCTCCGGCTGCGTGGGCCTTCTGGAGGAGTTCTTCCGCCGTGTAAACCGGCATGGCAAGTTCGATCGGCTCGGACGGTTCCGGTTCCGGCTCTTCTTCCGGCTCTTCGATGGTTTCTTCAAACTCTTCGATTTCTTCCACAGTTTCCGGCTCTGCAGATTCCGTTTCTTCGGTTTCTTCGGTTTCTTCTGTCACTTCTTCCGCTGTTTCTTCTGCGGCAGCTTCTTCGACAATTTCCGTTTCTTCCACGGCTTCCGGAATTTCTTCGGTTTCTTCTCCTCTTACAAGGTTCTGCAGATCGACGGTATGAAAGGACACCTGCTCCGTTCCTTCTTCTTCCAGATCCGGAATTTCAAATTCGTCCTGTTTCTCTTCTTCTGCCGTTTTCTGGTCGGCTGCTCTCAACTGTTCGGTCATTTCCTGTTCTTCCCGTTTCTTTTTTTCTTCCAGGGCAGCTTTCTTTCTGCTGCGAAGCTCTTCGGACGCTTTCTCATCGTCCTCGTCTTCGTCTTCTTCCTCTTCTTCGAAAAATGTTTCAGCTTCCTCTTCTTCCTCATCCTCTTCTTCATCACGTTTCCACACCTCGGAAAGGATGAACAAAATGACCAGAAACAGAATGGCAAGTCCGATGATCATGATTCCCTCTCTGCTCTGCGCCGCCATCGACAGAAAGCCGATCACCGGAATCGTGACGATCACTTTGCTCACGGTTGCTCTCACGGTAATTTCCGTTGTGTCTCCACTGATCACATTTTTTACGGATGCGGTTCCGGCAGCGGTGTCGAGGGACTGTATCGTATAGATATACTTTCCGGAATTGTCATCAACCAGGATTTTGTCTCCCGTCGCAACCGATGACGTATCTGTCTTCTTTGCGTACGTGACAGCGCCGCGGGAAATGTTGGTATTTCCCATCCCGTCTGAGACAAGTGTCGTGATGCCGGCAAACGGCGGAATCACCAGTGCGCCTGCTGACAGGATTGCAAGCAGAAGCAGCGTATTCACAATTACCTTCAGTAATTTTGACATATTCAATTCTCCTTGTATTCTCAGTCTTTGCCCCCTATTATAACCCCTTTTCTTCGATTATGCAAGAAAACGTTACGCATCGTGTCCCGGCCGCCCGGTTCCGCGTGTCGAATTTTTCGATTTTTTCTTGAAGATCTGTCCTGTTTCTTCTATACTATATACATAACCAAAGGGGGAATACTTTCATATGAATACACTGATCAAAACCATCGAAGATCTTTCCCTGAACGCATGGCCGTCTCACCAGATCGAGCTGTACGACGGATGGATTCTTCGTTTTTCTTATTTTTATACACACCGGACCAACAGCGTCGAGCAGATCGGGCCGTCCACGATTCCGGTGGAGGAAAAAGTGCAGTACTGTGAGGAGATCTACCGTCGCTGGGGTACACCGGCAATTTTCAAGATCAGTCCGCTTGTCAATCCCGGCTTTGATGCAATGCTCGCCGACCGCGGCTATGTAGTCCAGCACACGACGCACGTCATGACAATGGATCTGGCGAACTTTGCCAAAAAGAATCCTGCCGTTGCCGTGACCGTCAGCAGCTTTATCCCGCCGAAATGGATTGACAGCCTCTTTGCTTTAAAGAGCACGACGAACGTGATGCACCGCATGGTCGTTCCTTCGATGTACCGCGCCATTCCAAAAGAAACCATCTGTACCTCCATCCAGGATGAAACCGGAACGATCATTGCCACCGGCCTTGGCATCCGCGACCGCGATTACGTCGGTGTCTATGCCATCCATGTGCATCCTGCGTACCGCCACCGCCACTACGCTTCCTCGATCTGCCGCACAATCCTCTCCGAGGGAATCCGGCTCGGTGCAACGAAAGCGTATCTTCAGGTTGTTGAGGGAAACACGCCTGCGATCACACTGTATGAATCGCTCGGTTTTTCCTATCTCTATACCTACTGGTTCCGCGCGAAGAACGTGGTCTGATTTTCGTCTGATTTCACATAAAAAAGCATAGCAAAACGGCATGTCAAAATTTTCTGACATGCCGTTTTGCTCTATGTTTATGCTATAAGTGCAGTAAGATTATTCAGCAAAAGGACTGCTTAAATATTTTTCAACGCCGTCCATGGCTTCGCTCTCGTCTTTTCCGTTTGCGGTCACGGTAACTTCCTCGCCATTGTCCAGACCAAGTGTCATCATACCCATAATGCTCTTCGCATTTACTTTTTTTCTGCCGCTCTCGACATAGATTTCACTTTCGTACTGGCTCGCTACCTGTACCAGCATGGCAACTGGTCTCGCCTCCAGGCCGCTTGAAAGACGAATTGTGATTGGTTTCTTAATCATAATACTTCTCCTCCTTGTTTCCTTCGCAAATCTTCTGCAATCTCTTTTAGTTTCCTTAATCTATGATTAACTCCGGATTTACCAACAACCGGCGTTAACATCTTGCCCAGTTCCAGAAGCGATGCTTCCGGGTATTGTAAACGGAGCCTTGCCATCTGCTCCAGCGGTTCCGGCAGAGAAGAAAAGCCTGTGGTTTCTTCGATATACCGGATATCTTCGATCTGGCGGATCGCCGCGCTGACCGTTTTGTTGATGTTGGCAGTTTCACAGTTCACCTTTCGGTTGACACTGCCGCGCATTTCTTTTAAGATCCGCACGTTTTCCAGATTCATAAGTGCGATGTTGGCTTCCATGATGCCAAGCATCTCCACAATCTGTGCGCCTTCTTTCATATAAACCACATGGTGATTTTTCCGGAGAACGATCCGTGCATCAATTCCAAAGCTTTTCAGAAGTTCCTGCACCTGTTCTGCTCTCGGTGCATCGGGGCAGACAATTTCGAGATGGTAAAACCGGTTGGGATCGCTGATGGAACCGGACGCTAAAAATGCGCCCCGCAGAAATGCCCGTTTGCAGCACTGACGCTGTACCACAACAGCCGGAATCGGCATTGCTAACTGCCGGTCTGTCTCGTGTAACTTCACTGCCTGCAGAATCTGACGGGTTTCTTCCCTGTCATTTACGCGGATCAGATACGTATTTTCCTTCTGATTCAGCTTAACTGCAAGCTCTGCCTCTATATTAAATGTTTTTTTCAATAAAGTAAAGTACTTTCTTGCCACATACGCATTCTCTGTCTGAATCCGTATCGTCCCGTCCTTCTCGGAAATCTGTCCGCAGAGTGACAGGATCGCCGCTGTTTCCGCAATCTGGCAGTGGCGTGCCGTCGGAAGATGTCTCGATAATTCCTCTTTTACCTCGCTTGAGAATGACATCCTTCCACCTCTAAATTCCTTTTCGGATGGCGTCTTTTTCCAGATCCCGGTGCTCAATCCGGATTCCATAGTCCTTCGCGTTGGAAAGACGCCGGTACAGCTCGTTGGCAAGGGTTACGGAACGGTGTTTTCCGCCGGTGCAGCCGATGCTGATAATGAGCTGATGCTTGCCCTCGGAAATATAATTCGGAATCAGAAAACGGATCATATCCTCTAATTTTTCCGCAAACACCTGCGCTGTCTCAAATCCCATCACATAATCCCGCACCGGAGCATCGTTGCCGGAGAGCGGGCGCATGCCTTCTACGTAGTAGGGATTCGGCAGGAACCGCACATCGAAAACAAGGTCCGAATCCGCCGGGATTCCGTATTTGAATCCAAATGAGAGCACAGTAATCATCAGATTTTTGAATTTCTGATCCTGCACGAAAATCTTATCGAGCTCCGCTTTCAGCTCTCTTGTGAGAAGCTGGCTCGTATCGAGAATGTAGTCCGCATCTTTTTTCAGGAACTCAAGTGCTTTGCGCTCTTTTCTAATTCCCTCATCCACCCGTCCAAGACCTGCCAGCGGGTGCGTTCTTCTCGTCTCTTTGTATCGTTTGACCAGCACGTCATCGGACGCGTCCAGAAACAGGATCTCATAGCAGATTCCGTTGATGCTCATCCACTCCAGAACATTCTGCAGGTCCGGAAGCGCCTGGCCGCTTCGGATATCGATTCCAACTGCCACTTTCTGGATTTCTCCGGAAGTACCGTCGGCGGTAAGCTGTGCAAATTTTTCAACCAGCGGGATCGGAAGGTTATCGACGCAGAAATATTCCGCGTCCTCCAGCATTTTCAACGCAGTACTTTTTCCCGCACCGGACATGCCGGTCACAATTACAAAACGCATGTTTTTTCTCCTTTGGTGGATAACGAAAATCAGAATTCCCCGAGGAACTGGATTTCCGGCTCAAGCTGTACGCCAAACTGTTCTTTTACTTTTGCCTGGATCTGACGGATCAGTTCCATCACATCCGATGCGGTTGCACCGCCTGCATTGATCAGGAAGCCGCAGTGTTTTTCCGATACTTTTGCACCGCCGACTGCGTAGCCGGAAAGTCCGGCATCCATCACAAGCTTGCCTGCGAAATAGCCTTCCGGCCGTTTGAATGCGCTGCCGGCGCTCGGATACTCGAGCGGCTGTTTCCCTACCCGCTTGTTTTTCAATTCCTGCATGCGGGCAAGAATTTCTTCTTTATCTCCCGGAACAAGCATAAGTTCTGCTCCAAGTACGACGTAGCCTCTGTCTTTGATGACGCTGGCACGGTAGCCGAAGCCGAGCTCTTCTTTTTCCAGTTCCCGGATCTCACCTTCTCTTGTGAGTACAGTGACATTCTGTACAATATCCTTCATCTCTCCGCCGTAGGCTCCCGCGTTCATACGGACGCCGCCGCCTAAAGTTCCAGGGATTCCGGAGGCAAACTCCATACCGGAAAGACCGGCTTCTCTTGCCGCCCGGCTGATGGATACAAGCATGCTTCCGGCTTTCGCCCGGATTCTGTTTCCTTCCACTTCGATTCCCTGAAAGTTTTTGTAAACCGAAAGAATCACACCGTGGTAGCCCTCGTCACTTACAACGAGATTGCTGCCGTTTCCGGTGACGAACCACGGAATCTCTTTTTCTTCGCAGAAAGCCACGATTTTTCTGATTTCTTCTTCTGTATGAGGAGCGACGAAATAATCTGCCGGACCGCCCACACGGAAGGTCGTATGATTTTTCATCGGTTCTGCGGTCTGTACCGCATCTTCCCCTGCAATTGCATAAAGTTCTCTGACAATCTCTTCTTTGATCACGATTTTTACCCTTTGCCGCATCTGCGGCCGAACATTTCATTACGAATTACTACGAATTACAGATTATACTTTTTTTAGACGTGAAAGCAGCCGACATCCCTCACTTCTTCGTTCGTTCTGCCAGCCGCTGTTTTTCTTCTTCGTCTGCCCGCCTTTTTGCAGGCTCACGGGGTATTCTACCACGAACCCTCAAAAAGTGCAACGAACTTTTTCGTTCCGGCTCTTTTTTCTATCAGATCTTCCGGATTGGTATCATTTCCTACATCAGACAGTCTTTTCCATGGATTCTCGCCGGGGTGACAAGCACCATCTGATTCATGAGATTTTCTTCTGAAAGAACGGCAACGCGCAGATATTCTCTCGTGTGTCCCGTCCAGTAATGGACGCCGTCGATCTCGACTTCTTCTTCCATGAGCACTTCCAGCTCTTTTCCGAGGAAGCCTTCCATATATTCCTGTCTCCGTCTCTCGTCCAGTTCCAGCAGAACGTGGCTGCGCTTCGTCTTCTCCTGCTCCGGAATCTGGCCTGCCATCGCTGCGGCGCGGGTGCCTTCTCTTCTCGAATACTTGAAGATGTGAGTCTCGAAGAAATGAATGTCCTCGACAAAGGCGCGCGACTCTTCAAACTCCTCCTCACTCTCCTGCGGGAAACCGACAATCACATCGGTCGTCAGCGCCGGATTTCCATATACCTTACGCAGAAGATCGCATTTGTGTTTGTATTCTTCTGCGGTATATTTCCGGTTCATCCGCTTCAGTGTTCCATTGCTTCCGCTCTGCAGCGAAAGATGGAAATGCGGGCACACCTTCGGCATTGCGGCGATCGCCTCTGCAAACTCTTCGGTGATGATGCCCGGCTCCAGGGATCCGAGACGGATTCTTCTGATGCCGTCCACTGCATCAACAGCACGGATGAGGTCGAGCAGCGTCTCTTTTTCGCCCTCCGGGAAATCGAGTCCGTAGGAGGAAAGGTGGATACCGGTCAGCACGACTTCCTGGTATCCGGCCTCCACCAGACGTTTTACTTCTTCTACCACATCACTCTGGCGGCGGCTTCTGACTCTGCCGCGCGCGTACGGGATAATACAATAAGTACAGAACTGATTGCATCCATCCTGTACTTTCAGGAATGCGCGGGTGTGCTCCGCCGTTTTGCTGATCGAGAGTGTCTCGTACTCACGGTTGTGTGTCATATCCACGAGGAAGCTCTTACACTCCGCGTCGAATGGTTTTCCACCGTCCTCACGTTCTGCCAGAAAGTTTTCCAGAATATCCACAAGATCTTTCTTCTTATTATTTCCGATGATCAGATCAATCGCCGTATCCTCTTCGAGTTTTTCCCCAGCCGCCTGCACATAACAGCCGCAGGCCACGACAACCGCATCGGGATTCATCTTTTTCGCTTTGTGCAGCATCTGCCGCGATTTCCGGTCCGCAATGTTCGTCACAGTACACGTATTGATAATGTAAACATCCGCTCCCGGTGCAAAAGGCACGATCTCGTACCCTCTGTCTTCGAGGAGCTGCTGGATGGCTTCCAGCTCATATGCGTTCACTTTACACCCAAGATTATGCAAAGCTACCGTTTTTTTCATGCCATACTCCTTTCTTCTTCATCTTTATTATTAAAAATCACGAAGATTCCACTTTATCTTTGTATGTTTTCGCATTGACTTTTTCCCCTCCAGACGGTAAGATAAAGCTGTTAAATGAGGGTAATAAATAATGTTAACCAAATAACAGGGAGGATTACAAACATGAAAACAGTACAGATTTCTCTTAATTCTATCGACAAAGTAAAATCTTTCGTCAACGACATTTCCAAATTCGATTTTGATTTCGATCTGGTATCCGGAAGATACGTAATCGACGCAAAATCCATCATGGGAATCTTCAGCCTCGACCTTTCCAAACCGATCGACCTGAACGTCCATGCTGATGGAGATGCTCTTCAGACCGTACTTGATGTTCTTGCTCCGTACATTGTATAATTACGATAGAACATAAGGGCCGCGCACTCGCCGCGGCTCTTTTTTTGTCTTTGTTTATCATCAGGACCGGATCTTGTTTTTCAGAACCCCCAAAACAAGATCCGGCCTTTTTGTTCTTTAAAGCAAGTTTTCCTTAGCAGACCTCGATCGTCTCTGCGGTAGAAACTGCGCGTTCCATCATCTCGTCGATCACGTCGTCCAGATGGCTCTCGGAGCATTTGATGACATTCAGGTTCGGTTTTGTCACCGGATGCTTTGCAACGAAGATCGTGCAGCAGTCCTCATACGGCAGAACAGATGTCTCGTACGTACCGATTTTTTCGGAAATATCGACGATCTCCTGTTTGTCGAAACCGATCAGCGGACGGAAGACCGGCATGGTGCAGACTTCGTTGGTAACGGCGAGGGAATGCATCGTCTGGCTTGCCACCTGTCCGATACTCTCTCCGGTGATCAGGCCAAGGCATTTGTCCTGACGTGCAAACGCTTCTGCGATCTTCATCATATAACGGCGCATGATGATGGTCAGCTCGTCGTGCGGGCATTTTTCGTAGATTGCAAGCTGGATCTCGGTGAAGTTGACCACATGCAGACGGATCGGGCCGCTGTAGCGTGCAACGAGTTTTGCAAGATCCACAACCTTCTGTTTGGCTCTCTCGCTGGTGTACGGCGGAGCGTGGAAGTAAACGGCATCAATCTTAACACCGCGTTTTGCGATCATGTATCCGGCAACCGGGCTGTCGATACCGCCGGAAAGCAGCAGCATGGCCTGTCCGTTTGTGCCGACCGGCATACCGCCAGGGCCTGCGATGCTCTCGCAGTACAGATAAATCTTCTGACGCAGCTCGACGTTCAGATAGATATCCGGCTCGTGAACGTCTACTTTGAGGTTCGGGCAGACATCGAGGATGCGGCCGCCCAGCTCGCAGTTGACTTCCATTGTGTGCATCGGATAGTTTTTGTTCGCACGGCGTGCGCATACCTTAAAGGTTTTCTCCTCGGTCGGGTACAGCTCTTTCACGTAGGAAACCACTGCCTCTGCCAGATCTTCAAAGCCGGTGTCCTCTAAAATGACAACCGGGCAGATCTCGGCGATACCGAAAACTCTTGTCAGCGCATCGACAGCGCCCTCGTAATCAAAGTCTCCTTCGGTGTTGACATAGATTCGTCCCATCTCACGGGTGACCTGGAAATTTCCGTCTACCGGGGCAAGCGCGTGCTCCATCTGTACGCAGAGCGCTTTCTCGAACAGATGACGGTTCTTTCCTTTAATGCCGATCTCGGCATATTTTACCAGAAATGCTTTGTACATCATCGTTTTTTATTCTCCTTTTTTCTCAGCCAGATCACGGAAGAACAGAGGATATTCCTCAGAAAATTTCTTCAGGATCAGGTCAGATACCTGACGCATCTGCGGATGTGCGGCGTTGGCGCTTCGAAGCCGGATAAAGTGGCGCCACTCTCTTAAGTTCATGGTCATGACGATCTCGGTTTTCAGGGAGTTCGGAAGAATGCTTCTTGCCTCCTCCGGCTTTGCTCCGAGTTCGAGCATCTGGAAGTAATACTGCTCTGCAGCTTCCATTGCTTTCTGCCATACCTCGTATTTTTTACGGTCGTTCTCGTCGTCCAGATCATAGGAAAATCCGGTTGCCAGATCGATACAGGTGATCTGGTTTCCAAATTTATCTTTCGAATAGTTGCAGTAGCGGGTGCTCTCCTGGCTGTAGCTTGCGATACGGTGGCGGACGATCTCATGGGTCACGCCGCGGTCGCACGTTACTTTTACGGTGATGGAGCCGTGCTCAATGACGGATTCATGACCGCGTTTGATGATGCCTGCGATGAATTTCTCTGCAGTGCCTTCTCCAATGCGCTCCTCGCTCTTGTAGCAGACTCTTCCGATTTTCTCGATCCGGCGCAGCATATCCTCGTAGGATTCGGTGCTCAGGATTTTAATTTCCGGCTGTATTGTAATCATAATTTTCCTCTTTCTATTATTTCCTGGTAAATCTGCGCAGCATCGGCAGTACCTCGCGCAGCGTATCCAGGGTGTAATCAATCTGTTCCAGTGTCGTAAATTCGCTGAAGCTGAACCGCACGGCAGACTCCATCTCGGCTTTCGATGCGCCGATGGCAGTCAGCGTCGGGCTTCCGGCTCTCTTGTGTGATGAGCAGGCGCTTCCGGCGGAAACGTAGATCTGGCGGTCCTCCATCGTGTGCAGCAGCACTTCACTGCGCACATTTAAGAATGATGCATTGACAATCTGCGGCGCACCCTCTTCTTCCGGCATGCCATGGATGACCACATCGTCCAGCTCCCGTAAGCCTTCGATCAGACGGTGTTTGCAGGCACGCATCTGCGCGGTCTGCTCGTCAAAATGCCTGTAAACGATCTCAGCGGATTTCGCAAGGCCTGCGATGCCCGGCACATTGTCGGTTCCGGAACGCATGCCGTTCTGCTGGCCGCCGCCTAAGATCAGCGGACGGATTTTTACTTTCTCATCAATATATAAAAAGCCGCTTCCCTTCGGTCCGTGGATCTTGTGGCCGCTCACGGAGAGCATGTCGATGCCCATCCGTTTCGGATAAATCCGGTATTTGCCGAACGCCTGGATCGCATCGACATGAAAATACGTTTTCGGATTTTTCGCCTTGATTCTGCGTCCGATCTCCCCGATTGGCTCAACAGAACCGATCTCATTGTTGACATACATAATCGAAACGAGAATCGTCTCCGGCGTGATCGCTTCTTCGAGTTCGTTCACATCCACAAGGCCTTCTTTATTTACCGGCAGGCGCGTAATACGGAATCCCTGCTCCTCCAGAAATGCCAGCGGTGCCGACACGGCCGGGTGCTCGATCGCGCTTGTGATGATGTGGTTTCCCGTTCTCTTATTTGCCATTGCTGTTCCGACGAGCGCCCAGTTGTCGGACTCTGTGCCACCGGAGGTAAAGAAAATTTCTTTTTCTTTGACTTTCAGAATCTTTGCCAGCGTTTCCTGGGCGGTTCTGATATATTGTTCTGCTTCTACCCCTTTTTGATGCATCGCAGACGGATTTCCATAATGATTTACCATCAGATCACAGACGAGATCTGCGGTTTCCTGATAAACACAGGTGGTTGCGGAATTGTCCAGATATGCTTCCATTATCTTGTTCGTTCCCTTCCTTCTAAAAGATACACCAGAATGGAAAGCACGGTCATTCCGGCCGTTTCCGTGCGCAGAATGCGCTTTCCGAGCGTAATCGGCTCTACCTTTTCCTTCATGGCCATTTCCACTTCCGCTTCGTCGATGCCGCCCTCCGGTCCGATCAGGATCGCAATAGATTCACCCGGTTCAATGGATTCCAGAATTTTTCTCGTTCCTTCCATCCCCTCTGCGTTCTCATACGGCATCAGGCGAACGTCTGATTCTGCCATCATTGCAAGCGCCTGCTGAAATGTAACAGGCATGTGTACCGTCGGAATCTGCATCCGTTTGG
>OIBU01000663.1_pt1 | contig 10963 bp, 9 predicted proteins | sample 1581111 | NCBI WGS metagenome assembly OIBU01 (sample SAMEA3882508, study PRJEB24775) | human gut metagenome | biome: human-associated habitat; feature: intestine environment; material: feces | place: Netherlands | collected 2009/2010 | reverse complement strand
ATACCTTTGTGCCGGCGGCAATCTGGAAAATACCGTAGATCAGAATGATTGCACCGACCATATAAGCTGCCATTACGTCTGTGATGAACCGCTGAATGCCGCTGAATAATAAGATAATACCTGCAAGTCCTTCCAGAACACCGAGAATACATGCTCCGATTTCTTTCTTTTCTTTGGATAAAGAAAGGATTACAAGTTCAATACCATTTACAAACAGAAGGATTCCCAGGATCCATCCGATGGCAAGAAAAGTTCTCATTGGTCTTACAAGAGTGTAGACTCCTAATAACAATGTTAAAACTCCGGTGATCAAAGTGAGGTATTTTAGTGCTTTATTATCTTTCATACTGTTAAGCTCCTCTCATATTGCAAGTGAAACCGTTTTATACTATACTTCAATTAATTTCAGGCAGTATATTATTTCATTGGAGGACAAGTGCATGAAAAGAATTAAAGTATTAGGCAGTGTTTTAAAACGGACTCGCGCAGATAAAATTATCATTGGTTTTATTGTGTTTATTTTTGCTATCGCAGCAGTGATCCAGCTGGTTGAACCGGACATTAACCGATACGGAGATGCACTGTGGTATTGCTATGCGGTGATCTCCACTGCCGGATTTGGCGATGTGGTTGCGGTTACTTTTATTGGAAAAATGTGTTCCGTTCTTCTGACGATCTATTCGCTTTTTGTAGTTGCCATTGCCACCGGGGTAGTGGTTAATTTCTACACCCAGATGGTGGAATTGCAGCGAAAAGAGACACTTGCCATGTTTATGGATCAGCTGGAAAGACTTCCTGAGCTTTCCAGAGAAGAGCTGGAGAATATTTCCAGAAAAGTGCGCCAGTTTCGGTAGCTGTGGATCTTACTGATCTTTGGAAGAAAGTTCTTCTTCCTGCTTGCTGCGTACCTGCGGGATCAGAGAAGCTGCCAGCTTTCCTTTTCCGCGGTTTCGCAGATACAGAATACCGATAACCGATAAAGTTTACGATCAGATCTTTCATGGTATCAACAATACCAATATCAAGATAGCCTCCCAGATTCCAGGTCTCGCCGTTAACGGCCAGGGACTGAACATCTACATGGATCGGAACATTTGCACCGGTAGGATTCAGCTTCACAGAGTTGATGGCCGGTACGATCCAGTCCTTCTGCATATCCATTCCAAAAAACCAGTCCATGCTGAATTCAAAGAATTCCCACATAACACCAACAGTCATTGAAAAACAGAATGCAAAAAAAGCTACAAAATACGGTGACATTTTAATGGAAAACCTGTCGCTGCGGTTAAAAAGATCAATCAGTGCAAATCCGATGGCAGCCATCAGAAAACCGTTAGTAGTATGTAAAATGGTATCCCAGATAGGGATTTTTACATAAAAGGCATTGATTTCGCCAAGAATTTCTGCTGAAAAGATAAAGATCAGAATCACTGTTTCCAGTCCCGGTGGTATTGTGACGTTCAGTTTCCTGTCCAGAAACTGGGGAACCATAAAAAGGATCAATGTCAAGATTCCCAGAAACATATTGTGGTAATTTCCCAGGAAAAACTGACGTACAACGGATAAGATTACCAGGGCGGTAAGTACCATCTGGATCTTTGTTCTGTTCTTTTTCAAACCTGAATTAGCTTTCATTTTTCTTTTCCTCCTTCCTTATTTTATATCCTTATCCTCACTGTTTATATTTTAACATAAGTGCATCCAAACAACAAGAATTATAGGATAATAAGCTGTTTCTGGGACTCGTGGCAGAATTTTCTGCCGGTTTTCAGACACAGAAGTTTTTCATATAAATTGGAAGAAAAAACAGTTTCAGATAAAATCTGATTTCCTTCACTGTCCAAAAGATTTTGGGCGTCCGCAAGCTTGGTGATAAGAGGAATTCGGCTGTGCTGCTTGATCCGGCTTAGCAGTTCACTGCTTTCCCTGCGGAAACCAAGAACCCTGGCAAAGGGAATCTGAGTGGGTGCAGTGTGGATATTTAATATAATATGAAGCAATGCCCTCTGTATCCTTGTCTGAGTCAGTTCTCTGGTTTTTAAAACAGATACAGATTGGGAAAAGGACAACAGAAGATTCTGCTGATTTATGATTCGCCGGGCGAGATCCTCGGAAACATCCATATAGGAAGAAAGGTTTTCTACATTTTCTTTCATAAGGCAGTAAGAAAGAATAGAGTCCAGAGAATTTTCTGTGAGAAATTCACCGGAGTCCAGCGCCTTTTTGAAAACGTAAAAAGCATCTGGTGGAATCTGGGATGATAATATATTGGCAGTTTTGGTATCCGGATTCCTGACTGGATTATTTATGTCTGAGATTGCCTCTGAATGGCCACCTCCCGGATTCTGAATAAGACTGCGTATAGCAGTTGCAGATGCAAAGAAATCAGTAGATGACTGTAAATCAGGGGAGGAGCTTGCTGAATCTCCTTCAGGGACAGTGGTTTCATGATAGCCCATTCCTTCCCTGCGGATCGTGACAGGGCAGATCCGGCTGTTCAGACGGAGAAGTGCCTTGCAGTATTCGATCCCCAGAATATTATTCGGTGTATTCAGGATCTGTGTAACTTCATTTAACAGAGGAGTAAGGACTCCGTCAAAATCGTCACCATTGAAGTTGCGCGGATTCTTAAAATATTCTGTCAATGCCTGGCTTCTGGCAGCGGGAAAAGTCAGACCTTCGCTTAAAAAGCTTTTCAACAGTTTCTTATATTCTTCAGGTTCTTCTACAAGGATCTCAGCCAGTTCTTTCAGTGCACTGATCTCCCCTGACTCACTTCCAAAGCAGAGTATATCAACAATACCAAGGCTGTCTAACAGGGAAACGCCCCCCATTGCAAAGGCTTCTGCACTTGCTGTAGAGATGGATACCGGCATTTCAAGTACAAGGTCAGCACCACACCGCAGAGCCATTTCTGCACGTGCGTGTTTGGAGATGAGAGCAGGAGTGCCGCGCTGCACATAATCTCCGCTCATGGCAACAATAACGTAGTCTGCTTTTAACCTTTCCTTTGTATACCTGATTTGATATTCATGTCCTTTGTGAAAAGGATTATATTCTGCAATAATTCCTGCTGTTTTCATAAATTTACACAGATGCTCCTTCCTGAAATTTTGTAGAGTTCTCTTTTTTAACCATATTGCATCTTAAAAAATACTTTTTTATGTCATATTCTACCATTCAGATGCTTGAAATACAAGGCTTCAGGAGGTATAATGAAGACAGCGCAGAAAACAGATTACTGTTCACTGTATATATTCGGTGAATGGTAATGACATCTGGTATACAGATATTGTGATATCAGAACTGCTATATGAAAGGAGCCATTTTAATCATGGGATTTATTGACACACTCAAAGAGAGAGCAAAAGCAAACGTAAAAACAATCGTACTTCCGGAGACAGAAGATAAGAGAACTCTGGCAGCTACAGAGAAAATTTTAAAAGAAGGAATTGCAAAGGTTATCCTTGTTGGTAACGAAGAAGCTGTTAAAAAGAGTGCAGCTGAAGACGGATATGACATTTCCGGCGCACAGATCGTAGATCCTGCTACATCAGAGAAAACACAGGGATACATTGACAAGTTAGTAGAATTAAGACAGAAAAAAGGCATGACACCGGATCAGGCTAAAGAGATTCTTCTTAACCAGTATCTGTACTATGGTGTAATGATGGTAAAAATGGGCGATGCAGACGGTATGGTATCCGGTGCATGTCACTCTACAGCTGATACATTAAGACCATGTCTTCAGATCCTGAAAACAAAACCAGGTACAAAACTTGTATCTGCATTCTTCTTAATGGTAGTTCCGAACTGCGAATATGGCGCAAACGGCGCATTTGTATTTGCTGATTCCGGTCTGAACCAGAACCCGACTTCAGAAGAGCTTGCAGCAATCGCAGCATCTTCTGCAGAATCCTTCGAACTTCTTGTTCAGGAGAAACCAATCGTTGCAATGCTTTCACACTCCACTAAAGGCAGTGCAAAACATGCTGACGTAGATAAAGTAGTAGAAGCTACAAAGATCGCAAAAGAGCAGAATCCGGAACTTGCACTTGACGGAGAATTCCAGCTTGATGCAGCTATCGTTCCAAGCGTAGGCGCTTCTAAAGCTCCTGGAAGCGAAGTTGCAGGTAAAGCTAACGTACTTGTATTCCCAGACCTTGATGCAGGTAACATCGGATACAAACTTGTACAGCGTCTTGCAAAAGCAGAAGCTTACGGACCTGTAACTCAGGGTATCGCTAAACCTGTAAATGACCTGTCCCGTGGATGCTCTGCAGACGATATCGTTGGTGTGGTAGCTATCACAGCAGTACAGTGCCAGGCTGACGACAATAAATAAGATTTCAGTCAGACCGTAAAACGGACTGAGAATTATTTCATTGACTACATAATGTTAAAGGCATCGGAGGAGATATTTCTGATTCTGATGCCTTTGATATCATTACTCATATTTCCCTGGAAATGATGAGAATAATATTATAATATGAAAGGAAAAGCTGACAGAAATATTCGAAGACTTGTGTCAGGATTATGGACAGTATTCGAAATTTGCTGCCGGCAGAATATGAAAATGAACGTATTAGTAATCAACTGTGGAAGTTCATCCCTTAAATATCAGCTGATCAACTCTGATTCAGAAGCAGTTCTTGCAAAAGGTCTCTGCGAGAGAATCGGTATCGATGGAAGATTAGTATATCAGAAAACAGGCTGTGACAAAGAGATCACAGAAGCTGCAATGCCTACACATAAAGAAGCAATCCAGATGGTACTGGATGCCCTCACAAATGATAAAACAGGCGCAATCGGAAGCCTGAAAGAAGTAAATGCTGTTGGACATCGTGTTGTACATGGTGGTGAGAAATTTGCCAAATCTGTAGTGATCACAGATGAAGTAATCTCAGCAGTAGAAGAATGCAATGACCTTGCACCACTTCATAACCCTGCAAACCTGATCGGTATCCGTGTATGCTCCGAGCTTATGCCAAATGTACCTCAGGTAGGTGTATTTGATACTGCTTTCCATCAGACAATGCCTGCAAAAGCTTATCTGTACGGACTTCCAATTGAATACTATAAGAACTACAAGGTAAGAAGATACGGTTTCCACGGAACCTCCCACAGCTTCGTATCCAAACGTGCTGTTGAGTTCCTTGGCCTTGACAAAGACAACTCTAAAGTTATCGTTTGCCACCTTGGAAATGGTTCTTCCATCAGCGCTGTTCAGAATGGCAAATGTGTAGATACCACAATGGGTCTTACTCCTCTTGAAGGCGTTGTAATGGGTACACGTTCCGGAAGCATTGATCCGGCTATCGTTGAGTACATTGCAAAGAAAGAGAACCTGGATCTTGCAGGTGTTATGAATGTTCTCAATAAGAAATCTGGTCTTCAGGGTATGTCCGGTGTTTCCAGTGATATGCGTGATCTTAGAGCCGCAGCCGCTGAGGGCAACGAGGATGCTAAGAATGCAATCGAAGTTCTCTGCTATGGCATTGCGAAATATGTAGGTGGATATGTAGCTGCTATGAACGGTGTTGATGCAATCGTGTTTACAGCTGGTATCGGCGAGAATGTTGGCATGATTCGTGAGAAAGTCTGCTCTTATCTTGGATTCCTTGGTGTTACAATTGATGCTAAGGCTAATGAGGCTATGGGAGAGGAAGTTGTTATTTCCGGTGCTGACTCCAAGGTAAAGGTTGCAGTTATCCCGACTAACGAGGAGCTTGCAATCTGCCGTGATACGGTAGCACTTGTAAAATAATTAGCTGCAGTGTGATCAGCAGTACATGGCAAAGTCAGTTGCTGAGAGGCAGGCTGCTTTGCGGTAATACTGTATTACTTTATAAAAATGCATAAATCCTGTCAGAGAATCATACACTCTGGCAGGATTTTATATGCAACAGGAAATTGATTTAATATTCCACCTGAAATTTCGTCAGCTTTTGTTATTTTTTTGAAAAATTATTGTATATAAGGGAAAATTCAAGTTGACAAATAATGACAGGGTATGTATAATTGATTAAGTGTGAATAGGGAGACGATTATGCAGATACATTTATCAGATATTTCATCCAGTGAAGGAATGCGTATTCAGAAGACTGCAGAGTTTGGAATGGATACGATCACCTTTCAGTCAGGAAGCTTTCCGGTACTTGCAAAAGAACCCATAGAGCTTACGATCACGAATACAGGTGACAGAAATCTTGAGATCAGAGGAACAGGTAAGATTACCGTAGGTATTCCCTGTGACAGATGTCTGGAAGAGGTTTCAACAGAGATTCCTTTGGAGATTGAGCGAAAACTTGATATGAAGCTTACGGATGAAGACCGTGTGAATGATCTGGACGAAAGTTCTTATCTCACAGGTATGGACCTGGATGTGGACCAGCTGGTCTATCTTGAGGTACTGATGAGCTGGCCTTTGAAAGTCTTATGTAAAGAAGACTGCAAAGGGATTTGCAGCAGATGCGGGAAGAACCTGAATGATGGTCCCTGCGGATGTGCCGAGGAGCCTAAGGATCCCCGTATGGCAGCTATCAGTGATATATTCAGTAAATTTAAGGAGGTGTAACCGAAATGTCCATCTGCCCAAAGAATAAATCTTCCAAAGCAAGACGCGATAAGAGAAGAGCAAACTGGAAAATGAGCGCTCCGAACCTTGTAAAATGCAGCAAATGCGGCGCGCTTATGATGCCACACAGAGTTTGCAAGGCTTGCGGAAGCTATAACAAAAAAGAGATCGTTAAAGTTGAAGACTAATAGCGAATCTTTAAAGAACACCTGAGTTGATTGGGTGTTCTTTTTTTATGCAGCAAGCAGGATTCTTTCCTGTTGTTTTTTCTATATAATTCATTTATAATATTCACAGAAAATACATTACCTGGAGGAACTACAATGTCTGAATTAAGTGATAAGATCAGATCAGAATTTAAAAAGGCAGATGATGAGCGCGATGCTCTTATGAATACCCCGGAAGATATCGAACGTTGGGATAATATTGTATATGGACATGATGACAGGGAGATGCAGAAGCTGGATGTATACAGACCGAAGCAGGCACAGGGAGAAGACCTTCCGGTCATTATCAGCGTTCATGGAGGAGCCTGGATGTATGGAGATAAAGAAAGATACCAGTACTATTGTATGAGTCTTGCGCAGCGAGGATTTGCAGTTGTAAACTTTACATATCGTCTGGCTCCTGAGAGCAAATTTCCAGCACAGTTAGAGGATGTAAATCTGGTATGCAAGTGGGTGATGAAGCGTGCAGGAAGATTCCATTTTGATACAGAACGTATTTTTGCGGTAGGAGATTCTGCAGGAGCTCATCTTCTGGGACTTTATGCAGCAATCTGCACGAATCCGGCATATGCTGCCAAATATGATTTTGCTGTACCAGAGGGGTTTGCCCTTACTGCAATTGCTTTAAATTGCGGTGTGTACAGGATCCAAAGGGAAGGGTCAGACAATATGACGACACTGATCATGAAGGAACTTCTTCCGGAAGGCGGTACAGAGGAAGAACTGGAGAGCATTGATGTGCTGAACGGCATTACAGATGTTTATCCTCCTGTATTTTGCATGACTTCCGTGGCAGATCATCAGAAAGCACAGGCACCTGCATTAGTCCAGAAACTGATGGAGAACAATGTGCCCTTTGTATATCGTGTGTTTGGAGATAAGATTAATAAACTTGGTCACGTGTTCCACTGCGATGTAAAAACAATTGATGCTGCCCAGTGCAATGATGCAGAATGTGATTTTTTCAGGGAGTTTTGTTTCTGATAGTAAGACATTCATGTAAAACATATTACGGTACAATGCAAAGTTAGAGCCTGTTTCAAACACGCTCTTGTTGTTGTGATAAAGTAAACAGTAACACCCATTTTTCACGGAAACCTGCGGTTCGCCACAGGTTTCTTGTATTATATGATGAAATCTTATATGCTTGGGACAAGGGAGAAAATCAATGAAAAAAAGGTTAAAAGGTCTGATAAGTGTTTTTTTCTTTTTGCTTTGCATATTTGCCTGGAAAAGCGTGCAGGAAGTAAGGGCAGCGGAGAATGTAATAAGGGATTTTTCCAGAATTTTCTACATACCTGCCGGAGTAGTTTTGAAAGGCGGAAGCCTGCAGAAACTGCAGGAAATTTATGACGGCATGAGCTGCATTGCATATACAGAAGATGGAGAAGAGCTTTATCTGGATGCAATCTGGGACTATTCCGGAATTGATATTCAGACTGTGGGAGCCTATAAGATTACAGGGACAGTGAGACTTCCGGAAGGATATACAAGCAATGTCGGTCTTCCGGAATGGACAGCATGGATTTCTGTACAGAATCCGGGACAGCCGGAGATTCAGGTGTATTCCCGAATGATTTCAGCAGGTATTTACTATTTTCCATGGATCACAGAGCAGAATCCAGATATGATGGAAATATGGCTTCAAAAAGAAGGAGAGGACTGGGTAAATGTAAGCGAGGAAGGATATGGATTTGCGGATACCGATGGGATGTATCTTTCCTGCCAGAGTATGATAGCTGAAAATATATATACACTGACAGTTGTTTATAATGAAGGGAAAACCAGAAATCTTAAATACCGCTATCAGTCAGATGGAAGATTGGAGATTCTCAGTTATCAGCCTGGAACAATTGGCGGGACAGTATCAAAAGATACTGTTATCCGTTCCTGCGAGGAGATTGACGAAAAGAGCCTGCAGCGCTGTATGGTATATGCGGTGCGGGCGGGGCAGAGTCTGGCAGAAGTACGGACCGAGCTGGAGGAGACTTTTTATATTTTTGGGAGCACCTGTGAAGAATATGAGGATACTGCGGCCCATCCGGCTGTTATCATGCCTTCGGTATGGGATTTCAGTCAGGTTGATGTGAATGCTCCTGGCGTTTATAAAGTGACGGGAACTTTTGCAGCTCCAGAAGGCTGCACGGTGGATCAGGAGCTTACTGTTCCGGGGGCGTCTGCTTATATTACCGTTCAGCGCCCGGATCAGCCGGAAGTACAGACGTGCTGTGTGGTTGGCGTGGATACTCTGTTTTTTCCTATGATATTAGACCGTTTTACAGATGAACAGCTGGACAATCTGCAGGTATATCTGCAGGAAAATAAGGGAGATAAAGAAATAAGCAAAAGTAATTTCTATTTTGACAGAAAGGGTCTGTATCTGAAAAAAAGTGTTCTTAAAGCTGGCTGGGAATATGGAATTTACGTAACCTATCCAGGTGGAAGTACCGGGGTATATACTTTTGTGTATGGTGGGGAGCTGATTTCTAATGAGCACTGGTACAAGCGCAACTATGCAGACAGGGATGGAAAAGAGCTTCCGGATATTGACAATGAAACGGAGCGGGTAACGGATACTTCCGCCATCCTTGTAGGAAACAGGCTGCTGGATCTTATGAAGAATGGTGTAAAGCTGATTCCTTTTGAAGGAGACGGAGTGCTGGTAAGGGTTCCTGTGGAAGTGGTAAAAGACTGGAATATAAAAGCGGAGGATCAGATTGAGACAGACATTTCCTGGGTGGGAAGTGATGTTTCTGTAAAAATTTCCAAAAACGGAGAAGCTGTTACAGATATTCCAGGAGCTACCGTGGAGATTCCGTATGCGAACCGTGACTCTCAGACTATGCTGACAGACGAAGAAGGTAACTCCTATACAGGTTCGGTAAATGATGCACAGAACGCTGAGGTGATTCCCATTGATAAAACCGGAGATTATACAGTGGAAGAGCAACCACAAAATCAGACAGAGAATGGTGGAAACACAGAAGAGGATGATCCGGAAGGAGACAGTCTGGAAAATGCGGCGGACTCAGGGGAAGAAAAGCTGTCAGAACAGGTTGAGGAACTTCTTTCGGAAGATGTCAAAAACCAGAAAGCGAATTCAGATGAGAATCTTAACAGTCAACATAAAAAAACGGCTTCAATTGTTATAATAATTGTAATTTTGTTAATATTGTTATGGAATATACCAATGAGACGCGGCAAAAAGCTCCGAAAGGGGGAACGGGGTGAAGGAGAACAAAGCAAATAAAAAAGGAAGGAAGCTGCTGTGGGAAACTGTAATCATAACCATGATTCTATCCTTTATGTTTTTTTACGTGTTGTATTGTTCAAATAACAAATATATGACAAGAGAGGAAAAAGCCATACACGGACTTTTGTATGCAGATGGCTCCTATGAGAGCTTTCCTGTCTATTATTTGTCCAGAGAATGGGAATATTATCCGGATGCACTTCTTACGCCGGAGGATGATCTGGATAAATATTATTTTCGTTATATTTCTATTGGGGAATATGGTGGAATGGAACTTGGAAACAGTGGGAGAAGTCCGTATGGAAGTGGTACATATCGGTTAAAAATCATGCTTCCCTCTGAGCAGCATACATATGGTTTGTATCTGCCGGAAATTTTTTCTGCATATAATTTGTATGTGGATGGCGTTCTGGTCGGACAGATGGGAAATCCGGACCCGGAACATTATGTGGAACGGACTCAGAACAGAATGTTTACCTTCAAGGCCAATATTTCATTAGAAATTCTGATTGCAGTGACAGATAAAAGCTCTGCTTCGCCGGGAATCCAGAGTGTGCCTGTTTTTGGAGATCCTTTAAAAATAAATACCATAAGGGGAATATCGGTGTTTATCAATTCCTCTGTATTTACCTTGATCATTCTGGTTCTGGCGTTTTCCGTATGGGCATTTTTTAAAACCAGAAGCAGGGCAAATGTACTTTTTGCAGGAGTATGCCTTTGTGTGCTCGGATATACCTGCTATCCCCTTCTGCATACATATCTGGCGCTAGGAGTACAGCCCTGGTTCTCCGTTGAAATGCTGTTCTATTTTCTTGCTTTTCCGGCAATGCTTTTGCTGGAATATGAGATCACAGGGCAAAAGTATAAGTGGATGGTATGGGGGGTTCTTGCTACAGCTGTGGCAGG
>OIBU01000647.1_pt1 | contig 11173 bp, 7 predicted proteins | sample 1581111 | NCBI WGS metagenome assembly OIBU01 (sample SAMEA3882508, study PRJEB24775) | human gut metagenome | biome: human-associated habitat; feature: intestine environment; material: feces | place: Netherlands | collected 2009/2010 | reverse complement strand
CGCGCGGCGGTGAATATACATTGTGAAATCGCGTACGGGATAACGACCAACCAATTAAATAGCAATTTTCTTAAAGTAGGAGGATGAATAGATGTTTCTTCAGAACAGTCAGAGGAAGATTGAAGAAGAATTTTTGAAATTAACAGAGAAGTTTGGGGCGGACAGGGAGCCGCTGAAGACGATTTGTGAGAAACTGGATGGGTGCGGCAGAGATCTGGGGCTGGCAATGAAGTATTTGTATGTGACCGCGCCTTATAGTGATCTTGTGAATTATACTTTTGAGGAGATTCAGGATTTCGCAAGTCATGGGCTGTTTCTTTATAATACGCTGGACAGGGTGAAAGAGCTGCCGGAGGAGATGTTTTTGAATTATATTCTGGATCACAGGGTGAATGAGGAAGAGGTACTTCCGTGTCGAAGCTTTTTCTGGAATGAGTTGAAGGATAGAATTGAAGGAAAAAATGCGAAAGATGCGGCAATTGAGGTAAATTACTGGTGTGCGGAGGAAGCTACTTATCATAGTGGTGATGACCGTACACTTCCGGCACTTACGGTATATCGAAGAGGTTACGGACGCTGCGGTGAGGAGTCTGTTTTTCTGGTAAATGCACTTCGCAGTGTGGGAATTCCGGCGCGGCAGGTGTATGTGCCAAGGTGGTCCCACTGTGATGACAACCACGCATGGGTGGAGCTTTGGTGTGACGGAAAATGGTATTTCACAGGCGCATGTGAGCCGCTTATGATCCTGAATAAGGGGTGGTTTACCAATGCTTCTTCCAGAGCAATGATGGTGCATTCCCGCCTGTTTGATCTTTTCCCGGCAGAAGGGGAGGATGTGATCGGCAAAGAAGGTGCAGCGGTTATGTTGAACCAGACTACGCGTTATGCCAGGGTGAAAACTGTTTCTGTAAAAGTGACAGATAAAGAGGGCGCGGCTGTAAAGGGCGCTCAAGTGCAGTTTCTGGTGTTGAATATGGGAGAGTATTTTCCTATTGCAAAGGCAGAGACAGACGAGAAGGGAACAGTTTCCTTAGTGACGGGTTTGGGAAGTGTGAGAGTTCTGGCATTCCTTCCGGGGATGGAAGGCTTTGCACAGGCAGATCTGGATACCAGAGCGCAGGATGAGATTTCCCTGATTCTTACTGGTGAGACTGTGGAAGCTGAGGATTGGAGAGCTGTAGATGTAATTGCGCCAGTTGACACCCCGGTGAACCCGGACATGCCTACCCAGGAGCAGAAAGCAGAAGGAACCAGACGACTGAATGAAGCAAACAAGATCCGCAAGGAGAAGAAAGAAAATTGGGTAAATCCGGAGCTGACCGCTTTTCTTGCAGGAGGCGATGAGAAGGAACTTCGTCAGGCAATAGTGGATGTGCTTTCAGAGAAGGATCATACAGACTGTGTTTGCAGGGTGCTGGAAGAGCATTTGGAATATGGAAAGATATATGCTAAGGAGTACCGAGATCTTGTTTGGGATGTTAACGGCACTGCTTGCGGCGAGAAGAATTGTAAAACTGAAAAATCTGTGGCATATACAGGCGTTTCTGGTGCTGAGAATGGCTATAACCTCTATATCAATTACGTATTAAATCCCCGTGTGGAGGACGAGCTTCTTCGTCCATACCGAAAAGGCATTCTCTCCTTTTTTACAGAAGAGCAGAAAGCCGCTTTCCGCACAAATCCGGCAGAAATCTGGAATTATATCCAGGTGCACATCACTGCCTACCCGGATAACGAGCGCGAGACCGTAATGGAAACTCCATACGAATGTCTGGTATCTGGAATTGGTACCGAGCGTTCCAAGAAGGTACTTTTTGTGGCAATCGCCCGTACACTGGGAATTCCGGCAAGATTGAATCCAGATAATAAGGTAATGGAATATTGGGTAAAAGACCAGTTTGTGTCCGTTTTGAAACAGCAGAAGGGTGGCGCAGTTCTCACACTGAAAAAAGAGGCTGATGCTGTATGGAACTACTATCAGAACTGGACAATGGGACGTCTGGTTGGAAATGAATTTGTTTCCCTGAATCTTACCGGCAGAAGCTGGAAGGGGGATACTCTGGAGCTTGCATTGATTCCAGGAATCTACCGGATTATCACCACCAACCGTCTTCCTAACGGAAATCAGTTTGCATGGGAGAAAACATTTACGATAAAAGAAGGCGGACAGAGAGAAGAAACCTTGCGTCTCCGCGAAGCTCAGCTTGGCGATATGCTGGAGCGTATTTCCCTTCCGGAGTTTGAAGTAAAAGATTCTGCCGGAAACACAGTAACCTGCGCTGAGTTAACCAAAGGCGGCAAGAAAATTCTCATGTGGCTGGAAGAGAGCCGGGAGCCTACGGAACATATTTTGAATGAAATGCTGGAACATGCAGAAAAATTCCACGAATTTGAAAATTCCATCTCCTTCATGATTCGTACTCCGGAAGCCAAGCAGGATCCTCTTCTGGCAAAAGTGCTGAAGATGTTCCCGAATGTTTCCATCTATTACGATTCCTTTGAAGAAAACATTGAACTTCTGGGAAGAAGAATGTACGTTGATCCAGACAAGCTTCCGCTAATTCTGGTAACTAATGGCGAGTCTGTAGGGATTTATGCAACCAGCGGCTATAATGTTGGAACTGGCGATATGTTGATCCGTATTATGGAAGAAGTGCCGGAAGTATAAATTGCATTTAAAAGAAGATATAGTAGTTTTTGAAGTATATAGTAGAATTTCTAAGAAATATAGAGATGGTTTTCTTTGTGCTCTAGAGGTGCGCAGCAAAGCATAATAAGGAAAATTGCAAGGCCTCTGAATGTAGCGCATTAAATAGGAGTAAATCGGAAGCCATCTCTAAATGGAGTAAATTATGAATAAATACACAGAAATTCACCCAAATGGACAACGCGCGTATCAGTTTGTAGCTGACACGGCATACGTCCGTGAATCCGGCACTAAGGGGGAGCACAAAGCAGCTGAATACATTTTGAAGGAAGCGGAGCAGGCAGCAGCCCAGACGGGAAAGTCTGTCTACATTCAGACACCCCGCATGGAATTTTTCCAGTGTCCGGATTTTCAGCAGAAAAAGGCAGAGCTGGTAATCTGCCAGCCTTATAAGAAGGCTTATCCGGTGCGTGCCTACCTGAATGGCGCCTGCACCCTGGAAGAGGGCATCACAGCACCATTTCTCTTCGTGGGAAAAGGAGACGACATCAGTCTTTCCAAGGCAAAAGGGGCAGTTGTGCTGGTCTGCGATCCTATTCGTGAAGATATGATAAATAAAATAAAAGCAGCAGGTGCACTTGGCTTTGTAACCATATGCGGCACGCCGCTGGATCAGGGGGAAGACCGGATTCCAACCCAGTACCGCCGCAAGGCAGGTGATCTTCCAGGCGCATCTATCCATTATCTGGATGCAGTGGAAATCGTGGAGAAACAGGCATCCAAGTGCTGCCTGAACATTCAGCAGAGCGAGATTTCCCGCAATTCCGCCAATGTGGCAGTACGCATTCTGGGAACTGATTTTCCAGAAGAAATCGTTACGGTAACGGCTCATTATGATTCTGTTCCGGAAGGCCCTGGTGCATATGACAATATGTCCGGCGGAGCCATGGTGATGGAAGCTTTTCATCATTTCGCAGAGCACAGACCAGCCAGAACTATGGAGTTCATCTGGTTTGGCTCCGAGGAAAAAGGTCTGGTTGGAAGCCAGAATTATGTGAAATCCCATGAAGGAGAAATGAGCAGCCATGTGTTTAATCTGAATGTAGACCTGGCAGGGCAGCTCCTGGGAGGAAACGTTCTGGGAGTAACTGCAGATCCGACTGTCTGTGCAGAACTGAAAAACCTCATGGAAGAAAATCAGCTGGGTGTTACCATCAAAAATCAGGTCTGGGCCAGCGATTCCAATACTTTCGCATGGAAAGGTGTGCCAGCGCTTACCTTAAACCGTGACGGCTTTGGCATGCATACAAGACACGATACGGTAGAATATATTTCTCCTCGTGCACTGGAAGAAGGGGCGAAAACTCTCTGCACAGCAGCTGCATGGGTGGCAAACGAGCCAGAGCTTTCCTTTGAACGGGAAATTCCAGAGGATATGAAGAGAGAACTGGAAAAGTATTTTGCCTAATGTTACAGGAAAGGACATTATAAAATGAACAAAGTAATCGAAGAAAGAACAAAACGTACCGAATGGTACCGTGACGCCCGTTTCGGCATGTTTATTCACTGGGGACTTTATGCAATCCCTGCCAGAGGAGAATGGGTGCGCAGCGTGGAGCAGATTCCACATGAGGACTACTGCCATCTCACAGAAGAGTTCACAGCTGAGAATTACAACCCAAGAGAGTGGGCGCGTCTTGCGAAAAAGGCAGGCATGAAATATGCTGTGCTCACAGCCAAACACCACGACGGCTTTTGCCTTTTTGACACCAAACTTACTGACTACAATTCCATGAATGCAGCCTGCCACAAAGACCTGGTAAAAGAGTTCCTGGAGGCATTCCGTGCAGAAGGAATCAAAGTAGGTCTGTATTTTTCTATTATAGACTGGCGCCACCCGGATTTCCCACACTATGGGGATATGCACCATCCAATGCGCAACCATCCGGAATGCTCCAATGAAAACCGCGATTTCGACCGCTATCTGGAATTTATGTTTGGGCAGATCAAAGAGCTTCTTACCAATTATGGTAAGCTGGATCTGATGTGGTTCGACTTCTCCTACGGCGATATGAAGTGCGACAAATGGAAAGCCCAGGAGCTGATTTCCATGGTGCGTTCCATCCAGCCCTGGCTGATCATTGATAACCGTCTGGAGGGCAGTGCTGAGGATTCCGGTTCTATCCTTACTGCAAATCCTACAGAATATTCCGGCGATTTCGCATCTCCGGAGCAGATGATCCCACCAGCAGGAATCCGCAATGAGCTGGGTGATCCGGTACCCTGGGAAGCCTGCCTGACCCTGAATAACAATTGGGGCTACTCTTCCAGTGACCGTCATTATAAATCAGCTGAAATGGTCATCCACATGCTGGTTGAGTGCGTCAGCAAGGGTGGCAACCTGCTCCTGAATGTAGGGCCTGATGCAAAAGGTCGTATTCCGAAGGAGTCTGTGAAGATTCTGGAAGAAGTAGGAGAGTGGATGGACGAGAACTCCAAGAGCATCTACGGCTGTGGCTATGCTGAAATCGATAAACCGGAATGGGGCCGTTACACCCGCAACGGAAATAAGATCTACGCCCACGTTATGGAGCCCCAGGCAGGAGCAATCCCTCTTACCGGAATTCACGGTAAGATCAAAAAACTCCGCCGTCTTTCCGACAATTCCGAGGTAAAGCTTACGGATTACTGGAACCTGAAGGAATACTCCCAGAATCAGTTCTTCTTCCTCAACGCTGACACCTGCGACAGCTACCCGCTTCCGGATGATCGGGATACGGTTGTGGAAGTAACACTGGAAGAAACTGAAGAATAAGCAGATATAAACAGAAATAAACAGAAAGGGACTGCCGGGAAATGGCAGCCCCTTTTTGAATTTATAAGAAAGCCCATCTCTGGCACTTTCCTGAACCGAGTAGTGTTTATACGAAAGCTAGAGCGTGTTTGAAAAATCATTCCCGCAAATTGCGACGCACATCTTGCAGAAAGCCTTTTATCCAATACACTCTAAAGTGAAAGTCTATTTTTTACTCTTTAAAACATTTCGCACGATCATACAAATGAGAATGGTAACCACCATATCTGGCAGTGTATTTCCCACAGGAATATCAATTCTCATTAAAATTCGGTACAGCACAAATCCGATCACCCAGATTACCGCATTTGTTATGTCAACCGATTCGCCCAGACTGTCAGCACGTTTCAGCAGGAAGAAGTCTGCAATCTGAATGGCGATCATCGGTGCAAATACAGAACCGATGAGGTACAGGAAATCGGTAATGTTGTCCATTGGATATACAATTGCAGCAATTGTTCCGATGATGGTTACGGCAATTGCGGCATATTTTCCATTAATTTTGGAAAATACAGATTCAGATGAAATTCCGGCGGAGTAAGCATCCAGGAATGTGGTGGTAACAGTGGAAAATACAATGATCAGAAGGCCTGCAATTCCCAGTCCGGCTTTCACCATAATCTGAGCAATGTCGGATTCACCGGTATAAATCGCTGCACCCATACCGATTACATACATCCAGCAGCTTACAAGACCGTAAACAATAGAGCTTACAGCAGTTGCTTTCACTGGCTCCTTCGCCTCGCGGGTATAATCACTGATCAGCGGCAGCCAGGACAGTGGCATTGCAACAGAAAGCTCAACCGCAGCACCAAAGGACATGGCTTCCTCGCCAATGGCAAGTGCAGTCCCGCCATCAAAGAAGATGAGCTTGCAGAGTACCAGTGTAAGGATAAAAAGTGCTGCCATAGCGATGGTGTTGATTTTTCCAAGGTTTGTGATGCCGATAAAAATCCACAGTACGATCAGTGCACCGATTACCAGACACCATACCCAGCTTCCGGTATGTAACACACCGTTTGCGGCCAGAGCTCCGTCGTAGATCATAATAGCAGTCCAGCCAACCAGCTGAAGTACATTCAGGAAGGAGAAGAAAATCCCGCCCTTTTCCCCAAAGCTCATTTTTACAGTTTCCATTGCACTGCGGCGTGTTTTTCCGCCAATTACTCCGGCGAGGAAAAGCATGGTACAGCCAATAATATGTCCGATGATAATGGCAAGAAGACCTTTTCCAAAGCCAAGTGAGGCAAAATAGGTTCCGGTGAGGATTTCCGCCAGGGAAACACCAGCGCCAAACCAGATCAGGCCGTTTTCAAAAATGGAAGTACGTTTTTCGGTCATGTTATTTCGCCTCCTTATCTGGTGTCGGTTTTACGGTTGAGAGTTCAGAATCTGCAGTGACAGAGGCTGCTTGTTTTGCTGACACGCCTGATTCCCCATTTGTGAAGACAGCGGCTTCTGCCGTAATCTCGTCATGTGACAGTGTGAATTCATTTTTTATTGCAAATCCGTGATCCATAGGACCACTGCCTTTTCCAAGATCCAGCATAGCAGCAAGTGCTCCGGAAATATATTTCTTTGCCCTCTCCACGGAAGTATCCAGGTCAAATCCCTTTGCCAGATTAGAAGCAATGGCACTGGATAAGGTACATCCTGTTCCGTGAGTGTTTGGATTGTTGATCCGCTTTCCCTGGAACCATTTGTAATTGCCTTCGCGCCACAGAAGGTCATTGGCGTCATTCAGCTGATGACCACCCTTGCAAAGCACTGCACAGCTGTATTTCTCCCCGATGGCAGCAGCGGCTTTGATCATATCCTCGGCAGTTTCTATTTTTATTCCGGACAGAACCTCTGCCTCCGGAATATTCGGTGTCAGGACTGTGGCCATTGGAAGAAGCTGACTTTTAAGGGCTTCAATGGCTTCATCATTGATCAGCTTGGCTCCGCTTGTAGCGACCATAACCGGGTCTACTACAATGTTCTTTGCTTCATACTGGCGAAGTTTTTTCGCAATGGTTTCAATCAATGCGCTGGAAGATACCATTCCAATCTTCACTGCATCCGGATAAATATCTGTAAAAATATTATCCAGCTGGTCGGCCAGAAATTCTGGCGTTGCTTCCATAATACCTGTTACACCGGTAGTATTCTGTGCGGTAAGTGCGGTAATCGCACTCATGGCATATACTCCATTGCTGATCATTGTCTTGATATCAGCCTGGATACCGGCGCCTCCGCTGGAGTCACTTCCAGCGATTGTTAATGCTGTTCTCATAATTTTCTTCCTTTCTCTTGGCCTTGTTTGAAGCAGTTTCCACGAGTTATGAGTTATAACGTGAAAAAATCTTTTTACAAACCGGCACTGTTGTTATGTATGCATTAATTTTATATAGCGTCCGAAAGTGGTGCCCCCAGCCGAACGCTGCATTGCTGCCATATGAAAAAAGAGACACCCCAATGAGGTGTCTCCGAAAAAAATCAAACCCATGATGACTTCCTACGGCGGCATTATCCGCATCAGGTAAAAGGGTCGAAATTCACAATTTCCTCTCAGCCTGTGTACAAGCTCCCCTGTTCTTTTGTTATTATAGTAATAATGGGAAAAATTGTCAATAAGGTGTTGGAATACAATAAATACCAAGCGTGAAAATCGTTTACGCTAACTCCACAACCAGCACCTGATATCCATGCAGCTTAACTAAATTTCCATCCAGAACCATATCCGGGTAGTTATTGATCAGCACCTTTTTGCATTCTGATGGAAGTGTAATTTCCTGCTCATCCCACTGATAATTGCCAACCACAAGTAAAGTTTTATCTCCTTTACGGTAGTATGCCATTAAATTATGCCGGTCTTCCATAAAGGGCTCCAGAGCACCATACACAACGGTTTCTTTATATTCCGGATCCTTGCGAAGAGCGATCAGTTTCTTATAGAAATTAAGTACGGAATTTGGATCAATCGTCTCTTTTTCCACATTAATTGCGGTATAATTGGAATTTACCCGAAGCCACGGTGTACCAGCTGTAAATCCGGCATTTTCCTCACCAGTCCACTGCATGGGGGTACGGGCATTGTCGCGGCTGCGGCGGGCAACAGCTTTCAAAGCTGCTTCCGGGGTAAGTCCGGCGTCAAGTGCAACTTTATATTCATCCAGAGTTGAAATATCATCTACCTCGTCAATTGATTTGAACGGGATATTTTCCATGCCAAGCTCCTGTCCCTGATAAATAAAGGGAAGTCCACGAAGCATGAAATTCAATGCTGCCAGCATTTTTTTGCTTGTGTCACAGCAATCACCTTCTGGAATATAGTGACTGACACCGCGAGGCTCGTCATGATTCTCGATAATATTGGAAACGAATCCGAAATCCCCCATTTTGGCCTGTGTCTCAAAACAGCAGCGCTTGTAGTCGTCAGGTGTGATTTCTTTGCAATCGTACCAGCCTTTTTCAGAACCTCCGAAAATGGTTTCGTTAAAGTCGAACATAGAAGAAAAATAACCATTGTTTCCAATAAAATCCGGGAGCTCTTCGTCTTTTGCGTTGAAAACCTCACCTACGGAAAAAGCATCGTGAGGCTTGAAGGTGCGGTCACGCATTTCTCCAAGAAATTCTCCGATTCCGGTAGCTTCCTCCAGCATTTTATTAATGCTGCAGAGTCCGTCCTCACGATCAGGCTCATAATCATGCATAGGAAGAGCTTTTTTGATATTAATGATAGCATCAATGCGGAAACCGCCAAGACCCTTGTCCAGCCACCAGTTAATATTTTTATATACTTCCTCACGGAGCTCTGGATTTTCCCAGTTTAGGTCAGGCTGCTTTTTATGAAAAACATGAAGGTACTGTTTGTTGGTGCCAGGCAGATCCTCCCATACCGAACCTCCGAAATAGGAGCGCCAGTTAGTAGGAAGCTTACCATCTTCTTTGTCTCTTAAATAGAAGAAACGGCCGTATTTTCCATCCGGATCTTTACAGGCTTTTTTAAACCATTCGTGCTCATCAGAGCAGTGGTTTACAACCAGATCCATGACAATATACATGTCCCGCTTCTTTGCTTCTGCGATAAGGCGGTCCATATCCTCCATAGTTCCGAATCGCGGGTCAATGTCGTAATAATCGGAAATATCGTATCCCTGGTCGGCAAGAGGGGAGCGATAGCAGGGGGAAAGCCAGACAATGTCAACCCCCAGCTCCTTTAAATAATCCAGTTTCTCAATAATTCCCGGCAGATCGCCGATTCCATCACCGTTTGTGTCATAAAAGCTTTTCGGATAAATCTGATAGGCTACTTTATCCTGCCACCATTTTTTTTTCGTGCTATTCATTTATGTCTCCTTATATATAATGATTATCTTTGAACTAAGTACATTATACATACATGAAAAAGAAAATACTTCCCTTAATTTGATTAAAAAATACGAAATTTTGACCAGAGATTGTTTGGAAAATCATTTCGTACATAGGGGGGGTGCAAGCGTGTTTTATAAGGAAGGATTCTCAATCCCCTGGCTGTGTTTCCGATATTGCAGAGGTGTGGTTCCTGTATATTTGCGAAATTCTCTGAGAAAATTCCCCATATTGTTATAACCACAGTCCAGACATATCTCGGTCACTGGAAGACTGCTGTCTTTTAATAAACGTACTGCCTGGCGGATGCGATATTCATTCAGGTATTCTATGGGAGACATGCCGATTGCTTTTTTAAAAAAACGGCAAAAGTATTGCTCATTGAGTCCGATCAGGGATGCCAGATCGCGGATATAAATTTTTTCCTGGTAATGGTCGCGGATGTAAGTGATTGTGGTTTTTATGGTCTCGACCCTGTGGTCATCAGATTTTTCAGTCTGGGAAAAAAGCTGGCGATTGGAAAAATCTGCAAAAATATTTAACAGGGAAGCCTTGATCAGAAGCTGATCTGCCAGGCCGACAATGGCATTTCCAGAAGCGCGGAATAAATTTATATGTAAGGAATCATGAAGCTCTTCCAATTGTTCAGAAAAGCTGCAGCGGTAAAATGCGTTAGTGATGTTCTGGAACTGCTCCTTTATAATAGGAAAAACAGGATGGTTTGCAGAAATACATCTTGGAAAAATCAGACGTCCGTTTTGCAATGGCTGGACAAGCTGAGTCTGAACCGTATCGTAAAAAGGAGAGCAGAGCAGTTCCGGTTGGAAAACGACAGCGTATTCCATGGAGACTTCTTTTGAGCGTGCACGTATGCTGTGCAGTTCGCCGGGATTAATAAAATAAAAACATTCTGAAGATACATCAAATGTTTCCATATTAATATCTAAGGTGAAGGTTCCACCGGGAAAGTAAATAATCTCGACCTCCTCGTGCCAATGGTGCTTGACCAGGATTCCGTGTCCGCTTAGTTTTAAACGGTAAAAAGCACAGGGAAAAGCCTGGGAGCCATGAGGATTTGTTTCTTTTAATGCTGGTGATTGCTGTTGATACATAGAAACCTCCAAACTGGGGAAAGGGTATAAAATAATGAATTTGTTATATGTATTGACGCTATCATGTCTGAGGGCGAAAGTCAATGATTGAAAATAATGTTATAAAAAAATATAAATTTTTTTGTAAAAAGTGCTTGACGATTCCTTGCGGCAGTGGTATAGTAAACAAGCTGTCGCAAGGAATTGCTTCTGAAATACTGAAAAATA
>OIBU01000634.1_pt1 | contig 11383 bp, 8 predicted proteins | sample 1581111 | NCBI WGS metagenome assembly OIBU01 (sample SAMEA3882508, study PRJEB24775) | human gut metagenome | biome: human-associated habitat; feature: intestine environment; material: feces | place: Netherlands | collected 2009/2010 | reverse complement strand
GTTGACAATGGCGAAGGTAGGGGAGGTGATGACGTCGGAAACGCCCAACTCCTCGCAAACGGCTTTGATGAAAGTTGTCTTGCCCGCCCCCATTTTTCCGTAAAGAGCGAAGACGGTATTATCACCCATTTCAGCGATGAACTGGCGGGCGGCTTCGTGAATCTGGTCTAATGACTGAATTTTGATTTCCATTGTGTCTTTTGATTTAGCGTTGCAAATATAGCCAAAAACTTTTTCCCGTCTTGCAAATGGCATAGATAATGATGGAAAAGAATATGATGGATGCACCCGAGGGGACATTCAAGTAGAAAGAAATCATCAGCCCGCCCAGGCAACTGAGGTAACCGATGCCGATGGAAAGCCAGATGATGCGGTGGAACCGGTGCGAGAACAAGTTGGCGGTCATCTGCGGAACGGTGAGCAGTGAAATGACCAGCACGATGCCCACCATGCGCAAGCATGCCACGATGGTCAGCGCAATGAACATCATCAGTACATATTCGAATACCTGCACCGGAATACCTTGCGAGCGAGCAAACTCCCGGTCGAAAGCCACGTAGATGATGGGATGGAGATACAGCGCGAAAAACAGTATCAGCAGGACGGCGAGCCCTCCCAATAGAGCGATGTCGCTCCAGGTAATCGTGAGAATGTTGCCGAAGAGATAGGCGGACAAGTCGGGGGCGAATCCCGGCGAGAGGAAAGTGAACATGATGCCCAGTGCCATGCCCAATGTCCAGAATACGGCAATGGCAGAGTCTTCCCGCATATCCTTCCGTTTGCTGAGCCACTCTACACCGAAAGCGGACAAGACTGCAAACAAGGCTGCCGACAGAATGGGGGAAATGCCGGTATACAATCCCAGACCGATACCGCCAAAAGATGCATGCGTCAATCCGCCGCTGATGAACACTAGTCTCCGGGTAACGATGTACGTGCCTATCAGCCCGCAAGCAATGCTTGCCAGCAGACTGCCGATGAGGGCATGTTGGAAAAAAGTGTATTGCAGTAGCTCCATTTATTCAATTAAAAATTAAGAATTAAAAATTAAAAGTTGGATGTGGAGTGTTAGGAATGGGGGGTGAGACGGCGTTCGCCGATGATGAGGAACACTTCATCCTTGATGTTGTCCGGCAAGGCTATGCCACGCAGTTGCAGGCTGCGCACCCATCCGGCTACGTCCGTGTCTTGCATGGTGTAGAACACGTCGCGGAACTCGTCTTCCTGCTCGGGAGTATAGGCATCGGGAGCGGTGCCGATGTATTTGTCCAGTTCTTCGTCATCGTAATATTCTATTTGCTTGCTGACGGCTGCCAGCAGGCTGTCACGTTCGCAGATTTCATGCTGTCCGCAGCACTCGGCATCCACTTCCTGCACTTCGGGCATGGCGTCCAGTTCGCCGCGGTCTATCTTCTTCTGCAGTTTCCGGTTGCGTATAATTCCGGCTGTGGCTGCCACGAGGGCAAGGGCAATCAGGCTAATAATCAATATCCACATGGGCTTCCTTTTCTTGAAAACATGTTCCATTAATAGAACGGACAAAGATACATATTGTTTTTTGTACGACAAAATAATGATTCAGATTGCAGGTAGTAGATTACTTCTACCCGACGCAGGCATTACTTGCTTGGAACGCAGTATAAAACTACTTTGGATGCATCCTAATCTTAGAATGTATCCTTTATTCCTAAGAATAAAGGTTATATTCTTAAGAATAAAGGCTGTATTTCTTGGAATAAAAGCTTTATTCTAAGATTGCATTGCATCTTGGCGGACTTTAAATCCCGCCTTTTGCAAGTCTTCCCAGTAAGCAGGGTAAGATTTGGTAACGACCTGTGGTTCATCTATCTGTATTTGGGGCAGTACAAGGCAGGCGGGGGCAAATGCCATGGCCATGCGGTGGTCTTCGTAGGTGGCGATAACGGCTGCAGCGTCTGCCGGGCAGCGTTCGCCGTCCCACAACAAGATGCTGTCTTGCTCGGAGCGCACGACGTACCCCAGTTTACGCAGTTCCGTAATGAGGGCGGTGATACGGTCGGTCTCCTTTATTTTGAGGCTTTGCAGTCCGGTGAAGCGGAAAGGGATGTCCATCAGGCAGCAGGTGACGACAAAGGTCTGCGCCAGGTCCGGGATGTCCACCATGTCTTCGTCGAGACGGGTGGCGGGAGTACCCTTCCGGGTCAGTTTTACTCCCCGGTCTGTATATTCGGTATGGACGCCGAGGCGGGTAAAGACTTCCGCGCCGCGGCTGTCGCCTTGATAGCTGTGGGCGAAGAGACCGAGCAGTTCGATTTCTGCCGTGTGCGCTTCTTCCTTCGTGCTGTCTTCACTTTCTTTTGCGCTACTTCTGTCTCCCCCTTTTATTTTTTCATTTTTAATTCCTTCTATTGCCATCATCTGATACCAGTAAGAGGCGGCGCTCCAATCGCTTTCTACGGTGAAAGGGGTATCCGTGTATCCGCCGGGGCTGACGGTGATGCAATCTTCGGAGACCCAGTCGGCTTGGGCGCCGAAGTCGCGCATCAGTTGCAGGGTCAGGTTGATGTAGGGGCGGGAGATGATGTCACCCGTCAAGTGCAGGCGCAGGCCTTTGGGAAGGACGGTACCAATCATCAGCAGGGCGGATATGTATTGTGAGCTGACATTGCCGGTGAGGGATATTTCGCTGCCGGTCAGTTCTGTTCCGGTGATGCGCAAGGGAGGGAACCCTTCGTTTCCGACGTATTCTATGCGGGCGCCGAGCTCTCGCAGGGCGTCTACCAGTATGCGGATGGGGCGTTGCTGCATGCGTTGCGTACCGGTGATGATTCGGGTGCCAGGAGTTACGCTGAGGTAGGCGGTGAGGAAACGCATGGCGGTGCCGGCGGCAAGGATATCTATATGTCCGGGATTTCCGTCGAGGGCGCGAGTCATCACTATGGTGTCGTCACAATCGCTCAGATTGCGGGGCAGGATATTGCCGTGGGCAAGGGAGTGGAGGATGAGTGCCCGGTTACTGATACTTTTGGATGCCGGGAGCTGTATGGCTGCGTGCAGTGAGGCAGGAGCGGAAACGGTATATCGCATGGTCGTATTTGTTAAGTTACGGTGGTAAGGAGTTTTTTTATTGTCACTGCAAAAGTAGGATAAATCTTTGGGAAATGGAAAAAAGGAAACTTGTTTCTGTGGTTTCAATCTTTCGTTTATCTTTGCGGAGGTAAGTCCTGCTATCGGGACGGATAGATATAATTAAGCATCATTCTTATGGAAATAGATTTAACCACCCCCGCCTTGCTGTTTTCGGCCATATCGCTGATTATGCTGGCCTATACCAACCGTTTCTTGTCCTATGCCCAACTGGTGCGCACCTTGAAGGAACAGTACATGGAGAACCCGTCTTCGGTGAAGGCGGCGCAGATTGCCAACCTGAGGAAGCGGCTCTACCTGACGCGTGCCATGCAGGTGGCGGGCATCGGCAGCCTGCTGCTGTGTGTGGTCAGCATGTTCTTTATCTATATCCGGCTCCATCTGTTTTCGGTCTATATCTTCGGTTTGGCGCTGATATTGCTGATTGTTTCGCTGGCTATATCGGTGTACGAAATATATATATCGGTGAAGTCGTTGGAGATACATCTCAACGATATGCACGAGTAGAGGCACTACGGGATGATGTTCCGTACGGGGAGTTCCAGTTCTCCCCAGTCAATCATGGCATTGAACAGTCTGACGGTAGAGAATGAAGGCAAGTCTTCCGGTCTGATGTCTTTTTCCTGCAAGATTCCTTCTTCCAGCAAGGCTGCCCGTTTGGTCCCTTTCAGCAGGGGATGTGCCGGCGTGTACCAGTGGATACCGTCGGAAAGGGCGATGTTGGCGATGGAGGTGTCTGTCAGCAGGCCTTGTTTTACAATCAGAATGTCGTCGCATGCGCCACGCAGGGCAAAGAGGCGGTTCAGCGGTTCGCGTCCGGCGCTTTTGTAGGTGTAGTCGATGGTATCGGCCTGCATCAGTGCCAGCGAATGCACGTGCCGCACGGCGTAGGGGGAGTAGCTGACGTCTTCAATACCTTTTTCACCATACACTACGCGTGCCTTGACGATACCCGCCCCGGCTGTGGGGCAGGCATCGCCGGGGGATGACAGATAATCGGACAGTTGCAGCGGTGTGCTTTCCGGCCAGAAGTGGGCGCGGGTATCGTTCAGCCTCCGGTTGTGGCGGGAAAGGTTGCAGACCCTTCCGTGGTCGATGCGTATGGTTTCAATAAATAGGCACATATATTTTCTGTATTACTTCGTTGTATTCGCTTTCCCACCGGCTTTTGGCGGTGATGCCGCCTCCTGCCTTGAAGTGGAGCTGGCCGTTTTCCTGCTCGATGAAGCGTATCATGACAGCGCTGTCCAGCTGTCCGTCGGCATAATGCCCCATGATGCCGGTGTAGAAGCCCCGGCGGTAGTCTTCGGCCTGGGCGATGATTTCTACGGTTTTGGGCTTGGGGGCGCCGGTGATGGAGCCGGCAGGAAGCAGGCGGAAGATGATGTCGCCCAGGTGTGCGGTGTAGTCTTCGGGCAGGGTGCCGCATATCTCGGAGCTGGTCTGGAGGATGGGGCCCTTATTGGTTTGCAGGCGGTCTATATAGCGGTAGGAGGTCACTTCGACGTGTTCCGAAACCATGCTGAGGTCGTTGCGTATCAGGTCGACGATGGTGGCGTGCTCGGCTGCCTCTTTGGTGTCCTGCATCAAGAGCTGTTCCGCATCGGGCAGGGTAGCGTCGATGGTGCCTTTCATGGGGAAGGACTTTATCTTGCCCTTCTCTATGCGGACAAAGATTTCGGGGGAGAAGCAGACGAACCGGTCTTTCAGCCACAGTTTGTACAAGGCTTCGGAGTGGAGGAATATTTCTTCCAGTGTCAGATTGGTGGTGACGGGTACCCGGCAAGTGAGGTTCGTCAGGTAGCTGTTGCCTGCCAGCAGGTTTTGCTTCACGAGGTCGAACGAATGTCTGTATGCGGCGGGGGAAGGGGGAGTGATGTCCCACTGGATAGGGCCGGCGCATCGGGCGGCTGTGCTTCTGGCAAGGGCTGTTGCAGCCGTCTCCGTGTTGCCTGCCTTCGGGAATTGGAAAAGGCAGGTGGCGGGGTCTATCCGGTCGAGGGGCTCAATGTGCGACTGCTCTTGCGCGTAGTCTACGATGAAGAGGAAGGGCACATTGGCTCCGGCCAGTGCGTTTATGCGGGCGATGGTTTCTGTCCGGCTGTACGTCTTCATGCGTCAATAGACTGCGGAGGCTATCACCTGGATTATCAGAATGAGGAACACCATGGCAATGGGATATACCGTGGCATAGGCCACGCTCGGTATGTTGCTGTCCGTCATGGAGTCGGCGGCGGCAAGGCCGGGCGTACTGGTCATGCCGCCGGTGATGGTGCCCAGCAGGTCGAGAATGTTTATCTTGAACACGAACAGGCCTACGCATACTGCCACCAGCATGGGCACCAGCGTGATGGCGGCGCCTACGCCGAACAAGAGCCAGCCGCTTTCCTGGAACGTGGCCATCAGATTCCGTCCTGCCGATGTCCCTACTTCGGCAAGGAAGAGCAGCAGTCCCAGCTGGCGCAGCAGTTGGTTGGCAGGGCCGGACATGGACCACAGAATGGGGCCGGTCTTTCCGATGGCGCTCAGGAACAAGGCGACCATCAGGATGCCTCCCGTCAGTCCCGGAGAGAACGACAGACTGTCCGAGAAGGAGATGTTGAGCTTGCCGAAGAGCACGCCCAGCACGATGCCCAGGGCGATGGGGAAGAAGTCGGTGTCGGACAGTTGCTTGGTGTCGTTGCCCAGCAGGCGTGCCACTCCCTTGATGCCGTCCTTCTCGCCCACCACCATCAGCTTGTCGCCGAATTTCAGGGCGAGGTCGGGCGAGGGGGAGAGGTCGATGCCGCTTCGGCGGATGCGGGTGACGGTGCAGCCGAAGTTCTTCATCAGGTTGAGGTCGCCCAGCTGCTTGTTTATCATATCCTTCTTGGTGAGCAGCAGGGATTCAATCTCCTGCATGTCTACGAGTGGCAGTTCGCCTTCTTCGCGTTCGCCCACGAGGACGGCGAGCTGGTTTAAGGCCTCTTCGCTACCCACGGCTTGTATGTAGTCTCCCTCGTGCAGGATGGTCTGGGCGGTGGGGATGGCTATCTGCTCGTTGTGCTTGTGGCGTGAGATGACGGCTCCGGTCATGGCGCGCGCATTGATTTGCATCAGGCTCCGGTCGAAGACGGCGGGGTTGGTTACGCGGAACAGACAGGTTGTCAGTTCCGGGAACTGGCTGCGGCGTTCCTTCTCCAACCGGCGCGCCTCCTTGTCGAGGTCGATGCGCATGATACGGGGCAGCAGCTTAACGAAGAGAATCACGCCGATAACGCCGAAAGGATAGGCAATACCGTAAGCGATGGATGCCAGTGGGGAATGGGTGCTGTCAATGGCAACGGCGAGTCCCGGCGTACTGGTCAGGGCACCGGCTATCAGTCCCACGACACTGGGAGTATCGATGTCGAAGGCATATTTCAGTCCTACTGCCGTCAGGGCGGCGGAGCAGATGATGAGCAGGGTGATGATGATAAGCGTCTTGCCCTTGCTCCGGAAGGAGTCGAAAAATCCGGGACCGGCCTGGATGCCGATGGTGAAGATGAAGAGCACCAGTCCGAAGTTTCCTAATTCTTTGGGGATGATGACACCGAAGTGTCCGAACAGCAGGGCAATGAAGATGACGGCGGAGACGTCGAGCGAAAGCCCTTTAATCTTGATTCTTCCCAACATGAAGCCTAAAGCCACAATGAGAAAGAGCGCGAAATAGGAGGAGTTTAACAAGTCAGCAAACATAATCAGTTAAAGAGTTAGGAATTTATGTCACAAAGATAGTGCAAAAAAGTGAGATAGAAAAAGTCTTGCTTCCTTGTGGCATATAAAAAAAGATGATGTGCCATCAACCGTTTTGACACATCATCTTAATATATATATCGGCCTATATGACCGGTATTCCTGCGTGGGGCAGGGCGGTACTTATTTTTCGAGTTCCTTCAGCAGTTCCTCTACGGCAGCTTTCAGCTGTGTGTCTTCTCCCTTCACGATGGTCTCGGGTGAATTGGCTACTTTGATGTCCGGCTCCAGCTGCGAGTTCTCCAGATAGCTGCCGTCCGACAGGCGGTAGCCCACGACGGGGATGCCGAATACCAATGACGGGTCTTGCAGGCGTTCCCACGACACGCTGGTCATGGTTCCCGGCACGGGCATGCCTACCAGCTTGCCCAGTCCGCGGTGGCTGTAAACCCACGGCGTGCCGTGCGCATTGGAGTAGTTGGCCTCGCACATCACCATGATGGAGGGTTTGTTCCAGCGGCGGCTGGGCATGTCGCACGTCTCGCGACCGCGCACCACTTGGGTGAAGTATTTTTGTCCACTGAAAAGTATTTCTATATCCTCGTGCAAGCGTCCACCGCCATTGAAACGGGTGTCGATGACGATGCCTTCGCGGTTGTTGTATTTTCCCAGGATGTCCGAGTAGACGGAACGGAAACTGTCGTCTCCCATAGACTCGATGTGCACGTAACCCAATCGGCCACCCGACCATCGGTCAACGTCTGCCGCACGCTGTTTCACCCAGCGGCTGTAGAGTAAATCGCTGAACGCACCGTTCGTAATGGGGATAATGACCTCTTCCCAGTGCTCCTTGGTCTGCGGGTCGAAGAGAGAAACAAGTGTTTTCTTCCGTGCCTTGTTGTTGAGCAGCGTGTAATAGTCCGCATCGGGGGTGATTTCCACGCCGTCTATCTTTTCGATGACTGTGCCGGCTTTCACCCGGGTGTTGGCTGTGTCGAAGGGGCCTTTCTCCACTACTTCGGCAATGAGCATGCCCTTGCCCGTGTAGTTCCAGTCGAAGAACAGTCCCAGGCTGGCAGTAGGTTCGGATTGCCCTTTGGGATAGAAACGGCCGCCGGTGTGAGATACGTTCAGCTCGCCCAGCCATTCGCTCAGCAGTTCGGCAAAGTCATAATTGTTGTCGATATGGGGCAGGAAGCGGCGATAGGCGGCGGTCATCTTGTCCCAGTCCACTCCGTGCATATTGGTATTGTAGAATCGCTTCTGCTGTTGGCGGTACACGTGGTCGAACATGTATTCGCGCTCCGCAGCCAGGTCCATCTTGGCATCTACCTGGAAGGTGATGGGGGTCAGCGCGTCGGATGAAGTGTCCATTTTCTGCATCTTGTGGCTACCCAGCAGGAAGAGGCTCTTGCCGTCCTTGTCCAGCTGCATGTCCGCCCATCCGGCATCCATCTTGTGTAGCAGGCGGGTCTCTTTCTTGCGCAGATTCATCTTCCAGAGGTCGTAGCCGCCTTCGAAGGCTGCCAGGTAGTAGAGTGTCTCGCCATCCTTGGAGATGATGGTGCTGCCCATGTCGGAAGAATTCGGGGTGAGGCGCACCACACGGTCTTCGATGCCTCGCAGCTCGACGACGATGTCTTTCGGCTGGTCATCTTTTTCGTCAGCATTGCTGTCTTTCTTGTCGTCTTTCTTCTTTTTATCCTTGTTTTTGTCTTGGGGGGTGTCTTTTCCGGCAGACTTCTTTTGTTCCTTCTCCAGCTCCTTGCGCAGTTCGTAGTCTTCTTTGCTCAGGCAGTATTTGTCGTAGGCGTCTTGGTTGAGGAAGACGAGCATGGCGTCGTTCAGCGAGCCCCATGAGGCATGGGCACGCATGCCGTAGCGTTCGGTGGTGAAAAGGATGGCGTTGCCGTCCAGCGCAAAGTGGGGATAGCCGCTCATGTAGCCGCTATTGGTGAGGTTGATGATGTCTTTGCCTCCCTCTGCGCTGACCAGGCCGATGTCGGAGTAGGGGTCGTGCTTGTTACCCGTGAACTCAAGTGTAAACCATTTACCGTCCGGCGACCATGCGTAGTCAAATCCTCCGCCGGTGCTGTACCAGGTGGAGCCGTCCGTAATCTGGCGCACCTTCTTCGTCTCCAGATTGAGCACCATCAGCCGGATGCGGTCTTCGATAAAGGCGAGTTCCTTGCCGTCGGGCGAGAATTGCGGATAGGCACGTTCCACGGTGGTGGAGGGCAGCAGCACTTCTTCTTCAATCAGCGTGGCGTTCGGGAAGTTAGGGTCTTCCTTGCGGGCTATCTTGGCAAGGTAGAGCTGCCAGTTGCCGCCTCGCTCGCTGGCGTAGGCCAGGGTGCGGTTGTCCGTCGCAAAGGAGAGGCCCGCTTCGCGTGCCGGTGTGTGCGTCACCTGCTTGGTAGTGGCATAGTCTGCCGAAGTGACAAAGACTTCTCCGCGCAGCGTGAAGGCAATCTGTTTTCCGTCCGGGGACACAACGGCAGAGGTGGCTCCGTCGGAAGACTGCAGGTTGGCGAATTGCGGCCGGTCATCGCGCACCAGTTCTATGGCGACTTTCTTCGGGGTGGCATCCGGCTGCTGGGTATAGATTTCGCCGTCGTAACTGTAGCACAACGTCCCGCCGTCACTCATGGAGAGGAAGCGCACGGGATGTGTCTTGAAGCTGGTGATGGGCTTCACCTCTCGGAGCTGTGCCAGCGGGAAGGCATACACGTTGAATGAGCCGCCGTTTCTCTCACTCAGAAAGTAAACCGTTCTTCCATCGGGTGACAACACCGGGTTGCGGTCTTCGCCCGCGCGGTCGGTGAGGTTGGTATGGGTACCCGTCTTTGCATCATACAGCCAGATGTCGCGGGTGATGGAGGAGATGTGATGCTTTCTCCATTCATCTTCAAATCCCTTGCGGTCTTGGTAGAGGAACTGATGGCCCGCCTTGTCGAAGCAGACCGCTTCGGCAGGGGTGCCCAGCACTTGCTCCGTACGCCCTCCCGTTGCAGGTACTTTGTAAAGCTCGGTCATGGCCGAAGTGGGGAAAAGAGCGCTGCTTGCCGGGTCCTGGATGGAGGCGGAAAACAAGATATACTTTCCGTCCGGAGTGAATGTGGAGGGTATCTCACCGGTGGAGTGGGTAGTGAGCCGTTGGGCGGTTCCGCCGTCTGCCGGCATCACGAATACGTCGAAGTTGCCGTATCTGTCGCTGGCAAAGGCTATTTGTTTGCCGTCCGGCGACCATATGGGGGTACATTCGTAGCTCTCTTGGGTAGTAAGCTGTGTGGCGGTTCCACCTTTGGCCGGCACCTTGTAGATGTCTCCTTTGTAGCAGAATGCGATTTCCGTACCGTCGGGAGAGATTTGCACATCGCGCATCCAGAGCGGCGTGGCGGCATGTCCGGCAATGGCAGTAAGGCCTAGTGCAAGGATTGCAAGGGTTTTCTTCATAAGTGTGTGGGTTGATGTTAATATAGAATGTTTATAAACGTCATGATGCTGTCCACAAGGCAAGGAGCGAGGTACGTCATTTCATACCTCGTGCCTTGTATATCTGTTCTTTGGCATTGTTGATGCTTTGGAACTTCTCTTCTGCGGCTTTCTTGATGTCTTCGCCCAGCGTTGCCACCCGGTCGGGATGGTGTTTCAAGGCTAGGCGGCGGTAAGCGGCACGCACTTCGTCATTGGTGGCAGTGGGTTCAATTTCAAGTACTTTGTAGGCCTCGTTCAGTGAGCTACCGCCTAGGTTAAGCATGGATTCCACTTCCTTGACGGATAGTCCCATGTACATGGCCACTTCTTTCAAGGCTTCTATCTCCTCGTTGCAGACGTGTCCGTCGCTTTTGGCAATTTCTACCAAGAATACCAGCAGTTGCAAGCGTTCCTCGTATGTCAGGTTGGCGGCAATCTGCGTTCCACAGTCACGGATGGTGTTTTTAAATGCCAGTGGGTTTTGTCTGTCCATCTGCTTGCGCTGTTCGAAGAGGTTGAGCAGTATCCGTTCTCCCTCGCCCACGGCAGCCTCACCGAATGTGCTTCTCAGAAAGCGGCGGACGAATTCCATTTCACTATGCATGATGCGCCCGTCTGCACGGATAATGTACGAAGCCATCACGAGCATGGAGAAGAGGAAACTGTTCCGTTGCCCGGTATAGGTAGTGCCGTGCGTTGGTTCTTCTCCATAATAACTGCCTGCGTCACTTGAATCGGTGTCGAACAGTGAACCGAATACAAAACCTGCCAAGGCTCCCAGCGGTCCTCCGGCCATGAAGCCGATGATGCCGCCTATCCATTTAGCTGCTCCCATAATTTTTCTTGTTTAAAGTGCAAAAATAGAGATTTCTTACGAGAATTCCAGTAATTTGATGAGCTATTCCCGCTGAAGCGAATAGGCACCGTCTTCTTTTTGTACATATTCAGCATATTTATGGCAGCAAGTCTGTCATTAAGAAATACTATAAAAATTAAGGAGTTAAGTCTTAGACTTAACTCCTTAATGCTCAACAGTCGGGATGACAAGATTCGAACTTGCGACCAC